>SKER01000629.1_pt1 | contig 38555 bp, 44 predicted proteins | sample 4826961 | NCBI WGS metagenome assembly SKER01 (sample SAMN11008804, study PRJNA524170) | human gut metagenome | biome: Human fecal sample; material: Feces; isolation source: fecal sample from pouch patient p47 | host: Homo sapiens | place: Israel: Tel-Aviv | collected 2016-11-16 | reverse complement strand
GTCATAGAGGTTCCTTTATTATTAAATTGAATATGAATGAATATTTATTTCTATTCATTCATATTTTAGTATCTTTTCCAGTAATTGTCAATCAGCAACAGTAAAAATCTTATATTTTCCTACACTTTGGTCACTCATCTCGATGGCCAAGTCCAAGAGAAAGCATAATTTTTCGAGAGACTGAGGTCGCTTAGGTTGGGTTGATCTAAACAATCTCCTAATGAAGGGACTGAACTTTTTCTCTTATTAGAACAAAAAACTACCCAGCATGGTGCCAGATAGGATTAAATTTCTATTAAGAACGGTAGAACCAGCTCTTAGTTTTGATTAGTCAGCAAAGACAACGCCGTTTTCTTTCAAGCTAGTGATGGCAGCCGGACCAATACCCTTGACTGCCAAGACATCTTTCTCAGAAGCCTTGGAAAAATCTGCCTGGGACTTAAAGCCGGCTTCTTCAAGGCTAGCTTGCTTAGCAGCACTAAGACCTGCGAAAACATCAACCTGTTCTGCTTTAGGAGCTGACTTGACTTGCGCTTGGGTTTGAGCTGGCTTCTTAGGAGCCGCTGGCTTGACCGCTGCAGTCTCTTGAACAGCTTGGCCCTTGATGAGACCTTGACGTTTCATTTGCAATTTTAGTGCTTTTTTACGATTTTTCTTTTTTGACATTCTAAACTCCAAAAAACTTTTTTTACTATTATAGCAGGTTCTTTTCAGAAAATAAACACCAAAAAGCCCAGAAATCGCTATTCCAGGCCATTCTTTACAGAATTGTAATCTAATTTTGCACTTTCATGGCTAATTTGGGGGCAATTCTATGTCAAGTAAATGAACAAGAAGAAAGTCTCGGAACAACTTTTCTTGTCCCTATATCAATAGCTCCGTTTTCCCAACAAATCATCAGGTAGGTCATGGAAGGACTTGCCTTGATGGTAGTTGGCAAATTTTCCTTGCAAGTATTGGTAGGCATCTAGGCGACTTTCATAGCGGATTGCAGCTTCCTTAGCTCGCTCGTCGCCATCTTCTTCCCAGACCTGCTGGCTGGTTTTGACAGCAGTTTCGTTGACTAAAATCTGGGTCTTGAGCCAGTCTTCAAAGTCTTTTAAAAATTCTTGTTCGTAGGTCATTGACGACTCCTTTTTTATAATAGCTAGACACCATTATAACCTAGCCCAGCAAAACCATCAAGATTGGTATAACGACTAGGGTCATGAGGGTGGTCTCGGTTACCATGACAGCTGCATAATCGGCATCGGCCCCATAGAGTTTGGAGACAACAGGGGCATTGGTCATAACTGGCATGGCCGACTGGATGATGAAGACCTCCTTCATCAGGTGGGGCATCTTGGTTGGCATGACCATGAAGGTCATAAGCAGGGGAGCCACCACAAATCGTCCTAAGAGAATGAGGAGATGGTCCTTGCCCAAGCGCAGATTGGACAGACCCAGTTTGGCAATAGAAATTCCGATGAAAATCATGGACAAGGGAATGGTGATATTGCCCAAGTAGGTCAAATCTGACAAGAGAAAATGAGGTAACTTGATTCTTAGAAGAACCAAGGCTACGCCCACCATAAAGCCTAATAGGGGAGCCGAAAAGATTTTCTTGAGGCTGTCCTTCCAGCTGAGCCCTTGATCCAATTCGCCATCTCGTTGAATCAAATAGAGACCAATAGTCCAAAAGAAGGTGGTATTACACATGTAATAGACCAAAACATAGGGAACACTGGCATCGCCAAAGAGGGCTTGATTGATGGGGAGGCCAACAAAGACGGTATTGGAGTTAAAGAACATGGAGGTGAAGAGACCGCGGTGGGACTTTTTGACCTGAAAGATTTGGGCAAAGGCCATGGCAATAGCTAAAAGGATAACCATGGACATGGCTGGATAGCGCAACTGGGGCAACATGGTCTTGAGGTCACCCGCTGAAAAACGACCAACAATGGTCTCAATCATATAACAGGGCAGACCAATCTGGGTGACTAGGCGGGCAATCAAGCTGGACGACTTGTCATCAAACCAGCCTCGCCTAGCTAGGACATAGCCGACCGCTATCATAATGATGATGGTGATAATGCCTGAGATACTCTGTAAAAAGACAACCAAGGTCACTCGCCCCCTTCACGGTCCGCTAAATAAGTTAGCATGGCTTGAGTCGCCCTTTGAATATCTTGGCCATGAAAACCGTGGCCAGCTCCTGGCAGAACCAGTAATTGTGCCTGATGATAGCTGGCTTGGGCCCGCTCAGAATAGGCTAGGGGCACAATCTTATCGCTATCGCCATGGACAATGAGGACTGGCTTCCTATAGCCAGCCAGCACTTGATAAATATCAAAGGAGAGGGCATCCTGATTATAGATGGCACCGATTTGGGTCCCCATAACAATAGTGGCTTGAGGACCATTACCGTAGGCTTCCACCCGCTTTTTAGCATCATCTTGGAGGACAAAGGCTGGGTAAAGAAGAACTAGCCCTGCAATCTGGTCAGGAATTTTACCAGCTACATAAGCAGAGACAAATCCCCCTTGGCTCTCGCCCATGAGATAGACACGATTGGAATCAATTTCAGGTCGCTCCCGTAATTGGATAAGGACAGCTTCTAGGTCCTTTGCTTGAGTTAGGACGGACAGATCAAGGAAATCCCCCTCACTCTGCTTGGCAGAGCCATCTCCTGAGCCGACAAAATCATAAGAATAGACGGCGTAACCTGCCTCATATGCCGCCTGGGCATAGACCTGAGTGCCCAAGTGACTGCCCCTAAACCCGTGGGACATGATAATCAAGGGAAGTTTGCCTGTACCCTCATCTGGACAATAGTATTTGCCATAAATCTTAAAGTCATCTCGTTTGAGCCATAAATCTTGAACAGTCATCTTCTGCACCTCCTGTGTGCCAATATAATGCAAGAGAGGGTTGAAACAGACGTTTCAACCCTCTCACCTAGACTGCCACCACCGAGAATCGAACTCGGAACGGAGCATTACCATTGCTCTATTATACCATTTAACTACAGCGGCTACCTATTTATAATACCATAGTCGCTTTTCTCTGACAAGATATAAATTTGAAAAATTTACCCGAAATTTCCCTAAATTTTTCAAGACTTGCAAACTTGGACCTACTTGGTCTTGCCATTCCAGTTTTCAAAGCCAGATTCTAGGACATAAACCTGAGTATAACCAGCCTTTTTGAGGATGGGGACTGCCCTTTGAATGGCTTGGCCCCGCATATTATCATAAAGGAGGACAGGCTTGTCCTTGCGTAAGGCAGATAGGGATTCCTTGAATTGTTGGATTTGGAAATTACGTGCCCCTAGGATATGTTGGTCCTGAAAAGCTTTGGAGCCTCGCAAATCAATAATCTGTCCTTGATGCATGAGCTCTTGAAATTCGCTATTATTAATGAACTTGGCAGCACGACGAATCCGAAAATAGCGCCAAGTTGCCCAGGCGATAAAGCCAAGTAGGATGACAGCGACTAAAATCCAATTAATGAGCATTTGTGACATAGCAGAAATTTTCTCCTTTTACAAATTCAGAATAGATAAGTCCGCCAAGGTTGGTCAGCGGACGAGAATTACATTTTAAGCGAATTTGCGGGCTAAACTAGCTGCACCGATGATGCCGGCATCATTTCCCAACTCGGCAATCTTAATCTTTGTTGAGGTCTTAACAGCAGGGAAGGCGAATTGCAGGAAGTATTTTTCAACCCGACTGCGAAGGAATTCACCAGCCGCTGAAACCCCGCCCCCCAGAACAATGGAATCTGGATTGAGGGTGTTGCCCAGATTTGCAGTTGCTAGGCCTAGGTAGTAGGCCACCTTTTCGACAACTGAATCCGCAAACTTATCCCCAGCTGCTGCAGCCTGGAAGATATCCTTGCTGCTGACGCTATCGCCATTATCAATAGCGGCCTTGATTTTCGAATCGCCTTCATAGGCTTCCGCTAGCAAGCGAGCCAGTCGGACGACACCAGTTGCAGAGGCCACGGTTTCTAAGCAGCCTTTATTACCGCAGGTACACTCAAAACCATCCTGAGGTTGAACATTGATATGGCCAATTTCACCACCGCCACCAGCAACCCCGTGGATGAGGTTGCCATCAGCGATAATGCCACCACCGACACCAGTTCCGAGGGTCACTAAAATCACGTCAGGATTATTGCCACCAGCTCCTGTCCAGGCTTCACCCAAGGCAGCGACATTGGCATCATTGTCAATAGCAAAGGGAATGCCAACCTCCTTTTCAATGACCGAACCAACTTCTTGAGTCTTGGCCCAGTTGAGGTTGAAGGCTCCTGTCACGGTCTTTTTATCCCGGTCAACAGCGCCAGGCGAACCCATACCAATACCGATAAAATCATCCTTGGTCAAATTGTAGAGTGACAGACGATGTTTGAGGGACTCGACAATATCAGGTACGATGTGCTTGCCTTCTTCCAAGATATTGGTTTCAATCGCCCATTTTTCTTGGACATCTCCTTGCGTCGTTAGAATGCCAAACTTGATGGTGGTCCCACCGAGGTCAATTCCCAATAATTTCTTAGCCATGATTGTTACCTTTCGCTTCTAGTCTTTCTTTTTCCAAGCGATGCTCCCGTCGCAAAATTAACTCCGCTGTCAGATAGTCCTCCTTTTCTAGAAGGCCCGACTGGTAAAGTCGCTCTAGCTCAATTTTCATCATTTCAATATCGTAGAGCCGCTTGCCCAGATAAACGATTATACCGAAGCATTTGAGCAACTGCTGAACATCGTACAAGGTTTTCATAAGCAAATTGTAACAAAAAAAGCGAACGCTTTCAAGGTCATCAGGAAGCGGTTTCTGAATTTTTCTCAAGTCTGATTTTCTGACAAGTGTTGAAAGAGGCTTGGTCTAAAAAAGAACGGCCCCAAAGGTCGTCCCTTCCTATTATTTATAAATTGCTCAAGCTATGGTAGCTTCCCTAGCTACTTCACTCTTGCATTTTCAAAATGACGTCGATTTTGAAAATGTCATGTTTTTAATCCAAGCCTGGGGCTTGGCCAAGTTCGGCTTGGAGCATCCAGAGAGTTTTTTCAACATCTGCCTGAGCTGCTGTGAAGATGTCATTACTTGGGGCATCGCCTTCTTCATCAGTCACATCAAGGCCGACTTGGTAAAGTTTATCCAAGTAAGTATAGACTTCTACCAAGCGACGCAGGTGGTCTTCCATGGATTTGTCCCAAGTCCCCTTTTCCTCAGTCAGGTTGGAATTTTGGTCAAATTCAGCTAGGGTTGAATAAGGGTCGCCTCCCAGGGTAATCAACCGTTCGCTGATTTCATCCAAATTAGCATTGAGGGCATCCATGTATTCGTCCATCTTTGGATGCAGATGGAGAAAACCACGTCCTCGCATATACCAGTGGACTTGGTGAACGATGGAATAAGCCTTGGATAAGTCCGCAACAGCTTGGTTGAGGACAGCCTTGGTCTTGGGACGAGAACCTGAAAGATTTTGAGCTCTTTGAGCCTCTTGATTGGCAATTGCCTCTACGGAATTAGACATAAGAAAACCTCCTTATAATTGAACTTAGGTATGGTGCCGAATGAAAACATTGACGGTTCTGGAAAGTCGAACGCTCCCTCGCCTCTATTTTCATAGAACATTTCCTAAGCTCTTGATCTATATAAAACAATCCCAGAAAGGATTTTTAGGATTGGTCAGTTGACAGATAATTCTTATTTAGAATCATTCTTATCTACTGACATCCTTATTATAGTCCAAGGCCAACAATTATGCAACCATTTGAATTATTTTCGAACTAATAAGTATGGATACACTTTTAATATTCTTTCTTGGAGCCAGTCTAGGCTCCTTTCTGGGTCTAGTGGTCGACCGCTTCCCAGAAAAATCAATTCTCTGGCCCCGCAGTCATTGCGACTCTTGTGGTCAAACCTTGGCCATTTGGGACTTGATTCCCATTGTCTCGGAAATGGCTAATGGCTTTCGTTGCCGTTTTTGCAGTGCCAAAATCCCTGTCAGCTATTGCCTTTTAGAAACCGCTTGTGCCCTGGCTTTCTATCTTGGCTGGGTAGGTGGATTGAGTTGGACACAAGTCTTTTTGGTCATGCTCAGCCTGACCCTCAGCCTCTACGACCTGAAAAATCAAGACTATCCCTTAATCATCATTTTATTGGCAGGGCTAGTCACACTATTTTTCTGGGGGAGCAATACCACCGCCCTAGTCCTTCTCCTCTTAGGAATTTTAGCGCAAATTCTTCCCTTGGGCATTGGCGAGGGCGACCTCTACTACCTGGCCCTCTTGGCCTTGACCCTCGACCTGCCTTCCCTGCTCTGGTTGATTCAGTTGGGGAGCCTCCTAGCCATTCTTTTTATCATCAGTCACAAAGAAAAAAGAGCAGTTCCTTTCCTGCCCTTCTTGAGTCTAGCTTATCTGGTGGAGTTGGGGTTGATGGAGATGGGGTGAGGAAATCAAATTACTTAGCCCTAATTAACTATTAATGACTCTTAAGGTTGCCTTCTTCAATCTGCTTCTTATAATATTTAAATGATTTTTCCTTTCCATTTCCGATAAACTTTTTTCTAATTTTACCCCCTTCACATATGCTTGCAGTAATCGCAAATTGTGATACATCATATCCCTCTTAGCCACTTTATTTTGTCTAGAAAAACTATTTACAAAATCTTTAATAAAGTTACTAAAAAACTTGTAATCAAAACATTCTAATTTATTTTCAATAATTTTTCTATACCTTTGCGTAAATTCGTTATCTGGGTTAGTCAATGTACCTAATCTATCACTTATATCAATTTCATGAGGGAAAGAGATATAAAGGGAACTATAACCATCATTAAGAATTTCGTCCAAAGTGATTAATAATTGTACAATATTTCCATCAAAAATCTTTTGGCTGTTTATAATATAGTATTGTCTCAGTAACTCAATTAATTCAAAAAGCATACTCCCTAAATTGGGTCTTTCTAAGCTAGCGAACAGTTCTAGAAGTTTTGTATTTTCAATGAAACCAATTTTGTTTTCTTTTTTTACTTTTTCAAATTGTATTCTATATTGGATAAACCTCTTAATTGGCACCTCTTCCATCATTTCAAATACACCGACAGATTTCTTATAAATTTCAAGACATCCATTGGCTACGTATTCTCTATTTAAACCAATCATCGTAGCATTCTGCTTTTGCTCGCTCGAAACCACTCTATAGTGAAAACTAAATTCACCAAGATAATATTCAAAGTAAATTTTTTCATCATAGTACGTAGTACAGGAAACTACAACCATCTCAGACGATTTTTCCTTAAAAGTATGAATCTTGTCACCAGACATTTTTGTGCCAATAATCACCGGAGTGATATCAAAGTTTTGTTCATCCTCCTTGAGACTTCTCTTATAAATAATAATATCTTCAATCGGTAAGTTTTTTTCCACAAACAAGTTTATATCTACTAGTCCGTCGCCCTCAGTTTTGACAGTAAAATATGGGCGTGCAGAAGCCAAATGTTGCTCTTCTACTCTTAATTGATAAGTTTTCTGATCTTCTAGTTCTTGAGTCCTTCTATTTTTCTGATCCTCTATCTCTTCTTCTCTTTTTTTGTCTGATTCTTTAATTCTTCACTATGCTTTATTCGTTCCGTTCTCCAGTTTTCTTCTTGGATTTCTATTTCATTTTGTCTTTGGTTACTATACAAAATAAAACTACCTAGTAAAGCTAAAGCAGGAAGAACAGCAGTAAAGTAATCCCTATTATTTTTTCCAAAGTATAAGTATATATTTTTTAAGGTGAGACTTTCTGAAGTAATCTCCCATGAGATTTTATGAATAAACACAGGTAATAATAAAATAAAAAATGCAAAAAATGCAAAAACAATATTAATTAAATTTTTCTTTTTAAACACAATTCTCACTCCTCACTCATCTTCTTCATCCAGCTTGGAATTTCCTGGCTGATGCGGGTTGGGAGGACAACATAAGCATCTTGGGCTAGGTCGTCGGCGATGGCTGAATGGAGGTAACTAGCTCCTGCCACGCTCTTAAAGAGGTCTTCCCTAAACTGGGCGACAAAGCCCGTAATCATACCTGCTAGGGTATCGCCCATGCCACCGGTTGCCTGATAAGGACCCCCGACTGTCAATTGAGCGACTTGGCCAGTCTGGTCATAGATTGTCGTTTGATGGGACTTGGCCACTAGGATGGTTTGGCTGGGAAAGTGGGCCAGAGCTTCCCTAGCATTTTCTTGATTCTGTTGGGAAATTTCGATACCTGAGAGGCGCTCCCATTCCTTTTGATGAGGGGTTAGGACTATTTTTTGCGTAGGCCAGCTAATTTGGTCTTTTTTGGCCAGTAAATCTAGGGCTGAGCCATCAATAATCAGGGTTTGATTTGCTTGCACTTGACTCAAAACTAGATCCAAGCTTTTCTGTGCCAGAGGGGAATCTCCCAGTCCTGGGCCAATCAGGATGACATGGCTGGAATGAATTTGCTGAGTTAAGAGGGCCTGGTCAGCTAGGTCAAAGGCCATGGCTTCTGGCAGATGACTATGCAGGGCTGGGATATTGGCAGGGGCACTAGCCACCGTTACCAGACCAGCTCCGCTATTGACCGTCGCTAGGGCAGCCATAATAATGGCGCCACCATAGGGGTAGAGGCCACCAATGAGGAGGGCACGCCCAAAAGTCCCCTTATGACTCTTAAGGGGACGGGGCTGGATAAGATTTTTAAGGACTTTTTCATCAATCATCATAAGCTCACACTTCTCAGGGCTGCTTGATAGGTTTGTTCCAGGAGCATGGTGATGGTCATAGGGCCAACACCACCGGGAACAGGCGTAATGAGACTGGCCAGTTGAGCCACTTCATCGAACTTGACATCACCAATCAGCTTGCCATCATCGTCGCGGTTCATACCGACATCAATCACGACTGCCCCTTCTTTGACATAATCCTTAGTCACAAAATTTCCCTGACCGATTGCAACAATCAGGAGATCGGCCCGCTTACAAACCCGATCCAGATGACGGGTGCGAGAGTGGGTCAGGGTGACGGTCGCATTCTTGTCCAGGAGCAATTGGGCCATAGGCTTGCCGACAATATTAGAACGACCAACGATGACGGCATTCTTGCCTTCTAGGTCAACCTCATACTCCCTCAGCATTTCCATGATGCCAGCTGGCGTGCAGGGAACCATGAGAGGACGGCCTGACCAGAGGTGACCGGTGTTCATGGGGTGAAAACCATCGACATCCTTCTTGGGGTCAATGGCCAAAATGACCCTCTTGTCGTTAATATGGCTAGGGAGGGGCAACTGGACCAGAATCCCATGGAAGGCTGGATCCTGATTATACTTCTCAATAAGAGCCAGCAACTCCTCCTGGCTGATACTATCCGATAGGCGGACGGTTTCGCTGGTGAAGCCAGCAGCTAGAGCAGAGCGCTCCTTATTGCGGACATAAACCTGGCTAGCAGGATTATCACCGACCAGAATAACCACCAGACCTGGAACGATTCCATGCTGGTCTTTTAGCTGGGCTACTTTTTCTGCCAACTGGCCCTGCATTTTCTTGGCCAGGGCCTTGCCATCAATGATCTTTGCTGTCATGCTTACTCCCAATTAGTTTTCTTGCCTGAACAGGCTAGTTTTTGTCTAATCTTCTTGAAAAGCTAGAGTTAAATCTTGAGTCCCTTGGCTTTTAGTGCCTAGTCTCAGACTACCTTCATCCACTGGACGAAAGTCCCCAAATTCTTGCTCCCATTATAGCAAAAAACCACCCCTTTTGGAATGGCTTTCTCATGGGTGCCTGATGGCCCAAAGAATATCTTGGATAGGTAGACTAGGAGTGACCTCAATTCCCTGCAACCATCAAGCTTTCTAGTCTATGACCAACTAGCTGAGTTTTTGGTGCTTGTGCATTTCTTCTTTGACGGGGCAGGCACAATCGCAGTCCCCACAGGAACCCTTTTGTTTAATATAATGGCGCAGACCTGCGATGACAGCCAGAGCAATCAGACCTGCAATAATATAGGTTGACATGGTTTACATCTCCTTTTTATACTCTTCGAAAATCAAAATTTATCCACGGATAAAGTCACTCTATGATTTCTCATTAGAGTGACTACGAAAACTACGATTGTAGTTTTCTATATCCCTGGCTAACTCTGTATAAACTGTGGCAACGACAGTTCCTACCTCGCGTCGCATCGTTAACTCACCTTGCCGTACTTACTGAGGAAAGCGAAGCTTTCTGCACCTCCAACCTCAAAAGGTCTCCCAGACATTTTGAGCTACCTTCAGTCCGTGCGACGCCTCACAAAGTTGGTCGATTTCACCAACTTTGTGAGGTTAGTAAGGGAGCTAGTCAATCGCTATGGAGATTGCCGTTTGACATCAGTCACTTTAGTGACTTGATGTCATTACTCCTTGCCTCGGCTAATCTCGATTTTCATTGAGTATTAAGTTCGATCAGCCAAGGGAAGGTTGTCTAAGCTAATGACTTCTTCCTTGATTTGGCGTGGTTTTCTCAAGATAAAGTAGAGCATAAGCCCAATAATCAAGAAGGCTAGGCCTGTCCACAGGCTAAAGGCTTGATCGTAGAGAAAGACTAGCCCTAACTGGTAGATAACCAGACTGACCAAGTAGGCTAAGCCTGTTTGAAAGCCAATGGCCAAGAGGGTCCACTTGAGATTGCCCATTTCCCGGCGTATGGTTCCGATGGCCGCAAAACAAGGGGCACAAAGGAGGTTGAAGGTCAAAAAGGAATAGGCCGCCAGGGCTGTATAGTCCCCTTGGAGGCTGGTCCAGAGAGCCTTGCTGGTTTCCGTCGCGTCTGGATTGTGGTAGAGAATCCCAAAGGTAGCCACCACGGTTTCCTTGGCCGCAAGACCTGTGAGAGCTGCCACAGTCGCCTTCCAGTTCCCAAAGCCCAGGGGTGTGAAAATCCAGGCTAGGAGACGGCCGAGACTGGCCAAGATACTCTGGTCCGTTTCGACCGCTTGGAAGGTGAAATTGTAGGAAGACAGGAACCAAATCAGAACCGTCAAGCTAAAAATAATGGTCCCAGCCCTCTTGACAAAGCTCAGAGCCTTGCCAGTTGCGTACCGCAGAACCGCTCTAGCCTTAGGCAGATGGTAACTAGGTAGTTCCATAATGAAGGGACTGGTGTAGCCACCTAGGAAAGAAGTCTTCTTGAGGGAAATTCCCGAAAAGATGATGGCCAGCATTCCCATAAAGTAGGTGCTTGGAGCCACCCAGGGACTGTCGGGAAAGAAGGCCCCTGCAATCAGAGCGATGATGGACAATTTAGCCGAGCAAGGCATGAAGGTCGTTGTCATAATCGTAATCCTGCGGTCCCGCTCATTTTCAATGGTCCGACTGGCCATAATACCTGGCACCCCACAGCCTGTTGAAATCAACATGGGAATAAAGGATTTACCCGAAAGGCCAAAACGCCTGAAAATGCGATCCATGACAAAGGCAATTCGGCTCATATAGCCGATATCTTCCAGAATGCCCAGACAGACAAAGAGGACAAAAATCTGAGGCAGAAAACCTAGTACCGTTCCGACACCAGCAACAATCCCATTGACAATCAGGGATTGGAGCCAGTCTGCCACATGCAGGTCTTGAAGGAATTGGGTCACAAGATCAGGGATATATCGGTCAAAGAGAACATCATTGACCCAATCTGTCCCCATGGTACCCACCGTCTGAATGGAGAGGTAGTAAACCAGGAACATGACCAGAGCAAAGATTGGCAGGGCCAAAATGCGATTGGTGACAATCTTATCAATCTTGTCCGACAGGGTCATTTTGATGTCATCATCTTGACTCTGAGCCATTTGACAAACGCGTTCGATAAAGGCATAGCGCTGGTTGACCACGATAGTCTCTGAATCCTCGGTGAAGATTTCCTCGGTAATCTTGATGATGTCGTCAATCTCTAGCTTTTGAAAAGGAGAAAGGTTGACTTCTGAAGTGATCAATTTATCTCGTTCAAAAAGTTTAATGGCATAGAAGCGACTGGAGCGCTGGGGAACCGTTTGCCCCAGTACTTGGATAATCTGAGCCAGGGCTGCTTCAAACTTGTCATCATAGGTCGGATACTGGATGTCATCCACCCTAGCCTTGGTTGTTTGGCTGGCCTTCTTAATAGCTTTGTCCACACCTGTATTTTTTAGAGCGCTGGTAGCAATAACCGGCAGGCCTAACTGGTAGGCGAGCTTCTCGCTATTAATAGTCCTACCTTGGCTTTTGAGTACATCGCTCATATTGAGCGCTAGAGTGACTGGAAGGCCCGTTTCAATCAGTTGGGTAGTCAGATAGAGATTGCGCTCCAGATTTGTGGCATCCACGACATTTAAAATAGCATCGGCATGGTTGCTTAAGAGATAATCCCTAGCGATCTTTTCTTCTGGACTATAGGGCGAAAGGGAATAGATCCCTGGCAGGTCTTGGACGTTGACCCCTGGCAATGTTTTCACCTGACCGCTCTTTCGCTCAACGGTAACGCCGGGCCAATTTCCCACATGCTGAGTGGTCCCCGTCAAGAGGTTAAAGAGACTGGTCTTACCGCTGTTGGGATTACCAATAAGGGCAATTTCTGTCATACTAATCCTCCTCCTGATCCTTACTTCTAACGACACTAATCATTTGGGCTTCTGACTTTCTCAGGGATAATTCATAACCCCTCAAGCTAATTTCGATAGGGTCGCCTAGAGGAGCAACCTTACGGAGGTAAATCTTGGTATGCCTAGTCAGGCCCATATCCATCAGGCGACGTTTGGCTTCATTGAGGGCAAGGATATTGTCAATATAGGCAGACTGACCTACCTCTAAGTCAGACAGAGGGAGAGTCTCCTGTTCCTCGGACAGCTCGGTCACATCAATATTGGCCAAAATCGAGGTATCAAAAGCCAGACGATTAGCCTTTAAGACGATAATAGCGCTGGATTTGGTTTTGGAAAGAACTTTAAGAGTCGTGCCTACCTTGAGGCCCAGATTAGCCAGATGGCGCAGACTAACTTCTGGTAGATTAATGCTGGCAATCTGGTAGGATTTGTTCAAATCCGCCTCTTGTAAAATCATTTAGGCCTCCTCTACCCGTTCGGAAAATTTTTCTGCCTTCATTATACCATAGAAAAGCCTGTTAAATAAGCGTTTTCAGAAGATTGGAATCATTTCAAAAAGGAGCCAAAGATTAGAATCTCTAGCCCCTTTTTGAAGGAATTGCTCTGGTTGACCAGCTATTTTCGCCCATCCATTGCTATTGGTCGCAAGCTAGCGACTTTGGGGCTAGCCCTTTGACTATCTCAACCTTACCCTTACTAAAAAATGAACCCCATCTACTGGGGTCCATCAATCTATCTCTCTTGATTTAGAGTACTTTCCCTAAGAAGTCCTTGGTTCGGTCTTCCTTGGTATGGTCAAAGACTTCTTGAGGACTTCCTTCCTCAACGATAACGCCACCGTCCATGAAAATGACCCGATCGGCCACTTCTTTTGCGAAGCCCATTTCATGGGTGACAATGACCATAGTCATACCAGACTTGGCTAGGTCTTGAATAACAGCCAAAACCTCTCCGACCATTTCAGGGTCGAGGGCTGACGTTGGCTCATCAAAGAGGAGGACATCAGGATCCATGGCCAAACCACGGGCAATGGCAATCCGCTGCTGCTGTCCGCCTGAAAGAGAGGTAGGATTGGCCCTGGCCTTGTCCTTAAGCCCAACCTTTTCCAGCAATTCATAGGCCTTTTCTTGGGCCTGACTCTTGCTTTGTCCCTTGACCCTGGTAGGTGCCAGGGTAATATTTTCCAGGACGTTCATGTTGGGGAAGAGGTTAAACTGTTGGAAAACCATCCCCATCTTTTCACGCATTTTGAAAACATCGTTTTTCTTATCAGTGATATCAACACCTTCAAAACTAACAGTCCCCTTGGTCGGAACTTCCAGAAGATTCATGGTTCGCAAGAAGGTTGACTTTCCGGATCCCGAAGGACCAATGATGACAACAACCTGTCCCTTCTCAATATCCAAATCAATCCCATTGAGGACTTCATTCTTACCAAAATATTTATGCAGATTTTTTATACTAATCAAGGTATCAGTCATGCTTTTTGTCCTTTCCCAAGACGATTTTCAAGCCACTTCTGACCAGCCGTCAGAACGGTTGTCAACATGAGGTAGTAGAAGGCTGCAAACAATAGCGGTTCAATCGGAATATAGGTGGTTGCTAGAACAGTCTGAGCCCCATTCCAGAGTTCCATAATCCCGATAGTTTGCAAGAGGGAACTATCCTTAATGATGGTAATAAATTCATTACCCAGAGCTGGCAAAATATTCTTGAAGGCCTGGGGTAAAACCACATAGCGCATAGCCTTAGCTGGCTTAATCCCCAAGGAATAGGCCGCTTCCACTTGTCCCTTGGGAACAGCTTCAATCCCAGCCCGAACGATTTCCGAAATATAGGCCCCGCTGTTAAGCGAAAGGATGATAATCCCTGGAATCAGGCGGGAGAAGTCAAGCTCCACCGTTCCAAACCCAATGGTGGGAGCACTCTTAAAATTCATCCAGAGGAAGGCAATCATAATTTGCACAACCATAGGAGTTCCCCGAAAGACCCAGACATAAAAGCTAACTAGGTAATTTAACAGCTTGATATTTGAGCGTTTCGCTAGAGCGACTAGGACCCCTAGAATGGTCCCAAAAAAGACCACACAGACAGAAATCATAACGGTGACAAGGACACCGTAGTTGAAATAACCCCAATATTTGGGCAAGAAAGAAAAATCGAAATTCACAGATTTACTCCTATTTTAGATAGCCAAAGGCAGCTTTCTCATGACAATTAGTGGCTCACTTTCAAGGCCACTTTGTCAATAAATTTGTAAATTATTCTACCATAAAATGAATAATAATACAATATCATTTTATAATTTTCTGATTTTTCATTGATTCTTGTATATTTTTTGAAAAGGTCAGAGGACAGATAAATAAAAAGCCAATTGGAAGCCCTGCCAGGCTGGCAGAGACCTCCAATCAGCTTTTTAGGCGAGGCATAGTTATCACTCCAATTATCTAAATTGCTTTAGAAAAATGGTGAGTTTTCCTCTTCTTCTGCTACAGACTTGTCAGTAGCTTGCTTGCTTTGAGCAGGCTGACTAAGGCTACTATCAGTGCTTGACTGGCTACTGGTCACGGGCGCAAATGAGAAATCCATTCCGACAAAAAGGTTGACAATAGCTAGGGCTAGGCTGGCTGCTAGAAGAATGAGAAGTAGCAAGGAGAAAATGCCAGGTACTAAGACTAAACCAACCAGCAGACAGTAGCCCATGAGGAGGCTAGCTATGATGCCTAGACAAGAAGTTAGCCATTGCAAGACCTTATCGGTTCCCTTGATTTTCACGTATCGCATCAGATTAATCTGACCTAGAATGACTGTCAAGGCAAGGAGCCCACAGGCTATCAAGACCAGCCACTCACCGCCTTGCAGGCCTCCTACCTTCAAGCCTGTCCAGAGGAAGCTAAAAAGATTGGAATAGATGAAAGACTGGCGAGGGGTCGCCCCTATGAGAAGGACGAGAACGAGTGCTATAAACCCTAAGCTCGGTGCGGTGTTCTTCATGATAAGGTAGGTTTGGTACTTACTGGCTCCTGAATTCGTATTTTCTGTCATAGTCTCCTCCGTTCACAGCAAAAAAATCAGACCACTAGGAGAGTCTGATTTTCTGATAATTCTTAGTAAAGCAGGTCATAGATTTCCATAGCAATCAAGTCAATGCTATCGAAAGTATAGGTTTCACGCGCTTTAACATCACGCAATGTGAATACTGGACCATTTTCAGGATCATTGGCAAAAGAAACTTCCGCAACGACTTGGCCATCACGCTCGAAATTCCTTTTCAAATTACCCCCATCTGTCGTCATCAAATTGAGACGATCAATGATTCTCACCAAATGTGATTCCATGTAGATTCTCCTTAGCTAAGCACATGAGGGTGGGAAAAATTTCCCCCATAACTACTTTGTCCCCTTGTGCCTTTTATCTTTTAATCAGTCTTATTTTACCATAAACTAGGGAAATGAGATAGGTCAAAGCCTTAAATAGGGAAATTTATCTCTTAGAAGTTACCCATTTTACTGAAATTCGATAAGCAAGGTCACCATTAGCCTAGAAAGAATTTCTTCTGGTAGGACCTAATCCTCTTGATAAGATTGATAGATAATGGCCTTGATAGCATGCATGCGGTTCTCTGCCTCTTGGAAAATAATGGGGCTGTACTTCTGGAAGACCTGATCAGTAATCTCCAGCTCACTATAGCCATACTTGTCGTAAATTTCTTGACCAATACTAGTGTTGAGATCATGGAAGGCTGGCAAACAGTGCAGGACGATGAGGTCGGGATTTTGTGCCAAATCTAGCAGACCTCGGTTGACTTGGTAGGGGAGGAGCAAATCAATCCTTTCCTTGAAGTCCACATCTTCCCCCATGGAGACCCAGACGTCGGTGTAAATCATATCCACACCCTTGACTGCTGCAGGATCTGCAGTTATCTCTAACTTGGCTCCACTATTGTGTTTCTTGGCCAAATCAAGAACCGCTTTTTCTGGTTGCAGGCTTTCTGGGGCAATAATGGTACAGTTGACCCCTAAAATAGCCGAAGTAACTAAGAGGGAATTAGCCATATTATTGCGACCATCTCCAACATAGGCAATGCTGAGGCCTTCTAAACTACCGAAATGTTCCTTGAGTGTCAGAAAGTCGGCAATCATCTGGGTGGGATGCCAGCTGTCGGTCAAGCCATTCCAGACGGGGACACCAGAATACTTGGCCAGGGTTTCGACATCCTCCTGCTTAAAGCCCCGATATTCAATGCCATCAAACATGGAGCCTAAGATCTTAGCCGTATCCGCCACAGACTCCTTCTTGCCCAGCTGGGTTTCTCCAGCCCCCAGATAGGTCACATTCATTCCCAAGTCCTGTCCCGCAACCGTGAAGGCTGACCTAGTCCTGGTTGAGGTCTTCTCAAAAATCAGGGCAATATTGAGCCCCTCTAAATATTTATGCGCCTGCTTCTTCTTTTTGAGGGTTTTAAACTTGGCAGCTGAATCAATCAAGCCTAGGAGCTCTTCCTTTGTGAAATCTATCTCTTTTAAAAATGATTTAGCCATATCTTTTTCCTTTTTATGCATTTTTATACAGTTATTCTACCTTATTTTGCGGAAATGTCAAGACATTTTTGTATTTTATTCATTTTTAGCACTCTAGCTTTTCATCTGCTAAAAAAACAATCTTTTTACTTGCTTTCTATAGTTTGAGTGTTATAATAACACCATAGATTTTGACCATTATTGACTATCGGTCGAGATCGGAGGTTTCCTATGTTATGTCAAAATTGTAAGCTCAATGATGCGAGCATACATCTCTATACAAATGTCAACGGCCAGCAAAAGCAGATTGATCTCTGTCAAAACTGCTACCGGATTATGAAGGCTGATCCAGAAAATATTCTCAACAGTAATTTAACCAGTCCAAATCCTCAAAGCCATCAAAACCAATCCATGGATTCATTCTTTGACGATTTCTTCGGAGATCTCAATAATTTCCGTGCCTTTAACCCAGACCTACCAAATTCTCCCCAATCACAGGCGGGACGCAATGGTGGCGATGGTGGTAACCGAGGCGGTAATAACGGCGGTGGCAATCAGGGCCGCAGACCGCAAGCTCAGCCCCAACAAGCCCAAGGTATCTTGGATGAATTTGGAATCAACATCACTGATATGGCCCGTAGGGGCGACATTGACCCTGTAATCGGCCGTGACCAAGAGATCGTCCGAGTTATTGAAATTCTCAATCGTCGGACCAAGAACAATCCTGTTCTCATCGGTGAGCCAGGTGTCGGTAAAACGGCTGTTGTTGAGGGCCTTGCCCAAAAGATTGTCGATGGCAGTGTTCCGCAAAAATTGCAGAGTAAGCAAGTCATCCGTTTAGATGTGGTCAGCCTAGTTCAAGGAACTGGTATCCGCGGTCAATTTGAGGAACGGATGCAAAGGTTGATGGAAGAAATCCGTCAGCGCCAGGATGTCATCCTCTTCATCGACGAAATCCATGAAATCGTCGGTGCCGGTGGTACGTCTGACGGTAGCATGGATGCTGGTAATATCCTCAAGCCAGCCCTAGCTCGTGGCGACCTGCAATTGGTTGGTGCCACCACCCTCAATGAATATCGCATTATCGAAAAGGACGCTGCCCTGGAAAGACGGATGCAGCCTGTCAAGGTGGATGAACCTTCCGTTGAAGAAACCATCACCATCCTCCATGGTATCCAAGCCAAGTATCAGGACTACCATCATGTTAAGTATACTGATGAGGCAATTGAAGCTTCGGCTCTTCTTTCCAATCGCTATATCCAGGACCGCTTCTTGCCTGATAAGGCCATTGACCTTTTGGATGAGGCCGGTTCCAAGATGAACCTGACACTCAATTTTGTTGATCCTAAGGAAATTGACCAACGCTTGGTCGAGGCTGAGAATCTCAAGGCTCAAGCCACTCGTGAAGAAGACTTTGAGAAGGCCGCCTACTTCCGCGATCAGATTGCCAAGTACAAGGAAATGCAGTCCCAGCAACTGGATGAGCAAGATATTCCTGTCATCACCGAAAAGCATATTGAGGCTATCGTTGAAGAAAAGACCAATATCCCAGTCGGTGATTTGAAAGAAAAAGAACAGTCCCAACTGGTTAATCTGGCAGACGATCTTAAGTCTCGGGTTATTGGCCAAGATGACGCTGTTGATAAGATTGCCAAGGCTATTCGTCGTAATCGTGTCGGACTCGGTGCCCCAAATCGGCCAATTGGAAGCTTCCTCTTCGTTGGACCAACTGGTGTCGGTAAGACCGAGCTGTCCAAGCAACTAGCTATTGAGCTCTTTGGATCAGCTGACAGCATGATTCGCTTTGATATGTCCGAATACATGGAAAAACATGCCGTGGCTAAATTGGTCGGAGCCCCTCCAGGTTATGTTGGTTATGAAGAGGCTGGTCAGTTAACCGAAAAGGTTCGCCGCAACCCCTACTCCCTCATCCTGTTGGATGAAGTTGAAAAGGCCCATCCCGATGTCATGCACATGTTCCTGCAAGTTCTCGACGATGGTCGTTTGACCGATGGCCAAGGTCGGACCGTTAGCTTCAAGGACACCATCATCATTATGACTTCAAACGCCGGTACCGGTAAATCTGAAGCTTCTGTCGGTTTTGGAGCTGCCCGCGAAGGTCGGACCAATTCCGTCCTTGGAGAATTGAGCAACTTCTTTAGCCCAGAATTCATGAACCGTTTCGATGGTATTATTGAATTCAAGGCTCTGAGTAAGGACAATCTTCTCCATATCGTCGACCTCATGTTGGACGATGTCAACAAACGCTTGTCCAGCAATGACCTTCATTTGGAAGTTACCGACAAGGTCAAGGAAAAATTGGTTGACCTCGGCTATGATCCTAAGATGGGAGCTAGACCTCTACGTCGGACCATCCAAGACCATATCGAGGATGCTATTACCGACTTCTACTTGGAAAACCCAAGTGAAAAGAACTTCAAGGCCGTCATGACCTCCAACGGTAAGATTAGCATCAAGGCTGCTAAAGTCAGCCAAGCTACCCAAGAGGAAAAGTCCCTTAAAGAATAGCCCTACCAAGAAGCCTGTCCCTAGCTAGAGACAGGTTTTTTAGCATCCTATAGTAGAGGCCTTATCACAAGTCCAGAAAAGAAGTTTTCACCTCTTAATTAGTAAAAAATTTCGGGCTATTAGGCGAACTTAGAAGATTTTCAGCCAAGGAAAATAATTAGTCTGCCTTCATGTGTTATAATAAACTCAAGAAATTAGAGACGAGGAATTCCTATGACCACTCCTACATTTGGCCAAAAAGAGGCAGGCAAGGACTATGTCGCCCGCTATGGGGTCTATGCCGTTATCCCTAATCCAGAGCAGACAAAAATCATCTTGGTTCAGGCACCAAACGGAGCCTGGTTCTTGCCGGGTGGTGAAATTGAAGCTGGTGAGGACCAGCTGTCTGCTCTAGAACGTGAACTGATTGAAGAGCTGGGCTTCAAGGCAGAGCTGGGTGAGTATTACGGTCAGGCCGATGAGTACTTTTATTCCAGCCACCGCGACACCTACTTCTACAATCCTGCCTATATTTACGAAGCAACCCGCTACACTGCCGTTGATAAACCTCTAGAAGATTTCAACAATCTAGCCTGGTTCCCTATTGACCAGGCTCTAGAAAAGCTAAAAAGAGGTAGCCACAAGTGGGGCATTGAGGAATGGAAAAAATCTCACAATTTTTTCTAACTCCCACTTTTTTCAAAAAATCGTGCTATAATATGACTATGCAAGGTTCACAAGGAGGTCTTCAATGAGACTAATAAACACAACGAGTAGCCACCCGTCGCTTGTTCGTAATCAGCTGCGCAATACCGATGCTGAATTAGTTGAAGTTTATTCTGCTGGTAACAGCGATGTCGTCTTTTCTAAAGCACCTGGTCACTATGAGCTCCTGATTTCGAATCGGCACCGGGCCATCAAGGATAGCGAAATAGAAACCATTCGCGAATTCTTTTTCAAAAGGAAAATTGATCCTGATATTATTATCCCTGATAAAATCAAATCAAGTCACACAGAAAAGTTGATTGAAATCTCAATTCCAACAAGTGCATAAAGACAAAGGCTACTTGGATAAGTGGCTTTTTTCTTTTGCCAGTTTATGATAGTCAAGAAAAATCAAAAGTCCTTGAAGGTAATGAACTTAGCGGCAGGACTTCTTGTACAGTCAGGGTAAGGTTAGCAGATTTGGCTGCATCTTGAACTTATTCAACCTTTGTGACACCGAGAGTTGGCCTTGTGCCACGTCCGATTGACCATGCCGTTGCCTTGGGGCTTTCGATTTTCATTGAGTATAACGGTGGCAAGCTCTGATTTTTAAAAAGTCTAGTAAAAAAGCTTTACAATCCTGGCGGACTGTAAAGCTTTTTCTTATGATACAAGGTCTTATTTAGCCTTGATTTCAAAGCCTTGAGCAACGGCTTGAGGGAAATTGTTTTCGACAATATCCGCACAGTGGTCACAGATGGTGACGCCGTAAGAGCGTTCCTTGGCCGTAACATCAGTCCGGCGACAACGATCACAAACCTGACCAGCAGCATGCTCAACCTTAAAGGCCACACCTTCAAAGCGAAGGGCATCTGCGGGTGCTTCTTCTTGGGAAATCGTCAGTTCTGAAACAATCAGCAATTGAGCCAGGTCGCTATTGAGTGCTGCCAAGTCCACGGCTACTTCTGGGCTGGCATAGACCGTCAAGTGCGCTTCCAGGGACTTACCAATAAGCTTGGCATTACGGGCTTCTTCTAGAGCCTTTTGTGCCTGAGTTCGGAAAGCCATAAAGGCATCCCAAGCTTCTAGCAGGCTATCCTGGTTAGCAAAGCTTCTTGCTTGAGGCATCTCAGCCAACTGAACAAATTCTTCAGCTTCATCTTCTAGGTAGGACCAGATTTCCTCAGAGGTATGAGGAAGAATAGGAGTCAAGAGTTTGGTAATCTTAACCAAGATATCATAGAAGACGGTTTGCATTTGCCGACGGGCCAAATTATCGGCTGCTTCAATGTAGACAACATCCTTGGCAAAGTCTAGGTAGAAGGCAGATAAATCTACCGTTAAGAAGTTGTTAACGGCCTTATAGACGTCCATAAAGCGATAATTTTCATAGGCTTTGGTAATAGTGGCAACCAATTGGTTGAACTTAACCATCATGTACTGGTCAACTGAGCGCAAGTCCTCATAGGCGACGGCTTGCTCCTTCTTGAAGTCACTAGTATTGGCCAAAAGGAAACGCAGGGTATTGCGGATCTTCCGATAGCTTTCCGAAACTTGGCCGAGAATTTCCATGGAAACCCGCACATCATTATCGGTATCAACAGAAGCTACCCAAAGACGGAGGATTTCTGCCCCGTACTGCTTGGCCACGTCATTTGGTGAAATGATATTGCCCTTAGACTTGGACATCTTTTCACCCTTACCATCAAGGACGAATCCCTGAGAAAGGACAGCCTTGTATGGCGCATGACCGTTGACCGCCACAGAAGTGATAAGGGAAGAGTTAAACCAACCACGGTACTGGTCAGAACCTTCCAGATAAAGGTCAGCTGGATAGCCCAGACCTTCTCTTTGATTCATGACCCCGTTCCAAGAAGATCCAGAGTCGAACCAAACATCCATGATGTCGGTTTCCTTGGTGAATTGGCCATTTGGTGAGCCAGGATGGCTGAAGCCTGCCGGAAGTAAGTCTTTGGCTTCCCAATCCCACCAGATAATTGAACCATGCTGGGCAAAGAGATCGGCCACATGGTCGGTAACTTCCTTGGTCATGATAGCTGTACCATCTTCTGCATAAAAGATTGGCAGAGGTACACCCCAGGCCCGTTGACGGGAGATAACCCAATCGCCACGGTCCCGAATCATATTGTAGAGACGTGTCTTACCCCAAGATGGGAAGAAATCAACTTTTTCAATTTCATCCAAAATTTCTTGACGGAATTTAGAAACAGAGGCAAACCATTGAGGAACTGCCCGCCAGATGATTGGCTTTTTAGTCCGCCAGTCAAATGGATAGGAGTGGGTGATTTCTTCCTTGGCCAGAAGCAAATCCCCCAATTTTTCAAGGACTGTTGGCAGAACCTTGTCGTAGAATTGGCCTTGGAAATCAGGTCCAGCTTCCTCAGTCATGATACCACGACTGTCAACGGTGACAGAGATTTCCAAACCGTATTTGAGGCTGACATTATAGTCATCCTCACCAAATCCAGGAGCAGTATGGACAACCCCTGTACCAGAATCAAGGGTAACGTGGTCACCGACCATAACCAACTCTTCAACCTGGCTATCCCAAGGGTGCTCAGTCGTGATGTATTCTAATTGGGAACCAGAGTAGCGCTCCAGCACCTTAAAATCAGACCAACCAAAACGTCCAGCCAAATCATCCAAGAGTTCTTCCGCCACGACAAATTTGCGATCATCGCCAGCAACCTGAACACTCACATAGCTGAAGTCTGCGCCGACAGTCAAGCCACGAGAAGCCGTAATGGTGAATGGAGTTGTTGTCCAGACTACGATGTAGGTATTATTATCCAGCAGCCCCTTGCCATCCTTAACCTTATTGGCATAGTAAAGAGAGGTTGAAACCAGGTCATGGTATTCGATTTCAGCTTCTGCCAAGGCAGATTCAGACGACCAAGACCAGTAAACTGGCTTAGCACCACGATAGATATAACCCTTATCAGCCATAGCACCAAAAACTCGAATTTGAGCAGCTTCGTAGTCATGAGTCAGGGTAACGTAAGGATTTTCCCAATCAGCTGACACACCCAGACGCTTGAAGTCTTCCCTTTGTTTATCCACTTGAGAAAGCGCATATTCCTTACACATTTCTAGGTAATCAGCCCGAGGAATTTCTTTACGCTTAACGCCTTTTTTAGCCAAGACTTGCTCGATTGGAAGACCGTGGGTATCCCAACCTGGATTATAAGGCGCTCGGTAACCCATCATAGACTTAGAGCGGATGATAATATCTTTAGAAATTTTATTCAGAGCGTGCCCAACGTGGATATTTCCGTTTGCATAGGGAGGGCCATCATGTAAGAAGAAGGCAGGTTTTTTAGCATTCAATTCTTGACGCTTGCCATAAATATCTGCTTCCTCCCAAGCCGCTTGCCACTTGGGTTCTTTGTTGGGAAGTCCAGCCCGCATTGGAAATGCTGTTTTCCCAAGATTCAAAGTCTCTTTTAATTTCATAAAATAAAACACCTTTCATTGTTAAGTGAGTTTTCTAATCCTAGCTTAGCAAAAGTCTCATATCCGACAATGAAGACTAAACTTTCAGGCCTAACTTCTTTAGACCTGAACTGGCTTACAAGACGGATTAGAAAAATAAAAAGAGCCTTCGTCTGTGAAAGGACGAAAGCTCGTGGTACCACCTTAGTTCAGATGGCCTAGACTAGGCCACCCCTCTTGTGACTATAAGGGGGTCACCCTCCTAACCTACTAATACTCTTCGAAAATCAAAATTTTCGGTCGTTAACTCACCTTGCCGTACTCCAGTACTGTCTTCGGTTCGTTGCCTTGGCTAATTTCGATTTTCATTGAGTATGAGGCTTCAGCTAGGAAAATAGGAAATGATAAGTCCTTCCTAAGAGATTACAGGTCTTCCACCATCGCCTGCTCGCTGGAAATATTAGGGAGTACTCGTGTTTTCCGCTGGACTAAGGCCTTGCCCTAGTCTTGAATATTCAATTTGAAGGTTTGGGCTTCACCGCCAGCCAATTCAGTTGCTGACATTTCTGAAGTATCCTGAATGGTTGTTGCAGGCTCAACCTGAGCCGTGCTATCTGCTGCGGCATCAATAGCTGCAGAGATTTCACCCAAGTCAAGCTTTTGGGTCTCTTCAAGAATGCGGTTGCTTTCTTCGACACGGCGTTGTAATTCTGCCATCTCAGACTCAGTAAATTGGCGAGTAGCATCATCAGTAGACTCAGGTTCAACTGCAGGAGTAGCTCCGGCACTAGTCAGTACTTGATTATCATCCAAAACTTTTCCGACAACTTCCTTGAAGGCTTCGTCAGAATTTTGTAAGTAGACAGCCGTTGGTTGCAAGAGCTCATTCCACTCTTGTGAATTAATCATATTCAACTGGCCTTCAATGGTACTGAGCAAGCGTTGATGGAAGACCCGACTTTGACGCTTGAGAGCTTCAGTTTCGATAGCCACTGCCTTCGCTTCGTCTGTAGAGTCACGCAGAATCTTATTAGCGCGAGCCTTGGCTTCATCAATCAATTGGTTAGCATCATAGTTGGCCTTGCTGAGCAGGTTAGTCGCCTGCGTATTAGCTGAGAATTTAACCTTTTCGGCTGTTTCTTGAGCCAAGATAACTGATTGACTGAGGGATTCCTTCATTTCATCGAAGTAAACCAGTTTTTCCTCAAGGGTTTTAATCTTTGCTTCTAAGTCCTTATTCTTACGAGAAAGATCTTCAAAATCATCTACAAGGTCATCAAGGAATGCATCAACTTCGCGTTCATTGTAACCGCGGAATTTTGTGTGAAAAGTTTTGTTTTTAATATCGAGTGCTGTTAGTGCCATGTCACCCTCCTTATTTATTTTTTCTTAACCTTTACAGGTTGCTATCCTAAACTAGTCTCACTCGTTTTCACCAAGCGGTTCAACCCATTCTCCCAATTCAGGGTGACCCCAAAGGGAAACTAAGTTTAACTAGTAACGACTTCCTTCTAAAGAAGAAAATCGTCGTCTTTCTTTTCCAATGCTCTGACTCTTGACCGAAGCTCATGAATTTCCCGATCTCTCTCGTCCAATTCATGTTCGATGATGTCTAAAAAGTCATCCACTTCATCTTGCTTGTAACCACGAAAACTCATCTGGAAAACTTTTTGGGCAACATCGTTAGCGCTCAAGGCCAAAGCTAATCTCCTTATTTTTTTGCGTACTTTCTTATGGTCAATTTGTGCTTTTTGTTCTTAGATAGGCCATCGTCCCGAAAGACTTCAAAGCGACCATAACCTCGAACGCTCACCAAATCCCCCAACTCCAGCAGTTCTGCTGGCCTGGTTAGCAGGCCATAATTGAGCTTGACTTTCTCATGCTCAACTAGCTTACTTGCTAGGCTTCTAGAAAGTTTGAAACTCGAAGCTATGACCTTATCCAGTCGCATACTAGAAACAAGTATGTCAACCTCTTTAGCATGATTCACCGACTCAAGCAAGTGACTCCAAGGAACCTTAGTAATTTTTACAGCAGCTCGGCCAATTTTATTGACCGAACTAAAGTAGGCAACCATAGAATCCTTTACCAGAATCTGCGCCCGATTGTCAGCTAGAATAATATCCCCAAAGACAGACCGCTCCAGCCCCAGCTTATTGATGAAACTCCCCATGATTTGGGAGTGGGTCAGGTGGTTGAATTTAGGATTGTAGCTGATTTCCAAGAGGGCTATTTCAAAATCATCAAGCTCCAGCTCATAATAATCTGGAGCTAGGATAATTTTCGCATACTCGGTCTTTAAAAAATCAGTAGACAGATAATAGGTCAGTCCCATCTGCCCCGAGACACTCTTGGCAATTTTAACCCGCCTTGGATCAAGAAAGTCGGTGACCTGATAAACATAGTTATCTTGGACCCTCTTGGCCAAATCAGTCATCTTATCAATAAAGGTTCTTTCTTCCTTGCGGAAGTGCTGATAAATATCAATCTCGCCCATAATTAAAGGTATAAGAGAAGTTTATCCAAAAACTGCAGGAGAAATAGGACAAGCACCAAGGTAAAGTCAAGTCCCCCTATTTGAAGGTTGAAGCGACGAAAAGGGGAGACAAGAGGCTGAACCAGAGTCTCTAGCAGTCGGCCAAAGTCAGAGTCTCTAGCTCCTGGGAACCAGGATATAAGTGCATAAAGAACCAAGACGAGACTGAGAATTCGGATGAGGTTATGAAGAACTAGTATGATAAAAACAGACATTAGCGACGTTTCATATCATAATCAAATGAAACCTCTTGGTTTGCATTTGATAGGTTCATTTCTTCCATATCTACGACAACATCCTTAGGGGTCAGAAGATACATAGAAGAGCCGACCTTTTGCAGACTTCCGTAAAGTACACGGCTAGCGCCATCAATAAAGTCCAAGCAACGACGGGCTTGCGCTTCCAACATATATTGAAAGTCAATCAGGACACATTCGTGTTTGATGAGCAAATCAACAATTTCCTGGGCATCCTCATACTTGCGAGGAAACTTAAGGGCGATGGTTGTCCCAGCAGAACCTGATGGAATTGATACATCCGCAGGACGGGAACTTGGTCGTGTTGCATTTTCTTGACTGGCACGATTTTGGCTAGCTGATTGCGGACGTTGCTGGGATGTTTGAGGCCTTTGTGGCCGAGATGATTGTGGTGTCATTTCTTGTTTTTGTCTTTGTGGGCGTTGAGGTTGTGATGATTGTTGTTGGGGTTGACGCACAGGTCTTGGTCCTTGAACAGCTGGTTCAGGAGCCTGAGTTTCTTCTACTTCATTCGCATCATCCGTATCGAAGTAGGAAACGATTTTCTCAAAACTGTCTCTTAAAGCCATGTTTCTCTCCTATTCTTTAAAGAATGATGTTCCGATTCGAACAAATGTCGAGCCATTTGAGATGGCAATTGGAAAGTCCCTGCTCATCCCCATGCTTAAATCATCGAAAGGCATATTCTTTATCTTTCTCTCTTTGAGTTCTTGTCTCAATTCATTGGTTTGTCTAAAAATTTCATCCAATTCTTGCTCATCAGCATCAATGGGAGCCATGGTCATGAGCCCAACAATTTCTAGCTTGTCAAAGCTAGCCAGCTCCTCAAGAGCCTCATTAACTTGCTCCGGAGCGAAACCATGTTTGCTCTCCTCCCCTGAGACATTGACCTGTAGGAAACACTTGATGGTATGATCAGCTCGCTTCTGAATTTCTGCCGCCAATTTTACAGAGTCCAAGGCATGGAAATAATCAACGTAGTTGATAATATCCTTGACCTTACGCCTTTGAAGGCTTCCGATCAAATGCCAGGTGACATCTTTACCCTTTAAGGCTTGGTATTTATCCAGAAATTTATCCACACGATTCTCACCAATGTGTTTGACCCCTAGGTCTACCAATTGCTCGGCTATATGGCTGTCAACATATTTGGTGACAGCCACAATTGAAATATCAGACACCTGGCGACCTGCTTGTGAGGCAGCCTGGGCGACCTGCTCATAGACGAAATCTTTATTCTTACGCAAATCCATCATTAACGATTCTTAAAGAATGGTGGTGTTTCAAGTTCATCATCACCGGTATCCACATCAGAAGTTGAGAAAGAAGAAACATCTAATTGGCTATCCAATTGATTTTCTGTTGGTCGACTGATGTTATCACGACGAAGGTCCCAATCACCAAAAGCAGAGGTTTGTTGGCTAGGTTGAGCTTGGCGTGGTGTTGCCTGAGGCATTTCACGATGCTCAGCCATGTCGAACTCAAAATTATTTGGACGACGCTCAAAGCTACCATTGCTAGGAGCAACCTGATCCTTAGCGGGACCAGCTTGTTTGAAACTTCTCTGTGATGAAACGCCTGAAACACGTTCAAATTTTTCAGGACGAACACCCGTGGCAACAACTGTCACGCGGATTTCATCCTTCATGCTTTCATCAATAGCAGTACCCAGCCAGATGTTAACACCTTGGCCAGCTGCTTGACTGACAATTTCAGAAGCTTCTTCGGCTTCAGTCAAGGTCATATCCAAACCACCGGTAACATTGACGATGACATCCTCAGCACCATCAATAGTTGTTTCCAGGAGTGGTGAGTAGATAGCCTTGCGGGCTGCTTCAATAATCCGTTCTTCACCAGAACCGATACCGATACCCATCAGGGCGTTACCCTTGTTGGCCATAACGGTCTTAACATCGGCAAAGTCTAGATTAATCAGGCCTGGGCTGGTAATTAAGTCGGTAATCCCTTGAACTCCTTGACGAAGAACGTTATCCGCTTCACTGAGGGCTTCCAGAAGAGGAGTCTTCTTATCAACAATTTCCAAAAGGTTATTGTTAGAGATAATCAAGAGGGTATCAACTTGCTCACGGAGTTCATTGATGCCTTCAACCGCAAAGGTCCCACGCTTGTTGCCTTCAAAACCAAATGGACGAGTTACGACCGCAACGGTAAGAGCACCCAATCCTTTAGCAATCCGAGCGATAACAGGAGCAGCTCCTGTACCAGAGCCACCGCCCATACCAGCTGTGATGAAGACCATGTCTGCCCCTTGAAGAGCTTCGTTTAAATCTTCTTCACTTTCTTCAGCAGCCTTACGACCAACCTCAGGTTGACCTCCAGCACCAAGACCGCGAGTCAATTTAGGGCCGAGTTGGATAACTGTCTCAGCCTTTGATGAACTCAGGGCTTGAATATCTGTATTTGCAGCAATGAATTCAACTCCTGCAACGCCTTCTTCAATCATGCGGTTAATAGCGTTACCTCCGCCACCACCGACACCGATAACTTTAATAACTGCACCCTGGACAGATGCAGCATCGAATGAAAATGCCATTTTATTTCCTCACTTCAAATTAATCAAACATACTTCCGAAAATATTACGAACACGGTCCGTCACCTTGGTCTTAGGCTTGCTTTCCTGTTTACTGTCATTTTGAACAGGTTCTGGGACAGAAAAATTATTAACAGGAGCCTGAGCTGGCTGCGGTGCAGCTTGCGGAGGTGAAGGCTGTGCTGGTTGTGGTGCTACTTGAGGAGTAACTGGCACAACTGGTTTACGACGAAGCATCTCTTCGCCAAGGACAGCACCCTGAGCGATGATGTCTACCTCACTCATAATACCGACGTATTCAACTAGGCTGATAACATTAGCAAACATTGGGTTACGGATACCAACTTGGTTGGGAATATAAAGTTTGACTTGAGTGCCAAAGATTTCTTGGGCCAACTCGACAACACCTGGAAGCATGGCTGCTCCACCGACCAGAATAATTCCGCCTGGCAGGTCTAGCAGACGACCGCGTTCCAAATCTTGTTTAACACGGTCAAAAATGTGACGAACACGAGCTGTGATAATCTCTGACAGGTAACGTTCAGAGACATCGACAGGTTCATCACTACCTACACATTCAACTTGGGCTGTTTCCTTAGTACTAGCTTCAGCTAGGTTAGCCGTTCCAAAGTTAAATTTGAGGGCTTCAGCGGTTTGGATTGAGGTTTGCAGAACCTTTGAAATATCCTTGGTGACAAAGTCACCACCTTCTGGATAAATATTGGTGTATTGCAATTCTTGAGCCCGCATGGAGGCAACGGTTGTTTGACCACCACCCATATCAATGACAGTGGCACCAAATTCCCTTTCGCCTTCGTTAAGGACAGACTTGGCTAGAGAGAGGGGAGTAATAATAATCGTTTCTACTTGAATCCCTGCCCGTTCAACGGTGGTGCGAAGATTGTGCAGAATAGTGCTTGGCCCAGTATAAATCAGGCCGCGCATTTCCAAGCGAACTCCCATCATTCCACGAGGGTCACGAATGCCTTGGAAGCCATCAACAATGAACTCTTCTGGCACAAGGGAAATCACTTCTCTCTCCGGTGTAATGCTCTTGGTCAAGGCCGATTGGACGACCCGTTCAATATCTTCATCCTTGATTTCTTTTGATTCTGTGATAACCGGAATCATGCCTTGAGTTGGCTCAATCTGCAAAAGGTTAGCTGGTAGGCCAACATTAACCTTATCAATACTGATGCCTGCCTTCTCTTCTGCCTGGTCAACACCTTCTTTAATGGCATTGGCAGCTGCCTCAATATCAACAATAATTCCGTCTTTTACACCCGAACTAGGGACATTGCTCACGCCGATGACGTTCATCTGTCCATCAACCCATTCGGCAACCAATACTTTAATCGAGCTTGTTCCTATATCCAAACCTGTAAAAAAGCCATTTCTAGCCATTCACTCGACCTCACTTACTTTACGATCTATTTCTTATCTAATGACTCACCCCTTTTTGGGCAGAGTTATTCAGAAGGTATTATACCATAAAAAAACGGAAAATGCGCTTAATTTCAATTTTTTGTCATATATTCTTAATCCTTTTAGTAGCCTAAAACTAAAGCAAAAAAGCGAGACCAAAGTCTGTTTTCAGGAATTATTCAATTCCTGTTTTCACACTTGTCATCGCTTTTTAATTATATTGTTTTCAAAAAGTCAATTAAAAGCTCAGCCGATTGCCGACCAGCATCCAGGATAAACTCATCGAAGGTGATGTTAGCATCATGGGCAGCAGTATCACTCATAGCTCTGACGACAATGAAAGGAAGCTCGGCCGCTTGAGCTGCCTGGGCAATCGCCGCTCCTTCCATTTCAACAGCTAGGGTGTCTGGGAAATGAGCTTTAATTTGCTCAATCTTATCCTGACCGGCAATAAAACTATCACTGGTGGTAATCAGCCCAACCCTACTAGGACGCTTATGTTGACTTAAGACCTTTTGAAAGACTTCAAGAAAATGTGGGTCGCTTTCAAAATAGAGGGGTTGCATGGACATCTGACCATAGTCATAGCCAAAGGCTGTCAGATCAACATCATGATAGGCCAGACGGTCAGCTAAAACGACATCACCAATATTGAGTCCTGGTGCTAGGGCTCCAGCCGAGCCCGTATTGATTACTGCTTGAACCCCAAAGTGATCAGCAAGAATAGCCACTGACATGGCTGACATAACCTTACCGACACCTGATTGCACAAGAACTAGGTCATGCTGGCCTATTTGGCCTGTATAATAGGTCTTATTCAGGACCACTTCTGCTTTTTTATTGGTCAATTGCTCTAGCAGGTGACTTAGCTCCTGCTCCATTGCAGCGATAATTCCAATTTTCATGATACTTCCTTTTTGATTTCAGTCTTCCAAAAAAACTAGGGCAAGTGTGGGACAGACAGTCATGAGGAGTTCCTCCTCACCCACAAAAATGCCTAAACTTGGAAGATTAGGTATAAAAGTCCTAGCCTCGTTATTTTTTCAACATCAGACACATTGACGTGGTAGAAGACTTGAGGCCCTTGCCTACTTCTGCTTATTCTTCTTGGAAAAGCATTTTTTCTAAACCTTTTATCTTATAGTTTAAAGATGGCATAAATTAAGATGGCCAAAAGAATCAGGACAACAATCAAAATCTTATTTAATTTGGACTGAAAGGCCCCTCGCTTGGCATTCTCAATACGACGACTCTTGTAGGTGTATTGGGAGTCCTCCTCCCAATCGTCATCCTCATAGCTGTCATAATCCTGGTAGTCATTGTCCAAATCGGTATAAATTTGGGTTTCCTGACCATCCAAATAGTCGCCTTCCAATTCTTCGCCACGGTTGGCTCGAGCAATCATATCATCGGTTAATAGTGGTTTTCCCATAAGCCAATCCTTCCTATTTAATGTGATTTTTACTCAAGGCATAGTATTGTAAAGCTATAATGGTTTTGGCATCTTGAATCTGGCCCGACTTAACCAAGTCCATACAGTCCTCATAAGGCAATTCTAGAAGCTCCAAAAATTCGTCTTCATCCTGAGGTCTGGGATTGGGAACCTTCTTGAGGTCCTTGGCTAGGTAGAGTTTGATATGCTCATTACTAAAGCCAATGGCTGAGTAAAATTCGTAGAGCAGCTCAAGCTGACCAGCGTATCCTGTTTCTTCTTCAAGCTCCCTAGCAGCAGCTTGCTTTTCTTGACCAGCTTCACCCAACTCTAACTTTCCAGCTGGGATTTCGTAGGAAAGAGCCTCAATAGCCTTACGGTACTGCTTGACTAAAATAATCTTATTATCAGGCGTGACGGCTAGGACGGCAACGGCACCGTGATGAAAAACGAGTTCTCGATAGGAGGTTTTGCCGTTAGGTAATTGGACCTTGTCCTTGGCTACCGTCATTATCTGACCTTCAAAGATGGTCTGCCTTTCTAGCGTTTTTTCTTCGAATTCCATAGGACCTTCTTTCTATCAGCAGCTTCTACTGCTGGGAGGGATGATGAGGCAACCTGGTAGCATAGCCCTCTTTATTGATTTGCCGACCACGTGCAATAGCAATACCGTCAGCTGGAACATCCTTGGAAATGACCGACCCAGCGGCGGATAGGGCATTGTCGCCAATTTCAATGGGTGAAATTAAGGTTGAATTACTACCAATGAAGACATGGTTGCCAATTTTACTGGTGTACTTGTTCTTACCGTCATAATTGGCAATAATGGTACCTGCACCAAAGTTAACCTCTTGACCAACCTGGGCATTGCCAATATAGGTCAAATGGCCCGCCTTGGTGTTTTTATCAAGGGTTGAGGACTTCACCTCAACAAAGTTCCCCACATGAACCCCTTCTTTAAGGGTAGAGTCTGGACGCAGGTGGGCATAGGGCCCAACCGTAACACCAGCTTCTACAACTGAATTTTCAATTATGGAATGGGTGATGCGAGTATTGGGGCCAATGGTCGAATCAAGAATATAGGTACCATTGGTCAGGAACGTCCCGCTGGCAATCCTTGTCTGCCCCTTGAGCGTGACATTGGCTTCAATGGCCACATCTGGCTCAATGCTGACATCCACATCAATGTAGGTGCTGTCTGGATTTTGAAAACTAACCCCATTAAGCATGTGCTTTTGATTGATGCGATGACGCATGATGGACTCTGCCTTGGCCAAAGCTTGGCGGTCATTAACACCTAAACTTTCATCGAAATCTCTCAGGGTAAAGGCGCCGACCTTTTCGCCAGCCTGGCGGAAAATTGAAATCACATCGGTCAGATAATACTCCCCTTGTGCATTGTCAGTATTAATGTTCTTAAGGGCTTCAAAAAGCCGTTTGTTGTCAAAGACATAGGTGCCCGTATTGATTTCCTTGACTTCCTGCTCAAACGGGGTCGCATCCTTTTGCTCAACAATCTTGGTAACTTCGCCATTTTGATTGCGAATGATGCGACCGTAACCAAAAGGATTGTCAGCCGTAGCGGTCAAAATGGTGGCTACGTTTTTATGGTTGATGTGAAAATCAATCAGTTCCTGCAAACTTTGGCCAGTAATCAAGGGCGTATCACCAGCAATCACTAAGGTCTGGCCTTCTAGATCGGCTAGCTGATCTTGGGCCATCATGACAGCATGGCCCGTGCCCAACTGCTCGGTCTGTAGGACAAAATCAGACTGGTCAGCTAGGACTTCTTTGACCAGTTCCGCTTTGTGGCCAATGACAGTTACAGCCTTTGCTGGTTGAATGGCAGAAACACTGCGAAAAACATGCTCCAGCATGCTAATACCAGAAACCTTGTGAAGTACCTTGGGCAGGTCAGACTTCATCCGAGTCCCTTTACCTGCTGCCAGAATAATCGCATAATTTGCCATAGTTTTTTCCTTTCAAGGTCGACCAAACAAGGGTCAAGCACTTTCGTTAATCTCAGTTTTTTCCCTATTAGAATACCATATTTTGGTCAGTTTTCCCAGTTGATGTATAGGACATAAGATAAGCCTAGATTGAAAATCTAAATTTATCAGATTTTTAGCGTTTTTATGACAATCAATTATCAAAAAAAGACAAATCCTTAAATTGCTCATTATTAAGGCCTTATTTAAGAAAAAGGCTTTGAAATCCTCCCTCATGCTAAGCAACTTAAAATAATTTGGAAGAAAGGAAAAAAACTATGACTGAAAAAATGATTCAAAAAAACTTCAAGCGAACCGAGTTAAAGTATGTCATTAACCATGATACCTATCAAAAATTGAGCGAGGCCTTCAAAGATCACCTAGTGGCAGATGAGTTTGCACAATCAACCATCACCAATATCTACTTTGACACCTCTGATTTCCAGATGATTCAAAACGCTATTGCTAAAAAAGGAGGCAGGGAAAAGGTTAGAATGCGAACCTACCAAGCCAACCCCGACCTCTCAAGTCAAGCTTTCCTCGAAATTAAGAAGAAAATTAACGATATTGGCTATAAATTCAGAACTACGGCTAAAGCTAGTGAGATTCTTGAAGCTGTTGAGACCACTAAAACCGTTGAACACTTTGGCGACCCCAAGCTGGCTGACGAACTCAATCGGCTCCATCAAATTTACAAGCAACTGCAGCCCATGATGTACATCTATTACGATCGGCGTTCCTTCAAAGGGAAAGAAAATCCCAATTTACGGATTACTCTTGATCAGAATCTCATCTATCGACCTACTAATGTCAACTATCAGGCTGGAAAAACAGGCTACCCACTTTTAGAGCCAGACCATTACATTATGGAGATAAAACTGGTCGGCGAAGCTCCTAGCTGGCTGACAGCTATCCTCGATGAATTCGGTATTGAGGAAGACTCCTTCTCCAAGTATGCTCAATCTTATCTGGCTAGCCAGCAAATAAAAACAGGAGGCGGCGGACATGTCTGAGCTATTTCAATCTGTTTTCCCCCAAAACCCCAATCACTTGACTTTAATGATTGTTGTTGTGACTTTGGGAGTTAGCCTAATCCTAGGACTAATTTCCTCCTTGGCCTACCAATACAGGACCATCTACACTAAGCAGTTTGTTGTCAGTCTAGCTGTTTTGCCAACCTTGATTGCTATTATTATTTTCTTGGTCAATGGGCGTCTAGGTGCTAGTGTAGCAGTTGCAGGAACCTTCAGTCTGATCCGATTTCGGTCAGCTCAGGGAGGCTCAAAGGAACTAATCGCTATTTTTACTGCTACAGCCATTGGTATTGCCGTAGGAATGGGCTATTTAACCTTTGCTACCTGTTTCACCCTGCTTCTCTCTCTTATCAGTATCGGTTTTGAATGGTCAAAATTTGGTCAACACACTAGAACCCGTCGACAACTGGTCATAAAGACTCCTACTTTTTCAGACTATGATGAACAAATCATCCCTATTCTCAATCGCTATTGTAGTCAAGTTTATTTGCAAACAATTTCTAATAATAAGAAGGGACAGATTAACTTAACTTATCAAATTGATCTTGCAACCGTGGAGCAGGAACGAAAATTGGTTGAAGAAATTATGGCCCTACAAACACCCATCGAGGTCAAAATCTCACACGCACCAAGCAAACCCAAGGTACTCTAAAAGGCCCACCAATTGGCAGGCTTTTTTATTTGCAAACAGATAAAATCCCAGAGCTAAGGTAATGAAGCGATCGCCTGATCTAGAACTGACATGACAGCTTGGCTGTGATCCAAAGCCTGCCGACTGCTGACAAAATCTTTTTCAGCAATAATCCTTTCAAAGGCGACAAATTCGTCATGCATCCGATGATGAGGCTCACTTTGACTGATGTCCATCGACTCTTGACCATTAAGGGCCAGCTGGATTTGTGGCAGACTATTAGTGGGACCAAGGATGGTCAACGAGCCCTTATCTCCTTGAATAGTGGAACGAATTTCCGCAGAACAATCCTTGGCAGCGATACTAACCACCTTGAAAGCTCCATAATCCAAAGCCAGAATGCCTGAGGTGTCTACGTCCCTTTCGATATTGGCCAGATAGTTGACCTTTTGGGGCTGGCCAAACAGACCAACCAGTAGATGGATATTGTAAATATTGAGGTCTCTCAGAGCACCGCCACCCATAGCAGGATTAAAAGCAGGGGCAATTTCTCCTCGTTTAAAGGCATCATAGCGCGACGAATACTGGGAGTAATTGAAGCTAACAATTTTGACTTGGCCAATTTTAGCTAGATTTTCCTTGAGAATCTGGAAATTCGGTAAATACTGATTGGTGATGGCCTCCAGTAAGATAAGCCCCCTTTTCTTTGCTTCCTGCCGCAAATCTTCAAGTTGTCCAGCCTCTAAGGTAAAAGGCTTTTCGCAGATGACATGCTTGCCTGCCTGGAGTGCAGCCTTGGCGTAGTCGTAGTGGGTATGGTTGGGGGTGCCGATATAGATGGTATCAACAACCTTGCTGGCTAAAATCTCTGAAAAATCGCTAGTAGCCTGAGCTAGACCATATTCCTTGGCCAAATCTTGAGCCTTACTTATGGAGCGTGGGGTCGATAAGATAGCTTCTAACTTAATGCCTTCAATAGTCTGTAAAACTGGCAGGACTTCCTCAACAATCATTCCTGTTCCTAAAAGTGCTAGATGCATAAGCTCCTCCTTATTTTATATACTGGGTCAGTTCCGCCTGATAGTCGGCCAACAACTGACTGGTGTATACCTTTTCGTCTTGGGAATTCTTGACCCCTCGCCAGAGCAGGGCAGCGGCCTTCAAAGGGTCTCGGTAATCTTTGGACAGGGGATCTTGGCGAAAATCCTTGACGAAGCGATTCCACTGGTAGGACTTTTCTTCTGGAGTCTCCTGAGAAACGAGGTCGGGATTTTCTAGTACTGCTATCAGGTCAGCTACGCTAGCCTCCTTATCCTCCAGTCGCTCAACCTCTCTCAATTTGATAGCCATAACCTTCTTGAAAGTAAATTTTTCTTGGCCATAGTAGTCGGCAAAGAATTGCCGGGCTTCCTTGTCCAGCTTAAAACCACTATCTAGAAGTTTGGTCTCTGGACTAATTTGGTCAGCCTTCAAGCCTCCTGCTGGCTTAGTTCGTCTCAGTCGCTTAATCTGACTGGCCGGTTTTCCTTCTAAAAACTGCTGGATGTAGGCTGTCAACTCGGCCTTGGTTCCATAGCTGGGCAAACCGAAATCCCGACAAATCTCTTCCAATTCAGTCTTATACCAGTAGTAGGATAGGAATTCTTCGGGACTCAGGTCTGAACTAAAATCAGGTCTCTGGACCATGATTATCACCTCCATTGCTAGCCTTATTATAGCATAGCAAAAAGAAGAAGCAGAGTGCTTCTCCTTTTCTTAATTGCTTTAGTCTTTATCGCTCTTCCAGTACTTCTTAGCATACTTGTCAAAATCCGGTTTTTCAGATTTATTCATAGCAAAGACGAGGTTACCTTTTAGAGGCTCATCCTTTTTATCAGCTTGAAGCATGAGTGCTAGATTTTTATCTTTTTCAGGGAAGAAGATAGTATAATGCTCCCCTTTGACCGTAATAGAAATATAGCGAGTTCCATTTTCGGTGCCTTTACCAGTATATTTGTAGTCTAGGCTTTCTCCGTCCATTTTAAAAGACTTTTCCGTAATGGTCATGGTCATGTCGGTGCCACTAGCATCTTGAATATGCCATTTCCCTTGTATATCTGCCTTTTTGACTCCACAATCTGCTAAAAAGATTAGGGCTAGACCTAAACTAACAAGTAATAATGTCCGTTTTTTCATAATTTTCCTCCTCATTGACCAGCACTATCTAGAGCTCATGTAGGTGTTTTCTTTCTAATGGCTTAATTATAACATAATTTAAGTAAATTTAAAGGATTTTCTTTGACTTTTTCAACTTGTCTAGCTATGATGAAAATAGTTAGGAATCTTTAAAGGCGGGGAATATGGACAAATCCAGTAAAAAACCAAAGAAAAAGGAAAGGCGAAACAAGAAAAAGTTAAAAAGTCTAAGCCTCTCATCCGATTACGGTGTGGACCAATTTTCAAACCAAAGCCAGGGACCCCTTCCTGAAAAATCATTGCTGCCAGCTATTTTAGCTGCCATCAGTATTTGTCTACTGGTATTTAATGGCGTTACCTTTGTTGTCAACCCTCTTCTCGCCATCTTTCTTTATCTGTCCCATCACCATTTTCTTAAGCAGACTTGCTGTTATGGGAGCGGATGACCTTGCTGAAAAACAAGGGCTGGATTATTCCAAGGCTATCAGACTAAATACCATCATTTTCCTGCTAGCTCTGACTTACCTTATGCTTAGTATTATTGCATGCCTCATCTTTTTCTATGAAGCGCCTAGCAAACTTTATACTCAATAAAAATCAAAAATAGCCAAGGCAAGGAGCAATAACATCAAGTCACTAAAGTGACTGATGTCAAACGGCAATCTCTATAGCGATTGCCTAGCTCCCTTACTAACCTCACAAAGTTGGTGAAATCGACCAACTTTGC
>SKER01000627.1_pt1 | contig 38636 bp, 31 predicted proteins | sample 4826961 | NCBI WGS metagenome assembly SKER01 (sample SAMN11008804, study PRJNA524170) | human gut metagenome | biome: Human fecal sample; material: Feces; isolation source: fecal sample from pouch patient p47 | host: Homo sapiens | place: Israel: Tel-Aviv | collected 2016-11-16 | reverse complement strand
GCTTGAGTGCTTTGACCTGCATCTCAGCGTAGGCTTGTGGATTTGACTTGGCCAGTTCTTGAGTTGCTTGAGCCTTGGCTGGGTCTGTAGCCAACTGGGCTTGCATTTTCTTAGCGATGTCTGGTAACTTTTCGGATTGTTCCTTGGAGAGAACCAACCAGGTGTCCTTAGGCACTTGTACGACTGACTTTTGTGAGACTAGCTCGCCAGATTCACCGCCAAAGCCGTAGAGCAATTTGGCTGTTTTTGATTTCCAAACATAGCGTTTAATTGTGGTCTTGACTTGGGCTTCTTTGACATCAGCCAATTGGTAGGTTGCTATCTTCTTAACCGCTTCTGTCGCGTGCTTGGTATCCGGCACAAAGTGGGGTTTGGCATCCTTATCTGCTTGCTTAGTTCGGTAAACCAAGACCTTACTGTCGGACTTGCTCCCCAGCTCCTGATAAACCAAAACACCGAAAGGCAACTTGCTATCACCAGCTGTATAAACCTTTTGTGTCATCGTCTTCGTTTCAACCGTCATGCCAGTATGATTGACAAAATGGTCGGTCAGGAGATAGACAGAACCACCCAGAACTATGAGAGAGAGGATTCCCAGACCATAGCGCAAAGCTTTTGAGGACAAGAGCATCCAGGAGCTAAAGGTTGCTAGGGTTGCTAGAGCAATAATTACAATAATCATTTGTCATCATCCTCCTTTTCAATAATCTTACCCTTACGCAACAAGAGGGCCACAAGGAAACCTAGAATAGCGAAGGATAGCCCCAGAGTAAAGGAAACATGGAAGCCAGACAGGTTAGCATCAATCATTTTTGAACCATACTTCAAGGGATCCATAGGCTGCAAGACTGCAGAGGGCTTGTTGTCATTGATGACATTTTGGGTCACACTTGACAGGAGGGCCACAACGATGGCAGAGGCAATCTGGCGAACCGTATTGTTGGCGGCGGTACCGTGGGCAGCTTCATGGGGTGGCAGGGCACTCATGGCACTGGCAGTCAGTGGCATCATAATCATAGCGATACCGAACATCCGAACGGCATAGAGCAGGGTGATGAAGTGGTCAGGTGTCGAAGCCGTCAGGAAGATAAAGGGCACCGTCCCAATTCCCAGAATTGTAAAGCCAATCATGGCCAGGCGACGGGCACCAACCTTATCGTAGACACTACCAGAAATTGGACTGACAATCCCCATCATGAGAGCACCTGGCAAGAGGGCCAGACCAGAGTCAAGGGCAGACAGGCCGTGAACATTTTGCATATAGAGGGGCAGCATCATTTCGACTCCCATCATGGCCATCATGGAGAGGGCAATGGCAATGGTTGTCACTAGGAACTGCTTGTTTTCAAAGACCGAAATATCCAAGAAGGGTTGTTCCATGTGTAGTTGGCGGTAGGCAAAGAGGACGATGATGAGCAGGCCGATGAAAATCGGTGCGATGACATAGCCCATATTTCCCCAACCGTGGTCGGCAACATTAGTGAAACCCCAAAGGAAGCTACCAAAACCGAGAATGGACAGAGTCAGAGAAGGCAGGTCCAGCTTGACGTGCTTATTATCGACAACATCCTTCACCAAGAAAGGCGTCAAAATAAGCGTCAAGATTAGGATAGCCAGGGGAATAATAAAGATAGCCCGCCAGCTTAAATCATGACCGAAGAGGCTAAAATTCTGCTTGAGAATCCAACCTGCCAGGGTTGGCCCAATAGCCGGTGCTAGACCAACAACCAGACCATTGAGTCCCATGGCAGCCCCCCGCTGTTCGACTGGGAAGACATTAACCATAACCACCTGAATCAGAGGCATGGTAATCCCAACGGCACAGGCTTGAATAATCCGTCCAGCTAAGAAAATATTCCAGTTGGAGATTGGCGCCAAAGTGGTCATCAGAAGTCCCACGACCAGGATGACATAGGCACTAAAATAGAGCCATTTGGTGGAAAAACGAGTAGCCAGATAAGCCGAAACCGGAATCATAATCCCGTTGGCTAGGAGGAACCAAGTGGTCGCCTCTTGGGCCGTTGACAAAGAGATATCAAAGCTCTTCATCAGGGTTGGAATAGCTGTCCCCAGGCTGGTTTGGTTGAGAACCCCAGCGAAGGTCGCCACCAGCAAGAGAACAATCATGGCTGTCCGATTGTAGGATTTCCCATGAATATCATGTGTACTTCTCGACATCATACAACTCCTTTTCATAAAATAGTGGGCAATAAGAAAACTTAAAAGAAAAGGGCTTCTTTCAAGTTCATCTTGCCTATTCGTCTATCTATTGGCAGGGCCAACAGTTATCACGGAAACTATTTTACTCTTTTTTCCCTCACCGTCAAGAGAAAAATGAAATTTCTGCAAAATCTTTTTCTGGCTAGTAGAAAAAACAGAGAGCAGGCCAAACAAGCTGGGGAAAATCAGTTCTTCCTTCTCAACTAGGTACAAACTAGATCAATGTGCCTAAGCTTAACTTTGGCATTACTGCCTCGTTTCGCTAAGGCACATAGAAAAGGCCAGAAGACTGAGCTTCTGGTCTTAAGGTAATTTCTATTCACTCGGGTTGTCTGTTGCTGGCGCCCCAGCATCGCCTGCTCCTACATCGTTGGAGTTGGCAGTATCCCCACCTGGTTCTGCTGGTGTTTCTGGAGCAGGAGCTGGACTAGGAGCTTCAGGTGTTGGTGTTGCAGGGCTTTCAGGCTGAGCTTGCGAACTACTTGACTCGCTGCTCTTATCCTCTGATGAGCCCTTGTCGCTTGAAGGGGCTTGGCCGGATGAGCCTTTACTAGAAGACGCCCCCTTGCTCTTAGAGCCAGAAGAGCGACCACTTTTGCTACTGGAGCCAGCTCTGGAACCAGAAGACTTCTTGCCTGATGATTTCTTACCATCATCAGACTTAGACTTTGATGATTTGTCATCATCCTCACCTTTGGTGGAATCAGAAGACTTGGAATCAGCCTTGTCTTGGTCCTTATCGTCATTTTGGTCATCTTCTTTATCGGAAGATGAGCCAGAAGAACTAGCAGAACCAGACTGCTTATCTTTGATTTTACTTGACTTATGGGCAGCCAACTGACTGGCTAGCTTGGCCTTGGCTGGTTGCTTCTGGTTGAGATAGGTATAGCCCCCCACTAGAAACAATAGCAGGAACAAGGTAGCAGCCGCTAGGATTTTCCCCCATTTTCCTAGGCCTGACTTGTTCTTGCTCTCCCAGGCTTTGAGCCTTTCTTCCAGGGTCACAGCTTCTTCAGGATGGATATATTCTTCAGGGAGATGGTTAGCCTCAACCTTGGTCAAGACCTCTTCATAGCCTAGGACATCTTTTTCAATGGCCAGCATGGTCCTAGCTGGAATATCAGCCAGATTGATTTGGTAGGTCTTATTGAAGCGGGGGTTGAAAATGCCTAGCTTCTTAATCTCCTTAAATTCGTCTTGCCCCGTATGCTTACCCAGCTGGTAGCAACTGAACAGGAGCAAAATTTCCTCCTGGCTTGGTTCTTCTGTCGAATAGCTGAAGTTCCACAGGCTATCCTGACTTAAGAAGTCGGCTTCATCCCTAGTAACCTCGTCTGTATAGGCTCCGCCAAAGCCAAAGGCTTCCTTGACCATGGGCCCAAATTGGTCGAGAAAGAGCAGGCCCCGAGTCACCATGGTTCGAATATTGAAAATGGTGTCCTTATCAGGGTCAATCTGATCAATGGTCTGATAGTCCTTGGCCTTGGATTTTAGAGCCATTTCGTAACTGACCAGCTTTGTCGCATTGATAACCGATGGGTCATTGCTGGAGGTAATACTCAGCAAGAGTTGCTCGGCAACCTGCTTTTGCCCGAGGGCCTCTGCCACCTTGAGGGACAGCTCGAAGGCCTTGACATTAGGGGTCCCATTTAAGATACGGGCCAGAGCCTTAGCCGCCGAAGCCACCAAGGCTGGCTTAATATTTTCCTCATCATTTAATTTGATACCATCATTGAGATCATTGACCGTGAATTTATCCAGTTCTAAATAGGCTTCCTCAGACACCTCCATCTGGGCTAGTCTTTCTTTTAATGACGTCATCTTTCCTCCCTTTGACATTGTATTTTTCCATGTTTTTTGACCTTAAAAAAAACTACATCTTCGAGGATAAAACAGATTGTTTGAAAAATCAAGTAATTCGCCGTATAAATTACTAATTTAAAGTATTATTGCCCAATTTAGTCATTATTAGACGAATTTATGAAATTTTCATGACTGATTGCAAGAAAAAGGATTCATTTTTTTCCTTTATACTTTTTAAATTCTTTTATACTTCTTTATACTTTTTGGCAAGTTTTAAGTGGATTTTGATACTCCTTATATTTCAAAACTTTCAACTTACCACTCAAACAAGGACTTAGCTTGCTAGAACTGCATTGGTATTTAACCAGTGGTGCAAGGATAGGGTGATACTTTCGCCGAAGTGGTATTCTTAGCAACAAATATGCTTGTTGCTAAGAACGGAATTTTCGAGACATAGGCTTGAAAATTAGCAATGGAACTCCGTAAGGAGGTTGCTTGCGTCCGCACTTTTTAAGAAAGTATCTAAAGTGAAAACTTTGATATTTATTAAGTATGAAAACTCCACCCATCAAAAAAGCCACCCTTTCGGATGGCCTGTTCATTAGCTCAATTTATCCTGTAAATATTGACCGGTAAAGGATTGGTCATTTTTGGCGACTTCTTCTGGGGTGCCGGTGGCAATGACTTGGCCACCACCAACACCACCTTCTGGGCCTAGGTCAATCAGATGGTCGGCGGTCCTGATGACATCCAGATTGTGCTCAATGACCAGAACCGTATTACCCTCATCGACAAAGCGCTCTAGCACCTTGAGCAGACGGGCAATATCGTCGGTATGCAGACCCGTGGTCGGTTCATCCAAGATATAGAAGGACTTACCAGTTGAGCGTTTATGAAGCTCAGAAGCCAGCTTCATCCGTTGGGCTTCGCCACCAGACAGGGTGGTGGCCGGTTGTCCCAGGGTGACATAACCTAGGCCAACATCCTTAATGGTTTGGAGTTTTCGAGCGACTTTGGGAATGGGAGCGAAGAAGTCTACCGCATCATTGACCGTCATGTTGAGGATTTCAGCGATATTTTTCTCCTTATAATGAACCTCCAGGGTCTCGCTGTTATAGCGGGTACCATGGCAGACTTCACAGGGAACGTAGACATCGGGCAGGAAGTGCATTTCAATCTTGACAATCCCATCGCCTGAGCAGGCCTCACAACGGCCACCTTTAATATTGAAGCTAAAGCGACCTTTCTTGTAACCGCGAATTTTGGCTTCGTTAGTCTTGGCAAAGAGGTCGCGAATATCATCAAAAACCCCTGTGTAGGTGGCTGGATTGGAGCGAGGCGTCCGACCAATGGGACTTTGATCGATATCAATCAACCGCTCAATATTTTCAATACCTTCCACACTCTTGTGCTTACCTGGTTTTTCTGAATTGCGGTTAAGTTTTTGAGCAATAGCCTTTTTCAAGATAGAATTGACCAGGGTTGATTTACCAGAGCCCGAAACCCCTGTAACGGCGATAAATTTGCCCAGAGGGAACTTGACATCAATATCTTGTAGATTATGCTCACAAGCCCCCTTGACCTTGATAAAACGGCCGTTGCCTTTTCGTCTTTGACTAGGTACTGGAATTTCTTTTTTACCAGATAGGTACTGACCAGTGATGGATTTCTTGACCTTGGAGACTTGCTCGGGCGTACCAGAGGCCACGATTTCCCCACCGAATTGGCCAGCTCCTGGACCGACATCAATCAGCCAGTCAGCCTGGCGCATGGTATCTTCGTCGTGCTCAACCACAATCAGGGTATTGCCCAAGTCCCGCATCTTCTTGAGGCTGGCAATCAGGCGGTCATTATCCCTTTGATGAAGCCCGATGGAGGGCTCGTCCAGAACGTAGAGAACACCGCTGAGGTTGGAACCAATCTGGGTAGCCAGACGAATCCGTTGACTTTCCCCACCTGATAAGGTTCCTGCCATCCGAGACAGGGTCAGATAGTTGAGGCCGACATTATTGAGGAAGGTCAGGCGATCCTTGATTTCCTTGAGGATAGGGCCAGCAATGGTGGCCTGATTATCTGAGAGCATAAGGGTAGCTAGATGGGATAAGTGGTCTTGAATTGAGAGATCAGAAATCTGACCGATATTGAGACCGTCTTTTCCACCAAGTTTGACCGAGAGGGCGGCATCATTGAGGCGGTAGCCGTGGCAGGTCGCACAGGTTAGTTCATTCATATAACCCCGCATGACATTACGAGTGAAGTCACTATTGGTCTCATGGTAGCGACGGTTGACATTGTTAACCACGCCCTCAAAAGGAATGTCAATATCCCGCACACCACCGAAGTCATTGACATAGTGAAAATGGAATTCCTTGTCGTCAGAGCCATAAAGCACCAGATCCTGCTGGTCTTGGGGCAGGTCCTCAAAAGGCGTGTCCATATCCACACCAAAAGCTTCCATGGCCTGCTCCAGCATAGCGGGGTAATAATTGGAAGAAATGGGATTCCAGGGAGCCAGGGCTCCTTCTCTTAAGGTCTTACTTGGATCAGGAATCAATAAATCCATGTCAACCACCAGCTTCATGCCCAAGCCATCGCAGGTGGGGCAGGAACCAAAAGGCGCATTGAAGGAAAAGAGGCGGGGCTCCAGCTCAGGCACGGTAAAGCCACAGACGGGACAGGAATAGTGCTCGGAGAAAAGAAGGTCCTTGCCATCCATGGTATCAATGATGGCATAGCCGTCAGCTATCCGCAGGGCTGCTTCAACAGAGTCAAAAAGACGGCTACGAATGCCTTCCTTATTGACCAGACGGTCGATGACCACTTCGATATTGTGCATCTTGGACTTGGACAGCTCAGGAACCTCGGTCACATCATAAACCTGGCCATCAACCCGAACACGGACATAGCCTTCCTTTTGGACCTTTTCAAAGAGGGTCTTGTGCTGACCCTTCTTGCGACGAATAACAGGGGCCAGAATCTGCATCCGTGTACGCTCAGGCAGTTCCAGCACCTTATCAACAATCTGCTCAACCGAGCTGGCAGAAATTTCCCCGTGCCCATTGGGACAGTAAGGAACTCCGACCCGAGCATAGAGGAGGCGGAGGTAATCATTGATTTCAGTAGCTGTTCCCACCGTCGAACGGGGATTCTTGCTGGTGGTCTTTTGATCAATGGAGATAGCTGGGCTAAGGCCGTCAATGCTATCCACATCAGGTTTTTCCATATTGCCCAAAAACTGACGGGCATAGGCGGAGAGACTCTCCACATAGCGCCGTTGACCTTCAGCATAGATGGTGTCAAAGGCCAGACTGGACTTGCCTGAACCTGACAAGCCCGTCACCACGACCAACTTGTCACGGGGAATCTCCACATCAATATCCTTTAAATTATGGGCCCTAGCCCCATGAATCACTAATTTATCTTGCATAATTAAGATACCAAGCCGTTAAGCGACTCGAAGGAAAATAGGAAAGGTGACGCAGATGCACCTAGGCATCTAGGAACCTTTATCTTTTTCCACAGAGTCGTAGGCGGGTTCATTTCCTTTCTACATAGAAACTGCTACTGTTAGTAGCCCAGCATTTCTCAACTCGTTTAACCCAAAAAAAGATTTTCCTTCCATGAGCAAAATTGTCTAAGCGAGAAAAGAGTAAACTACTAGTCAAGGAACAGTACCCAAGCTTCTTTGTAGTGATTATTATATCAAAAATAATCGTTAGTAGCAGAGCTAACGCACGCAAGTTTTCTGAAAGAAAACAACTGCTCTTGACCAAGCAAAAAAGACCAGCAACAAGGCTGGCCTTTAGAAGAACTATTAACTATTAGGGTCATCTAGGCTACGCCCGTGGAGGCCCTTTTCACGCTGGATTTGGCGAAGCTTTTCTGGGGTCACATCATTGCCCTCTTCGTCAACCAACTTGATTCCTTCAATGTGGTGACGCATGGAACGGCGGTAACCTTCCAGGTATTCTTCACGAAGTTTGGCCTGCTCAACCTTCTCTTCACCAGTCAAGCCAACCGTTTTCTTCTTTTTCGCAAGCTCGTTAATCCGAGCAATCTTTTTAGGATCCATAATTAAGATACCAAGCCCGTCAAGGTACAGTCAAATTAGAAAATCAACGAAGACACTAGCCTCTAGGTTGTTTTTTTATCTTTTTGACACAGCCCTTAGGGCGAGTTCTACTCCTTTCAATAAGTTAAGGAAATCGGTCATTAAAATGTCTCGATTTCCAACGGCAACCACTATTGTGGTTTGCCTAAACTTCTTACTAAGCCAGATAATCGAGCATTATCGGCTCGCTTATCTGGCTGTCGCTATGTTAAGAAAATCACTATTCTGATTGCCTAACTCCCTGACTAACTCTAACCAGACAGTAAAATCGACCGTCTGGTTAGAGTGTCGCCAAGCCGTGCCAAGCCGTTAAGCGACTCAAAGGATAAGTTAGGAACAAAAGTCCTTAACTTCTTACTTTTTCAACATCAAACATCTTGACCCGAGCCTGAAAATAAGGAAGCGAGGCAAATAATCTAGTTCCCTCATCTCAAGAGTCCTTGGCGGATTCATTCCATTCTTTAATGCATGATGCGGGGGCAGCTCCTTGATTTTTACGAAAGTGGCCAGACATCCCTGCAGACGAAGGTCTCCGTATGCCCACTGCGCTTATTTCGTATTAAGCTGATTGAAGGCAGCAACTGTTTTAGCCTTTTGGGCTAGGGCTGACAAGAGAGCCAGACGGTTATTCTTAAGGGCCTCATCATCGCTCATGACCATAGTATTATCGAAGAAGGCATCAATGACTGGGCTGAGGCCAAAGAGTTGGTCCAGATTTTCCTTGATGTCATCACCTAGACTAAGGTTAGCTACTGCTTGGGCTAGGGCCTTTTCTTGGTCATTTTCAAAAAGGTCAGAATTGACAGTCATGTCAGCTGGGGCTTTTTCCGCTAGATTGAAGACCCGTGCCAGGCTCTCAACGGCTGGTTTGTAATCACCTGCTTGCGAAGCTACCTGCAGGGCCTCTGCCGCTGCTAACATCTGCGGTACCAGAAAGTTTGAACCAGCCAAGACTGCTTGGCGAATGTCTTTAGGCACACCAGCTCCCATCATCTTATCCACACGGGCGGCGATAAAGTCCATCACTTCTTCTTTATGGGCGTAAGTCAGGCTTTCAAAGGTCAAATCGTAGAGATTATCGACCAATTGGTCCAGAGGGACGGCCCAGTCAAAGGCATCCAAGATACGGACAATCCCTTGGGTCGCCCGACGTAGGGCGTAAGGGTCATTGGAACCACTTGGAATTAGACCAACGGAGAAGAAGGACAGCAGGGTATCCAACTTATCAGCCAGAGCCAGAACCGCTCCAACCTTGGTCTCAGGTAGGTCACCTTCAGCAGAGTCAGGCAGGTAGTGCTCACGGATGGCTGTCGCTACGGCAGGCGCTTCACCTGCTAAGAGGGCATACTTTTCACCCATAATCCCCTGTAGTTCATCAAATTCACCAACCATGCCGGTCAAGAGGTCAAACTTATAGATAGCAGCAGCCCGCTCCAAATCCTTGGTTTCATCAGCTGTCAAGCCAACGGTCTTAGCCAAATAGTCGGCAATAAGACTTGTTCTTGCCATGTGCTCAGACAAAGAGCCAATTTTCTCATGGAAGGTGACATGGGATAACTTGGCCACCAAGTCAGCGATTTTCAGTTTTTGATCTTCATGCCAGAAGAATTCACCATCTTCCAAGCGAGCAACCAAAACTTTTTCATTACCCTTGATGACATTTTCAAGGTAGTGCTCATTACCATTACGGACAGAGACAAAGTTAGGCAGAAGCTTCCCAGATTTATCACGAACAACAAAGTAGCGTTGGTGATTCTTCATAGAGGTTACCAGCACTTCTTCTGGAACTTCCAGATATTTCTCATCAAAATGCCCCATGAAAGCTGTCGGGTATTCGACCAGATTGAGGACCTCATTGAGGAGGTCAGGGTCAATATCGACGCTGACATTTTGCTCGGCTTCAATAGCCTTAATTTGCTCAACAATCATGCCTTGCCGTTCTTGACTATCAGCGATGACAAATTCTTTTCGCAAATCATCCTCATAGGAATCCGCTGTACCAATCTGAGTTTCCTGACCCAGGAAACGATGGCCACGGCTGACCCGACCAGAGTGAATATCCAAGAAATCCATATTTAGGGCTTGGTCATCCAAGAGAACCGTGAGGGTATGGACAGGACGGATATATTCGAAACTATTGCTGGCCCAGTGCATGCTGACGGGGAAAGTCAAGGAATTGAGAACCTCTGGGACACCCGCCAATACAGCCTCTGCAGGTTGACCAGCCTCTTGCTTGGTCACGTAAACGTACTCTTCACCCTTGACCTGACGGAATTCGATGTCATCGGTAGTCAAGCCCTTCCCACGAACGAAGCCTTGAGCTGCCTTGGTAAAATTACCATCAGCAGCCAAAGCAATCTTCTTAGAAGGTCCCTTGAAGTCCTCCGACAAATCTTCCTGCTTGTCTGCCAGACCCATCACTCGGACTGCCAAGCGACGAGGGGTTGAGAAGGTCTTGATGCTATCAAAAGATAGACGATTGTCCTTAAGAAAGGCAGCCATTTTTTGGCCCAGTTGTTTTTCACTCGGGGTTACCACATAAGCTGGCAATTCTTCCAAGCCTAATTCTACTAGTAAATTCTTCGTCATCTTAGTCCTCCTCAGCCAAAAGTTTTTCACGGGTAGCCTGGTCCAAAAGTGGGTAGCCTAATTTCTTGCGTTCAGCTACAAAGGTCTTGGCAACGACCCGAGCTAGATTACGAATGCGAGCAATATAACCAGCCCGCTCGGTAACTGAAACTGCTCCACGGGCATCCAAAAGGTTGAAGGTATGGGAACATTTCAAAACATAGTCATAGGCAGGGTGAACCAGACCCAGCTCCAAAGCACGCCCGGCCTCCTTTTCAAACTTGTCAAAGTTTTCCAAGAGCATGTCTTGGTCAGACACTTCAAAGCTATATTTGGAATGCTCGTACTCCGGTTGCTTGAAGATTTCTCCATACTTAACCCCCGGTGCCCACTCAATGTCGTAAACCGAGTCGACTTCTTGAATGTAGGAAGCTAAACGTTCCAAACCATAAGTAACTTCCGCAGTCACAGGGCCTGTTTGCAGGCCACCGACCTGTTGGAAATAAGTAAACTGAGTGATTTCCATCCCATCAAGCCAAACTTCCCAGCCTAGGCCAGCAGAACCCGTTGATGGGTTTTCCCAGTTGTCCTCAACAAAACGAATATCGTGCTCCAATGGATTGATACCCAATTTTTCCAAAGACTCAAGGTAAAGTTCTTGAATATTTGATGGAGAAGGCTTCATAACCACTTGAAATTGGTGGTGTTGGTAGAGGCGGTTAGGATTTTCCCCATAACGACCATCAGCAGGCCTGCGAGATGGCTCCACATAGGCCGCATTCCAGGGCTCAGGTCCGATAGCACGGAGGAAAGTGTAAGGACTCATCGTCCCCGCACCTTTTTCATTGTCATAAGCCTGCATGAGCATACAGCCTTGATCATTCCAGTATTGTTGCAGTGTTAAGATTATCTCCTGAAAGGTCAATTTTTTACTCATTATATCCTTCTTTCTTAGTAGTAATAGCTTGCGATGTTTAGCTTGTAAAAACATCCTTTTTTTGAAAGTTAAACAAGTACCTAGCCCAAGCAAATCGCCCCAGCGGTTGTCAAGCGGGACCAACTACCTTGGCTCCAAGGCAAAGAAGATTGAATTGGAGCCGCTGCATTCCTAGGCTTGGCAACTTTTCTGGCACAATGAAAAAGAACCGCCTTCTTCCCACCATGCCAGTTGACATAGGGGCGTCAGAAACGCGGTTCCACCCTAATTTATTACTTCATTTGTTTAAAAAAATTGAGCTTGGCTCACTCCGAAAGCGCCAATTATTGCTTCAGCCTCGTCTAGCTTTCACTATCCTAGACTCGCTTGCGAAGACCGTGGGGCAGCAACCTCTTTCTTCCAGCTATTGTAGCACAAGATGGGGAAATTGTCTAATCTATCTCATGACAGACTTTCTTTTTCAATTTTCATATATTGAAAAATCAGGTTGAAAAAATCCTTACTTATTTCAAAGTGTCCGAATCTTAGCTGAGAAGCATACTTTTTCCACTCTGGGGACTGTCTCGCAAACTCAATCGGACAATCACGCACTGGGTGATAAAATGTAATATTTCTTCTATAAGGAATAAAGTTTGGGGCCATCTCAACAGAATAGACTTGATTATCACTTATTTTACCCGCAGCTGTAAAGGCTTGATATGCATTAGAATCCTTCATCTTATACTTGGGACTGTAGTATAAAAGATAATCTCCTTTTTTCATTCGCTTCAAAGATCCTGCCTGACCATGACAAACCTGACCAAAGCCACCCTTGACTCCTAACATGACATGCTCTTTCGAAACAACACCTAGCCAATATCTAACCATTTTTTTCCTCCAAGTCCATTAACCATTGATTGAATTCCAAAAGATTTTGGTCTAATTTACCGAAAAACTCCTGATCGACTGCTTCAACTAAGGGTAGGGCACGATTCAAGATAGAAAATCCACTTTCTGAAAGCGAAACAATCTTAGATCGACTGTCTTTAGGATGTTCTCTTCTCTCTACTAGTTTCTTTTTAAGCAAAAGTTTGACAACCTGAGAAACAGTCATAACGTCCATATCCGAAAAACTGGCTAGACGGATTTGACTGACAAGGTCTCCTTGTTTCTCCAGAGCAGCAACTGAAGCAAGTATAATAAATTGCGGATGCGTTAGTTGAAGCTTTTGAAGTTCCTTTTTGATTTGACTATGCCAATTATTATAAACTCTTGCAAATAGTAAGCCGGTTGATTTTTGATAGTCATCCTTGTATAAAGAATTAAAATGATACATACTACTCCTTTTCTACTATATCTTTTAGCGTTAAGACAGAGCTCGGGACATCAGCAAAAACTTGCTTTAAAAAATTAACCTGCTCATCCGAAGGCTCTTCGCACACGAGAGACACACTATGCTTTAACGTAATGAATCCCGTCTCCCCTTCTATGATGTCATGTTCAAAAAGTATGCTTCCTGCTGGCGTTTCGGATATGTCTGTGAAAGAGTGTTGATCAACGACCTTCACTAAGTTAAAAGCCAAGGGAGGCATTCCTGACAGTGTCATTGTTCCTGAGCCACCTGTTTCGAACGCACCATCCAGACAAATATCTTCTAAATCAGATTCCCATCGGTACCACTGTTCCAAATTTTCATAGTAAAACCAAGCCTTTTCTTGGGTTCCCTTTACCACAGCCGAAAAAGAAAAAGTTATCATAAAATTTCTCCTTTCATATAATAAGTATACTTATTATATGAGAACTTACATTCTTTGTCAAGAAAATCTCTCAGATCCTTAGCCTGAGAAATGAATCGCTTTATACTCAATGAAAACTCTAAGCAGGCTTCACCTGCTAACTCCTGACAGAAAAAATTATTTTCAAATAAAATCAAGAATCGGAAAGAGCAAGGACTACTGCCTCTAAAGAGGTGAGATCGCAGTGGTTGACTGATGTCTTGGCACCATTCGAGGTACAAGAGACAGCTAGTCACCCTTTCTGGGGTAGCAAAATAGTCCGGTGGACTATTTTAGCCCGACACCTTGAAATTGAAAAGTTAGGGACCACGAAGGTTTTGACGACTATCAAAGCCATCCTTTCTGTCTGACTCCCTAACGGCAATCGCTATAGCAACTACCTAATTTCCTCACTAACTCAGCTAAAATAGTAGATCGACTTGTTTTATTCTCGTATTGCCAGACAACACCTTAGTGAAATCCGCTATGGCTGGATTCCCACGCCAAGTCCTAGTGGAATTTGGTTAAAGGTCTGACTAACATGTCTGTTGCATAGTAGGAAAGGGATTACAGCAGATGGGTGTCGCAAGGAACTGCAAGCAGTCCTTACGTCCGGCAAAGTGCGTTAATACTGCAAATCAAGAAAAGGAAAGCCGAGGATGCTTTCCTTTTGGGGCTAGTGAGAGGTATAGGCAGACCGCCATGGTGGCTGCCATTGCCAATCAAGATTTTTCAAAGCTTAGATTTACCTTACCCGTCGGAAAATTTTGATTTTCGACGAGTATTATTTATTAAAGACTTCCTCGCCATCCACATAGGTGGCCTGCAGGTTCAAATCCTTGTCCAGAACGATAAAGTCCGCTGGCCGACCAGCCTTGATTTGACCGCATTTATCCTCAATACCAACTGACCTGGCTGGAATATAAGTAGCCATTCGGACGGCTTCTTCCGAGCTAGCTATGCCCCAATCTACCACATTTTTTAGACCGTCCTTGAGCTTGAGAATGGAGCCAGCCAGATTGCCCCCATCCTTGAGGCGGGCTGTCCCATCCTTGACCACTACTGGAAATTCACCCAGCAGATAGTCCCCATCGGGTTGACCACCAGCTGCCATACAGTCGGTAATCAGAGCCACATGGTCATAGCCCTTTTGTTGCATAAGGATGTCACAAGCCACAGGGGAGACGTGATGACCATCACAAATCAATTCGGCATAGGTCTGAGGAATGTGGTAAACCGCTCCGACCATACCTGGCTCGCGATGATTGAGGCCTCGCATACCGTTATAGGCGTGAACCCAGACACTGGCACCAGCTGCAACAGCCTTCTTAGCTTCTGCATAGGCCGCATTAGAGTGACCTAGAGCCACCGTCACACCATCCTTGGTCACCGCCGAGACGAAGGATTCTACTCCTTGGCGTTCTGGGGCCAGGGCAATTTTTTTAATCAAGCCCTTGGCTGCCTTTTGCCAACCCTTAAATTCTTCCAAGCTAGGATCCTTCATATAGGCCGCATTTTGCGCCCCCTTGTATTTTTCTGTAAAATAGGGTCCTTCAAAGTAGATACCCTGAATCTTGGCACCTTTCTCAGATCCTGCTACATCGGCAATAGTCGCACAGATATCCTCCAGCTGCTGACTGCTAGCCGTTAAGGTTGTCGGTAGAAAAGAAGTTACTCCGGCTTCCGGCAAGCGCTGACTGATACTGCGAAGACCATCCGCAGAATTATCCATAACATCGTGGCCAGCAAAGCCATGAATATGGCTATCCACCAAGCCTGGGGCAATCTGATAACCCGTGTAATCTAAAACCTGAGCAGCGCTAGGTACACTCTCAGTCCACTGACCAAAACGCCCATCAACCAACTCAAGATAGCCAGCAGGCTTAGTCTCATGAGCATAATAAAAACGATCTGCCTTAAGGTAGGTTGCCATTATTGTTATTCCCTCTTTCAACGAGTTTTTCTTTCCTTTATTATAGTGTTTTTATGGTATTTTGTAAATGGTATATACCAGTTATTTTGTGAACTATAGCTGACAACCAATTCTAATGCTCAAAAAATGAAAAATAGATAGAGCCTTGAGGTATAGATAAAGGACTCCAAAACTCCATCATTTTCATAGTAGGATTACGGACTACAGAAAACGTAGAACTAATTCTTGATGCCTGAAAACTAGCTAATCTGGGATAAGTCACCATCCAAACTACTGAAATTTACTTTTATGATAGTTATCAGAAAGATTGTTATCGATTTTCAAACGATTACCAATTGTGTTAAAAATTACAAAATCACCCTAATTCCCTTGCATAAGTAAATTTTAAGCGTTAAAATATCCACATTTTTGAAAAGAAGAATTTTTTATGAACACAGTAACTTTAGATTCAATGGCTTTTGGCAGTTTTGAGGTGGCAGATAACCAACTACTCTCTACTGTAGAGGCTGGAAAGGGTGTGGACTCTATATTAGAAGGCGCAGCTACTTATGGTGGTGCAACGATGGCATTTCTTTCGCTTACTGGTCCAGTTGGCTTGGGAGTTGCTGGTGCTTATTTAGCTACATCTGCCGTTGCAGGAGCAATGATAGGTTACGGTGCAGCAACATATGGAGAATAAATTATTTGGTTATTTCCATTTGGAAGAGGTATAGATAATGACAAAAAGATGGTCGTTGATTTTATTTTCATCTCTGAACGTTATCGCTAATTTATTAATGATTTGGCCGTTCAATAGTGAAGAAAAAATATTTTCTAATCTATTTTTGATTATTATTACTTTAGTGTTGCTTCCTAGCTTTTTAAGAATTGTTGACCATAAAACTGCTTCTCAGATTAGGCTTGAAATTTCATCGTTAATCATACTTACAGCAGTTTCAATTATGCGGTTATTATATAGACTTGGTGTCATCTCGGATAAGTTGGCTATTATAGTAGGATTAACAGCCATTGGTTTAATAACAGTGCTTCTGATTGCTGGAATCATCAGGTGGATAAAGATAAATAAAAACATTGATTGATATCTTTTGGTCTTTAGTTACAGTTCTTTTCAGTTAAAAAGCTGAGGAACTTACTACAGATATAAAAGTTCATTAACTATGCCCTAACAAAAGTTTCTCCGCCTCCATCATGATGTCGGGGCCTTTTTCTGACCCCCTTTAATGTAAGAAAAAATAAACTTGCCTACGACTTTGTGAATTAGATGAACCGTCCCAGAAGTTTTGGTGCTTCGTGGAAGATATACTTACTTCGCCAGTTCTATCGCAACTTTGAAAGTGGTTCATTGGTGCTAAAGAACCTAATAAACCATGCAGGAGTAAGACTTCTAGGCCTAACCAACAAGTCTTACTCCCAACCACTGCGTCAATCGAGTACTGCACCACAGAATCAAACTTAGGGCTTTTACCTCAAGCTCAAGTCCTAAAATTCTTTGAATTGCAAACAGCTTGGCGACACGAAGAAACTTCGGCTGAAAATATCCGAAGTCTCACAGTTAATAAGGTGCTTAGCCACTCCTCATAACACGCCGTATCTTTGGAAGGAATCTTATGAAACAAGAAGTCACCTATATTATTTTAATTGTTGCGCTTGTCACCGTTAATATTATTTTAGAGGCTGTCAGACGCTACTTTAGAAGCTCCTGTTTCTCAATCCGCAACTAAACTCCTGGCTCTTCCATCAGCTTTATTTACAGTTCTAACTGCTGTATTGACAACTGCTAATTTGATTTATGATGGATATCAATATTTATCGGGTAATTAGCTTATGCGTAATTTAGTTCTCCTGCTTTGTTATGTAAGTTATTTGATACTCTGTGGGATATTTTTATACCTAAATTGGGAGTATTCTAAACTGAGGTCTATCATAGAATTTATTATATTTATAGGATATGGCACAGTTCTATATATAATCTTCCGTAAGCAAAATTGGAGGTAGACATGAATTCTATCGCATTTAGTGATTTTGAAATTGTAGATAGCGAAAATCTCGTAGAAGTTGGCGGTGAATTTAATGCTTTGGGAGCGGCAATAGGCTTTGCTGGAGGATTTGTCGGTGGAGCACTGGACGGTGCAGGTAAAGGTTTAATAGCTGGTACTGCTGCAGAACCGGGAGTAGGAAGTGTTGTAGGTGCTGTTTTAGGTGGCGTTGGTGAAGGAATGGTAGTAAGAACTACATGCGCAATCGCTGGTTCACAGCTTTAATTACTGTTATAAAAAAATTTTTTAAGGAAAAATTCCTGATCTATTTAGTCGCCTTATTAGCCCTTATTGCCGTTTGTTCACCAAATAAGCATTCTGGAAAATTTGTGTTTATCTTACTGGTATTAGCAATTTTAGGTATGACACTTACTTATTCAATCAAGCTTTTTCAACTTTTTAGAAGAAAGTAGCCCATACTTAAATCTCCCCGCCTCCATCTTGGTGTCGCTAAATAGGGTTAGGTCCACATGAATAGAATGTTAGTTATGAAGTGTTTTATTATTGGAGGCATTACAGTACTTGTTGTTATAATGCTCCTAAATCTGATAAATCGGAAGAAATAATAATTATTTTAGTAATCCGGTGGTATGGATTAGGTCTTACAGTTTGTCTCACAGCTCTCGAAGCTTATTATCACTATGCTACAAATTAGATAGTTTGATAATTTCGGATTAGTCAGTATCGTTCTTCTGCTAATTCAATAGCTGATAGTCAATAATTAAACACAGGAGAGAATCAAGCTGGTTCTCTCTTTTATGATATTCAAAACACTAAAAGCAGAGGAGTGTTCGATCACAACAACCTAGCGCTTCTATTTCAAATAGTATTAAAAAAGTTTGGCGCACAACCAAACCTTTTAATCTTATACATACTCATAAATAGCCCTTGCTAGTCCTTAAAAATTATTGGATATTAATCCTTGCTTTTTGAGTTCCCCATACTCCAGTTTGAACTTGTAATTGGAGACCTTTAGCATTTGCAATATTTTGGGGGACATCAATGGCTACTGTACTTGTTGAAGAATTTCCTGGATTAATTTCTTCCAAGAAAAATCCAGTATTATCATTAGCATACAAAGAGGCCTCAGAATCAGATTTATACTCAGTATCTCCCTTGTAAATTTTAAAGAATTCATCTGAAACACTTAAAGACTCTTTGCCATTATTTTTAACAGTAATATTTACCAACAGATAAACACCTTGAGCAGTCTCACCAAAATCCTCAGAACCTACGCTAGTCGCTTGTGATACAGAATTGACCGTATACTCTACATCGCCAACTTTAACAACGTCACCAATTCCATACTCCTTGCGAGCCTTTTTATGATTAGCCTTCTTTTTAGTAGGTTTAATCGTATCAGCAGCTACTTTTTGTACTTTAAAATCACTAACAGTATTTGAGCTACTCCTACTATCTTTCCCGAAGATACCACCAATAACTCCGATTATCATTAGGAATACAATAACACTTAAGCAACTTCTTAATTTTTTCATTTCTTAAAACTCCCATCTAATTGATAGAAATATTATATAAACATATATAATTTGTCAATAGATTACAGAAATATTTCTTTTCGATTTCAACATCCATAAAAAGTAAAAGCCTTAAAAATAACTCATACATTTAAGGCTTTGTTTCTTATTCAATTGAATTCAGGCTATCAGTGTCAAGAAAAAAGATTTCTATGAATCTTAAGGATGGCGCTAACCTTCTACTTCCTACTAAAAATCTCACTAAAGCAGGCACACTTTCATATACTACTTCAGCACATACTCATAAATAGCTTGGGCGACACCTGCTTGGTCATTGCTGGCTGTCTGGTAATTACAAACTGCTTTCACGCTGGCTGCTGCGTTGCCCATAGCCACACTGTGACCGGCAAATTTCAGCATTTCTAAGTCGTTAGCAGCATCGCCTAGAGCCATTATTTCAGAGCGATTGATTCCCAATTGCTGGGCCAATGCCTTGAGTCCAGAAGCCTTGGTTGTCCCCTTAGGAAGCACTTCAACAATATAGTGCTGGCTGCGGACATGGGAGAAATGCTGGTCAAAATAAGCCCGACGATCTTTGTGGAAACGGTCTAAGACCTCATCAGTTCCCATAAACATGGCCTGAAAAATCTTGCCATGACCTCCTTCAAAATCAGCCCAAGAGATAGCCTGAGCCTGAGTGAAAATCAGACTGGCATCGTAGGCCACAATTTCTGGAACTTGATCAGCGAAGACCAAAAAGCGTTCCTGCTCCGTCAAGGTTAAATAGATATCATCATAATCGGCGACCCTATCCAATAGTTCCTTGACTTCCTGATCACTCAGGGTCACGTAATCAACTAAGGCCCAATCCTTAAGCGTAAAGGTTGAGCAGCCATTGTTTAAAATTGCAAATTCATTGTCTTGTCCCAAGCCCAACTTCCTTGCATAAGGTTCCACACCAGACTGACAGCGACCTGTACAAAGTACAACATCGCAACCGGCTTGGCTAGCTTTCTGAAGGGCCTCAATGTTTTCCTGAGGCAGTTGTTTCTGATTGTTTAAAAGAGTACCGTCCATATCAACAGCAATAAGTTTGATCATCTGTATTTCTTTCTAATTTTCATAAGGACTGATTTTTCCGTGACAAGTGTTCGTTAATCTTGGTTGATCATTTCTTGGACCTTCGCATAGAAGTCAGGGTAAACCTTCTTGAGAGCAACAAACCGTCCAGCCTTATCTAAAAAACTATGTTCCGAATGCGCCTGACAAACCAGCTGTCCATCTTGATTCGTCATCACATAGTCAAATCCCAGTTTGGCTCCCTTAAGTATACTAACCCTAATATCAATAGCGATAACATCTGCAAATGTTGATGTCGCTTTATAATGGCAATCTACTGCAGTAACTGGCGAAATAATACCATCAGCCTCTAACTTATCATAAGGAAGACCTACCTCATCCAAAAAATAAACACGCGCCTCCTCCATCCAACGGACATAGTTGGAATGATGTGTAATGCCCATCCGATCGGTTTCATAGTATTGAACCTTGTGCGTAAAACCTTTCATGACTTTTCCTCTCTAGTTAATACAAAAGCTGACGTGACATAAGCCAACATTCTTAATTAGTCGTGTTTAGCCTAAGTTAGCAATGGTACAGCCCGAACCACCTGCATTTTGAGGGGCATAGCCAAAGCTCTTGACATGACGATGGCTGCGCAGATACTTGGTCACACCTTCACGGATGACACCGGTACCGATGCCATGAATAATATCAACCTGAGCCATATTATTGAGCAGAGCCTGATCAATAAAGTCATCCAGTTCCTGCATAGCCTCTTCATAGCGCTTACCTCGGAGATCCAAACGGGCGTGCGGTCCCGTGCTTGCGGACCTTTTGACAACATTAACTTGTTTTTTCTTACGGGCCTTCTGACTTTCCTGATGTTTCACGAGATTGAATTCAGCTTCCTTAAGGGTCATCTTAATCAGGCCAACCTGGGCCTCCCAGCGACCATCCTTGAGCTGATTGATGAGGGTCCCACGCTGACCGTAGGTGATAACAATGATATCGTCCCCTACTTTAGGCGCACGTGCTGCCTTTTGCTTTTTAGCCTTACGCAAAACCTTATTTTTAGAAAGGTCTTCACTAGGAGCCAATTTCTTAAGTTTGCCTTTAGCCTCAATCACTTCATGCGGTTTAAGCTGCGAACGATCCTTAAGATGTTTAAGGATTTGGTTACTCTCGTCCGTCGCCTGAGACACCAGCTGACGAATCTCAGCCTGCGCCTTAGCCAATTCCTTGTCATAAGCATGCGAAAACTCATTATAGAGCTTCTTGACGGCTCGGTTAAACTTAAGATTTTCCTGTTCAACTTCTCGAATATGATCCAATCGCTTACGGCTCTCAGCGGTTTGCGCTTCCAGCTGCTCAATAATAACATTGGTATCACTCTCGCGATTAGTCATCTGTTCAGCATCATCCACGATAACCTTAGCCAGGCCCAGACGTCTAGCAATTTCAAAGGCATTGGAACGCCCCGGAACGCCCTGCATAAAATGGTAAGTTGGCCTGAGACTGTCTATATCAAATGCCATACTGGCATTCTGAACGTGTGCGGTTTCAATTCCGTAAGCTTTAAGCTCAGGATAGTGGGTCGTAGCCATAGTTTTGATATCGCTGAGACGCAAGTGTTCTAAAATGGCCATGGCCAAACTGGCACCTTCCTGCGGATCAGTCCCTGCTCCCAATTCGTCGAGCAGGACAAGACTCTGTTCATCAGCCCGCTTCAAAATATCAACAATGTGCCCCATGTGACTGGAGAAGGTCGACAAACTTTGCTCGATCGACTGCTCATCGCCGATATCCGCAAAAATTTCCTTGAAGATAGCTACCTTGCTTCCTGGATCTGCTAGAATTGGTAAACCTGACTGAGCCATGATTTGACTCAAACCCAAGGTCTTAAGCATGATGGTCTTACCGCCCGTATTGGGTCCCGTAATAAGGATAACAGAGAGATTTTTAGAAAAATGCAGGTCGTTGGCAACGGGATTAGTCAAAAGGGGATGACGGGCATTAAGGAGATTGATGGTGCCATCTTGTGCCAGAGCAGGTAGACTGGCCTGGTGCTCCTGCATAAAGTGGTACTTAGCCCGGACAAAATCCAAGTGACCCAGCAACCAGGCATTATTGCGAATGGTCTGGGTATGGGGACGAATCAGGTCAGACAGCTCCCTCAAAATCCGATGCAATTCATGCCGCTCATCCGCTCTGGCCTGAGTGATATCTTCATTGAGCTGCACCACAGCCCGAGGCTCAATATAAACCGTCGTACCTGAGGCCGAAATATCATGGACAACTCCAGCTATCTTATTGCGGTAGGTGTTGCGAACGGGTAAAACCGAGCGACCATTCCGACTGGCAATCAGATTTTCCGCCAGCATATCCGACTTGGATTTGACCAAGTTCTGGAGGATCTGGCGAACCTGATCCTCACCTTGGTGAATTTGCTGACGAATCTTGCCCAAGCTGGGACTGGCAAAATCTTCAATAAAACCACCATCATTGATGGCCTGGAGACTGCCCTGTAATTTAGGAAAGGCCTCCAGATTTTCAAAGAGTCGCTGGAGCGCTGTCAGCTGGACATTTTCCAGATTCTCATAGAAGCGACCGACTTCTGCCGAGACCTGTAAGACCTTCTTGATGGCCAAAAGCTCAGCCACATTGAGGTCGGCCTCCAACTCCAGACGGCGCAGGGGTTCAGCCAGGCTCTTGATAGAGCCAATAGAAAAGCCATGATACTCGACAAAAATAGCCTCCATATCAGCAATTTCTGCGAAGGCTCGCTCAATCTTTTCCCGATTGGTATCTGGTAGAAGGTCTCGCAACTCTTCTTGAGCAATTTCTGTCTGTAAATAGGGCTCAAATTGATTTTTAACCTTGGCAAATTCCAAGGCTTCCATGATTTTTGTATTCATGAGGCTATTATAACAAATTTCCAAGGAAAAACTGAGAGACCGACTAGCCAAAAGCTTGGCCAGACCTTAGCCCTGAAAACAAGAGGAGCAACCCTTCATTTTGTCTACTTTCTTCGTTTTTTGAAGAAGAGAATCCACCAATTCATGTTTGACTATAAATGAATGCGATACTCTCTACAATTTCGGGAGCCAGTAAAACTCGCAAGTGACAATCCTTGGACCTAGGCTCTGCTCACAGAACTAGCCAGAAAACTAAAAAAAAGAGCCTAGGCAGGCTCTGAAAGATTTAGAATTAGCTAATACTCTTAGAAAATAAAAATTTTCCCACGGATAAAGTCACTCTATGATTTCTTATTAGAATGACTACGAAAACTACGATTGTAGTTTTCTATATCCCTGGCTAACTCTGTGGAAACTGTAGTAACGACAGTTTCTACCTCGTGTCGCGTCGTTAACTCACTTTGCCGTACCTGCTGAGGAAAGCGAAGCTTTCCCCATTTCCAACCTCAAAAGGTCTACCAGACCTTTTGAGCTGTCTTCAGCTCATGCGACGCGGAGCAAAGTTGGTCGATTTCACCAACTTTGTGAGGTTAGTAAGGGAGCTAGGCAATCGCTATAGAGATTGCCGTAAGCTATCAGCAACTTTAGTGGCTTGATAGCTTTGCTTCTTGCCTCGGCTCTTTCGATTTTCATTGAGTATATTACCCAAACAAAAACTTGGGGAAAATCATAATCAAGCATTTGACCAGCCAGTTATCGGCCAGAAAATTTTGTAGGCCAGTCATGGGAACGGTGGCTAGAAGGGTGAAAAACATGGCCAAGCCAAAGGCTGTTATCAAGACGGCCAGACCGCCAGCAATGGTTCTTTGGTAGGCCAATTCCTCCAAGCGTGAAACTTCAAAGGCATGGGCGAAGACCCCTAAAAAACGAAAAACTAGGTAAACCGCCAAGTAAATGATGAGAAAGGCAACACCAGCATAATAAAGGCGATTGAGGCCAAAAACATTCTCCGTGGTGAAGAAGGCCATCTTACCCCCTTGAGTGGGATTGGCATAGGGCACCCAGAGGTTGAGAGCCTGAGCCAGACCAGCTTTAAAAAGGCTAGCAACCACAATAGCCACCAGACTTCCAAACAGGTAAAAGGCCTGCAAAAAAAGGCCTCGGCTATAGCCAAGGTAAAAATTCCAAGCCAAAAGGAGGAGAATAATCAGAGAAACCATACCTTAATTACCACTAGCCTTGCTGGCCTTGCGTCCTTTAATATTGGTCAAGGTTTTTTTGCGCAGGCTGTCTAGCTCAGCTTCCTTCTTATCAAACTCAATTTCTCGGCTGAGCTGGGTCGATAGGGAATTGATGGCCATAAGAATAGCCACCGTTTCATCATCAGCAGTTGGCAAAGCCTCCTTGATGCTATCGTATTTCTCCCGAGCCACCCGTTCGACTTCTTCCATAAAGAGATTATCCTTATCGGTGGTCAGGGTTAAAGGTTTCTGTCCAAATGTAAATTTATAGCGATTTTTTGTCTTTGTCATAGGTGCACCTCTTTTTTGTCATTATACCGTAATTTTAGTCTTTAGACAATCACTAAAAGCAAGACTAGGCCAGCTGAGAAGACCTAAAACTGAGGATAAAAATAAATCGTTCAGACTCAGATTTTTCTGACTCCAAACTATCACGCCAAGAGCTTTTTATGATAAAATAGTCTTCATGAATACTCTCGTCATGAAAATGGGCCAAGGGCGGACAAATAGCCTAACGACCGAGCTGGCTGACTACCAAATAGCTAACAATAATCCCTATGTCAGCTTTGCGGCTAAGTACCAAGATACAACTGTCCTAGTCTATACTTCTGGCAAGATTGTTTTTCAAGGCAAGGGAGCTCTAAAAGTCGCTCAAAGCTTCGGCTACCAAGGCGATGAAGCTCTGGCTTCAGAGGCTAAATCTAGCAATCAGGGCAAGATTGCTCAAGAAAAGTTGAGCCTGATTGGCTCTGACGAGGTGGGAAACGGCTCCTATTTTGGGGGCTTAGCCGTTGTCGCTAGTCTGGTTCGACCGAGTGACCAGGCCCTACTCAGAGACTTAGGGGTGGCGGATTCCAAGGTCCTAAACGACCGCAAAATCCAGCAACTTGCCCCTATTTTGGAGGAGAAAATCCCCCACAAGGCCCTGCTCCTATCGCCAGCCAAATACAATGAGGTGGTAGGCCCAGGCAAAGCCCACAATGCCGTATCGGTTAAGGTAACTCTGCACAACCAGGCCATCTACCTGCTCCTGCAGGAAGTGCCTAAGCCTGACAAGATTGTCATTGATGCCTTCACCAGCCAAAACAACTATAAGAAGTACCTAAAAGGGGAGCGCAACCAGTTTGCCAACCCTCTGACCTTTGAAGAAAAGGCCGAAGGCAAGTATCTGGCGGTTGCCGTCAGTTCCATTATTGCCCGCAACCTCTTCCTAGAAAATCTCAAAAAGCTGGGAGAGGATTTGGGCTATCAGCTGCCCAGCGGAGCTGGTGCCAAATCTGACAAGGTGGCCAGTCAACTATTGGCGGCCTATGGCATGGAAGGGCTCAGGCACTGCGCCAAGCTCCACTTTGCCAATACCAAAAAAGCCCAAAAATTATTGAATCACTAAAGGATCCTACACGCAATGTCTGCTACTACAACCAAGAAAAAAAACATTAACTACTACGACTCCCCTTTTCTCTATTTTATGAAAGAATGGGGTCTTTATATCGCCATCTTCGCCATCATTTTACTCAGTCGCATCTTCATTTGGACCACATCAATTGTCGATGGGCATTCCATGGATCCGACCCTGGCCGGCAAACAAAGACTATTTGTTGTCAAGACGGCCAAGATTGATCGCTTCGATATTGTCGTTGCCAAGGAAAATGAGAATGGCAAAAGCAAACAAATCGTCAAGCGTGTCATTGGCCTGCCTGGCGATACCATTACTTACGACCATGACAAACTGACCGTTAACAGCAAGGAGGTCAACGAGCCCTACCTCAAGTCCTACCAAGCTAAATTTGTCAAGGATAAGCTCCAGTCTACCTATACCTATAATGACTACTTCCAACAGCTAGCTAAATCAGCTCAATCTTTCACCGTTGATAAGGATGGCAATGCTAGCTTTACTGTTACGGTGCCCAAGGGCCAGTACTTCCTCCTAGGGGATGACCGAATTGTTTCCAAGGATAGTCGGGCCGTCGGAACCTTTAAAGACAGTAGCATTGTTGGCGAGGTGAAATTCCGCTTCTGGCCTCTTGATAAAATCGGTAATCCAGAATAATAAAGTCAGACTGCTAAAACAAGCTAGGGAGAAAGGAGAAGGGCAACTAAGCCACTCCCACCCCTCTTTTTTATTAGCCGACCAGCACCTTCCCTTCCTATAAAACCAGCCAAAAAGGTAGGAAATCATGACAGAACTCTATTTTTCAGGAACTGTTGAACGCATTATTTTTGAAAATGCTAGTAACTTCTTTAAGATCCTCCTCCTAGAGATTGAGGAGACCAATGCTCCTGACTTCGACGATTTTGAAATTATCATCACGGGTACGATGGCCGACATCATGGAGGGAGAGGACTATACCTTCTGGGGCCAGTTGACCCAGCACCCCAAGTATGGCGAACAGTTGAAAGCCAGCCGATACGAACGCGCCCAGTTGACCTCGGCGGGCCTTATTAAGTATTTCTCTAGCGATAATTTTAAGGGGATTGGGAAAAAGACTGCCCAAAGAATTGTTGAGACCTATGGCGATGACAATACTATCGACAAAATCTTGGCCCAACCCGATAAGCTAGAAGCCATCTCTGGTCTTTCCAAGACCAATCGAGCTAATTTTCTAGCTCGGTTGAGAGCCAACTATGGAACCGAGCAAATTCTCTCAAAATTGGCTGAATTTGGCCTCAGTAACCGCCAGGCCCTGGACATCTATGACAGCTACAAGGAAGAGACTCTAGATATTCTCCAGGAAAATCCCTACAGATTAGTCGAAGACATCAAGGGGATTGGCTTTAAAATCGCGGATAATCTAGCCCAGCAGTTAGGGATTGAGAGCGACTCCCCCCAACGCTTTCGGGCAGCCCTGGTTCATAGTCTGACTGAAACCTCCTTGGAAAGAGGTGACACCTATGTGGAAGCCCGTGACCTGTTGGAAAATGCCGTCACTCTCCTAGAAGAAGCTCGCCAGGTGGAATTGGACCCAGCCTTAGTTGCCAATGAATTAACCAGCCTCATTGTCGAAGACAAGGTTCAAAATATCGAAACCCGTATTTTTGACAATAGCCTTTTCTATGCCGAAGAGGGGATCAAGAATAACCTCCAACGGATTTTGGACCTACCACTCAATCTAGACCATAAAGTCCAAGACATTGAAGAGGGCTTGAGCAAGGTTGAGGAGGAATTAGGAGTTCATTACGACACCATCCAAAAAGAGGCCGTCATTCGAGCCCTGACCAGTAAGGTCTTTCTCCTGACAGGAGGTCCTGGAACTGGGAAAACAACTGTCATCAAGGGGCTGATTAAGACCTATGCCCAGCTCAGAGGCTTTGACCTCAACAAGGGGGACTTGCCCATTATCTTGGCTGCCCCTACGGGACGGGCCAGCCGACGGATGAGTGAATTGACTGGTCTCCCTGCGGCTACAATCCACCGCCACCTGGGTCTGACCACTGATGATAGCAATTTTCAGACGCTGGAAAACTATCTGGACTGCGACCTGATTATTGTTGATGAATTTTCCATGGTGGATACCTGGCTGGCCAATCAATTATTGAACGCTATCTCCAGCAACACCCAGGTGATTATTGTGGGTGATAGCGACCAGCTACCTTCGGTGGGACCGGGACAGGTCTTGGCTGACCTTTTAAAGATCCCCAGCCTGCCCCAAGTCAGTCTGACCAAAATTTTTCGTCAGTCAGAAGACTCCACCATTGTCACCTTGGCTAGTCAAATTCGCCAGGGTCAACTGCCTGCAGATTTCACCGCCAAGAAGGCTGACCGCTCCTACTTTGAAGCCCAGGCTAGTCATGTTCCCAGCCTGGTCCAACAAATTGTCAGCTCAGCCATTCGTAGCGGGATAGAGGCACAGGAAATTCAAATTCTGGCCCCTATGTACCGTGGCCAAGCAGGTATTACCAACCTCAACACTCTGATGCAAGAGCTTCTCAATCCCCTAAAAGAAGGTAGTAGCCAATTTCTCTTTAATGACCTCAAGTTTCGAAAGGGCGATAAGGTCCTCCACCTGATTAACGACGCCGAGCTCAATGTTTTCAACGGAGACATCGGTATCATCACCGACCTGATTCCAGGCAAGTATACCGAGAGCAAGCAGGATGAAATCTGGCTGGACTTTGATGGTAGCGAGGTGGTTTATCCTCGCAATGAATGGCATAAAATCACCCTGGCCTACGCCATGTCCATCCATAAATCCCAGGGGAGTGAATTTCAGGTGGTCATTTTACCCCTGACCCGCCAGAGCGGTCGTATGCTCCAACGCAATCTAATATATACAGCCATCACCCGCTCCAAGAGCAAATTGATTATGCTTGGGGAGGTCTCCGCTTTTGATTATGCTGTTAGAAATCAAGGGACCCAACGCAAGACCTATCTCATTCAGCGCTTTGGTCAAGAAGCCCAGGATACTGAAAGTCCGCAAGAACTAGCAGCAAGCGAAGGAGCCAGCTCTCTAGCTTTTGATAATCCGACAGAGACAGCCGTTCCTGATTGGTCATCGGCCAGCCAGACTGACCTGGCCCCTCAAGCAACTATCGTCGGGGCGGACCAAAGGCTGGCCAGTCAAAGCCCTGAAATTAAGAATACTACAACACTCAAAGAACCTGCCGAGGTGGCGCCAGAGACCTACCGCCTAACCCAAGCCAATCTACTGAGTATTGACCCCATGATTGGTCTTAGTCAGGCCGATATTGACCGCTTTTTTAAGAACAACTCATCATCTAGGAGATAAGAATGCCTATCAAAGATCTGCAAACCATCTTTAGAAAATCCAACCGCACCGTGGCCATCCTTCATTTAATTAACCTGGTCATCAATGTCCTTGTCCTCTTTGGCTTTATTGTCCTAGTTTACGGGATTCGCTCAGGCTTTTATCAGGCAAGTAACCTGCCACAAGCAGACATTTCACAAGTCGAGGAGCTACTTCAATCAGTAACCAGGGACGTCCAGTTCAACCACTGCATCAATATTATTTTTAACATTGCCATCATGAGCCTGGCCTTTCGCAATCAGGCCCGCTTCAACCAGAAAGGCAAGCTATCTGAACTCCCTTATTTACTGGGCTATAGCCTCTTTTTCATTAATATTTTTGCGGACCTCATAGCTACTGGCTTCACCCTCAACATGGCCCTACAACTCTTTTACCTCCCCTTTTACATCAACAGTCGCAATTCGGCCAGACTGCTCAACGCCTTGAATCAGGTATGACCCTTAACTGGCAAGTCCAATAATTCTAAAGGAGATAATCATGTATCCTCAATGATCCAAATACAGAAGTACCCTCAAAGGACTGAATATAGCACTCATCGTCTTTGAAAGCATCAGTCTTGCTTTCAATACCTTTATCTTTTTAGTAAGTATCGTATTAACAATTGCAGTAGCTGACTTAGATAAAAGCGACTTTGACTCCCTAACAATCACTAATTTAGTCCTTCTAGTCATAGCACTGCTCCTAAACGCTCTTCTCTTAGAACTCTTTATCTATAATCAAAAGCGACTCAATGATGAGCTGGCCCAACTTCTAGCTAGACCTGTCAGTAGTCTAGCTTATTACCTAGGCTTTCTTACCCTTCTCCAGGCTCTGGCATCGCTTGCTTACTTTGATTTTCAGACTAGCTTTTTCTATTCTCTCTACCATCGCTTTACTTTCACGCCAAAAACTAATCCAAGCCCTCAAGGCAGCAGCATTATAGCCACTATAGAAGCTCATACTCTTTAAGCAAACATAGCTCCTAGCTTGGTCATATTTTCCAAAAAGGAATAGCTATTAAAATTCTGACGTAAGGATAGTGGGATACTTTCGCCAAAGTGGTATTCTTACCAACAACTATCGTTGTTGGTAAGAATGGACTTTTTGAGACCTAGGCTCAAAAAGTAGCAATGAAACTCTGTCAGGAGTTTGCTTGCGTCCGCACTTTATAAGAAAGTATCAAAATTGAAAATTTTGATTTTAAATGGGTAAAAAATCCAATCCAACAAAAAAAATGGCCACCTCAGATATTGAGATGGTCAGCTTTTTATCTAGGCAGATAAAAGGTACTAAAACAAAGTCACTTCACTAGCTCCGACATCTTCCAAATCGGTTACCGTAACTCCTAGGAGGCGAATCCCTAGAGTGGTCTCTTCTTCAAGCTCTGAAAAAATGGCATAGGCCACCTTTTCAATCTGATCTCGGTCTTGTGTGGCTAGCTCCAGACTGTGACGTTTGGTCAGGGTTGAAAAGTCAGAATAGCGCACCTTGAGCACCACGACCTTACCGCGCTTACCGTAGTGCTCCAGAGTAGCGGCCACCCTGTTTACATTCTTGGAGATTTCTGCCTTGATATCTCCCTCATCTCGCAATAATTTACTGTAGGTACGCTCACTACCGATAGACTTGCGCACCCGATTGGGCTTGACAGGACTGTTGGAAATCCCCCTGGCCTTGCGGTAGAGGTCGTAGCCAAAGCGCCCAAAGTGATCAATCAGAGTCATCTCAGGCAACTCCAGCAAGTTCTGGCCTTTGTAGACCCCTAGGTCATGCAATCTTTTGACCGATTGCTTACCAACCCCATGAAATTTTTCTATGGGAAGGACCCTCAAAAAATCCTCGGCCTCTTCTGGCAAAATCAGGGTTAGCCCATGGGGCTTATCGTAGTCACTAGCTAGTTTGGCAAGAAACTTATTGTAAGAAACCCCAGCCGAACAGGTCAAGTGAATTTCCCGCCAAATATCGACCTGTATCATCTTGGCCAACCTGACCGCCGACTTGATGCCAAGTTTGTTGGTCGTCACGTCAAGATAGGCTTCATCGATAGACATGGGCTCGACCAGGTCCGTGTAGCGCTTAAAAATCTCGCGAATCTGCTGACCAACCTGACGGTACTTTTGATAGTTCCCCGAAATGAACACCGCTTGGGGGCAGAGTTCCAAGGCCTCCTTGGAGTTCATGGCCGAATGAACGCCGTATTTTCTGGCCTCATAATTACAGGTGGAAACCACGCCCCGTCCTCCTGTTTTTCTCGGATCAGCCCCGATAATGACAGGCTTGCCAAGCAAATCAGGATTGTCTCGCTCTTCAACCGACGCAAAAAAGGCATCCATGTCAATGTGGATGATTTTTCTGCTGGTATCGTTGAGGAGGGGAAAAATCAGCATAAGATACCTTTCTGTCTGCAACCCTAGTTAGTTTATTATACAACTTTCTCATAAAAATTGCCAAGCAGAAAGATTTATAATACAGTTTGGCAAGGATTTTCATCTGTATTATAAAAGAAAGTCCATAAAAACCGTTTTATCCTTGTGAAAACGGTTACCCTGTGTTACTATTATACTGTAAACTGTAACAGATGGTAGAGCCATTGTGTTGCTAGAATTTAGGAGACATATATCTTATGGCAACTGTTAAAACAAATACCGATGTCTTTGAAAAAGCCTGGGAAGGCTTCAAAGGAACCGACTGGAAAGAAAAAGCAAGTATTGCTCGTTTCGTTCAAGACAACTACACCCCTTACGATGGTGATGAAAGCTTCTTGGCTGGTCCAACCGAACGCAGTCTTCACATCAAAAAGATCGTAGAAGATACAAAAGCTGGCTATGAAGAAGCAGGCCGTTTCCCAATGGATACTCGCCCAACTTCAATCGCTGACCTTGATGCAGGTTACATTGACAAGGACCAAGAACTCATCTACGGTATCCAAAATGATGAACTCTTCAAGTTGAACTTCATGCCAAAAGGTGGTATCCGGATGGCTGAAACAGCTTTGAAGGAACACGGATATGAACCTGACCCAGCTGTTCATGAAATCTTTACCAAACATGTAACAACTGTAAATGACGGTATCTTCCGTGCCTACACTTCTAACATCCGCCGTGCTCGTCACGCCCACACTGTTACTGGTTTGCCAGATGCTTACTCACGTGGTCGTATCATTGGGGTTTATGCTCGTTTGGCTCTTTATGGAGCTGACTACCTCATGCAAGAAAAGGTTAACGACTGGAATGCCTTGACCGAAATTGACGAAGAAACTATTCGTCTGCGTGAAGAAGTTAACTTGCAATATCAAGCACTTCAAGACGTAGTTAAATTGGGTGACCTCTACGGACTTGACGTTCGTCGTCCTGCCATGGATACTAAGGAAGCTATCCAATGGACCAACATCGCCTTCATGGCTGTCTGCCGTGTTATCAATGGTGCTGCTACCTCTCTTGGACGTGTGCCAATCGTTCTTGACATCTATGCTGAACGTGACTTGGCTCGTGGTACTTATACCGAAAGCGAAATCCAAGAATTTGTTGATGACTTCGTTATGAAACTTCGGACCGTGAAATTCGCTCGGACCAAAGCTTACGACGAACTCTATTCAGGTGACCCAACCTTCATTACAACTTCTATGGCAGGTATGGGTGCTGATGGTCGCCACCGTGTTACTAAGATGGACTACCGTTTCCTTAACACCTTGGATAATATCGGTAACGCTCCAGAACCAAACTTGACTGTTCTTTGGACTGACAAATTGCCATATGCCTTCCGTCACTACTGTATGCATATGAGCCACAAGCACTCTTCTATCCAATACGAAGGTGTCACAACCATGGCTAAGGATGGCTACGGTGAAATGTCATGTATCTCATGCTGTGTATCCCCACTTGACCCAGAAAATGAAGATCAACGTCACAACCTCCAATACTTCGGTGCTCGGGTTAACGTTCTGAAAGCTCTCTTGACTGGTCTTAACGGTGGTTACGATGATGTTCATAAGGACTACAAGGTCTTCGACATCGAACCTGTTCGCGATGAAGTCCTTGACTTTGATACCGTTAAAGCCAACTTCGAAAAATCTCTTAACTGGTTGACTGATACTTATGTAGATGCTATGAATATCATTCACTACATGACTGATAAGTACAACTATGAAGCTGTGCAAATGGCCTTCTTGCCTACTCGAGTTCGGGCTAACATGGGATTCGGTATCTGTGGTTTCGCTAATACCGTTGATGCCCTGTCTGCTATCAAGTATGCGACCGTTAAACCAATCCGTGATGAAGATGGCTACATCTACGACTACGAAACTACTGGTGAATACCCTCGTTGGGGTGAAGATGACCCTCGTTCTAACGAATTGGCAGAATGGTTGATTGAAGCTTATACAACTCGTCTTCGTAACCACAAGCTCTACAAGAACGCAGAAGCGACTGTATCACTCTTGACCATTACTTCTAACGTTGCCTACTCTAAACAAACTGGTAACTCGCCAGTCCACAAGGGTGTTTACCTCAATGAAGATGGTAGCGTGAACCTGTCTAAATTGGAATTCTTCTCACCAGGTGCTAACCCATCTAACAAGGCTAAAGGTGGTTGGTTGCAAAACCTTAACTCCCTAGCAAGTCTTGACTTCGCTTATGCTGCTGATGGTATTTCCTTGACAACTCAAGTTTCTCCACGTGCTCTTGGTAAGACTCGTGACGAACAAGTTGATAACTTGGTAACAATCCTCGATGGTTACTTTGAAAATGGTGGTCAACACGTCAACCTTAACGTTATGGACCTCAAGGATGTCTATGACAAGATTATGAATGGTGAAGATGTTATCGTTCGTATCTCTGGTTACTGTGTCAACACCAAGTACCTCACACCAGAACAAAAGACTGAATTGACACAACGGGTCTTCCACGAAGTGCTTTCAATGGATGACGTTGCTGAAGCTATTTCAGGACAAAAAGCCTAACTGAATTTAGGTGCATAAATAAAAGGGCAATCCTCCAAGGGTTGTCCTTTTTTCTGCTCAAAAAAATTTTTAACTAATGTGCCTTGTGAGATTACCAGCTCATACTCAATAAAAATCAAGAGGCCCCAAAAATTTTTGACTAATGGAGCCACCCCATCTGTCAGAAAGGCTAGTCTTGGTCGGGCAAATCTAGAAAGTCAGCTAGCTTGGCATAGGTTTTATGGTTACGGATGGTGATTGCCTTGTAAAAAGGTTGTTTGAGTAAGGCCTTGTGATAAGCCGTCTTGAGAAAGGTCTTCTCCTCGTACTTGCCCCAATAGATGCCTAGGCTACCAAAATGAATAATCTCATCGATCAATTCCAAGCTTTCAATAGCCTTTCTAACCAGCTCCTTATCCAAGTCCACGGTATAAAAGAGGACGTCCTTCCTAGCTAAATCTTCTGTCCACCAATCCGGTAGATCTTCACTGGCAAAGTCCTTGGCTGAGAAGAGGGAGAAGGTGACCACAAAGGGATAATTTTTGGCAAAGAAGGCCTTGAAATCAGCTATAATCTCATCTTCTGGTCGGTCACTGGTGAAAAAGAGGTTGCCTGAATTGATGTAGGTTTCAACCTGAGTGTAAGCCAGTTCTTCAACCTGCCGAACCAGTTCAGCCATGACAATCTTATTCTTGCCACCGACATTAATCCCTCTTAAGAGTAAGGCATAACGCATTAAAGGTCCTCCTTGATAATTTCAATCAGCTGATCTCGATCGAGAATCCATTGGGCTCGCTGGTCCTTCTCATAGGTCCGATTAGAAAGAAAGATGGCTGCCTTTTGCTTCTGACGATTATAGAGGACAAAGGTTCCTGTATAGCCCGTATGGAGGAGCCAGTCGCCCTGCTTGTCCCAAGCTAGACTACGCTCTTTTTTCCCAGAGGGGGCGAAATTGTGGTTCAGATAAGAGGCAAAGTCTCTTTGCAAGTAGGCATTGAGAAACTTTTCCAAATCCTTGAGAGTCGAAAAGAGACCTGCTGAGCCAGTATGATTGCCTAGGACTTTGGCCTTAGGGTCATGCACTACTCCTGCTACCACTCCCTTGAGCGTTGGAACGGCCTCTGGAACTGGGCCAAAACCAGTCTCCCTCATAGCAAAAGGCTTATAGACCCAGTCTTCAAATAGGTCTGGCAGGGTCTGCTTGGTCAGCCCTTCCAACATCAGACCTAAAAGGATAAAGTTAATATCAGTGTACTTAAACTCCTTCTGGTTCGTTACCCTAATCTGATTAATGGCCTCAATAAGCCCCTTTGCATCAAGCTGATCTCGATTGGGGATATAGGGGTCAATCCCCGAGGTATGGGTCAGGAGTTGACGAATAGTCACACCTGGGTCGGCGAAGGCTGGGTAATAGGCCTGCAGAGGCAAGTCCAACTTGACACGGCCTTCCTTGACCATCTGAATCAGAACCGTCCCTACACCAACCACCTTAGAGACACTAGCCAGGTCATAGGTCAGATTTGGCCGGACAGGTTGCTCCCCATCTAGGGTTCCCAAATAAAATTCCTGCCAATTCCCACTATAAAGGGCAAGGCTGGCACCATGATAGATGTCAGCCCCAATTTGTTGCTCAATTTTTTCTAGTATTCTTTTCATTTGCTAAACCAGATTTCAATCAGACTAGGGTCAGAAACCACCAAGACCCTTTGTCCCTTGTCAAGATAAACCGAAAGGCCCTCAGCTTCAAAATAGGCCTTGAGCGCAAGAAAATCATAGTTGTCAGGAACACGGTACTCAATAAATTCAAGGTCCCAGGTCGTATTTTCAGCCGCCCTTAAATCAGGTCCTTGTGCCTCTTGCAGGTCAGGAAGGAAGTCTAGACCTGCCAATTTACTATAGAAGGTTTGTGCTTCTTCCAAATCCGCCACATTCAAAACCAAATTTGAAATTTGGAAATCTGATAGGCCTTGAAAATCAGGCAGAGAAGCAAAGGTCAGATCGGCTCCTGAAATTTCTTGCAAGCGCTCGGTGTCGTCCTCGGCATGGAGAAGGATACGGTCATTTTCTGGAGAAATGACCTCATAGGCATAGCCACGCTCGCCTTTGAAGAGGCGTGAGAACTGAACACCAGAAGCCAGTAATGCTTCAATTTCTTGGGGATTAGAGGCCTTGATCAAAAGCTCTTGCATTTTTTTAGGGCCTTCGACGGATCTAACCCGCATAGAAGGCGATTCTTCAAAGGAAAATCTGACAACCCTTGCTTGGTGGCCACCCAAAAAGACCTGGGAATTTTCTTCCTTTAAAACTTTAAAGCCAAGATTTTTTCGATAAAACTCTATATTGTGCTCACGATTATTGACACGAAGAACTGGCGATACTAGGGTGATTCCTGAAAATAATGTCATAGCTTTCTCCTAACTTCTTCCATTTTAGTCAAATTCTTTTCATTTGACAAATAATTGTATGCTTTAAGCAAAAACTATTTACTATTAGGGGCATTTTCTGTAAACTAGGTACATGAATGAAAATCTGATTTTACGCCTAATTCAGGCAATTCTCGTGCTGGCTATTTTAATTATTATCATTGAGTTAGCCCTCCATATTCGCCATAAAAAGATTAATATTTTTAAACGGTTTTTTACGGGTTTCTGGATTGGTCTGGTCACCGATATGCTGGATACTCTTGGAATTGGTTCCTTCGCCACCACTACCACCCTTTTTAAAATTACCAAATTAAATAATGATGATAGCCTCTTGCCGGGTACCATGAATACGGCCCATGTCATCCCCGTTATGGTAGAAGCCCTCTGTTTTATTTCGGCTGTCAAGGTTGAGCCCCTGACCCTAATCCTCATGGCCTCGGCCTCTTTCTTCGGGGCCCTCTTTGGGACCAGAATCACGAAAAACTGGAACGAGCGCCTGGTCCAGCTCATCTTGGGGAGCCTGCTCATTCTAGCAGCCCTCATCATGGCCTACCGTATGCTCACCAATCCAGGTGGCAACCTGTCCACAGCCGTCCATGGTCTTCATGGAATCTGGCTAATCGTCGGTGTTGTCTTCAACTTTGTCATTGGAGTTTTGATGACCATGGGGCTGGGCAACTATGCTCCTGAATTAATTTTCTTTTCCCTGATGGGACTGAGCCCAACCATTGCTATGCCAGTCATGATGCTAGATGCCGCCATGATTATGACCGCTTCTAGCACCCAGTTCATTAAGGCTGACAGGGTCAACTGGACAGGCTTTGCCGGCCTCGTTTTAGGGGGAATTATCGGGGTTCTGCTTGCCTTTATATTCCTAACCAGCATCAATATTGATACCCTAAAAACCTTGGTCATCGCCATCGTTATCTTCACAGGAGGCATGCTGATTCGCTCCTCCTTGGTCAAAAAAATTACGGGCTGATTTAGCATAAAACTTTAAGAAGGCTCCCCCATTTTTGTGGGTGGAGCCTTTTTATAATCGTCAAAATGGGCTAATACACAAGAGAGAGCAAAATACGAGATTTTTTCTTGGGTAGCAAATTTATCCGTCAGTTTTAATGACTGATAACTGCAGGCAACCAGCTTATCTGCTGTGCTAGGACTGGCGCAAAGATAGCAGACATCTACTGCGACAGCAGTAACTTTAGTGCCTTGAGATCATTGTCCCTTATCTCGTCTAGATCAATTTTTATTGGGAACCAGAATCATAAAGAAAAGGCTGGCCTTAAAGACCTGCCTTTACGTTTTTTATTGCTTATAGACTATAGAGGGCCTTGAAGGCTGCTACCGCAACGATACCTGCTGCAATAGGTGCGACAACTGGAACCCAGGCGTACCACCATTTAGAGTCGCCCTTGTGTTCTCCCAGAACAGTTTCAGGCAAGAAATGGTGCAAAAGTCGAGGACTCAAGTCCCGAGCTGGATTGAGTGCTGGACCTGTTGGACCACCCAATGAAGTAACCAGAACCAGAACTAAGAAGCCAAGTCCCATGTGGGCAACAGAAAGTGCCCCGTTAAATTGAGCGTGTACCATTTGCTCTACCTGTTCACCACCACCATATTGTTGGGTCAGGGTTGAAGCAACTGAGTGGCCAATATAGTTATGGGTCAAAGCAAGGGCACCGAAGACCAAAACAAAGCTTCCAATAAACTCATTGATGAAACCGTTGATGGTAGCTGGACGGCGACTTTCTTCCGTTCCATCATCAAGGGCATCAATGGTTGAAAAGCTACCAAGAATAGCATTTGGATCTTCTGTCTTTTGATAAAAGGCAGCGTGTCCAAGAACAATCAAGGCTTGACCAAACATAGCTCCCAAGAATTGGGCAATCAAGTAACCAGGAACATAGGTCCATTTGAAAGCTCCAGAGACTGCCAATCCAAGTGTAAAGGCAGGGTTGATATGGTTCCCAGAAACATCACCAAACATCAGAGCTGGTAACATAACGGCAACACCGTAACCAAAGCCAATGACCAACCAACCGGACTTATGACCCTTAGTTCCCTTAAGTTCAACATTGGCCACAGAACCGTTCCCAATCAGAACCATCAGGGCTGTTGCAATAAATTCAGTCGCATACTTAAGTAGCCAGTCATGTGTCAGGGCTTCTTTAAAAAATTCATTCATTCGTCTAGTTTTCCTTTCTCCTAACAAGTATTTAGACAGCTACCATTTTATCAAGTATAATAGATAAAGTAAAGTCATTATCAGAAATAAAACGCTTATACTCTTCGAAAATCAAAATTATCCATCGTTAACTCACTTTGCCGTACTTACTGAGGAAAGCGAAGCTTTCCCTCTTTCCAACCTCAAAAGGTCTCCCAGACCTTTTAAGCTACCTGCAGTTCGTGCGATGCGGAGCAAAGTTGGTCGATTTCACCAACTTTGTGAGGTTAGTAAGGGAGCTAGGCAATCG
>SKER01000623.1_pt1 | contig 38699 bp, 40 predicted proteins | sample 4826961 | NCBI WGS metagenome assembly SKER01 (sample SAMN11008804, study PRJNA524170) | human gut metagenome | biome: Human fecal sample; material: Feces; isolation source: fecal sample from pouch patient p47 | host: Homo sapiens | place: Israel: Tel-Aviv | collected 2016-11-16 | reverse complement strand
GTAGTATTTTGAGCTGTAGTTTGATGAAGCGTTAATACTTGCCCTACATGAATCACATTAGGGTTACTAATATGATTGAGCTGAGCTAATTGAGTATAAGTAGTGTTAAATTTGCCAGCAATTCCTGAAAGGGTATCGCCACTTTTAACGGTGTATGTATTACTATTAGTGGTAGTATTGTTTTCAGTTCGCTTAGGGGTTGCTTGTTGCTGTTGTTGTTCAGCAGGTTGACGAACCAAGAGCCGTTGACCAACATAAATACGGTTAACATTGTGGATATCATTTAAGGTGGCGAGTTTATTTACAGTTGTATTAAACTGTCCGGCAATGCGTGATAAGGTGTCTCCGCCCTTAACCGTGTAGTATCCAGTGTTTGAAACAGTTACATTAGTTTCGGGAGTTTGAGCACTTTCAGTTTGCTTATTCGTAACAACTTTCCCAGAAAGGGCAACGGCATCTAACTGATTTAAGTTATATGTCTGAACAAAACGAATTAAGGTACTAGCATAGCTTGGATCGGTAGCATAGCCGTCTTGCCGAAGCTTATTTGCAACAGATGCATAGTTAGTGTCACCAAGTAAGTTACGGTAACGACTATTTACATTGAGAAAGCGACCATGGTCAGTAACTGATTCGGAGTTGTTAGCGTAGGCCCGGAAATTGGCGTTAACGTAAACACTCCGGCCACCATAAACTTCCCGTGTACGCATTACAACTGAATTTCCATTATAGGAACCCTTAATTCCAAATAAGTTATGGGCCTGGGTTGATAAGGCTGAACGGCCCCAACCACTTTCAACGATAGCCTGGGCAACTGTAATTGAAGGGAGAACTTTGTATTCATTCCATCCTTGGATTGCACCAGGAGCAACACTTTGGATGAATGCTTGTTGTGAAGCGTTATTACTGAAATGGAGGGCGCTTAAATCTGTTGTTGAGTTCTCTTGTGATGTAGCAACGGCACTAGCAGCCTTTGGAGCAGCTTGTTTAGCTTCAGCAGATTGTGCTAAAGCTGAATCTGCTGCGGTTTGGCTGGCAACAGTTTGACTGGCATTAGAAGTAGCACTATTTCCTGTTGAGGCGCTGTTTGATGTACTTTGAGTGGCAGCAGAAGAATCAGCGGTACTATTTGTATTATTTTGTGTATTGGCAGTAGTAGCGGCGGCAGGCTCTGCAGAAGAAACTGAAGCATCATCAGCATGAGCAACAGCGCCGCTAGCAGTTAATAAGGTAACAGCAGTTAATCCAGCGAAGACCCATTTTTTTCCGCTTTTGTACATTTTAAAATGGGTTGATGGATCATTATTAGATTGACGATTCATTGGCAGGGACTCCTTAAGTTATATTTGAAATTCCTAAACATTACTCCTAAAAGTGGCTTATTAATCATTTCATAAATTAAAATAATATCAAAAAGGTCAAAAAGTTTAAGAAGTTCTAAAGATTCAACTACCTATAAACTAGCATTAATTCTCTTTAGCGTCAATTTAATTTGAAGGTAAAAAACAAGTGAAATTCTTTAAAACTGGGGAGAAAATATCATAAAATCAATAATTATCATCTTCACAAAACATGTTTTATCAAATGAAAAATATTTTTAGATAAATGATAAATTAAACATATGTAATAGAACACATTTTTGTGAAAATAGCGATTAAAATTATATTTAAAGTAACCGTCGATTGTTCAAATGTGGTGAGCTATAATAATGGAATAACTTAAACGAAATTAATCAAGGAGTTTTAGAATGGTTGCTAAGTTAAAAGATGTTGCTCAATTAGCGGGGGTCTCAGTAACTACTGTTTCAAGAGTAATAAATAATTATGGTTCTTTAAGTCAAAAGACGATTGATAAGGTCCATGCGGCGATGCGAGAGTTGAATTACCAACCAAATGCCTTGGCACGGGCGATGCAGGGTAAACCATCTAAGTTTGTTGGCTTAATTTTTCCTAATTTAATTAATCCATTTTTTGCAGAATTAGCAAATGAGCTTGAACATGAGTTATTTAAAAAGGGTTATAAAACAATTATTGCATCATCGGCACAAAATCCGGAAATAGAGCATGAATACTTAAATATGTTGATGGCAAATCAAGTAGATGGGATTATTTCGGGTTCTCATAATCTGGGGATAGAGGAATATCACCAACTTACTGCTCCCATTGTTTCTTTTGACAGATATCTTGCCGATAATATCCCAATTGTTGCAGCTGATAGTTACCACGGGGGTGAATTAGCAGCGAAGTATTTGGTAGAACATGATGTAAAACACTTGGCGGTAATTGTGGATGAAGATACATCTGTTTCACCTACCATCAATCGGATTCAAGGGGCACTTGATTTTTTGAATAAACAGAAACGAGATTTTGAACCTTTAGCTATTCAACATTTGGATCTTGAGGCTACGTTTCCTGGTAATTATGATGGGGTGCTGGCTTCTAATGATGTTCAAGCATTAACGATTAGCAATCTTTACTACCAAGCAGGAAAGCAAATAAATAAAGACTTTTTTATTACAGGTTATGATGGCTCGCGATTAATTCGAAAAGTAGCGCCTTATCTTCCAACAGTAATCCAACCAATTCCATTGTTGGCACAAGAATTAATTGAAACCTTAATGAAGCGAATAGAAACACCTCATGAAAAGATAGAAACTAAACTTGTTCCGGTTGAATTTTATCAACCAAAATAAGCAGAAAAAGGACCTAGAAGAAAGTAATGTTTTCTTCTAGGTCCTTTTTAGATTAGAGCAGAGAAATATTATTAGTTCTGCTTTAGAAAATATTTAGCTTTGATTTTGCTACAATGGTATGAATGGTAATGTTACTTACTTTGCATGAACCGTTGAAGCAATTCGACTTCTTCTGAAGTTACTGGAGTATTGGATGATTTAATTTCGTGAATTCGTTCAACAGATAAATGACTGCCGAAAGCAACTTCATTATCATTTAAGTCATTTTCGCGCTCAAAGTTAATCAATTCTTGAGCAAGCTCACTCAAATTGTCCATGAAAACATTCCTCCTTAGTAGGTATATTATTAAATAATACTAACCTTATCTCTTATTCTAAATCAAGACACAGTTTGTTACCAAAAATTAGTTTAGCACAGTTTGAACTTATCCTTGTAGTTATTTTATTAAATTTATTTGTTTGTTATTAAGATTTAACGACAAGTGAATCAATTTGTGTGATAATCATAGTAAATAATTTAGAGAATGGAGTATTGAAATTATGAGTTGGAATTGGCTAGGATGGCTATCGTGGATATGTGCAATTGCCTTTTTTTGTTATGTAATCCACTATATCCGTGTTAAACAATTAATGCTGATTGCGAAGACAAAAAAAGTATTTAAATTAAATTTAGTGATTCGTTATGTGATCTTATTAGTTGTCTCGTTATGTTGTCTCGGGGGGATGTCATATCTCACATTTTTCCGTCCAGTTGACATTAATAATCATCAACAAACACAGACTTCAATCACTTATCGTCCACTTCAAATGGGAAATAAGTCAGATGATTTCTATTATGTTTTAGCGACGCGTAGTAAAAGCGGCAAGCACCCAATTGTGTCGTATACGTATTGGGCTGGAAATGATAAATATACAACAAATTCACGGTATGGATCGGTTGCTGATGGATCGCGGATAGTTACCTTAGATGCGAGTGCTTTGCCATGGGATAAAAAGCAATTGGAAAAAGAGGATGCCAAAACAGGCCATGCTTTTGCAGCGGTAATGGATGTAAAGTATAAAAATACTGCTATTAATGGTTTAGGGTTAAAAGCAAATCATAATGCTGTAACCTATACGCTTTTACGTGTACCTTCCTCTGATATGGTATCTGAACGTTAAAATGGAACAGCAAACAGTAAAATTAAAATGGGTTGCCCTTGCAAGTCTGTTAAACAACACAGGGGCAGCTTTTTTATGGCCGCTTACAACTATGTATCTTCATAATTACCTTGGCCAAACTCTGACGACTGCTGGCTTCGTGATGTTAATAATGTCAATTGCCATGATGATGGGAAATTATTTGGGAGGGTGGTTATTTGACCATTGGAAACAATATCAAACAGCTATTTTAGGAGTTAGCCTCTCAACACTAGCAATATTCTTATTGATCTTTATTCATGATTGGCCATGGTATGCTGTCCTAATTACAATTAACAGCTTTGGAGATGGAATCAATGCCACGATTGTTAATTCTTATGGGACGTTGGTCAGTGATCATTCTTCCCGTTATGTCTTTAATTATATTTATATGGCCTTTAATATCGGAGTTGTGATTGGAACGTTGCTGGTGGGTGTTCTTTTACCGATTAGTGTAGTGGTAGTTTTTGCTGTAGCAACAATCTTTTATGCCTTGTTAATGCTAGTAGTTGTTTTAACATTTAATGTGGCTGTAGATGCAATTAAAAATAATTCAGAGATCCAAGAACACTATCATGTTTCCCGCCAATTGCATTCGCGATGGATCGTCTTGGTTTGGTTTATTCTCATAAACTATATTGCGGTTCATTTAAGTTATTCCTTATGGGAAAGTGTAATGGCAGTCCATATGACAAACATGGGGATTCCATTCTATGCCTATAGTATGTTATGGACATTGAATGGGGTGCTAATTATTATCGGACAACCACTTGTTAATAAGTTAAGTCCCTATGTTCGTTTATCAACGCAAATTATTGTGGGAATCTTTATTTTTGCCCTATCTTTCCTCCTGTTAATTTTTGCTTGGACTTTGACAGCATTTGTTATTGATTTTGTAATCTTAACAATTGGTGAAATGACTAGTTTTGCTGGCCTACCTGCTTGGATTGCTCAACTGACTAATGTCGACGAAGCTGGGCATTACCAAGGATTGCTTAATATTATGATGTCGGTTGGACGTGCGATTGGTCCATTGTACGGTGGATTTGTCATTGAAAAAGGAAGTTATCAATTTTTATTTATTTCAGTCTTTTGTCTAATAACCGGTACTCTGATTATTATCTGTCTTTATTTATGGTATTTATACCGAGTTCAACGGCGGCTTAATTTAGATAAATGATACCCAAAATCTGTAAGCTATGGTAAAATCACTAATGTATTATAAAAGCATTGACGTAGAAACAAAGTGCCTGTGTAATTGACAGAGATCCAGTTGAGTTGAGAGCTGGGAGCAGACATGATCCACCTCTACTAGCTGAAAGGATGAATTTTAGTAGTCTGTTCCGGTGATTCCGTTATCATCAGGAGTTAACGCAACTCCATGAGGCAGTGACTGTGAGGTTACTGTGAAATAGAGGTGGAACAGTGATGAATATCGCCCTCTAAGGCTGTTAAGGCCTTAGAGGGCTTTTGCTTTTTATACGTAACGAAAGGGGAAACACAGTTAATGGATTATCAAAAGCCAAAGGGAACTGCAGATATCTTACCAGGAACTACAAGTATTTGGGAAAAAGTAGAACAAAATGCGCGCGAAGTTTTTAACCAGTTTGGATATCGCGGAATTCGAACACCGATGTTTGAAGATTACCATGTTTTTTCACGGAATGTGGGCGATACTTCAGATATTGTTGAAAAAGAAATGTACGATTTTCATGATAAAGGTGATCGTCATATTGCATTGCGTCCTGAGGGAACAGCTGGAGTAGTACGGGCTTATGTAGAAAATAAGCTCTATGGTCCAGAATATCCTAAACCTTATAAAGTTTATTACATGGGGCCAATGTTTCGGTATGAACGTCCACAATCAGGGCGGCAACGTGAATTCCACCAAATTGGAGTTGAGGCATTAAACAATGAGTCACCACAGATTGATGTGGAAGTTATTTCAATGGCAATGGCGCTCTTTAAAAAGTTTGGAGTGCCAAATGTTAAATTGGTTATTAATACTCTTGGAGATAAAAAAGTTCGTGAAGATTACCGTGAAGCATTAATTAACTACTTGAAGCCTCACTATGATGAATTGAGTAAAGACTCTCAAGAACGTTTATATAAGAATCCATTGCGTGTACTTGATAGTAAGGATGAAGGCGATAAGAAGATTGTTGCAGAAGCTCCATCAATCCTTGATTATCTTGATGAAGAGTCACAAACTTACTTTGACGAAGTGCAGGCCTTATTAAATAAATTAGGAATTGATTTTGAAATTGATACCAATATGGTGCGGGGCCTAGATTACTATAACCATACTATTTTTGAAATTATGTCAGACTCACCAGTATTTGGTGGTGGGTACACGACTGTTTGTGCAGGAGGCCGTTATAATGGGTTGATTAGCCAACTTGGTGGCCCTGAAGAAGGTGGAATTGGCTTCGGAATGGGTGTTGAACGATTAATGCTCTTACTCCAAGAAGAAAATCCTGCATTTGCTCCTCAAGACCAACTAGATGTCTTCTTTGCTAGTGCAGATCAGCAAGGGGATGAAATGGCATTTGAAGTCCTCAGTAAAATTCGTCAGCAAGGGATTGTGGCTAACAAAGATTACAGTGGGGTAAAAGTTGGTAAGCAGATCAAAGAAGCTTTCCGTCGTAATGCGAAGTACTTTGCAGTGTTTGGCGCTCGTGAAGTTGAAGAAGGAACTTTCCAATTAAAGAATGCTGCTACTAAGGATGCAACAACTATTAAAATTAGCGATTTTGTAGCAAATCCAGCAGAATATTTAAAATAACTAAATTGAAAGTGAGCGGGAAAGTACTTTCTTAATAAGACTTGTCGCTACTAAAAAGGCAGAAACTAAGAGATCATAGAAAAAATTCTCTTAGCCTCTGCCTTTTTTGAATAGGATATTATATTTTAACGGCAAATATTTCCAAGGGCGTTGTAATTTACGTCGCGGTTTGCATAATCCTCTATTAGCTTGTTTACAAGACGGTCTAATTCTCGTTGTTCATTTTCACTTAATGAGTGGTAAGCAGCTTCAGTAATTTTGTCACGGCGCTTTAGCAGATTATCAGCAACTTCGATACCTTCAGTGTTAAGTTGAATTTTGTAGTCTTCCTCGTTAATTGGGGTAGTAGTTGACAAATTGTTTGTTACTAATGCTTTAGTAGCATCTTCGAGGTCACTTGGCCGGTAATCGAAGTCATAAATTAGTTGTTTGCTAGTTAAACCGTCATCATGTTTACGTAAAATCCGGAGAAGGCGGTGGAAATTGTGACGATCAGGAAAACCCGGTAAGCAATAATCACCATGACGTTCTTCTTCAATGTGTACTTGGCACTTTAACATTGATTGGTATTTTTCAAAATTTTTAACATCTATAAATAATTTGGTTGTTAATTCTGACATATTATTTACCTCCAAATTAGTTCACTAAAACGTTCGTCACTTATTATAATAATATTAATATTCGGCGATTAATAGTAAAACGGCTCGGTAAATAATATTCCAATCAGTCTACTGCATAGGTTCCCATATCATTTGCGACGACAATATTTCCTGCGTAATCTTTTCCGGCATTCTTGGTTAAGCCAACTTTATTATAGGCGAAAGTTACGGTTGTAGTAGCTCTGACGGCAGTCCCCATTACCTCTCCAGTATCAGTATTAATTCCTGATGGCATATCTACTGCAACGACAACTGCATCAGTGTTATTAATGGCGTTAATTGCGTCGGTATAAGCTCCTTTTACTGCACGATCGATTCCGATTCCAAACATTGCATCGACAATTAATGTTGCCTTATTAAGGACAGCGAGATCAGAGGTTTCGGGAATTTGATAATATTGCGCGATTTTTTCTTGTGTTTGGTGTTCAGCAGACGCATGTTTAGGATTACCTATATTGAGGATTGTTACATGGACACCAGCAAGATGCAGCAACCGAGCAATGGCTATTCCATCCCCGCCATTATTTCCACTACCGGCAACTACTACCACATCTTTTAGCGCGATTGGAAAAGCATGCAAAATTTCATCACGAACGGCTAATGCAGCTCGTTCCATTAACACAAGGGAAGGGATACCAATTGTATTAATGGTGTAAGAATCGTAATGTCGCATTTCTTCTGAAGTAACAATTTTATCAGTCATAATCTAAGCCTCCTAAGGTTTATTTTTACTGTACCACTATTTTAGAATTATGAGGTGCAAAGGGAAATTTTTACGTATATATTAATTAAGAGAATAAAAAAATAATTTAGCTTGCAAGTTTTTCACCACAGTCCGGTTAGGCGTTCTTTTAAAATAATAGGGACTGTGACATAAGTTAAGTTACTTTTATAAAAAGCAAATACGCAGTACAATAATGGCCTCTAACGTCCGGAAACCGAACGCTAGAGGCCTATTATTGCTTGGCGGGGGCTCCCAGAGGCTAGCTTCGCGTCGAAAAACGAAGTCACAAGTGACTTCTGTCTCGCTCCCTAGAGTATTAATAAATAATAACGGGTTCATTTTGTTTTAAATCATGGAAGGCTTGGCCAGCCACGCTTGGTTGCATATTAATACAGCCGTGCGAACCATCGCTTAGGTAAGCAGTCTTGGACCAATTGTGACGCCAACTTGCATCGTGGAAGCCACATCCCGTTAAAGTAAACGGCGACCAATAATTAACTTTACTTGCATAACTTGATCCGTCATCGTTTTGTCCACGGAGAACGGAAGGACTTTGTTGGTACATGATATACCAGACTCCCTTTGGCGTTTTGTTGCCTTCGTTATTAGTCCCACTAACGATATCTGTTTCAAGGACACATTTACCATCTTTGTAGAAATAAGCTCGTTGGTCAGCTAATGAAACCTCAGCATAAGTGTCGCCAATACCATTATTGGATGTAACATTGTAGCCGAGTCCAGCAGTGTTATAGCCTTTTCCTTCAATATCGTGCTCGCCATCAACTTCTTGGCGGCCATCGATAATTGCTTTAGTTAATGAATTGCCAGCTTTTTTCTCGCTAATTTTCCAACCATAGGAACCATTAGCTGTAGTGGTAATTTCTGCTCCAGAATGAGTTCTAAATTTAAATGGCTTATCAAGAGTTGCATGTTTCTCATTGATTTTCTTTACTTGTTTATTTAAGGCCGTAGTGTCGAAATGATACTTGCCGTTTTGATAGGTTGCCCGGGTAATAATTTGATTGGTAGTGAGGTTATACTTTTCATTTTGAACGAGGTAAGTAACTTTCTTCCCTTTTAACTTATTTAACTGTTTTTCCTCGTTCTTAACGGTTTTGCTATTTGCAGCAATCGGCTGTTCCTTATGTAAAGTAATATTAATTTTAGTACTTCCGGCTTGATTATTTAGTTGATTAACAGCGTTTTGTAAATCATATTTATTACCCTTAACTGCAGGAACTACAGAAACTTTCTCATTTTGGTAGACCGCGTAAGCATCAACGGGAGCTTTACGACTTGTGTTGAGTTGATGTACCTCGTTAGTTAATTTGTTTTTCGCAATATTAAACGAATCTTGATCAAAGTTATCTGGCTTTATTGATAAGTTCGTTGCTTTATGTGATGGGAAAAATGTAAACTGCTTTTTCAGTGCTTGATTAAATTTTTGTTCATCATTATTGCTAAAATTAGCCTTCATGGATTTAGTTTGGTAAACTAGCTTATTGTCAACATATACCTTGGTTGCTCCTGAGGTCCCCTTTACCTTATCAAAAGCTTGCTTGGCTGTTAGCCCTCCCACGGCAATGTTATTGATGGTTACGTTTTTATTGAAATGATTTTTCTGGTGAACAGTCATCCCCGCAATCATTATAATTAATAATGCTCCTATTCCTGCTATCCAGTATTTAATATATGAATGCATTGTACCTTCCTCAAATCGAAAATAAATAATTACGTTCCTATCTTAGCACGGAAAATTGATAACTCAATAAAGAATTTATAAAGTTACCGTGTTCTTAAATAGCGATCAATACCATCTAAAAGGAACTTAAAAAACAAACAAATATTTAATAGCAGAAATACTTTAAAAAAGATCCGCCAATTAATTATTTTTAATGAAAAGTGAAAAAGATCGTAAACAATAACTAAAAGAATAAAAAGGATGTTGGCTCGTAAAATATCCTTTGACCATTTATGGTTGATGGTATACGACCAAATATTTGATATGAATGAAAAAAATGATGTCATAGTAGAATCCTCACGATTATTACGCAAGATTTGCATAAATGATAGCAACAATAAAGAAAAAGATAGCAGTTAAGTATGAAACTTTAAGATTATCCCGCATTTTGTACACCTTTTTTAAAGTATATTGAATAAAAAATTCCCTATAATTATAATAGTGATGTTTTGAATTATCTGTAAAGGAGAAATTAATTTGAACTTACAAGTGAAGCATTGGATTTATGGAATATTTTGCTTATTAGTAGCAATAATTGCAATTGGTCCAGAATTACGTGCTACTTCGAATGCCCATCCCCAAAAAGCAGTAGTTGAATCGCAAGTAAAAGAAAAACCAACACAAGAAAAGAAAATCGATAATAGTGAAAGTCATATGCGAACCCCAATTGATTGGCATAAGTCCTCGGAAACAGTTCCGTATCCAGATTTGAATAAAGTGAAGGACTTTTGGATTAAAGTTGATTTAAAAAATAATCGGACATATTTGTATGATGGTTCAAAAGTCATTTATACAATGTATAGCACAGGTGGAATTTATAAAAAGGATCCTAAAACTGGTAAACTGAAAAGTGTGACCCCGACAGGAACATTTTATGCTCAGCAAGAGCGAGGAGATAGCTTCTTTAATCAATCGTTGAAAGAGGGAGCTAATTACTACGTTTCTTGGAAGAATCATGGAGAATACTTGTTCCATAGTGTTCCGACTAAAGCAGATGGAAAATATAATGAACAAGAAGCTGCTAAGCTTGGAAAAACACAGGGTTCTCACGGGTGTATTCGGCTTTCAGTGCCAGACGCTCAATGGATGGAAAAGAATTTGCCAGTTGGTACTAAGATTGAGATTGTCGGCTAATTGTATAGCGCTAAAATCTTAAAGATAATCAAGAGTAGGTCAATTATTAGAAAGAATAAAATTATTTGAATGATTGAAATTTTGATTAATGGGATGAAGTATGTAAGAAGATTATAAAAGCTAATTATAATTAGCAAAATAAGATTACTTCCAAGTAAGTGATTAAAAAACCGTCCATGTTTTAGGCGTGAAATCATATTAATAGTCCTCCTTAACTATTAAGGGTGTGTTTTCAGGTAAAGTTTGCAGCCATTTAGCATCGGGGATTGACACCTGGATAGTATTTTCAATTTTGGGTGCTTTTCGTAGATTTCGTGAGACCTGATGATTATTCATATCTGTAACGGGGGTTTCAATGTAGTTCCCATTAGTAATTCCTAACCAATTCTTAGCGATGGCTTGCTGGGAACCATTAATATGATAAATTTGCTGCCCCCGAGCGTGAAGTAAGCGGAAAGAATTTTTTTGTGCTGGTAGATTAATCTGTGCGTGAATAATGTAAATAACTTGGCGCTTATTTGAGTTGATAACTAGAATCCTTTTTGCTTGTTTGATGGCGATCAATTCAATAGGAGCGTTACCGATCTTAGGGTATGCCCAATTTTCAGAGGAACGGTGAATATTAGGAGCACGAAGCCGATTTTGACTAAGAATTTGACTTGTTTTGCTAGCTTGGGGAATAAAACTAGCAGCATTATATGTATAAAGATTAAAAATTAGAACAAAAATAAGGAATAGACCAGTTGAGATGAAAAGCAGCGATTTAAGTTCTTTATTCATAATGAATTCCTTTATTATTTATTATTAAGTTTATCTTACCGTACTTGAAGAAAATAGGAGAATAGATTTTATGAAAAAGTTGACAGTTTTTATTTTATCTCTATTCATGATGCTAATGGTAGGAAGTCAATCAGTGTTAGCAAATAATCGAATTGATGCTTCTGCAGCGATCATGGCTGATGCTTCAACAGGGCAAATTATCTATAAGCAAAATGTAGATAAGGCTCTTCCCGTGGCATCAATTACAAAATTATTAACTATTTTGGTAATAGAAGATGAAATCCAACAGAAGCAACTTTCATGGGATACTCAAGTAAAAATAACTCCTGAAATTGCGGCTATTTCTAATGATGCTGCTTATTCTTCAATCGGACTAAAATCTGGTCAATCTTATTCAGTTCGGACATTAATCAATGCAGCCCTTGTAAAGTCAGCGGATGGGGCGACTGTCGCACTTGCAACTGCTACCGGGGATGGAACCGATGAATTTAATCTTAAAATGATGCAAAAAGCCAAAAAAATTGGAATGACTAAGACAAACATTGTGAATTCGGTTGGATTAGATAATGGAGATATGAAAAGTTTTAAGTTAGCGGATCTCCCTAATAATGCTGCTAATACGATGAGTGCACGTGATGTTGCTATTTTATCGCAATACTTTGTAAAACATTATCCTGAACTTTTGCAAATTACAGCACAAAAAGAAGTAAAATTTCAAATAGCGAAAGATCAAGTTAAGACTGAAAAAAATCTTAATAAGATGTTACCAGGAGAACAGTACGCTGTAAAAGGGGTAACGATTGATGGCTTGAAGACGGGGACTTCTGACAGTGCGGGAGCTTGTTTTGCAAGTACAGGTAAGTATCAAGGACATCGCATTATTACTGTTATTTTACATTCAAAAGGGAGCAATAAAGACAACCGATTTAAGGCTACGCAGGATTTATATGAGATCCTTAAGACAGAGGACCATTTACAAAAAATAAAAGTTCCATTATCAGTAACAACACGTAAAGTAGCTAATGGTGTTGAAAAAACAATGAAACTCACGCCACAACATGTAACTATTTGGAGTCCGTACGATACAAAAACGAATTATACAATTGGAACACAATATAAAAAGAAAAAACTAGAAGCACCTATTTGGAAAGGTGAACGTGTTGGCAACTTAAGGATAACGAGTGATCAATTAGAAACGCTTAATGGTGAACCATTAACTTACTCTCTATATAGTGCTAATGATGTTCGACGGGGAAACTTTTGGCAACGTCTTCTACATTAAAATAATTTTTGACTGCATTATTGTTCTTAGGCTTATAATCTAGGTAAGTAAAAAAGCGGGTGAAAATTATGAAAAAAAGCCATATTGGGATTGGTGTAGTGATAGTAATTGTTATCTTGGCAATAATTGGTGGTGCAGTTTGGCGTCAGCAAAAACATAGTAAATATATGCAATCAACAACGCCAACACTATTTTTCCGTGGTGGAGGTAGTAGTTTTCATGCAGAAGAACACATGGTAAATGCTGCTAAAAAAGCCGGGGTAACGAGCACAGTCCTGCGAGCTGATGTTACTAATAACGGAAAAGTTACTCTTCATGGTTCAATGCATAAAGGGGCCATTAATCCAATTGTTGAGGTGAATTATGATAATAATAGGCAGTTGGATTTTAATAAGCATGGCGAATATGCGACAAATGTTGTAAAAGCATTACAGAAACGATATCGCATAACTAAGATTAATATGGTTGGTCATTCCCTGGGAAATATTTCGATTATTTACTATATGTTGTAAAACGGTAAAAATCAGAATATGCCTCAATTACAAAAACAGGTTGATATCGCAGGTCATTTTGCTGGATTGAATTTTAAACAGGTACCTGCTGCTATCCAGCAACCAGTTGGAATGAAATTAAATAAAGACGGAAAACCAAATGAAATGAACGCCACATATCGTCAAATGACAGAAGTACGGCAAACTTATCCGAAAGGTCAAGTAGCTGTTCTTAATATTATTGGTGATGTTGGTAATCATTCAGACGGTACTGTTGATAATGTATCTTCATTGTCACTTAAGTATCTAGTGGCTGCTCGGGCAAAGTCATACCGTATTCTAAAAATAACAGGAAAAGATACTCAACATTCAAAACTTCATAATAATACTCAAGTTGATAAAGCATTAATTAATTTCTTATAGGGTAAATAACAAAAAAAGGGACTGTGACATAAGTTAAGTTACTTTCATAAAAAGCAAATACGCAGTACAACAATGGCCTCTAACGTCCGGAAACCGAACGTCAGAGGCCTATTGTTGCTTGCGGGGGCTCCCAGAGGCTAGCTTCGCGTCGAAAAACGAAGTCACAAGTGACTTCTGTCTCGCTCCCGTTTATTACATCTGGCTATGATGACAATGGTGACTATTTAAATATTGCTTAGTATATGCATCAACTGCTCGTAATGCTTGAGCCACGTCATCTGGTGTTACCTTAAATGGTAAACGATCCATGGTATCTTGTTCTGAACAGGCGGCTTTTCCAGCATTGAGTAATTCTTCATCAGTGACATTTTCTAAATGTAGATCAGCAAGAGTAGTTGGTAGACCTAAAGAAAGAATAAATTGGAAGTACTTGTTATAACGTTCCTGGTCAGCGCCTTCCAACATTAATTGTGTTAAGGTACCGTATGCGACCTTTTCACCGTGTGTTAAATCATGAGTCTCTTCTAAAATTGTTAAGCCATCATGAATAGCGTGGGCACCAGATAGACCACCACTTTCAAAACCGAGACCGCTCATTAGTGTATTTGCTTCAACGATATTAGAAAATGCTGGTGTAACGACATGCGCTTCTGCATCAGCTACAGCTAGGTGTGAGTAATTAAATAATGTTTCTTCACACTTCTGAGCGATTGCATTTCCAACAAGGGTTTGTTTTTCACCAAGCATTGTATCGCTATTAGCTTTGGCAACTGCTTGTGCTTCAACATTAGTAGCTAAAGCATCAGCAATTCCAGAAATTAACATCCGAACAGGACCATTAGCGATAACTTGTGTATCAACTAAGACCAAGTCAGGATTTTGGTTGTAGAAACGATAATGGTCAAATCCACCGTCATCAGTATAAATTACTGAGAGACGTGAACAAGGTGCATCATTTGAAGCCAACGTTGGCATAATTACAACGGGTAGATGGAGATTGTCGGCAATTGCTTTGGCGGTATCAACTGTTTTACCCCCACCAAGACCATAAACGACGGTTACATTATTTTCTTTACCAATTTCTGTGACCCGGTTTACTTCGTTAGTGGATGATTCCCCATTAAATTGAACACGGGTAACATCATAACCACTTTCTTGAAGATATTGTTCAAAACGCTTACCTACAATTTTATAGACGGTTTCGCCAGCCAGTAATAACGGTTTTGTGCCAAAGTTTTTAAGATACTTATCACTTTCAAAAAGGACACCTTTGCCTTGGATGTAAGACGATGGTGAGCCAAATTCTTCAACCATAAAAATCCCTCCATTATTCTTTGTGTACAAGTTAATAATATCACTTTTATTAATGGAGAGAAAATTTAGCTGATTGAAATTAGCTTAAACTTAAAAAATAGAGCCTAGGCAGAACACAGTGCTCTCCTAGACCCTACTATACTATTTTGTACCCTTACTACTTATTATTAGCATCTGGGTTAGTGATCTTAATACGGTTGGAATCAGTGGAAGAGTGGCTTTGCTCAGGGGCGTCAGTGCTGTAGTCATCTACAGTTGAACGGTCACCGTTTTCTGAGTAAATACTTGTTGATTTAATTCCTTTCTTCTTCTCGATTCGCTGCGCTCGTTTTAGACCATTTGAATAATTATAATCAGCTGGGTTAACGTTTTTAAACCCTTTTGGATGGTAGAACCGCAAGAGATTCTTTTCATTTAATGAATCAGAAAGAGTTAATTCCTTATTTACAAAATCTTGATCCTTCTTTAATTTCTCTTGCTGCTTCTTGGTAAGTTTAGCTTCTTTCCCAGTCTTATTATTGTAAATTGTTCCGCCCACACTCGTATAAGTTGGCGTAACAAAATCCCGATTACGGAAGGCAACCACTTGATTATGCTTGCTGGAGAAGAGATCGGTTCCAAATTGAATATAGCGTTTACTGCTAATTCCTAATAAGTGAAGGAGGGTTGGAAGAACATCAACTTCTCCACCATAGGTATGATAAACTTTTCCGTGACCCGTACCAGGAATGACAAACATTAGTGGTACACGTTGCAGTTGAGCATTATCAAAGTCAGTCCAATCATCTGCACTCTTTCCCAGAACACTTGCTAAGGAAGTATTTTCACTGTTTGAAATCCCATAATGATCACCATAAATCATAATGATTGATTTCTTATCAAGACCAGTCTTTTGGAGATAGTTAAAGAATTCTTGGATTGATTGATCAAGATAATGAGCTGTTACGAAGTAATTATCGACGTTACTGTCCCCGGTATTAGTTGTTTGGAAGTTTGGATCTTTATCCTCATCATCAAGCGTGTAAGGGAAGTGGTTAGTAACAGTAATATATTTAGCGTAGAATGGTTGCTGTAAACTTTGAAGATACTTGATCGAGTTTTTGAATAATAACTTATCTTTAAGTCCATATCCGGTAGCCTTGTCTCCAGAAGTATCGTAATAACTAGCATCAAAGAAGTACTGATAGCCTAAATTCTTGTATACATTATTGCGGTTCCAGAAACTAGCAACGTTTCCGTGGAAGACTGCGCTCGTGTAACCGGCGCGTTGATTAAGAATCGCAGGAGCACCTTGGAAAGTATTGTCACTCCCTAGTGTGGCAAATAAAGATCCTTGTGGCAATCCAAATGTACTAGTCTCTAAAAGGTTTTCCGCGTCACTGGTCTTACCTTGACCAACTTGATGGAAGAAATTATCAAACGAGTAGGCATCCTTACCGTTATAAAGCGAGTTAAGGAATGGGGTAACTTCTTGCCCGTTGATCTTCTTGTTAATTAAAAATTGTTGGAAACTTTCAAGGTGAATAATAATTACGTTACGACCCTTTGCAATTCCATACATTTGTGGGTTGGCCGGAGCGTAGTGCTTATCAGTGAACTTCTTAACTTTTAGGAGCTCAGGTTTAGTAGCACTTTGTCGCATATTATTGATATGTTGCGACTTCACTAAATCATAACCAGTAAAAGTATCAATCCCAAGATATTTCACAATGTAGGAACGATCAAATGTCCGGCAGAGTAATTGTGGGCGACTCATTTCTGCAAAAGATAAATTAACCCCAAATAAGACAAGGCCAACGGAGCTAAAAGCAAATGCTAACCGCGTTCCAATTGCTCGTGGATCAAATTTGATAACTTTACAGAGCATCAAAATAAGAATTACGACGATATCTAACCAGTAAAAGACATCATGAAAGTTAGTGAGGGCAAGTGAACTACCACTTAAACCTTGATTAACTTTTGAATAACCGGTCATCGTAGCAATTGTCATAAAATCGGTAAATTCACGATAATAGATGACGTTTAAATAGAGTAATAGGGTGTTTGCGATATCTAGACCCATAATAACTGGGTAGAAGAAACGCGAACGCTTAAAGTAGAATGCTAAACTGTAAATAAAAAAGGTGGTCGCTAATGGGTTAAAAATTAAAATAAGGTATTGAAAAATTCCCGTAACGCCAAGCTTAAAGTCAGTAAAGTAAGCAAACAGGGTCTTTAACCAAAAAAGGATAACTAGGAGGGTGAAAAAACCAATCCTAGTATCCACAAATTTGCTTAATTTTTTCATTAGGAATGTTCCTCGCAATCAATATGGTTTGTTCTATATTATCGAAGTACAATTTCGACAAATCAAGAATTATTTTATCATAGATTACTACAAAACATTCTTTTTATGGAAATCATTGAAGAAACTTAATTCTTTGCTGGGACCAAGGCAGGAACAAAAAGCCAGTCATAACTAAATAATTTTTTTAGCTTTTTATTTACTGGAATCCATATTCCTGCTTTCAAGATATCAACCAATGATGCCCGTAAAGTTTTATCTTCCCGATATTGTTTAGTTAATGGAATCTTGAGTAAGTGGCCTTCTTCAGTAATTACGGTAACATTTTTCGGAGTAACTTTAATAATCTTAGCGGCAACAATATTTGGTTGACTAGTGTCTCTAAGTTTCATAGTAATTCCTTCCTTCTATATTTTTTAGTCTACGTGAAGAATATGAAGAAATTATGTTTAAAGCTCAAAGTTAATACTTAAATAGTCTTAAGGATTTGTAAGCGGTACAATAAGATTATGGAGGGATCGTTATGACTAAATTGAATATTTATCTTGTTCGTCATGGACAGACTTTCTTCAACATCTACAACAAATTACAGGGTTGGAGTAATTCGCCATTAACTATGAAGGGCAAAGAAGATGCAAAGGTAGCTGGGGAGAAGTTACAAAACATTCACTTCGATGGTGCGTTTTGTAGTGACCTTTCCCGAGCAATGGAAACAGCACAAGTAATCTTAAATCTTAATAATGCTAATTCTGTAGCTCATCCAGTCACTGCTCCTTATTTTCGGGAAGAGTTTTATGGATCATATGAAGGAACAAATATGGATCTTGCTTGGTACAATGCGGGTGCCCCTCATGGCTTTAAGAACTTCCGTGAAATTGTAACCGCATATTCCATTGGTCAAGCCAAAGACTGGTTAAAGGATGCTGATCCATTTCATGATGCCGAAAATAATGAAGAGTACTGGCAACGAATGAACAAAGGGATTGAATTAATTCGGAATGCTGATTTACCTGATAATGCAAATGTTTTATGGGTAAGTCATGGAAATACCGTTTTAAGTTTAGTAGAACGGTTTGGTCATGGAAAGTATGATGTGACAGAGCGCCCAGCAAATGGAAGCCTGACGCGCGCAACGTTGACCGATAATGATATGGAAATTGTTGAATATAATAAGTAAAGATGAATACTCTGTGCTTGAATGCATGGAGTATTTTTAGTATAAATAATAAAAAATTTCAAATAGTGAAACTTATGGATGACTTTTGGCTAATCGTAATAAACCGAGTAGATTAGGAGACAGATTATGAATGATAATTTTTCAACCACCTTGGTTAAAGCACAGCAAATAAAAGATTATATCAAGAAACAAGAAAATGGTTGCACATTAACCGAAATCGCTAAAAATGTTAAATTAAATAAAACTACTACCTATCGTTTATTACAAACTTTAGTTACATTAAAAGACTTAATCAAGGTCAATCGTCGTTACTATCTTAATCAGCATTTTAATGCTAATTATTTACCAGTTGGATGGCTTGCAAGCCGGATAGTTCAACCATTGGTAAATAAATATGAGCTGAGTGCTTTTTTAGGGATGCCGTTTAACCAACAATTAGTAATTACCCAAGTCTTTGCCTTCGAAAAACGACTGAATGATTTCCATCAGTTAGGAAAAGCCCAGGCATTTAATACTAGTGCGATGGGAAAATGTGCACTAGCCTTTATGAATCAGACGGTTCAAACTGATGTACTAACGAGAACTAAACTACAAACGCAAACCAAAAACTCGTTAACGGATCAAAATAGTTTAGCTTATAGTTTACAAATTATTAAAGACCAAGGCTATGCATTAGATGATGAAGAAGTGGAATTAGAGAATCGTTGTTTAGCGGTACCAGTATTTGATAAAAATGAGCAACTAGTTGGAACGTTGGGAGTATTAGGAACAAAGACAACATTACAGCGTCGAAAAATCAATAAATTAGTTCATGATCTGCAAATAGCTAGTAGCCAATTAACTGGCCAAATCTTTAATAACTAGGAGATTGATGATGAAAAATATTATTACTGGTGCAGGGACTGGTATGGGCCTAAGCATGACAAAAAAGTTTTTAGAGAATGACTGGCATGTGATTATGGGAGTTCATAATCTCAATAAAGCTAAAAATGTGTATCAGGAGCTTGTTCAAAAATATTCACTTGAAAAAGTTACACTAAAACAAGTAAATGTAGAGGATTCTGAATCAGTTGAAGAATTTAGTAACGAAGTAAATGCGGAAAATGATCATATTGATGCAATTATCAATAATGCAGGAATTTTTATTGGCGGTCAGCTTCAAGATTTAACTGAAAAAGAATGGGATAAGACGATGGCAGTCGATGTAAAGTCAATTTATCTAATGACAAAGGCATTTATCCCTGAAATGATTAAGCGTCGGGCTGGCAGCATAATTAATATTGCTTCAGTTGCAGGGTTACTTGGGGATTATAGTATGACAGCGTATAATGTCGCAAAAGGAGCAGTAGTAAATTTAGTTCGATCGATGGCGCTTGATTATGGTCCTTATGGAATTCGTGTGAATAATATTAATCCAGGTGCAACCAATACCCCAATGTTTAAAGGAAATCCAGAAACAGTAAAGCAGAGTTATCGAGATGCAAGCCCGCTAAAGAGAATTGCAGAACCAGAAGAAATTGCCAATGTTGCTTACTTTTTAGTTTCTGAAGAGGCAAGTGCAATTACTGGACAAAATATCGGCGCATCAATGGGATATGGAATTTGGAGCGGACAGCCTAAACAATAAAAATCATTAAATATTTAGAACTTTAGTAGGAAAAATTAAGGGTTCACAATGTTCAAGTCGAAAGAAAATTGTGAGCCCTTTAGTATTTTTAAACAATAAATATGCATTTGTTGAATTAATCTGACTTATTATGAAGTTTATTGAAAACGCTTTCTGAAATTAACAGAAGGGAGAAAGAAGACTTGAAGAGTGAGGAAGATGGGAGAAGCAACAGCAGAGAAAAGACATCGGTTCAAACTGAAAAATGCCAGGCGCGTTTACAATTTTATTCTTTCTGACAGTGATCGCAGTAATGCTTACTTGGATTGTTCCAGCGGGAAGTTATTCTAAGTTAGCATATGTCAATGATCATCTCCAAGTAACACAACCAACTGGAGAAAAAATTAGTTATCCGGCAACACAGGCAACATTAGATAAATTGCACATTCAGATTGATGTCGACCAGTTTAAATCTGGTGCAATCAATAAGCCAATTTCAGTACCGGGAACTTATAAGCGACTTGAACAGCATCCAGCTTCGGTCAGCGATATTTTCTCTAGTATGGTCGATGGTACGATAGAATCAGTTGATATTATGATTTTTATCTTAGTCTTAGGTGGTTTGATTGGTATTGTTAAAGCAAGTGGAGCCTTTGAATCTGGGCTAGCCGCGCTATCTACCAAAACTAAGGGGAAAGAATTTATTTTAGTGTTCCTCGTGACAGTTTTACTAGCACTTGGCGGAACCCTATGTGGGATTGAAGAAGAAGCGGGTGCCTTTTATCCAATCTTAGCCCCAGTTTTTATTGCGATGGGTTATGATTCAATTGTTTGTGTTGGGGCTATTTTCTTAGCAAGTTCGCTTGGAACAACATTTTCAGTAATCAATCCTTTTTCAGTTGTAATTGCGTCAAATGCTGCTGGGACAACTTTTACGCAAGGAATGGCAGGACGAATTTTTGGTTTGGTTATTGCAGTTACTTGTTTATTATTTTACTTGCATTGGTATGCACGCAAAGTACAACAGAATCCACAGTTTTCCTATTCCTATGATGACCGGGACAAATTTGATCAAATGTGGGGAATGACTACTAGCGAAGAAAAAGATCAGCGGTTTACTTTAAAAAAGAAAATTATTTTAATTTTATTTGCTTGTGCTTTCCCAATTATGATTTGGGGAGTAATGGCCAAAGGATGGGCCTTTCCTAATATGGCATCAGCTTTCTTAACAATTGCTATTATTATTATGTTTTTAACTTGTTTCGGGCGCCAAGACGGTTTAGGCGAATATAAGACCACAACAGCTTTTTCTGATGGAGCAGCTAGCTTAGTCGGTGTGTCATTAATTATTGGTTTGGCACGGGGAATTAATAAAGTGCTTAATGATGGCTATATTTCTGATACAATTCTCTATGCTTCTTCAAAAATGGTTGCGCATATGAATGGATCATTTTTCATTATTGTGATGATGTTGGTATTCTTTGTCTTAGGCTTTATCGTTCCATCATCATCTGGTTTAGCAGTGCTAGCAATGCCAATTTTAGCGCCACTAGCTGATACGGTTCATATTCCACGATATACGGTTGTTACTGCATATCAATTTGGGCAATATGCAATGTTATTCTTAGCACCGACTGGATTAGTAATGGCAACTTTGCAAATGCTTGATATGCGATATTCCCATTGGCTGCGGTTCGTGTGGCCGGTAGTTGTCTTTGCTTTAATCTTTGGTGATGGATTGTTGGTAACAGAAGTATTAATTGCAGGATAATAAAAAAGTCTGGGTAAAAGAAATTCTCAAACCCAGATTTTTTTAAGCTTCCTTTATTTGATTTTCATTTGTAGTATTGCGTTGCTTTCCTTTTTGCCACTTCAAACCAATCCCCGTAACTCCACTTAAAATTGAGAAGACTGGTGAAAACAGACTAAAGAAAGCGAATGGTAGGAAGTGAAGGACTGGTACACCAAGAGTTGAGGCGACGAATGAGCCGGCAACTCCCCATGGGATTAAGTAGTTAATAACACTTCCGCCATCTTCAAGGACACGACTAAGAGCTAAAGGTGAAAGACCCATTTTATCAAATGCACCCTTAAATGCCTTACCTGGAAGAATAACGGAAAGGTATTGCTCCCCAACAAAAAGATTAATGCCAATACCTGAGAGAATGGTAACAGTAATAAGACTGCCAGGCTTGTGAAGATGATCAACGAGTGGCTTCATTGCTGACTGAACAATGTTAAACTTCATCAAAATTCCTCCCAGTGAAAGGGTAACAATGATCAGGGAAACTGTTCCCATCATGTTGCTAATCCCACCACGAGTAAGCAATGTATTAACAGTTGCATCGCTGGTATGAGCAACAAAACCATCACTAATTAATTTAGCGAGGGATTGAAGAGAGATTCCTGGATTTTGGAAGGAGATCATGACTACTGTAACGATGATATTGATAAATAAGGTTGGAATAGCTGGAATATGACGCCATGCACAGATAAACATTAAGGCGATTGGTAGTAGGGCCCACCATGAAATCATAAATTGTTGATTAAGGATAGCCATTGTGTGGGCGATCTTACCGGTGCTGATATGAGAACTGGAATTACCAAAGAACCAGAATAGAATTAGCGAAACGATAAAAGAAGGAATCGTTGACCACATCATATTCTTAATATGGGCGAAAAGGTCACTACCTGCAATTGCAGAGGCAAGATTAGTTGAATCAGAGAGCGGCGACATTTTATCACCAAAAACGGCTCCCGAAATGATCGCACCCGCTACCAGCGCAGGATTAGCATTAAGCGCAACTCCCATTCCAAATAAGGCAATTCCGATTGTCGAAATAGTTGTAAAACCACTACCAATGGATAGACCGACTAAAGAGCAGACAATAAATGTTGATGGAACAAAAAATTGACTGCTAATCAGTTTGAAGCCGACAATCATAATTGTAGGGATGACTCCAGCTTGAATCCAAACAGCGATTAATGCGCCAATAAGGATAAAGATAAAGATGGGGATGATTGCGGTACCGATTCCTTCTTGGATACCCTTATGAATCTCGTCCCAACTAGCACCACGAAGCTTAACCCAAAAAATAAGTAAAGCAATGACAAATAGGACGGGGATCTGTGGTGACAAGCCAAACCTAATCACGGCAGTCCCTAAAATTATTAGCATGATAAGTAAGAGGGTTGCGGCCTCTTTGAAACGAATACTCTTCATCGTTGTTCCTCCTTAGAAAAGAAATAAAAAAGTCCCGTTGATAAAAGTATCAACGGGACGATTATTTTAATCGCGGTACCACCCACCTACGCATCTTGATTTTATGCGCACTCATATCAGGTGGTAACGGCACTGAATATGGCCGGACAATTCAGATCACGTGATAATTCGAAACACTTCGCCTGACCGGTTCGCACCTCACCACCGGCTCTCTTACGCCCAACGAAGGTTCTACTGAAACGATAATTGTTGAAATTATAATATCGTGCTGAGATTTGAATGTCAACAACTAAATTAAAAAAGAATGAGAATTAATTATGATTAGCCCACCGGTGATTAAATAACAGATTAAGAAGAACGGCTGAAAGACTGGTGACGACAATCCCGTTACCCAGGATGATTTGAAATTCAGTTGGCATATGCTGGAACAGTTGCGGATACATGGTAATCCCTAATCCTAGTCCAATTGAAACAGATGCAGTAAGAAGGTTGGCATTGTTAGAGAAATCAACTTTATGGAGAATTTGAACTCCTTGAACACCGACCATCCCAAACATCACAATCATTGCACCACCAAGGACAGGTTCTGGAATAACCGTTGCGAGAGCGCCGACTTTAGGTAAAAGACCAAGCAATAAGAGTAAAAAGGCGGCATAGTAAACGGGTTGACGACTTTTCACTCCAGACATTTTAAGAACACCCACATTTTCAGAGAAAGTAGAATAAGGGAAGGTATTAAAAAGTCCGCCTAAAATTGCAGCAATCCCTTCAGCGCGGTATCCACGTTCTAAGTCGTTGGTTGTTAATTGACGGCCAGTAATGTCGCTAAGGGCAAAGAAAACACCGGTTGACTCAATCATTGTCGTGAGCGAAACAAGAATCATTGTGATCATGGCACTCATATCAAAACGTGGAACGCCAAAGAAGAATAATTGCGGAGCGTGGAACCAAGCAGCTTCACTAACCGGTTTAAGAGAGACAAAGCCTAATGCGCCTGCAATGAAAGAAGAAATTAAAATTCCTAGTAAAATGGCGATTGATTTCATAAAGCCACGAGCAAAGGCATTGAATAACAGAATGATGGCAATTGTTAGAAAGCCGATAAGGAGGTTAGCGGGATCACCAAATGAAGCAGCAGTTGGCGTACCTCCTCCTAGGTCTTGGAAACCTACTGGAACAAGGGTAAATCCAATAATAGTTATTAAAGATCCAGTAACGACCGGTGGAAAAAACTTTTTTAAGCGGGCAAAAAAGCCAGCAATTAGGAAAACAAAGATCCCGGCTGCAATAATGGCCCCATACATATAAGTGATTCCTAGCTTTCCACCAATTGTTTCGAGGGGAGTAACAGCTTGAACTGCGCAACCGAGGACAACAGGCAAGCCGATTCCAGTTAATGGTGTTCGCTTTAATTGTAAGAGGGTTGCGACACCACACATGAAAATATCGATTGAGACTAGATAAGTCATTTGAAGCGTGGAGAAATGTAAGTAATGTCCAATTAATAGCGGAACAAGAACGTCCCCAGAATACATTGCAAGTAAGTGCTGGAAACCAAGGACAAAATTTTGCCATTGACGAGTGAAATCGATTTTAGTGTGACGACTAGGTGCTTGAATAGATGAAACAGGTTCTTTCAAAATATACCTCCCCAAAAATTAACACGCCTAAATAAAAATAAGAGACTGAAAATTCAGCCTCTCTACCGATTTTTAAAAGCTTAAAGTTAAAAACAGACAGTGTCAGTTTTTAAGAAGTGCTTATAGTCTAAAGTTTACGGCTTTAGGTAGAGACTAACCGACCATATTTCGGTATTATATAGGCTATTTATTTGATGTAGTTATCCTAGCACTAATACCGAACATTTTCAATGGTTTGTTCGGTATTAATGATATTTTAGATTGGCTTGTGTGATTAACGTTCAGCTTTTTCTTTATAATCCAGTTAATTCCAGATAGTGGTATTATTAGAAGGTACAGTAACTACTGTGGAAGGAAGCGTATATTATGCAAAAGCTAATGAGTAGTTGTACGGCAATGCTTGTTGGAAAGAATGCGACGATTGATGGTTCAACAATTATTGCACGTGATGAGGATGCAGAAGATGGAGTCAATCCTAAGATATTCAAAGTATTTCCTGCCAAGGATTACACCGGTGAACATTATGTTTCAAAATATAATGGGTTAACTGTTGAGATGAAGGGACAGGGATGCCGTTATACGGCAACTCCCAATGGCATGCCTGATGAAGGACGCTGGGATGAACAAGGCATTAATGAATATAATGTTGCGATGAGCGCGACAGAAACCGAGATGACAAATGCCAGGGTGCTTGGTCATGATCCGTTAGTAGAAAACGGGATTAATGAAGATTCAATGGTTTATCTCGTCCTACCATTTATTAAGTCCGCCCGCGAAGGAGTTCAACGTCTTGGTTCCCTAATTGAAAAATACGGTACCGGTGAGAGTAATGGAATTGCCTTTAGCGATAAGGATGAAGTTTGGTATTTTGAGACCGGTGGTGGCCATCAATGGGTTGCCCAGCGGATTCCTGATGATGCTTATGCAATTGCACCAAATATTATGTGCATTGAAGAAGTCGACTTTAATGATCACGATAGCTTTATGTATGCGCCGCAAATTAAAGATTTTGTAGAAAAATATCATTTAAACCCTAATTCACGAACGTTTAATTTCCGGAATATTTTTGGCACACAAGATGAGGCGGATGCTTACTACAACACACCTCGTTCTTGGTATGGTCAAAAACTCTTTACCCCATCTTTAAAACAGGAGCCTACTAGCCAAAAAATTCCGTTTATTCAACATGCAGAAAAGAAAATTGCTGTTGAGGATGTAGAGTATTTCCTCTCATCGCATTATAATGGCACTCCTTATGATCCAATGGGAACCTATGCGTCTGGAACACCGGAGGAACAGCGAAAATTCCGTTCAATTGCACTTGATCGTAATCAAAGTTCATGTATTTTGCAAATTCGGAATGACGTACCGGCACAATATGCTGCTATTCAATGGATTAATTTTGGCTTTTATTGCTATAGCCCTTATGTTCCGTTCTTTACAAATATTAGTGATACTCCGGCAAAATATAAGTATGCGACAGATGATGCGCAGCCGGATAAGAGTGCTTATTGGTTAAATAAATTGTTAGAAGTGATTGTAGAACCACACTATCATGAATTTATCAATGAGGTAAATGATTTCCGTGATCGGTGTCAAAGCTATGGCGTAGGACGAGTAGACACAATTACAAAAACAGCCCAGATTCAAAATTCAGCTAATTTAATTAACTACCTAACTGAACAAAATATGAAAACCGCTAATCATGTTCTGAATGAAACACATAAATTGATTAACCAGCTTTTACATGAAGCGTTGTTGAATTCTAAATTTCAATTTGAACGTGGCGATAACTTATAAAAAATCGGAAGCTTGAGAAAAAAGTTCTCAGCTTCCGATTTTTATTTCCACCAATGACGATTAATAAGAAAGATGACACATGCCAACATTAAGACAATAGTAATGAAAATTGTAAAAACCCATGAATAGGTCCCGTTCGCAAGGGGTAGTTTGACGTTTTCACCGTAAAAGCCAGATACAATTGTTGGGATTGAGAGAACAATTGAATAAATGGTTAGGTATTTCATCGTTTGGTTTAGATCACTATCAAGAACCTTGCTATAAGCATTAGAGACACGGGCAGAAACATCTGAAGTCATCTGTGCCATTTCTAGCCCTTGCTGTGCTTCGACAATTACATCGTCAAGATCATTATATTGCTTAGTAGTAATGTGGTTACCAAAGCGGCGTTTAAATTCTTCAAGTAGGGAAACATTCCCTTTGAGCGAGGTAAGAATATAAACTAGGCCAGTTTCAATTTCCATAAATTGAGTAATGGCTTGGCGGCCCGTTCGTCGTTGAAGATTTCGTTGAATTTCTTGTCGCTGTTGATCTGCACGACGAAGGGGACCAAAATAATCAGTCGAAAGGCGATAAAGAACTGGGAACACTAAGTTTAATTTGTCGTCATTTTCCCCGTGTTTCTTTAATAATTGTAGCTGATTAGCGATGATTCCATTTACAAAGTTAGTTTTTGCATTTGTAAAAGTAATGATATTATTAGCGGTGAGCATGATGCCAATTGGTGCAGTCTGTGGAGCAGTCACAGCATGAGTTGGTACATAGACATCGAAAATTAATAATGTAACTCCTGCATCTGGATCAATTTCAACCCGGGCTTTTTCGTAAGGGTCAATTGCATAATCAAGTAATTCTTGAGTAACCTCATATTTTTCAATTAAATCTAATCGCTCATGGGGGAGAGGTTCGAATATACTTATCCATTTACTATGATCATTAATTTGTTCTGTTGTTAACATCAGTACCCATCCCCTTAAAATTACTCATACTCTATTCAACGCTATTATCGGATAAAAGTAAACCGGCTTAAAAATATTATAAATATTTACTGGGAAATACAGTAAAATAATCTTATCAGAATTTAGGCGAAAGAGAGGTGAGTAAGATGAAATATCGGTGGCAAATTAGTGAAAAGTTAGCTGATGACCAGGTGACAAAACCATTACGCAAATTACTGCATGATCAATGGCTGCTTCCTAATCGTCTAATCCACTATTTACGAATTAGGCGGACAGTGCTTGTTAATGGTGAATATCGGTCAATGAATGAACTGGTGGGAAGAAATGATAATATTCAGTTGCTATTTTGTGGTGATGAAATTCGGACCCCTGCCGCAAATGATTATATTCCGTCTTCACAATCACACTTAGAGGTCCTCTATGAGAATCGCGATTTGTTAGTAGTAAATAAACCGCGGGGACAAAAAACTCACCCTAATTACCATGGTGAAACAGGAACGTTAATGAACGATGTTGCAGGCTATTTAGCGCATAGTCAAAATAATGCTTATATGGTTCATCGGATAGATTTACAAACGAGTGGAGCAGTAATTGTTGCTAAGAATCCAATTGTTGTCCCAATCCTTAACCGATTAATTAGTGATGGGCAAATTCACCGACAATATTTGGCGTTAGTGGAGGGTAAGATGGCTCAGAGTGGAAAGTTCGATTGGGCAATTGGGCGTAATCCAGTGAATCCCCATCTTCATCAAGTAAACGGACAAAACGCGCAGCCGGCCTTGACCTATTATGAAACACTGGCAAGTAATCACGAACGTTCCTTGGTGAGACTTCATTTAGTGACTGGCCGTACACACCAACTCAGGGTTCATTTGGCACATAGCGGTCATCCGATTGTTGGCGATCCGCTTTATAATCCTTTATCAACAGAGGGGATGCTGCTTCATGGTGTAGCGCAAAAACTCATATTACCCTTCGTAATGAAATCTTTAAATATTAGTGCGCCATTACCGTCGTATTTTGAAAATTATTTGGTAAAATATAACTTAGCTAAAAAGCAAATTTAAATTAAGGGAGGACATTAATTGTCACTTTTAGAGAAGTTGTATGGACCATTTTTTGATCCACATAACTGGGCAACAGTCGTTACATCAGGGCAGGATTGGTTAATCATCTTTTCGTTGGTTATGATTGAATGTTTACTGTCAGTTGATAATGCTGTTGTGTTAGCGGCTCAGACACGTGTATTACCAACGTTAAAAGAACAAGAAGAATCACTTTTCTATGGTATTTGGGGTTCTTACATTTTCCGATTCTTAATTATTGGAATCGGAGTATATCTCATTAACTTTTGGGAAATCAAAGTTATTGGAGCTGCTTACTTAATTTACCTTGTCTATCGTTACTTTCATAATAAGTTCTTTGGTAAGCGAGCAATGCGAAAGACCCGTGAAGGTAAAACGCATTTAACTGGACGAAAGCTTTTTTGGACAGTTGTTTTACAGATCGAATTTATGGATATTATTTTCTCCATTGATTCTGTTTTGGCGTCATTAGCTGTCTCTAATAATCCGGTTATTGTTTTAATCGGTGGTCTGATTGGGATTGCATGTATGCGAGGAATTGCTGAAGTTATTATGAAACTGATGCGCAAAGTTCCTGAGTTAGAACCGATGGCATATATCTTAATCTTTGTGATTGCTATTAAACTTTTCTTAACGATTCCTGCAATTAACATCGAGATTCCATCAGGGATTTTCGGTAGTTTTATCTTGCTTGTTTTTGCGGTAACGATTATTATTCACTTTATACGTAGATCACAGAAAAAGAAGGTAGAATAAAATGGCAATTGATGCAACAGCTGAGACCTTTGATAAGGATGTTCAAGGCTCAATGACGGTTGTTGATTTTTGGGCACCATGGTGTGGTCCATGTAAAATGATGGAACCAGCTATGCAAAATCTAGAAAAGCAATACGGTGATAAAATCAAGTTTGTGCGGATGAATGTTGATGGAAATCAAGAAATTGCACAACGGTATAAAGTAATGAGCGTCCCAAGTCTGGTCCTTTTTAAGGATGGACAGGCGAAAGAAAAGGTAACTGGATATTATCCAGAGGCTAAACTGGCTCATTACTTTGAACGAAAAATAACTGAATAAACTAATAAAAGGCTTCTAACGTTTGAAAAATTCAAACGGGAGAGGCCTTTTTTGTATGTCTAAATCTATTTTATTTAAAACGCGGACGATAGCAATAAAAGAAAATAAGTGCCAGGATAAAGGTTAAACAATCAGAAATAGCCTGAGTAGCAACAATCCCAGTGTAACCAAATAATTTTGCCGAAATACTAATCACTATCCCGAAAATCAATCCCTGACGACAGAATGAGAGCCAAAATGCAGGCGTTGCTTTTCCCATTGATTGAAACATGGTTGTAAAAACGAGAATGATACCAGCAAGAGTAGTCGAAACCGACAGCCAGCGAAGCATCAAGGCACCTTCTTTTACTATTTGGGGATCACTCATGAAAATGCGAATAACCTGGGGAGCGAAAATGAAAAGGATAACTGTGAGAAATAAGGCAATACTAGCAACGACTTGAATATCAAATTTAACAACTTTATTAAACCGTTGCTCATCTTTAGCGCCGTATACGTATCCGATCAAGGGTTGCGCGCCAAATGCAAAACCAACTATTACCATATTGATGATCATATTTGCTTTCATCGCAATTCCCATGGCAGCTACACTATCCGCACCATAAACAATCAAGTAACGATTAGTTAACGCAACCGCAAACGTTGCCATGATGTTAGTGACCGAGGCCGGGATTCCGATAGCGTAGATTTCAAATTGAAGCTTCCAGCCGATTTTCGTTTCATGAATTGAAGTCGTCAACTTTTTACTCTTTGTTCGCAAATAATAAATCATTAAAATATCGCCAATAACAGTACTTGTTACAGTGGCCAACGCTGAACCAGCTGCGCCGAGTCCACATGTAAAAATAAAAATTGGATTTAAAACGATATTAATTCCGGTCCCCACCATACTAGCGATCATCGACTGAATGGCTAGACCTTCTGTTCGCAAAATATTAGTTGGTGAAAGTCCAAAGATAATGAAAACCGCGCCCCAAGCAATCACTAAGTAATATTCTCGTGCATATTGCCAAGTAGCTGGCGAGGCACCTAATAAATGTAAAATTGGTGTTTGAAAGATAATCATTATTGAAGTAACGATGATCCCACAAATAATTGGTGCATAGAAACAATAACCGCTGACAAAGCGTGCTAATTTATCACGGTGTTCACCAAATAAGCGGGAAATAACTGAGCTACCGCCAAGCCCAAAAATGTCACCTAGGGCAATCATTAACGTAAAAATTGGTGCTCCCTGAGAAACACCGGCAACTAAATTGGAATTCCCAGTTTTGGCCACGAAAAAAGTATCAACCATGTTATAAATCAAAGTTACAGCCATGCTTAATACAACAGGTAAGGCCAGCGTAAAGTATGCCCGCTTGATTGAAGAATGTTCAAATAGCTCGTCCATTTTAAATCTCCTTTTGACAATCTGCTAACCATTTTACGCTACTCAGAATACAAAGTGAAAGACTGATTATTTTATTAATTCAATTCTTTTATCCACAAGAGCGAAAAATAATCAACAACAAAAAGAGTGAATAGAGAATACCCTTTTGATGGTTGTTTCCTGTTCACTCTTTATTTATATAAATTACGGGGATGAGGTTCACCCTTAATTTCATGTTTAACGTGCTTTAACATATCATCGATCATTTCAATGACATGAGGATCATCTAAAGCATAGTAAACGCGGGTCCCTTCTTTATGGCGACTGACTAACTGATAGCGATACAAAATACCGAGTTGCTTTGAGACGATCGGTTGCGCAAGGTGAAGGTCATTAACGATTGTTTTGACATCCGTTTCACCGTTATAGTGCCGGAGATAATATAAGATATTTAAGCGCGTACTATTACTTAAAACTTTATAGATTTTAGCAGCTTCATCAATAAAGGCTTGGGTTGAAGACAATGGTTGCTGCTCCTCCTTTTAATCGGTTTAGTAATTATTATACCAAACTAAAGAAGGTGAATAAGGTGGGTAATTAATCCACTATCCCAAAAAACATAACAACCAACACCGATATAAATAACTTTCATTAAGGTTTCACTATAACGTTGCATTGCTTGCTTAATTAGTGGAATATTACCAATTCCCTTAATGAGAATCACGATCGCAATTGAAAGGACTGCGATAAAAAGAAGTGCCTGAGTAAATTGCTGGAAGGTAAGATTCGTTAAAATTGGTAAGAAAATTGAGAGGTTACAACCAGCGCAAACTGCCAGATAGGTTATTAAGGTGGTAATAATTGGGCCGTGCTTTTCTGCATGAGTTGGGTCTTCATCGTTGTCATGCAGAGCCATGTAAATAGGGAGGATCCCTAGTATTCCTAAAATCCATTCAGGGAGGAAAATGGCGAGAGTTTTTCCTAGTAAAAAGCTGATGGTAACCAGAACAAGAAGGGCACCAAGATAGCCAATGATTACATCACGAAGGTTATACCTTTCGAGTAAAAAGATTAAGATGAAAAAGAAATCGAGGTTTACGGCAAGAAATGTGATAAAAATAATCCACCAATTCATAATTAAGTCTCCTATATATAAAATTCGATATACTTAATATATATCGAAAATGGTATATAGTCAAACTATCCTTCAAAATAAGTATAAAGTTTCTCAGGGGTAAGAGATTTTCGTTGCTCTGCATTAAAATCTGCTTTGATTTCACCATCTTTAAGCACGATTAGACGATTTCCATACTCTAAGGCATCTTCAAGGTTATGGGTAATCATTAAGGCAGTTAAATGATCTTTAGTGATCCGTTCATTAGTAGCGTGTAATAGATTTAAGCTTGTATGAGGATCAAGAGCAGCAGTGTGTTCATCCAACAAAATAATGTCAGGTCGTTTGATTGTTGCCATTAAAAAGCTTAATGCTTGCCGTTGTCCCCCCGAAAGGGCGCCAGTAGCTGTATTCATGCGATTCTCAAGACCATTATTCATTGTTGTAGCTAGCTTGGTGAAACGGTCCATATTACTTTTGAGCTTCCGGGGAATAAGATGGCGACGTTCACCACGTTTAGTTGCTAATAGCATGTTTTCAGCAACGGTCATTCGTGCAGCCGTCCCCAGTTTTGGATCCTGAAAAACACGGGATAAGAAAGCTGTTCGCTGTTCTTCTGTTGTATTGGTAATATCTTGTCCATTATGCAAAATTTTTCCTTCGTCAGCGTGCAGGTTTCCGCCGATGACATTAAAAAGGGTCGATTTACCAGCACCATTCGTTCCAACGATCGTAATGAAGTCTCCCTCATTAATTTTAAGGTTTAAGCCTTTAAGAATAGTTGTTTCACTCGATGTGCCCTTATTAACAATGGTTTTGACACCTTGTAATTCCAAAATAGGTTTATTCATGAGGCCGGACTCCTTTCAAAATTGGCTTTTTAAGGTGAATGCGTTCTTCAAGTTGTGGCAACATCATGCAGATTGCAAGGACAACTGAGGAGATAAGGTTGAGGTCGTTGGCGGAGAAACCAAGTTGTAGCACAGCAAGTAAGATGATTCGGTAAATGATACTACCAAGAGTAACGGCGACAAGTCGCTGGTTAAGTGTTAATTCACCAAAGGCTACTTCACCAATAATGATTGAAGCAAGGGCGATAACAATCGTTCCAATCCCCATATTAATATCAGCGTATCCATTATTTTGAGCAATCAACGCACCACAAAGTCCAACGATCCCATTTGATACCATTAGACCGATGATGACCATTGTGTCGGTATGAATCCCGAATGATTTTGCCATCACAGGATTATCACCAGTTGCAATAAAAGCTTGCCCATAGTCAGTTGAAAGGAAGAAGACCAGGATTACGGTAATAATCGCAATCGTAACTATTCCCAAGAAGACACTATCAAAGTATTGGGGCAGACTTCGCATGAATTCACCGCTAAAGAGAGTCTTTTGACCAAGCAACGAAACGTTTGATTTACCCATAATGCGGAGGTTAACGGAGTAGGCGGCGGTCATAGTTAGAATTCCGGCTAATAAACTGGGAATTTTTCCTTTAGTGTAGAGCAATCCAGTGATCAAACCGGCGAGCATTCCAGCACCAATTGCAATTAAAGTTGCCAGAAAGGGATTAATGCCATGTGTGATTGCAGCAACAGCACTGGCGGCCCCAAGAGGGAAAGTTCCTTCAACAGTCATATCAGCAAAATCAAGAATTCTAAAAGTCAGGTAAAGGCCAAGACCAAGTAAAGCCCATAATAGTCCTTGACCGATTGACGATACGATTAGATTCATTTGTAAACCTCTCCTTTCGTTTCTGCATCCTTTTCAAATTGAGCGGGAATTTGTAAGTTAAGTTTTCGGGCCTGCTTAATGTTGAGAACAGGAGTCCCATGCTTCATGTACTCAATCGGAGTATCAGCTGGTTTTGACTTGCCTTTGAGGATTGCAACCGTCATCTTTGCACCTTGGACACCTAAAGCACGTTGGTTAACACTGTAAGTTGCAACGCCACCTTGCTTAACCATTGTGTCAGTTGCCGGGAAGACTGGTTTGCTAGCAGCATCGGCATTCTTAACTAAAGTTTGCATTGCTCCAGCGATGGTATTATCTGTTGGTACAATTACTGCATCAACCTTGCTAAGCATTTGTTCGGAAACTTGGTTTAAGTCATTACTGTTGGCAATTGAATAGGCCTTCAAGTTAATATTCATCTTACGACATTCACGCTTGATTTGGTGATAACCGGCTACTGCTGAAGCATCACTTGAAGTGTAGATGACCCCCAGTGTTTTCATTCGCGGCATGAATTGCTTGATCAAATTGAGCTGCTCGCGAATTGGTGCTTGGTCAGATACTCCAGTAATATTGCCACCCGGATGCTGATTATTTTTAACTAGTCCAGCTGTTTTTGGATCGGTAACAGCACCAAGTACAATTGGTGTTTTGGTAGTAGAATTAGCTAATGCTTGAGCAGCAGGAGTCGTAATTCCAAAAAGAACAGTTGAGTTATCATCAACGAGTTTTGAAGCCATTGTTTTAAGATTACTTTGGTCACCGTTCGCATTTTGATACTCAATCTTGATATTCTTACCGTTGTGGTAACCTTCCTTTGCTAATTCATCAACATATCCTTTATAAATTTCATCTAACGCTGGGTGATGCATCAAGGTTAACACACCAACTTTTGGAATTCGTTGCTTAGTTACGAATCCATTGTTTTCTCTAAAGAATGCGAAACAAAGGAAAGCGATAATAATTGCAATTAAACTATACATTCTTTTCATCTAAAATCTCACCTCACAAAATAATAAAAAACGAGAGCCCACATGACGGACCCTCGCTTTTTGAAAGGCAAAATAAAAGTCCGCATGTGGATCCATGCGGACTGAAATGAACATCAAACTCAGCCGGCACAGATGCAATCTGTTCTTCAGGTCGCATCCATGACGAAACAACCTGAATTACCGGCTTTGCCAACGAGTATTAACGTTGATAGTTTGATATACGTTCATTATACTTACTCCCTACTTAATTAATTGTTGTTAAGTATAACCAATGATAATAAAGCTGTCAATATAATTATTAAAATTTGCTAAGAAAAAAGAGTAAGGTAGAAGAAAATCTTCTATCTTACTCAATGATTATACTACTCGTATCTTAGTTCATGCTGATGTAGAAACTAGGAGTGTAGTAGTTGATGTTACCAGTTTGAACGTTTTGACCTGGTGTAGGAGCTTGGATGTAACCACCATTACCAGTAGCGATTGCAACGTGGTAAGGAGCACTATCTGGGCCCCAGAAGTAAAGGTCACCACTTTGAGCGTTTTGGATATCACTGTGGTGGGCACCGAGGTTAGTTTGTTGGTAAGTAGTCCGGTAGTTCGAACCAAGACCATATGCATATTGAACTAATCCTGAGCAGTCAAATCCGCCTGGTTGGTTACCACCCCAAACATATGGAGTACCAATTTGTGCTTGAGCAACGGCAACCGCATTAGCAGTAGAACCATTACCTTGGCCAGCAGCAGTTGAAGTTGCTGGAGTAGCGGTTACAGCAGCAGTACTTTGAACAGTAGTGTTGCTTTGTGGAGTAGCAACTGCTTCAGTGGCAGCGTATGTAGTTTGTGTTGGAGCTGCAGTGTTAGTAGTTGTTGTTAAAGTAGTAACGTTGTTGTTAGTATTTGCAGCACTAATTTGAGCAACGCTAATAGTAGCAGAAGCAGCACTTACTTGGGCTGGAACTTGGGATACGGCACTAACTTGAGCAGTAGTGTTGTTATCAGAAGCAGTAGATACGACTGTTGTTGGTTGTGCCTGGTCGGCTACGTTGCTTGCGTTTGTGGCAGAAACAGCTGGTGTAGTTGATGCAGCGGTTGTTTCAGTAGTTTCAACGGCTGCTTGACTAGCAGTAGCGTTATCAGTTGCAGTAGGTGCAGCAACTGTTGCGGCAGCAGAAGCAGCACTGATAGCAGAAGATGGGATAACTAATTGTTGACCAACGTAAATTACGTTAGGGTCAGCTAATTGGTTAGCAGTAGAAATTGAATCAACAGTAGTAGCGTATTGTTGAGCAAATCCCCATACTGTATCTCCTGATTGTACTTGAACTTGTGTGTCAGCACTTACAGTGTTAGCAACAGCTAATGCACCAGCAGCACCTAAGGCAGCAGCAAGGACTTTTGACATTGTTTTTTTCTTAGCGATAATTATTCACTCCTGAATTATTGTTTGTTTTTCTTTTATGTATGCAACTAATTGTGCACTCTTTTACTATATGATGATATTGTGAAGAAGATATGAAAAATATCTTAAGGGTGGCGGTTGTTACATAATTGTTAAATTGCTGTAATAATTTGAATAGAAAATTATTGGAATAAAAATTTTCTATACTTGAGAAATCGCTGTGGCTACGGCGTATAGCAGAAAAGGCTAGAAACTAATCTTAGGTTGTTTTTCTGTAACTAAAATCAATCCAATCAAGTTTTTCCTTCCTAATAAATTAAGGAGATATTGTTAAAGTATCTACATTGGCATATGGTATTATGACTAGATACAATTATTCTTTCCGAGAAAGGAACTATTATGACGAAATCTAATGATAAGCTTCAAAAGGAAATAAAAGAGCTTAGAAGCGATTTTTGCATTTATTCATCTTTGATAATACTAACAATTGCTGGATTTTGTTTAAGAAATATGATTCCGTGGAGCTGGTTAAACGCAATTGCTAATTTTTTGTTTATAGGCTCTGTGTTTGAATTAGGGCGCTCAATTGATAAGTATTTAAAATTGAGAAAACAACTAAAATGAAATCGAGAAATGTGTTAGTCAAAATCAATATCAAGTTGAAATTGATGGCCAAAACTAATTTTTCAATTATTATTTGTCCTTGAAAAGCTCCCTCATTGCGTCATCAGTATTATCAAAGGTTTTTGCAGTGTCTAAAATAATTTCTTTTTCTTCAGCATATGCACGAACTACTGCCTCTATTTTTTGGAAATATAATTACTTATGTATTAATAGAAGGCTAGTAATAACGATAATAATAAATAAAACTAACCAATATTTTTGATGTAAGTGATTTTGAGTTACTTTTTTGTCATTAGGATCGCTTTTAATTTGATGTATTTCCCAAGTACCCATTAATAGTCCGTAGATAAGGCCACTGACAATAACACTACTAATTGTAGAAGGTTCTGTAAGTAATGGAATTAAGGCTCCTTTGTTAGGTAACCAATCGATAAGGATTGTTAATCCGTACATTACAATTGCAAAATAAATTCCTAAGCCAATTGCTCTTTTAATAAATTTTTGTTTAGTCTTGCTCTCCTGTTTGGCTTCAACATCAATTTCTGTTAAATGATGTCGTTTAGTTTCATATAGAATATAGCCTAAAGAAGCGAAAACAGTTAATAGTAGGACGCTTACTACGATATCAAGAGTAAGTTCAGAATTATTAGTACTAAGCATTAAAAGGCTAGCAATAAAACTTAATAATAGATTTATTGATAATAAAAATATGGCAATATTATTACCGATTCGATTGAGTTCATTGCGGCGATATTCATCTAATGGTCCATGAATACCGTAAAACCACTTAATGATTTTGGTGCTAATTGTTTCTTTCATCCGTATGTTCCTCCCAAAATAGTGAATTAAGATCAGTATTTAATGCTTTAGCTAAATTAATACAAAGTTCTAACGAGGGGTTATACTTATTATTTTCAATTAAGTTGATAGTTTGACGAGCTACTCCAATTTTTTGAGCTAGCTTTAACTGGGATAATCCTTGATCTTTTCGAAATTGTTTAACACGGTTCAAATATTTGGTCCCCTCCTTATGACACATATATATGACATATATATTAGAGATTTTATCATTACTTAAATTTAGTGTCAATTATATATGATAAAAATAAATAGACATAGAAGTACATTGTTGCTTCCATGTCCAATAAATATGATTAATCCATTAGTAAGGTATATAGAAAATTAAAAACCGCCTGACATTAAGCGTTAGTGTAAGATTTTCATAGGTTGGATGAATAATTCATCTGGTCGTGGAAATCTTTTTTGTAGACCAATTTATTTACAAAAAAAGAAAAGACCAGTAGCCTTTAGTGTGTCGAATACTAAGCAAAGGCAGGTCTTTCCTCATGGATATTTTAACAGAAATCGAGCAGAATTTGGTGAAATCAGGCAGTTTATTTGA
>SKER01000615.1_pt1 | contig 38918 bp, 31 predicted proteins | sample 4826961 | NCBI WGS metagenome assembly SKER01 (sample SAMN11008804, study PRJNA524170) | human gut metagenome | biome: Human fecal sample; material: Feces; isolation source: fecal sample from pouch patient p47 | host: Homo sapiens | place: Israel: Tel-Aviv | collected 2016-11-16 | reverse complement strand
CTGGCAGCACGAGCGCTACGCCGGCAGCGGATACCCCGCTGGGCTGAAGGGCGAGGAGATTCCCATATCGGCGCAGGTCGTGGCATTGGTCGACGTCTACGACGCCCTGACCAGCGATCGCGTGTACAAGAAGGCGTTCCCGCACGAGAAGGCCATGCGCATGATCTTGAACGGTGATTGTGGAGCGTTCAACCCGCTGCTCATCGATTGCCTTATCGATCTGCAGGACCGTATCATCGTCGAGAAGGACGAGCAAGATTCACCCCCCCCTATTTCGGTGAATGATGAGGGGGCGGGAAAGAGCGGGAGCTTGATCGATGAAGGGCGCCCCGATGATGAAAATGGGCCGACAAGGAAAGGTTAGATAGGCAATGAGCGCGATTCAAGATGCATATAACCAGATAGGAGCCGATTTCAGCGACGTGTTGCGCCGTTTCACCAGCGAGAAGCTCATCGTGCGATTCGCCGAGAAGTTCCTGGAGGACGGCAGCTTCGAGCAGCTGGGCGAAGCGCTTCGAAGCGGCAACGCGGATGCTGCGTTCCTTGCCTCCCACACGTTGAAGGGCGTCTCACAGAACATGGGATTCACCGGCCTGTACGAGTCGTCGAACGCGCTGACCGAGGAGCTGCGCGCCAAGCCTGCCGACTTCACGCGGGCGAAGGAGCTGTTCGAGCCCGTAGAGGCCGAGTACGGCAAGACGGTCGAGGCGCTGCGCGCCGCCTTGTAGCAAGCAACGGCGCTTAGCAGCGCAAGGAACGGGAAACCCGCTCAGACGCTCTGTACGATGCGGATATCGTGCGGAGCGTGCTTATGTCGGGCGAATTCGCTACCATTGTTTCGTACACGTAAAACTTCGCGCAAACCCTTGCGTTTTCGCGTAGCAGCGGAAGGAATCACATGAGCGATATCCAGTGGCAACCTGGAAAGCAATACCGCGAGATCGTCTATGAAACGTACGAGGGCATCGCGAAGATCACCATCAACCGTCCCTCCAGGCGCAACGCCTTCACGCCCCTGACGGTGAACGAGATGTACGACGCGTTCTCCGTGGCGCGCGATGACGCCTCCATCGGCGTCATCATCCTCACGGGCGCCAACCACGGCGGCCGTCACGAGGACGAGGCGTTCTGCAGCGGCGGCGACCAGAAGATCCGCGGCAACGGCGGCTACGTCGGCGAGGACAACATCCCCCGCCTGAACGTGCTCGACCTGCAGCGCCTGATCCGCGTGGTGCCCAAGCCCGTCATCGCCATGGTCAACGGCTATGCCATCGGCGGCGGCCACGTGCTGCACATCCTGTGCGACCTGTCCATTGCCGCGGAGACGGCGAAGTTCGGCCAGACGGGCCCGAAGGTGGGCAGCTTCGACGCCGGATACGGCGCGGGCTACCTGGCGGCCATGGTCGGCCAGAAGAAGGCGCGCGAGATCTGGTACCTGTGCCGTCGGTACACGGCGCAGGAGGCGCTCGACATGGGCATGGTCAATAAGGTGGTGCCCTTCGAGCAGCTTGAGGAGGAGACCGTGCAGTGGGCGCGCGAGATGCTGCAGTTCAGCCCTACGGCGCTACGCTTCATGAAGGCGTCCTTCAACGCCGCCACCGACGGCCTGGCCGGCCTGCAGCAGTTCGCTGGCGACGCCACGTTGCTGTACTACACCACCGACGAGGCGAAGGAGGGCCGCGACGCGTTCAAGGAGAAGCGCAAGCCTGACTTCTCCAAGTACCCGAAGTTCCCGTAAGTCGTTTCAGCAGTTCAAGGTAAAGGTAGGCGCAGAACCCTCATGATCGGCGTATTCGAAGGCATGGTGCGGCAGAACCCGCAGCGCACGTGCTTCACGTTTGTCGATAAGGAAGGGAACGTGGAAGCGTTCTCGTATAGGGAAGCCCGCATGATGGCGGCGGGCCTGGCCAGCCTGTTGCGTCGAAGGGGCGTCGAGCCGGGCGATGCCGTGGTGGTCGACCTGCCGAACAACCCGGCCTTCGTCATCATGCTGCTCGCGGCCGCCTACGGCGGGTTCTCGCTCATCACCATGAACACGCGCTTGACCGATGCCGAGAAGCAGGCGCGCCTGCTCGACCTGCAGCGTTCCCGCGCCGTGAACGTCGCCTACACCGTCGATATGTCGAACGCGGCGCACCTGCTGCAGACCGTGGCCGACGAGGCCACCGGCACCGCCGATGCGGCTGCGCACGGTCGCGGTCATGCGCAGCGCACGGCGTTCGCGGCGCGCACCAACATCGCCACGGCGGAGGCCCGCACCACCCGCGCGCTCGGCCGCGCGGGGCACGGCCGTCAGGCGGCGGCGCGCCGTCGCGAGGACGTTGCCCGCCAGGATGCCGTGGAAAGCGTCATCCATTTCGCCGAACGCGGCGCGCACGTGTTCGACCACGGCGCCGTCGCGGTGGTCATGTTCACCTCCGGCACCACCGGCCGCTCGAAGGCCGTTCCTCTGACCTGGGATAACCTATGCAACTCGGCGGCGGTCTCGAATGCCGCGCTCAACCGCCGCGGCGAAGGGCTGTGGCAGGCGGCGCTTCCCCTGTACCATGTGGGCGGCTTGCAAATGGTGGTGCGCAGCTTCCTGAACGCGAACCCGTTCATCCTCTACGAGCGCTTCGACGCCCGCCGCGTACTGGCCGACGCCGCCCGTCGCGGCGCCACTCATATCTCGGTGGTCGACAAGATGCTGCAGGATATGCTGGCGGCGCCGAACGCCGACCAGCTGCGCCGCTATGTGTGCATCTTGCTGGGCGGGGGCCCGTTGAACGCGCAGACGCTCGGCGGCGCCCTGGCCGCGCGCGCCCGCGTGTACGCCAGCTACGGCATGACCGAGACATCCAGCAACATCGCGAACTCCCTGGTGCTGCCCGGTTTCACGGGCGGCATGCAGCTGCTTCCCGGCTATGAGGCGCGCATCGTGGACGCTGGGCCCGACGGGTTCGGCCGTCTTGCCGTGCGAGGCCCCGGGTTGTTCTCCGGCTATCTGAACGCCCGTGCCGCCTACACGGCCGATGGGTTCTTCCTCACGGGCGACACGGCGGCCATCGCTCCCGACGGCAAGTTGTACGTGAAGGAGCGCACCGACGATATGTTCGTCTCGGGTGGAGAGAACGTTTACCCCGCCGAGATCCGCGAGAAGCTGCTGCGCGTGCCCGGCGTCGCCGATGCCTATATCTTCGGCGCGCCCGACGAGAAATGGGGCCGCCGTCCGGTCGGCTTCATCGAGCGCGATGCGGCCTTCGACCTGCCCAGGCCCCTGTCCGCCTCCGTCGCCTCGAGCGCCGCGGGACAGCGCGGCCGCACCGTTTCCGATCGCATATTCGCCCAGGAGGCGGCGCACAGCGTGGCGTCCCAGCTGTCGCGCGTGTATCAGCCGAAGCACCTGTTCGTGCTCGATGCGTTTCCGCGCACGGGCATCGGCAAGGTGGACCGCTCGGCCCTGCGCAAGCTCTATGAGCAGCGCATCGAGGTCAAGCGCGTGAACCTGTACCGCATTCGCCTGCCGTTCCGCAAACCCTTCGCCACGGCGAAGGGAACGCTGTCGTTCCGCGAATCGCTGCTGGTGGAAGTGGTGGACTATGCCGGCCGTACGGGCCTTGGCGAGTGCGCGGCCTTCCCCACCGACTGGTATCTGCCCGAAACGCTCGACCAGGACCTGCGCATCCTGCAGGAGCAGCTCATCCCTCTGGTGCTGAACACCGTGTTCCTGCACCCCTCCGAGGCCGACGGCCTGCTGGCGGCGTGCCCGGGCGCCGACGCGCTGCCCATGGCGCGCGGGGCCATCGAGCCGGCGTTGTGGGATCTGTACGGCAAGATCGTCGGCCAGCCGCTTTGGAGGCTCATCGGCGGGCAGGCGCCCGACGATGGTCGGCCCGCATCGGCGTCGGCGGGTGCTGCCGTGCCCGTGGGCTCGGTGCCCGACACGCTGGCCGCCGTGCAGCGCTGCGTGGACGACGGGTACGCGCGCGTGAAGCTGAAGGTGACGCCGGGTACGGCGCTGTTTTGCGTGCAGGCGGTGCGCGAGGCGTTCCCCGACCTGGTCATATCGCTGGATGCGAACCAAAGCTTCACCGAACGCGACCTTGACGTGCTGCGCGGCCTCGACGCGCTGGGAATCGCCTGGATCGAGGAGCCCCTCGATCCGCGGCGCACGCCGGCCAACGGCCCGCACGACCTGTTTGCGCGCCTGGCCCAGCTGCAGCGCCGCATCCAAACGCCGGTGTGCTTGGACGAGTCCATCTTCAGCGCAGGCAATTTGGCGAAGGCGCTCAAGCACCAGGAGCTGAAGTGCTACGCGCTCAAGATCGGGAAATTCGGCGGTATCCAGCCTGCGCTGCAATTCGTGCGCATGGCGAACGCGCGCGGCATGAGCGTGTGGATGGGAGGCATGTACGACACCGGCATCTCGCGGCGCATGCATGCGGCGTTCCAGATGCTGCCCGGCGTGGTCGACGCGGGCGACATCGGCGCCACCTCGCGCTACTTCGACGTCGACGTCACCGATCCGCCGTACACGGTGGAGCGCGGGATGGTCACGCTCGAACGTCGGGGTCACGAGCACGGCCTGGGCTGCACGCTCGATCGATCCGCGCTGTCGCGCGCGCTCATCGATCAGCAAACCTACGAGTAACCGGCGCCGTCCCGGCGGCGTTGCCGCGGCCCCGGGGGAGACGTCCCCCGGCCGCGGCGATTCCGGCGCACGGCGTTCGTCTTTTCGGGCCGCCGTGCCCTCGGTGCGCGCCGCCCTGCGGTCCCGGCCCGGTTTCGCGCGCGTCCCGTCGCGCGAATCATCCCACGCAAAAACGCGCATACGCCCCAAGCATTATTCATTTGCATCGGAAAATATCCTATACGAATCCTATATATAGCCACGTGTGGGGTATAGTGGTGAGAACTGTTTACTCTGACGAGGAGGGTTCGATGAACAACGCTAACGAAGCGGCAGGCGCTTCTATGGCCGCTTCCGGCACGGTGACAACCGGGTCTGGCGCGCTACATGATATGGAACATCACGGCAAGCTGGGCATCTTTCGTCTAGTAGCGTCGGTCATCACGCTGATCCTCGGCGCCGGCGTGTTCACGCTGTCCGGCGATCAGGCCGCCCATGGTGCCAACGGCGCCGCCATCCTGACGGCCTGGGGCATCTCGGCTGTGGGCGTGCTGTGCCTGGTCATGACGTTTTTCGCGCTGTCGCGCCTTAAGCCCCAGCTCAAGGGCGGCATCTACAGCTACGCCGCCGCCGGCTTCGGCGATTTTCTGGGCTTCAACAGCGCGTGGGGCTACTGGATCTCCGCCATCCTGTGCACTGTCAGCTTCTCCGCGCTCCTGTGCGGCGCCCTGTCGTACTTCTTCCCCGTCTTCGGCACGGGCAACAACCTGGCCTCCGTCATCGTGGCCAGCTGCATCATCTGGTTCTACGCGTTCCTGGTCAGCCGCGGCGTGAAGGAGGCGGCGGGCGTCAACCTGATCATCACCATCAGCAAGTTCGTCCCCATTTTCGTCGCGCTCACCGCCATCATCTTCTTCCAGAAGTTCGACGTGAACATCTTCATGGAGAACATGGCGCACGGCTCTGTGGAGGGTATGTCGTTCTTCGAGCAGGTCAGCGGCACCATGATGGTCACCATCTGGGTGTTCCTCGGCATCGAGGGCGCCGTGGCGATCTCCGGCCGAGCCAAGAAGGACAGCGACGTGGGCAAGGCCACCGTCATCGCCTTCGTCTGCGTGCTCACCATCTACCTGCTGGTCTCCACCCTGTCTATGGGCGTCATGCCGCTCTCCGAGCTCTCCGAGCTCTCCAACCCGGCGCTCGCCGGCGTCATGGAGCGCGCCGTGGGCCCGTGGGGTGCTACGCTCATCAACGGCGGCGTGGTGCTGTCCCTGGTTGGCGCCATGCTCGGCTACACCGTGCTCTCCGCCGAGTGCCCCTACGAGGCGGCGGCCCAGGGCGGTTTCGTGAAGGCGTTCGCCCGCGTGAACAAGAAGGGCGCGCCCATCGTCACGCTGGTCGTCACGAACCTGATCATCGAGATGTTCCTCGTCATCATGCTGTTCTCCGAGAGCACGTACCAGTTCTTCTACGCGCTGTCCGCCGGCATGATCTTGCTGCCGTACCTGCTTTCGGCTGCGTATTTCGCCAAGGTTGCTTTCACCGAGGCGGGTTCATTCAAGGGCAAGCTGGGCGTTCCCGTGCCCGTTTGGCGCGTGTTCGCCGTCTTCGGCGTCATCTATAGCGTGTTCCTTGCGTGGGCAAGCGGCGCCGTCGGCGTCACGCTCATGTCTATCCTGTATGCTCCTGGCATCTTGGTGTATATCAAGGGAAAGAAGGAGCGTAACCAGCCGTTCTTGGAAAACACGCTCGATCGCGTGGTTGCCGCCATCATCCTCATCGCGGCCATCGTGTCGATCGGCCTGCTTGTCACGGGAACGGTTTCCATTTAGCGTAAGCCGCATGATATAGGTAGGAATCGGAAGAGGGACTGGACTGTGGAACTGCTTGAAGAGCGCATCAGGCGCGACGGTGTGGTGAAGTCGGAAGGTGTTCTGAAGGTGGACGGCTTTCTGAACCACCAGATGGACATCAACCTGTTCAACGAGATGGGCAAGGAGCTCAAGCGTCTGTTCGCCGACGCGCCCATCAACAAGATCCTCACCATCGAGGCTTCGGGTATCGGCATCGCCGCCGTGGTGGCACAGCATTTCAACGTGCCGGTGGTGTTCGCGAAGAAAAGCCAGTCCATTAACCTTGACGGCGACGTGTACTCCACGAAGATCCAGTCGTTCACGCATCAGCGCATCTACGATGTCATCGTGTCGAAGAAGTTCCTGAACGCCGACGACCATGTGCTGCTCATCGACGACTTCCTGGCAAACGGCTGCGCCCTGAACGGCCTCATCGACTTGGTCGAGGACGCGGGCGCCACGGTCGAGGGCATCGGCATCGCCGTGGAGAAGGGCTTCCAGCCCGGCGGCGACGACCTGCGCCGCCGCGGCTACCACCTGGAGTCGCTTGCCATCGTGCAGTCCATGAACCCCGAAACCGGTGAGATCGAATTTCGCCGATGAGCCTGCACATGAAGCCCTTCGATCACGACGAGCTCCTCAAGCTTGACGGCGACGTTCCGTTCGTCCGCTTCGTGCCGTACGGCATCCAGCATATCTTGGCCATGTTCGTGGCCAATCTGGTGCTGCCCCGGGATATGGAGGTCAAGGTCGCGGCTTCCGAAAAGTAACGGTTCCGTAAAACGCAGCCTGACTTTTGGATATAGCGTAAAGGAACCCCGTGAATGCGGGTTCGCATGCCAAAATAGAAGAGCTACCTGATTAGCAAGCCTCCGGTGTGCCGGGGGCTCGGAGGCGGGCCAAGTGCCCGCCTCTTCGATATGTACCCGACATAAGGAGACCCGCTTTTATGCACATAGGCTTAAGCCTGATTCTTGTCGTTTTGTTCCTGGCCATGAACGCGTTTTTCGTTATCGCCGAATTCGCTTTGGTGCGCGTTCGAAAATCCCAGCTCGAGCTGGCCGTCGAGCAAGGCAAGAAGGGCGCGAAAAGCGCCATGTACATTGCCGAGAACGTCAACCAGTACCTGTCCGCCTGTCAGCTGGGCATCACGTTGGCGTCGCTGGCATTGGGCTGGTTGGGCGAGCCCGCGTTCTCCGCTCTCATCCGCCCGCTGTTCGAGATGCTGCACTTGCCCGAGGCCTTGATCAGCGTGGTGGCCGTGGCCATCGGCTATTTCATCATGACCACGCTGCACGTGGTGGTGGGCGAGCTGATCCCCAAGTCGTTCGCCATCTTCGCCACCGAGCGCTATGCGCTGTTCACGGCTGGCCCGCTTATGGCGTTCTACAAGATCACCTACCCCATCATGATCCTGTTCAACGGCATCACCAACGGTGTGGTGCGCCTGACCGGCCATGACCCGGCCAACGAGCGCGAGGTGTACACGGGCGACGAGATCAAGCTGCTCATCGACGAGTCCACGGAAAGCGGTCTCATCGACCCCGAGCAGAACGAGTTCGTTGACAACATCTTCGACCTGGGCGACAAGGACGCCGAGGCCATCATGACCCCGCGAACCGATCTGGTGTGCATCGACCTTGAGGATTCGCTGGAAGAGAACATGGCGCTGGTCACGCGCTACAAGTACACGCGCTACCCCGTGTGCCGCGAGACCAAGGACCGCATCGTGGGCTTCGTGCACGTGAAGGATCTGTACCTGATGCAGAAGGGCTCCACCATCGATGACCTGCCCGTGCGCACCATCGAGGCCGTGCCCGAGAGCATCCCTGTGGCGAAGCTGCTGCAGGTGCTGCAGGAGGGCTCCACGAAGATCGCCGTGGTGGTTGACGAGCACGGCGGCACTGCCGGCATCGTCACCATGACCGACATCATGGAGCAGATCGTGGGTCACGTCGATGACGAGTACCGCCACGCCGACAGCGAGCTGGTGAAGAAGCTCACCGACGACACCATGATGATCGACGGCGGCATGGCCGTGGGCGACTTCGTGGAGCTCATCGGCTTCGTGCCCGAGGATGCCGAGGACTGCGAGACGCTCGGCGGCCTGATCATGGATGTGCTCGACCGCATCCCCTCCGAGGGCGAGAGTCTGACGCTCGAGGGCAAGGAGGCCACGGCGAAGCTGACGGTGGTGCGCATGGATCGCCATCGCATCGACCGCGTGAAGCTGGTGCTCACCCCGAAGCCCAAGCAAGAGGAAGAAGAATAACAAGAAGGCCTCCCATTCGGGAGGCCTTCGTTTTGCCCTGCGTTAGCGAGCTCGGGTGTGTGCATTCCGCTTTCACGCCGCTTCTCGGCGCAGACGCCGGGGCGTTTTCGGAGAGCGGGGGTTCGGGGCGAGCCGACCTGGCAGCTGCACGTTCGCGGCTTCAACCGCGCGTTCGCCCTGCTACTCGACTTTTACGCCGGTGAAGCGCTCGGCGTTATGCCACAGGATGTTCTCCAGCTCGTCCTCGGTGAAGCCGGCGGTGGTGAGCGTGCGGTACTCCTCGGCAGGGTCCCACATGGGGAAGTCGCTGCCGAACATGATGCGGTCGGTGCCCCACATGCGCGTGAGCTCTACCGTGCGGCGCTGTCCCAGGAAGAACTGCGAGCTGGATTCGTCAAGGAACACGCGATCGTTCATGGCCACCTCGTGCAGGATGTCGTAACCCACCTCGTAGCGCGACCAACAGCCGAAATGCGCCGCGTCCACTACCAGGTCGGGGAACGTGCGCAGGATGTTCACCAGGCGGCGCGGGTGCGAGTAGTCGTAGCGGTAGTCGCCCGTGTGGATGACCACGGGCAGCCCCAGCTGCTCGCAGATGGCGTACACCTCCATGAGGCGCGGGTCGTCCATGTTCACCTTCTGCGTGTCGGGATGCAGCTTGACGCCGCGAAGGCCCAGCTCGACAGCGCGCTGTAGCTCGGCAGCGGGGTCCTCGAAGTCCTGCTGCATGGCGGCGAAGCCGATGAACTCGGGGTGCGCTTGGCACTGCTTCGCGATGAAGTCGTTGATGGCGGTGACGGCGTGCGCAGTGGTTGCAACGGAGTGCACGATGAAGTGCGTGATGGGCGCGCGATCCTTCGCTGCAAGCAGGCCGTCGGCCGTGCCATCGCCGAACATGCCAACGTTGTAGAAGTCTCCGACGGCTTCCACGGCCTTCGGGGCGATTTTGTCGGGATAGATATGCGCATGCGCATCGATAACGGCCATAATGCAACTCCTCGTTTGAAAACTTCCTCGATTGTACGGCAGCGCAAAGCCGCGTTCGCCGGACATTTCGGGAAATCTGCTGGCATCGCAATCATGCTTTGGCTGCCGGTCTCCCGCTCGCCATGCGGACGCTGCCGTGTAGGTAGGTCTTCTGGGCGGTTTTGCAGGAAAAAGGGCCTGATTTGCCCGTCACTCATGGACTTCTGGGCGGTTTAAGAAGGCTGCTTCGCCCCGTCGGACGTAAAACCCCAGGTCATAATCATGCTGAAAACCAAATTACCTCAAAATCGCCTGCAAAACCGCCCAGAAGTTTGGAAGGTGCAGCCTCGAAACGCGCGCAGGGGGCGCGGCTGGTGCCGCGCCCCCTGCGCTTGTGGGCTGCGATCCGCGCAAAGCCCGCTCGTATCCGGTTGCAGCCTAGTTCAGGCCGTACTCCGCCAGAAGCGCCTGGCCGCCCATGGTGGTGGGGGCGGCGTCGCCGGCTTCGCTCAGGAAGCAGGACGGGCGAACGATGGCCATGCGCTTGCCGTTCTCGCTCTTCACGCGCACCACCTGCATCTTCGTGCGCTCGGCAAGCTCCAGCTCGGCCTTGCTGAAGTGCGACAGCACCAGGAGGTGCTTGGCCTTCGCCACGCCGCCCATGAAGTCGCGGCGCTCGGAGTCCATGACGCGGTTGCGCTCACCGTCGGTGCTGATCACCTCGAAGGCGTTGCGCTGCGGGAAGAAGCCGTCGATGCAGCCGACCACGAACATGTTGTCGTACTCGGTGCCGCACAGGTTCTGCGGCAGGCAGATGTGCACGACATGCGGGTCCTCGGTCCACACCGGGTCGGAGATGGCGGCCTGCTCGAGCTCGAGCAGGGTCTTCGCCGTCTCATCGCCCACCATATCGGCGGCGACGGTCTCGAACTCGCTGATGCCCTCGGCGCCGATGGCCTTCATGAGACCGAACCCGCGGCGCGTGGCGTTCTTCTCGAGGAAGTCCTGGCCGGAGCGCCATTTCTCGGCCAGCGTGCGAGCGCGCAGAAACGGCTCCTTCGCGCCGAAGCCGGCGTTGCCCACCTGCTGGAGCGCCTGGTACAGCGTGAGGCCCTCGGCCTCGGCGAAGTCCTGCAGGCCCATCCAGGCGTCAGAGTTCGTCAGCGCGTTGTCGAAGCCGCACCAGCTGCGCCACGCGATCATGTCGGTGGGGTCGGCCAGCAGCCCCAGCTTCGTGTACGCCACGAGCGCGCGGGAGCGCGTGGATTCGCGCGGGTCGCCCGCAAGCGTGCCGGCTGCGCCGGCGGCGGACACGTTGAAGCCGCGGCGACGCAGCATCTTCTCCACCATCACGGCCCAGCGGCGGTTGGGGACGACGACGCAGGTGAGGGCCTCGCGCGCATCCTCCTGGCCGTCCATCAGCTTGCGCAGGTACTTCGTCAGCCCGTTGAGCTCGTCCTCGGGCGTGTTCCACTTGATGGACTGCACGCCCTGCGGCAGGCTCTCGGCCCCGGCGGCGCGTTCGATGGGCGTGGCGCTGCCGGCGATGTAGGCGCTATCCATGTCGCCTTCGGTGCACAGCGCGTCGGCCAGCGCGATGATCTGCGGGTTTCCGAACGCGCCCTGCAGATGGAACACCTCCACGTCGCGGCGCACGGCCTCGAACTTCAGGAATCCCTCGATGTAGGGGTGGTTGCCGCGCTTGGACATCATCTGGTTGGGGTTGCCCGTCACCATGATCTGCTTGTCGGCCAGCAGGCACAGCACCGTCTGCTCGGCGTGGGAGAAGTTCTGGAAGTCGTCGGCCAACACGTAGGCGAAGCTGCCGCGAGTGCCCTCGCCGGCGTCGCTTTTCAGGAAGTCGGCGGCAAGCATGGGCGCCTCGCCGGCCAGCATGGCGCCGCGCAGCTTCAGAATGCGCGTGGCGTAGGCCAGCAGGTTGTCCGCCGCGGTGCCGGCGTTCCACTCCTCGCGCGGCTCGTAGCCGGCCATCTTGCGGTCCAGGAAGCCCAGCATGCTGCGCAGCTTGCGCGGTTGCTCGCCGACGGTCTTCAAATCCTCCAGGAAGAAGTTGTACTCGGCGTTGTTGAGGATGCGCGGCACGCGGCCGGTGGCCTCGCGGGCGGCGGGCTGGTCGAGCACCGACGCGGCGGCATCGAGCGCGGTGCACACGCGCACCGACAGGGCGGCGCCGATGAGGTTTGCGGGAAGGGCGCGGCGAAGGCGTTTGCGGAAGGCCTGCGCGGCGAAGGCGTTGGTGACCGCTACCAAGATGGATGCGGGAGCTTCCCCGTTCTGGATAAGGTGCGCGCAGCGCGCCACGAGCGCCTGCGTCTTGCCGCTGCGCTCGGCGCCCTCGACCTTGGCGAGGCGCCCATCGAATGCGGCGATGGTATCTATCATGTGAAACTCCCTTCGGTAGCGGCTATCTGGGGCCCCGTCGCGTGCGCGCGGCACACGACGGGGCGGTTTTCAAAAGGTGGCGAAGGCGTTGCCGCGCAGGCGGCGCCTTCTGGCGGGCGCGGTAGTTCGTGGGCGGGGCGCGCTCGCGGCCCCCGCAAAAGGCATTTAGGCCTCGAACACCTTGCTCGTGCCGTCAGTATACTCCACGGTCCACGTGCGGTACGTCGGCGCGAACGTAGGCTCATCAAGTTCGAACACAAGCTCCGGCGGCTCCATGCCGCCGCCGACGGCGTCCTTGCCGTCAGCGGCATGCGCGTCGGCCTCCATCAGCTCGGGCGATTCCAGGAACGCCTCTGCGGCTGCTGCCTCTGCGGCGGCGCGCTCGGCTTCGGCAGCTGCCTCGGCCTCTGCGACGGCTGCCTCCTCGGCGGCCTTGCGCTCGGCGAACGCGGCTGCGCCGGCTTCCATTTGCGCGGCCCAATCATCATCCGAGGGCATGCTCACGCGGGCGATTGAGTCGGTGCTGCCCAGCTTGCCCTCGTTGTAGGCGTCGCGCACGAGCGATAGCATGTCGGCGGCGTCCTCGGCGATGCCGCTCACGTCGTTCATGCGCAGGCGCACGGGCAGCGTGCCGTTCTGCAGGTCCACCTCAAGCCATGTGAACGCAAGCTCGCGCCCGTCTTCGATCTCCTTCTGGCGCTTGTTGTAGATGAGCGCCTGGTTGCCCAGCTTGCGGAACTGGTTGCGGAACCAATCGCGCATCACGTCGTTCCACAGCTCGTCGGAGCCCTCATCGCCTGCCGCCAGATACTGGCGCGTGCCCAGCTTCACCAGCATGTGCATGGTGTTCTCCACCGGGGCGTCCTCGCCCGCGGCGGCGTGCGTGCGCACCAGCGTCGACCCGACGTAGGCGTAGCTGCGGCCGATCTCCAGTCGCAGCTCCTCGCAGTCCACGCGCTCGTCCAGGTCCAGTATCAGCGTCATCGAAGGCCTTGGTTGTGCCATGTCCTTTACCCCTAACTCTTCGTTCGGCGAACGCCTTGCGGGCTACCCGAATCGGGTTCGTCCCAGGTCATCCGCCTGCGTCCTCTTCGCTAATCAAAGTATAAATGCCCAGTTCAGAGCAAAATCATCCCGCAAGGATGATATGCGCGTGCTCATACAATCCCACCCTTATGATTCCCGTCCGGCGCACCGCCGTACCATCGGGTCATCGCATTGGGAACGCTGCGCCGTAGCCGCATCCGGCCCGGCCGCCACCTCCTCCCTCCCTTCCCCCTTGCAGGCGGAGGCAGGGTGCCGGCACGGCGCCGCGTTCCCAATGCGGGAGACGAAGGAGAAACGAATCAGAAAAGGAGAGGAGGGGCATATGGCGAAACTATCTTTGACTCGCCGCAGCTTCCTGAAGGCGTCCGCTATGGCGGGTGCCGCCGCGACCGTGGGGTTCGCGGCAGCGCCGTCCGCGGCTCTGGCCGAAGGCGCCGACCCGACGGCCGGCGAAGTGAAGCGCATCCGCTCGTGCTGCCGTGCGTGCGGCAAGGTCGAGTGCGGCACGTGGGTCACCGTTCAGGACAACAAGGTGATCAAGGTCGAGGGCGATGAGTCCAACGCTCACAGCCGCGGTCACTGCTGCGCGAAGTCTCAGTCGTCGATGCTCGCACTGTACCACCCCGATCGTCTGCGCTACTGCCTGAAGCGCACGAACCCCAAGGGCGAGGACGATCCCGGTTGGGTCCGCATTTCCCTGGCCGATGCCTTCGATGAGGCCGGCGCCAAGCTCAACGAGATCGTGGAGAAGTACGGCGGAGAGGCCAATTTCGCCATGGGCGGCACGTCCCGCGTGTGGGCACAGCCCCCGTACGGCACGCTGAAGTCCATCTTCCCGACCCCGAACGCCCATCTTGCGTACGAGATCTGCAAGGGCCCGCGCCACTTCGCCGGTATCCTGACCGACGAGATCGGCTCGCCCTGGATGGAAGTCGAGCAGGGTCCGCTGGTGTACGTGCAGTGGGGCACCGCCGCCGAGTACTCCAACTACGACTCCACGAACCGCACGGTCGTGGACTGCTCGCAGCGCGCTTACAAGCATATATTGGTGGACCCGCGCATGACGCCGCTGGGAAAGGAAGCCGACCTGTGGCTGCCGCTGCGCGTCGGTACCGACCTGTGCCTTTCCCTGACCTGGCTCAAGTGGATCCTGGACAACGAGGCCTATGACGACCTGTTCGTCCGCCGTTGGACCAACGCCCCGTTCCTGTGGAACCCCGAGAAGGACGGCCGCACGAAGAAGGGCTGGTTCCAGGAGATGAACGGCGGCGTGGATATGGAATCCCGTATCCTGACCGAGGCCGATGTCGACCGCGAGTGGATCAGCCAGTGGTGGGAGCCGGCGGACGAGAAGTACAGCTATCGCCGCTTCATCTGCTGGGACGAGAACAACAACAAGCCCACCTACTGGGATGCCGAGGCGTGCCAGTGGGAAGGCGAGAAGCATAAGATCCCGACGACCGGCACCTGGATCGAGCATCCGTACAAGCCGATCATCGCCGACGCATGGCTTCCCGACCCGTCGCACTTCGCCGACCCGGCCGACCCGTCCTACGACGCGTATTGGAACGAGGGCAACGAGGGCGGCAAGAAGTCCAACCCCATGGGCCTGCCGAAGAACCCCGCGCTGTTCCCCGGCGGCGTGGACATCAAGCTGAAGAACGGCACCACCATCAAGGCCGGCACCGTTTGGGAGGCCTTCTCCGACAGCCTGTCCGAGTACACGCCCGAGTACTGCGAGAGCGTGACCGAGGTTCCCGCCGAGAAGATCGTCGAGGCCGTGAAGATCTACACCACGCGCCTGAACCCCCTGCACGGCAACGGCGGCATCCACTACCAGCTGGCTCCCGACCAGACGGGCCACGCGGTGCAGAACTCCCGTGCCCTGCAGCTGATCGCCTGCATCACCGGCAACTCCGACGAGCCCGCCGGCAACCGCGGCTCCTCCAAGGCCGAGGTCGACGGCTGCTGCGGCCGCGCGAACATGAAGGTCACCGACCATGCTCCTCAGGACTGGGGCATCCGCGAGGGCGTTGGCACCATGGAGCTGGGCAACACCCCGCGCGACCTGTCCATCGAGGACCAGGTGCCGCTGATCCAGAGCTTCGTGCAGCACCTCATCGACGTGAAGTCCCCGCTGGCCGAGCGCTATGGCAACCACGTGCCCTCCGCCGAGGAGGCTCGCTGGATCGCCGAGCGCAAGGGCGGCGCCTACAAGAGCTCCCGCGCATGGCCGGGCCTGAAGACCAGCTTCGACAGCAATGCCAAGCAGATCTCCGCAGAGCGCTTCCCGCTGCTTCGCTACTGGAACCGCTGGGCCGACTCCGCGACCATCTGGGACTCCATCAACGGCATCGACACCCCGTATCAGATCCACGGCGGCGTGTGCATGTCCGGCGACTTCATGAACGAGTCCAACCTGCTTGAGGCCTGGGAGGCCCTGACCCGCCTGGACTTCTGGCTGGACTTCAACCTGTGGAGCTGCCCGAACAACGGCTGCGCCGACATCGTCATCCCCGTCCTGCACTGGCTCGAGGTCAACACCGGCCGCGTGTCCCAGGGCGCCGGCGGCATCTTCGGCGCAGGTCAGCGCGCCGTCGAGCCGATGGGCGATTGTATCTACGACCCGGTCGCCGTCATCTGCCTGTACCTGGGCATGGCGAAGGCGGTCTCGGGCAAGGAGCATCCGACCCGCGCCGACATCCCTGCCGACCGCACGTCCGTGATCTGGAACGACCGCGACCTGAACTACGACGGCTGGAACAACCTGGACTACAACGAGTTCGTGCAGATGGGCGGCAGCATCACCTACGAGCAGCAGGAGTATCGCGTGCTCAAGGACGCTACCGACTGGTGGCGCATCGAGGAGTTCAAGGACAAGGAGAGCAAGCCCGAGCAGGTCATCCCGGCGTTCCCAAGCTATGCCGACGCCGAGAAGCCCGCGCAGGCCATCAACGACGTGGCGGGCCCGGACTTCCCCGAGTACGCCGCGAAGTTCCAGGAAGAGGGCTGGTTTGACTGCCGCAAGTGGCATCCCGAGCGTTGGGGCACGTATCGTCGCTGGGAGATGGGTTACCGTCGCCAGCAGGGCGGCTACAACCTGTACTCCGCCGTCGACGAGAAGTGCGGCTTCATGACCCCGACCGCCAAGGTCGAGGTGTGGTCCACCATCGCCGAGACCTACATCCCGGACACCACCAAGACGTTCGCGGAGAGCTGCAGCCCGGACCGTGCCGCCTATGACGGGAAGATCCCCGACATCGACAAGTTCCCGCACTGGTTCGAGCCGAAGAACTCCAAGGTGGAGGCCCCGCGCTACTACCACAAGGACCAGGCGGATCAGATCGCCACGACGGACTCCTACATCAATGACAACTACAAGGGCGATCATCTGATGGAGGAGTACAAGGAGAACCTGCAGAAGTACGGCGACGACCACGCGTTCATCATGACCACCGGTTCCCGTCAGCCCGTGTACTTCCACTCCGAGCACCGTCAGCTGCCCTGGTGCCGCGAGCTGTGGCCGTCCCCGCGCGTCGAGATCAACCCGAAGGACGCCGCGCGCATGGGCATCGAGCAGGGCGACTGGGTGTGGATCCGCACCCCGTGGGGCGCGGTTCGCGAGGTCGCCGACCTGTACTACGGCATCAAGGAAGGCACCATCAACGCCAACCATGCCTGGTGGTACCCCGAGATGGACACCGCAAGCCACGGCTTCGAGCTGGTCGGCATCAACTGCTGCATGGACAAGTACGCCCAGTGCTGGGTGTGCGGCGCCTCGCAGCTGCGCGGCATCCCGGCGCTGATCTACAAGGCCACGGCGGAGAACTCCCCGTTCAAGAACCCGGTGCCGTGCGATCCGGAGGGCAACCCCGCCATCACGAACGCCAACGACCCGCGTCTGAAGGAATGGTTGTCCAACGACCCGCGTCTTGCCGATGCCAAGGTGGAGCTGACCTTCGCCAATATGGACGCGAAGGGCTGCCAGCCGTCCATCCAATCCCCGGAGGTCCTGGTCACCGGCAAGCTGCCCAAGGGCGAGCGCGGAAGCGATGCCCTCGGCCAGTACAGCAACAAAGGCCAGCTGAGCGACAAGCTCGGCTCTTACAAATAAGGAAAGGAGGTAACAACCCATGGCAAATTACGCGATCATCACCGACCTGAACCGTTGCACCGGCTGCTTGGCCTGCACGGTCGCCTGCAAGGCGATCAACGGCGTCGACGTCGGCAACTTCTGGATCAAGACGCTGCGCATCGGTCCGCACCCCATCGAGGGCGGCTCGGGCGATTACCCGGACGTGGAGATGTACTTCCTTCCGGTCCAGTGCCAGCACTGCAAGAACCCCGAGTGCGTGCGCGTGTGCCCGACCGGCGCGTCCCACATCCGCGAGGACGGCACCGTGCAGATCGACAAGTCCAAGTGCATCGGCTGCCGCTTCTGCGCTCTGGCCTGCCCGTACGGCGTGCGTTACCTCAACGAGGAGGAGCGCGTCGTCGAGAAGTGCACCATGTGCGAGCAGCGCATCAGCCAAGGCGAGCTGCCGCAGTGCGTGGCCCAGTGCGGCGCCCGCGCTCGCTTCTTCGGCGACCTTGACAAGGGCGTCGACAGCTTCGAGGGCCCGGCGCATCCGGACAGCCCCGGCTGCCAGTACGACGAGATGACCAAGACCCGCGTCAAGCTCAAGGACTACGTCGAGGCGTACACGGAAAGCGATATCCATCATCTCAAGGACGCAGGCAACAAGCCTAAGCTGATGTACCTGCTCCGCGAGGGCCGAAAGTGGAGGGAGTAGACTCATGAATCCGGAATGGCCTCTAATCCTCTTCACCTTCTTCCTGTGCCTGTCCGGCGGCATCTTGGGCGCACAGGGCCTGCTCACCGTGCTCGGCAAGGGCAAGAAGATGCAGAACGTGGCGCTCATCGCCGCGCTGGCGACGCTTGTTATCGGCGGCATCTGCGTGTTCATGCACCTGCAGCATTGGGAGCGCATCTTCAACGCGTTCGGCGCGCTGCTTGCCGGTAACGGCTACGGCGTGTCCGGCATCACCCTCGAGCTGTGGGGTTGCGTCGTGGAGTTCATCGCGATCGCGCTGTTCTTCCTGTTCGCCCGCCGCGCCGAGGACGGCGTCGCCCCGAAGTGGGCCGGCATTCTGGCCATCATCGTGGGCCTGGCGCTTCCCATGGTCACCGGCGACTCCTATCTGATGCTGTCGCTGCCCACGTGGGATACCCCGCTTCTGATCGTGTACTACCTGACGAACACGATCTTCATGGGCGGCCTGGCCGCGCTCGTGATCGCCGGCCTCACCGGCGACGTTGAAGCTCGCGACTTCATGGTCAAGACCGCCCTGGTCGGCGCCGTGGCCCAGCTGGTCATCGTGCTGGCGTACGCGATCGTGATCAACGGCTCCGCCGCCACGTATTCCGCCGATATCGCGTTCTACTTCGACCCGACGCTGCCCGACGTGCCCATGGTCGACCGCGCCGCCGTCGTCGGCAGCCTGCTGGCCGGCTCCAACGCCGTGATGTTCTGGCTGGGCGCCATCATCGTAGGCATCATCGCCCCTGCCGCCATCCTGTGGCTCGGCAAGGCGAAGGAAGGCCAGCAGCTGGCCATCTACGCCGGCGGTGCAGGCGTGTGCTGCATCATCGGCGGCATCATCTGGCGCGTGCTCCTGTACTCGGCAGCGATGCACATCTTCGCCCTGTTCTAAGAGGCGAAGGGCGCAAGGCCGGTTCTGGTCGGCCGGCCTTGCGGGCGAGTAGGTGGGAAAACACCTGTTCGCAAGCTGAAAAGGCGTGTTGGAGGGGGCTTACCTGAACGCCCCGCTTTCGGCAACGGAAGCCCCCTCGTATACGCGTTTTCGAACAGCCCCGACCGGGGCTTCGCGCATAGGAAGAGGAATCCGAAAGACAAGGAGAGGGGTCTTCATGAGCGAAGAGAAGAAGGAGGGCGCGCAGGCGGCCGCCCCGCAGGACGTCGGCGCGGCTGCCGATGCGGCGCCTGCGCAGCCCGCTGCGAAGAAGGCGAAGGAGCCGATGAGCGTCTCGCGCCGCTCGCTGCTCATCGGCGTGGGCGGTACGGCCGCGCTGCTGGGATTGGGCGCCCTGCGCTATGCCGGGCACGTGCCGTTGAACCGCCCGCCGGGAGGCCAGGACGAGGCGCACCTGGTCAGCGCCTGCATCCGCTGCGAGAAATGCTACGAGGCGTGCCCGCGCCACGTCATCAAGCCGGCCAAGATCGAGGACGGCCTCCTGGGGATGCGCAGTCCCCAGCTTGACTTCAGCGCCGATTACTGCGACTTCTGCGCCGAGGAGAACGGCGGCGTGCCGCTGTGCGTGGCCTCGTGCCCTACCGAGGCGCTGCAGCTTCCCGCCGGCGCGGATGCGCATAATACCATCATCGGCCTGGCCGAGATCGACCGCAAGACGTGCCTGGCGTTCCGCGACACGGGCTGCCATTTCTGCTTCGACGCCTGCCGCGATGCCGGCTACGACGCCATCCAGCTCGATGGCAACGGCTACAGCCCGCGCCCGTACGTGATCGAGGACAAGTGCGTCGGCTGCGGCGCCTGCGAGAGCGTGTGCGTGTCGCTGCAGCAAGGTTCCATCGTCGCGGGAGCCACCGAGCGCGCCATCGTCGTCCGTCCTGCGTCCTCGTTGTAAGGAGGTTGCCGTGAAACTGAGCAAGATCCGCACCATCGTGGCGGCCGCCGTGTTCTGCGTTCTGGCCGTGGGCCTGATCGCGGGCATCAACATGGGCACGCTGTCCGGCTTCGGCTTCGATTCTTTCAGCGCGCTGTGCCCGCTCGGCGCCATCACCACCATGTTGGCTACCAAGACCCTGGTCCCGCGCGCCGTGTTCAGCATCATCATCATGGCGCTGCTGGTGTTCCTGTTCGGCCGCGCGTTCTGCGGCTGGATCTGCCCTGTGCCCGTGCTGGGCAAGCTGCGCGCGTTCTTCCGTTCGCCGAAGAAGCGCCGCGAGCTGGAGCAGGCGAAGCGCGATGAGGCGCTCGATATCGCCAAGTTCGAGCTGGGCTGCGGCGGGAAGGGCGGCTGCGAGAGCTGCAGCGCCTGCAAGCAGCAGCGCACCAAGCTGGATTCGCGCCACTATGTGCTGGGCGGCGCGCTTCTGTCCACGGCCATCTTCGGCTTCCCGGTGTTTTGCCTGGTGTGCCCCATCGGCCTGACCTTCGCCACCGTGCTGGTGTTCTGGCGCCTGTTCGCCAACGCGGACATGACCGTGGCCGTGGTCCTCATCCCGTTGATGCTGATCATCGAGCTGGTCTTCTTGCGTAAATGGTGCACACGCTTCTGCCCCATGGCCGGCCTCATGAACCTGATGGGCCGTTTCAGCCGTACGTTCAAGCCCGTCATCGATGACGCGAAGTGCCTTGAGACGTCGAAGGGCACGGCTTGCAGCCGCTGCGCCATGGTGTGCGAGGCGGACATCAACCTGCGTCATCCGGACTACGGCGAGCGTACGCTGGCGGACTGCACGCGCTGCAACGCCTGCGTGGACGCCTGCCCGGCCAACGCCATCACCATGCCGGTGGTCGCCAAACGCGGGCAGGATGTGAAGCTGGCTCCTAACGAGAGATAACCGATTCGAAAGGCAAGCGCCCCTTGTGCATCCTCTTCGCGCCAAGGGGCGCTCTGCCGATTGCCGTGTGTTGGCGATCCCCCTCCCTTCAACATGCGGCGATATCCGCCCCGGGCCCCATCGGCCCGGGGCGGTTCTCATAGGCCGCGTTTCGGGTCCCTTTCCCGGTACGCGGTTTCCGCCCCGGGCTTTCCCCGCCGGCCTGGGGTTGTTTTGCCTGGCTGCGTGTCGGGGTCCCCTTGCTCCGACGCGCGCCGTCCGCCCCGGGCCTTCGCTGGCGCCGGGGCGGTTTTGCCCGGTTGCGTTTCGGGTTCTTTTCCCGCTGCGCGCCATCAGCCCCGGTGACCGTCCGCCTCGGGCTTTCGCTGGCGCCGGGGCGGTTTTCTTTGTGGGAAAGTCCGCAGCGAAGCGGGGATGTGTCTAGAATACGTTGCGTACCACGGGTAAGCGTGCCCAAGCTGTGCATTCGCGCTTCCGCGCCGCACGCGCCAGTTTTCCGGGGTTCCAGAAACACAATCGATATGCAGGGGTTTGATCGCGCTGGCCTTTTGGCGCTGCGCGTTTGCTCCGGGAAGCGGTTTCGTTCGCCGCCGTTCGTCTTTGCCGCGGACTTCTGCGCAAGCGGGCTGCGGTTTTGCGACGGGATCGCCGCGCAAGCGGGATGGCGTCGTTCGATGCGCGTTTCAAAAGCTTGCTTCGGGGACGCGGTTCGCGCGTCTTCCCGACGCGCCGCTCCGGTCGTCATCCCGGCGAGTTTCCCGCGCAAGCGGGCGGCGCCGGCGCCGTTTTCCGCCTTTGCGTCGATTGTCCGGCCAATGCGCGTGAAAGGATGCGGAATGCAAGGGAAATCGCTGGTCATGTTGCTGGTCGTTCTATACGCCAGCGCGTTTTTGGCGGGGTTCAACGAGAATCTGGTGAACATGGCGCTCATGTCCATCATGGGCGAGTACGGCGTCGATTCGGTTGCGGCGCAATGGCTGGTCACGGGCTATATGATCGTGGCGACCATCGTGGTCATGTGCATGGCGTTTATGTACCGCCGCTTCAAGCTGCGTCCCCTGTACTTCGCCGCTGCGGCGTTCACGCTGGTCGGCTCGGTCATGGGGCTGTTCGCCACAAGCTTCGAGCTGCTCATGGCGGCGCGTCTGGTGCAGGCCGCGGGCTCGGGCATCTTCATCCCGCTTATGATGAACACGGTGATGGTGGTCGTGCCTAAGCGCAAGCTGGGCACGTTCCTGTCCATCGGCGGCTGCATGATCACTTTCGGGCCCGCCTTGGCTCCGACGGTGTGCGGCGCGCTGGTCACCTCGGCCGGCTGGCATAGCGTGTTCGCGGTGCCCCTTGCCGCCATGGCCGTGCTTACCTTGATGGCGTTGTTCGCGGTCAAGAACATGGGCTTCTCCCCTGCTCACCTGGACATTCCGTCGACAGTGCTCTCGGCGGCGTTCCTCTGCGCGCTGAGTTTGGGGCTCGTGGAGCTGACCATTGACATCCCGCTTGCGGTCGGGTCGCTTGCGGTGGCGGTGGTCACGGCGGCGCTGTTCGTGCTGCGCCAGCTGCGCTGCGAGCATCCGCTCATCGACCTGACGCCCATGAAGAGCCGCGCGTTCTGGCCGTCGGTGGTGCTGACCACCATCGCCATGATGGGCAGCTTCAGCATGAGCGTGCTGTTGCCTTTGTACCTGGAAGGCGGAACGGGCCTGACGGCGTTCGCTGCCGGCTTGCTGATGCTGGTCCCGGTGCTGGCGAACGCGGGCACCACGCTTCTGGGCGGCCGCATCATGGACGCGCGCGGCGAGTGGCCGTTGCTGCCGGCGGGCTTCGCGGCGATTGCCGCGGGCTTCGCCCTGATGGCGGCGCTGGCGCCTACGTTGTCGTTGCTGGCGGCGTTTATCGCGGCGTTGCTGATCATGGGCGGCACCGGCTTCATCTTCTCGCCATCGCAGACGGCGGGCCTGCGCACCCTGCCGGCTGAGATGAACCCGTTCGGGGTCGCCATCTCCACCACGTTCGTGCAGATCGCGGCCTGTATTGGCCCCTCGCTGTACACGGGCATCATGTCCACCGCCCAGGCGGGCGCGCTGGCTGCGGGCGCCGGTGAGGCGCTGGCGACCGCGCAAGGCTTCTCGATCGCCATGGTGGTGGCCGCGTGCATCGCCGCGGCAGGTTGTGCACTCGCGCTGGTTTATTCGCGTGCCGCGGTGAAACGCGATGCGAAACGTGCAGGAAGCATGTAAAATAGACGTAAGCGAATCTGCGGCGCGCCTTCACGGGCGCGCCGCTTTAGCGTTAGCACACGAAGAGAAACGAGCGCAACCCATGGCTATCACCGGCAAGCAGGTCCGTCAGCTGCGCAGCATGGCGAACAACTTGAAGCCCACCGTCATCGTCGGCAAGGAAGGCGTCACCGCCAACATCCTCAAGCAGGTTAACGAGGGTCTTGAGGCCCACGAGCTCATCAAGGTCAGCGTGCTGTGCGAAACGGGCAGCCAGGCCGCCGAGGCCGGTCGCGAGATCGCCGATCAGGCGGAGGCCGAGCTGGTGCAGGTCATCGGCAAGCGTGTGGTGCTCTACCGCGAGACCACCCGCGACGACATCGAGAAGATCCAGCTGGTCAAGTAAGCAGGCGAGTAAGCGTCATTGCGCAGCTTAAGGCTGCGTGAAGCAGATCGGGTCCCGGCAAACGCCGGGGCCCGATTTGCGTTCAGGGGCCGTGCAGCTTCCTACTTCAGGCACCTGCAGAGCCATTGGTTGCCGGTGTTGGCGGCGTGCGGGCAGCCGATGCAGGTGGGCGCATCGCAGGGTTGCGCGCTTTTGGGCGCGCCGCAGAAATCCCGCAGGTCAAGTGCGGGATTGACAGCATCGGGCTGCGCGCCGGCGGTGATGCCTTCCGTCGCCGGCGTTTCCGCTCCTGTCGAGTCTGCCAGCTGCATCGCGCGCACCACCATGCTGGCGAACTGGCGCATGCCCAGATTCGTGGGGTGCGTGCCCTCGAGCGAGTCGTAGTCGCGACCGAACGCGCGCACGTCGGCTACGCGGCAGCCTTCTGCTGCGGCCGCATCGCGGATGGCGGCGTTGTATTCGTCCAGGTGGCGACCGCGCAGACGGTAGCAGAACTCGGGATGATCGACGCCGTGCGTGCGCCCAGGCAGCAGCGTGATGCAATACACCGCGGCTTCAGGGGCGGCCGCACGGATGTTGCGCAACATGGTTCGGTACGCCGCGCCAAAACGCTTCACGGCGTCGGCGGGCGCGGCGCCGGCTATCTGCTCGGGAACGGTTGCCGGGTCGATGCAGCGCGGCATGGCGTGGCTGCGGCCGGCGGCCTGCGCCTCGGCGCCGCCCCAGCCGTAGTCGTTGATGCCGATGAACACGAGCACCGCATCCGGTGCCTGGCCGTCGGGTCCCAGCAGGGCGGCTGCGCGTTCGGGGCTGCTGGCGGCGGGGAAGCCCGCGCCCTCGACCATGCTGCCTGACCAGGCGCTATCGGCAAGCACGGTTCCGCCGAGCGCGCGCACCGCGTGCGACCACCACGTGTCCTCGGGGCGCAGCACTCCGGATCGCTCCAAGCGCTCGTCGTTGTAGAACAGCGTGTAGCCATCGGGCACGCACCCCTCGAAGGTGCTGATGGAATCGCCCATGATGGAGAACGTCTTCGCGGGCATGCCCGACCGCCTTCCTTGCGTCATTCGTTTTGCGCCCTGGCGTCGTGCGTCGGGGCTGATTTTTTCCAGTAGCACATGGTAGCAAAACCTCGCGTGCGGTCTGTTAACAGTCTATGTAGGCTCGAATCTTGGGTGGACTCCCCGGCTCCTCACCTGCGCTGTCTCTGCTACCAGAATAGCCCCAGGTGAACCGCATAAAAACTTATGTGCAACCAGTGAATGCCGTAGACTGTCCCCTTGACGTTGTACGAAAGACGTTGTACAATAATACGAACCACGCACTCACACAAGTTGCGCCGGCGGAGCCCGGCGCAACGCTGGTAATCGCTGCGGGGAGCAACGGCCGGCTGATCGGCCGGCCGCCCGTTTCCCCGTGCTGCGAAGCGGGACGATCGGAGGTTGCAATGGGCGAGGCAATGGTCACCGGCCGCATGGCGCCCGGCAAGAAGCGCCGCGGCGGCCTTGTGCTGCAGCGGGAGGGCCTCACGGCCTCTCAGGCCATCAACCGCATGTACGACAAGCTCATCGAGAACGGCGACGCGTCGTTTCTCACGGGCATCGTGGCGGCGGAGGACGAAGCGGCCTGGGATAACGCCGTGGAGTTCGTCGATTCCCTCTCCGAACCCGCATTCGACGGCGCATCCGATGCCGACGATGAAGCGCCCTCGGCGCTGGTCGATCGCGCTTTCGAGCACGGCGACCTGCCGCCCGACGGCCCGGACCTTGCGGCCATCGCCCGCGCCGCGCGATTCTCCTCGCGGGGGGTGATCTAGCATGCCTCAGGCCCGTGTCCTGCTTGGTACCGAAATCGTCATGGACTTCATGAACGAGCGCCAACCGTTCTACCGGCAAACGCGCATGCTCATGGTGGCAGGCCGCGTGGGCGAGTTCGACCTGTGGGTAACCGCCCCGCAGGTGGTCGACCTTGTCTACCTGCTTTCCGAGGGCGGCAAGCCCGATCTGCTGCCGCGCGCCATGGAGCGCATCCGCGGCCTGCGCACTTTTGTGCAGGTGGCGGATCTCACCGCCGCGAACGTCGACCGCATGCTGGCCTCATCGGGGCAAAACCCCGAGGGTCAGCTCATGGTCAACGCCGCCATCGACCTGCGCGCGGACTTTCTTCTCACGCACGAACCGGACGGCCTGGAAAATGGCCTGGTCAAGGTCACGAACGTGCCGGGTATGTTCGAATGGCTGTGCGAGAACCGCGATCTGGACTACACGCAAATCGAGATTTAGCGAAGCCTTCCCGCTGTCACCTTCCTGTCACTTGACACTCCCAAGTGCCAGACTACAATCGAAATTAGCACTCAAGCTGTGAGACTGCTAACGCGCCCCGCACCTGCGGGGCGTTTCATTCGCCGGGGTATGCGCGGCCCGGCGCTCCGCCTGCGGGCGGGTGCCCGCAAGCCCGCATTCCCCACATGAACGAATCGCCCTCGCGACGCGCGGCCGGTCCCGCAGCACCAAGCACGAACGGAAAGGAAGCGCCGCACATGCGCAAGTTCAAGACAGAGAGCAAGAAGCTGCTCGATCTGATGATCAACTCCATCTACACCAATCGCGAGATCTTCCTGCGCGAGCTTATCTCCAACGCGTCGGACGCCGTCGATAAGCTGTACTTCAAAAGCCTCACCGACTCCAGCATCCAGCTGACGAAGGATCAGCTCGGCATCGACGTCGCCTTCGACAAGGATGCCCGCACCATCACCGTGTCCGACAACGGCATCGGCATGACGCAGGAGGATCTGGACCGCAACCTGGGCACCATCGCCCATTCCGATTCCATGGCCTTCAAGCAGGAGAACGCCGAGCAGCAGGGCGACGACGTCGACATCATCGGCCAGTTCGGCGTGGGCTTCTACAGCGCGTTCATGGTGGCGAAGTCCGTGCGCGTGGTGTCGAAGGCCTACGGCAGCGACCAGGCTTGGGCCTGGGAATCCGATGGCGTCGAGGGCTACACCATCGAGGAGGCCCAGCGCGAGGGCAACGGCACCGACATCATCCTGACCCTGAAGGACAACACCGACGAGGAGAACTTCGACCAGTTCCTCAGCGAGTACGGCTTGAAGGACCTCATCAAGCGCTACAGCAACTACGTGCGCTACCCCGTGCGCATGGAGGTTTCGAAGTCCCGCCAGAAGCCCAAGCCCGAGGACGCCGGCGACGACTACAAGCCCGAGTACGAGCAGTACACCGAGGTCGAGACCATCAACTCCATGGTGCCGATCTGGAAGCGCAGCAAGTCCGACGTACAACAGGAAGAGTACAACGAGTTCTACAAGCAGACCTTCCACGACTTCACCGACCCGGCTGCCACGTTCTCCATCCACGCCGAGGGAGCGCTGTCCTATGATGCGCTGCTGTTCATCCCCGGCCGCGCGCCGTACGACCTGTACAGCAAGGACTACAAGAAGGGCCTGGAGCTGTACAGCTCCAACGTGCTGATCATGGAGAAGTGCGAGGACCTGCTGCCCGACCACTACAACTTCGTCCGCGGCGTCGTGGACAGCCAGGACCTCACGCTCAACATCTCGCGTGAGACGCTGCAGCAGAACAACCAGCTGCACGCCATCGCCCGCAAGGTGGAGAAGAAGGTCACCAGCGAGCTGAAGAAGATGCTGAAGAACGACCGCGCCGCCTACGAGAAGTTCTTCGAGGACTTCGGCCGCGGTCTGGAGTACGGCATCTACACCAGCTACGGCATGCTCAAAGATGAGCTGGCCGACCTGCTGCTGTTCTACAGCGCCAAGGAGCAGAAGATGGTCACGCTGGCCGAGTACCTCGAGGCCATGCCCGCCGACCAGAAGTCCATCTACTACGCCGCCGGCGACAGCACCGACCGCCTGGCCAAGCTGCCTATCGTGAACACGGTGCTCGGCAAGGGCTACGACGTGCTGCTGTGCACGAAGGACGTCGACGAGTTCTGCTTCCAGGCCATGATGACCTACGGTCCCGAGGCCGAGCAGGATGCCGAGGGCAAGGACATCGAGGGAACCGGCCCCAAGGAGCTCAAGAACGTGGCGTCGGGCGACCTGGACTTCGCCTCCGAGGAGGAGAAGAAGGAGGCCGAGGAAGCCGAGAAGGACAACGAGGCCCTGCTCGCCGCCATGAAGGAGCAGCTCGGCGACGCGGTCACCAAGGTGGCCGTGTCCACGCGCCTGACCGATGCGCCGTCCGCCGTCACCACCGAGGGCCCCGTGTCGCTTGAGATGGAGCGCCTCATGTCGCAGATGCCCGAGGGCATGGGCGAGGTGAAGTCGCAGCGCGTGCTCGAGCTGAACGCGAAGCACCCGGTGTTCCAGGTGCTCAAGGACGCCCAGTCCGCCGGCGATGCCGAGAAGGTGAAGCTCTACACGGAGATCCTGTACGACCAGGCGCTCATCGTCGAGGGCATGCCCATCGCCGACCCGGTCGCCTACGCGAACGCGGTCACGAAGCTGATGGCCTAAGCGGCCGTTTGCGGCATGCGGCACACGGCACGTGGTCCGGCAACGCCTGCGCAAACCCGGCGGCCTGCGGCCCCGTCATCCCGGGCGGCACGCCCGCGCCCGGCGCGCGGCACCGACCGCCTGTCACCTGCCGCAGCCCATTCCGAATGTGAAGCCTGCCGGCCCTCAACAGGGCCGGCAGGCTTTTTGTATTATGATGTTCTCGCTATGCAGAAGAGCATCCACGACATATTGCAGATGATCGAAACGCCGCTTATCAGCTTCACGGTGGTGGTGCTGAGCTGCGTGTGCTTCCTGCTGTCGCTGTGGATCATCATGATCTTGGTTAGGTTCGTGGTGGGATGAGCTCGCAACGGCACATCTCGCGCGCTGGGCGGCGGGGTTAGGCACCGCTATGTGGCAGCGCTTCACATGGTATGACGTCAGGGTCATCGGCCATTACCTGGGCATGCTGGTGCTTTTCTCGTCCGTGGCGCTTATCGTGCCGTTGGTCACCGCCATCGTGTTCCGCGAATGGACCCCTGCAAGCCATTACCTTCTTTCCATAGGGCTATCGCTCATCGTCGGGTCGGCGTTGCGTTTCCTGCGCATCGAACCCGGGCGCCTGAACCGCCAGCAAGCGTTGGTGGTCACGGGCCTGGCGTGGGTGGTCCTGGCGTTCATGGCCACCATCCCGCTGTATCTTTCGGGCCACTACAACACGTTCCTTGATGCCATGTTCGATGGCGTTTCGGGCATCACCACCACGGGCGTCAGCATCATCTCCGACCTTGACCACCTTTCCTGTGCCGATAGCATGTGGCGCTTTGTCACGATCTTGCTTGGTGGCTTGGGCCTGGTAGTGGTGGCGTTGTCGTTCGGTCTGTTCGGCAAGCGCTCGGGCGCCAGCCTATATATGTCCGAGGGCCGCAGCGAGCACGTGGTCCCCAACATCGTGCAAACCGCCCAGTTCATCGCAAAGTTGTCGCTGGGCTTCATCTGCGTGGGAACCGCTGTGCTGGCCGTCATGTGCGCGTTCGCCGGCATGGAGGCGTCGCGCGCGTTCCTCAACGGCCTATGGTTGGCCATTTCCAGCTTCTGCACCGGCGGCTTCGCGCCCATGAGCACGTCCATCCTGTACTACCATTCGTTCCCCATCGAAGTGGTGCTCATGCTCCTCATGATCATCGGATCGGTGAACTTCGTGCTGCACTCCGAGCTGTGGAAGGGGCACCTGAACGTGTACTTCCGCGACATGGAGATCCGCACCATGTTCATCTGGATCGCCGTGATGACCTTGGTGTTCGCCGCGTCGGTGTCGGCAAGCTCGGATTTCTCGAACCTTGCCACCATGATGCGCCGCGGCGTGTTCCTGATCGTATCGGCGTTCTCCACCACGGGCTTCCAGAACGTCACCACCAACCAGCTGACCACATCGCTGACTTCCGGCGCGTTTTTGGTCATCGCCGCGCTCATGTGCGTGGGCGGCGGCGCCGGCTCCACGTCGGGCGGCATCAAGTTCAACCGCATGGGCCTGATCATCAAGTCGCTCGTGGCCACAGTGAAGGAGACGCTAGCGCCCGACTCGGCGCGCGTGGTGGTGTCGTACTACCACCTGGGAAGGCGCATCCTGTCGCCTGAGGTGGTCAAGCAGGCCATGACCGTGTTCGTGCTGTACGTTGTCACCTACGCCGTGGGCGCGCTCGTGGGCATCGCGCACGGCTACGACGCCACGCAGTCCATCTTCGAATCGGTGGCCATGGCCTCCAACGGCGGCATCTCGTCGGGCGTATGCTCCCAGGGCATGCCCGCGTCGCTCGAGCTGTTCTATATGCTGGAGATGTGGGCCGGCCGTCTGGAGTTTCTCACGTTGATCGCGCTCATCGTCGAGGTTGTGGTGACGCTCGACCCTCGCAGAGTGGTGAAGAGCAGGCTGGTGAGGCGCTCATGATGCGGAAAGGAATGGCCGCCGCGGCGTTGGCCTTTGCGCTGGCGCTCCCTGCGTTCGCGTGCCCGCAGGCAGCCTTCGCCGACGAGCCTGCCGAAGGCGACAACGCCGTCAATGTCACGCAGCTGCCCGACAGCTCGTTTATCTACGACACGTCCATCACGGACCTGAGCACGGCTGATACCTATTACGACAAGCAGACGGTGCAGGTCACCGGCGAGGTGGTGGGTGATCGCATCACCGCCGGCGACGGCCGCCATTGCTGGCTGCAGCTGGCATCGCCCTCCGATTCGTCCACGGTGTCCGTTTACCTTACCAACGAGTCCGCCGACAAGGTGGACACGTACGGCGCCTATGGCCGCAAGGGCACCACGCTGCAGGTGCGCGGCACGTTCAATCTGGCGTGTCCCGACCACGATGGCGCGTCCGATCTGCATGCGCAGGTGGTGACGGTCACGGAGAAGGGCAAGGCCACTCCCGACGAGTTCGACATCAACGCGTTCACCCCGGGCATGGTGACCGTCATGATCGGCCTGGCCATGATGGTGGTGTTCTATCTGCTGCGCGAACGCCAGCGATAAGGCTACAAGGAGGAAAGCTTGCAGAGAGCGCAGGTTGTGAAACTGGACCGTGGGTATCCGCTCGTGCGATGCGAGGACGGGCGCCTTGTGCGCTGCGAACACGCAACGGCCCTGGTCAAGGGCGAGAAGGTACGTGCCGTCATCGGCGACTTCGTCGAGGTGAACGCGCCGGAGGGCCACGACAAGGGCATCATCGAGTCCATCTGCCCGCGCGAGCGCGCCTTCGTGCGCAAGGATCCCACCGAGCGCGCCGTCCCCCAGGTGCTGGCGGCGAACTTCGACCGCGTCATCTTGGCCCAGCCGCTGGCCGAGGTGAACCTGCGCCGTCTGGAGCGCGAGCTGGTACTGGCGTACGAGACCGGCGCCGCCGTCACGGTGGTGCTCACGAAGGCCGATCTGGCCGAGAGCGAGGAGCAGGTGGAGCAGGTGGCCGACCGCGTCCGCGCGTTGGCGGGCCCCGACGTGCGCACGTTGGTGGTGTCAGACGGCAACACGGAAAGCGTGGAGGCCGTGCGCGCCCTCATGGCCCCCGGCACTACCACGGTGCTGGTGGGGAAGTCGGGCGTGGGGAAGTCCAGCCTGGTCAACATGCTCGTCGGCGAAGAGGTGCAGGAAACGGGCACGGTGCGCGAGGGTGACGGCAAGGGCCGTCACACCACGGTCAGCCGCGAGATGGTGGCCATCCCCGGCGGCGGGTACGTGGTGGACATGCCCGGCGTGCGCGGCCTGGGGCTGTGGGACGCCGACGCAGGCATCGGCGCGGCGTTCGCCGACATCGAGCAGGCGGCGCAGCAGTGCCGCTTCCGCGACTGCAAGCATGAGAACGAACCGGGTTGCGCCGTGCGCGCCGCCGTCGAATCCGGCGAGATAGCCCCTGAGCGTTTCGCCAGCTATCAGGCGCTCAAGCAGGAGACGGCCACGTTGCGCGACCGCCGCGAGGAGGCCCGTCGCATGCGCGGCGAGAAGGCCAGCGACAAGAAGCGCGGCGGCCAGGGAGGTCGTCCGGGCCGTGGCAAGCGCCGCCGCTAGCACCTGCGACGTCCATGGCGTCTCCATCCGATTGCCGGGCCGTTTCGCGATAGCTTGCCAAACGCGCTACAATATAAGGGTTAACCGAAAGCAACGCGCACGTCGGCGTGCGGCTGCTGCGCCCGGTCCACGGCCGCGGCCCGGCAACCCGCATTCGGCGTAAACGGACCCGAAACAAAGGACGTGCATGAATCCGGTCATCGTAATCCCGACGTTCGTGTCGCCGCGCCGCCGAAAGGACTCCGGCAGCGTGATCGCCACGTACGACCACACCACCCCGCTGAGCAATCCCGGCGAGCTGCCGCGCCTGCTCACGTCTTTGCAAAAGGTTCGCGGCATCGGGCAGATCATCGTGCTGGTCGCCGCCGAGCCCGCCATCTCCGACCAAGCCGCAGAGAAGGTGCAGGACATAGTCTCGCGCTTCCCCAGCCTCAACATCGCCATCATCGGCGCCGACGAGTGCAACCTGGTGCAGCAGCGCATGGAGCAGCTGGGCCTGGGCAAGCTGTCGAAGGAGATCGGCCTTGTCGGCTACGGCGCCATCCGCAACCTGGGCCTGGTGCTCGCCAACGTCATGGGCTTCGACTCCATCGTGTTCCTTGACGACGACGAGGTCATCGACGACGCCGACTTCCTGCAGAAGGGCGTCTACGGCCTGGGCAAGCTCACGCGCAAGGGCGTGCCTATCTTGGCGAAGACCGGCTTCTACCTGAACTCCGAGGGCTCGTACCTGTCGAAAAGCCAGGACAAGTGGTACAACCGCTTCTGGCAGCAGGGCAAGGCCTTCAACAAGTGGATCACGAAGGCCATGCGCGGCCCGCGTTTGTCGCGCAGCAACCATGTGTGCGGCGGCTGCCTGGCCATTCATAAAGAGGCGTTCAAGCGCCTGTCGTTCGATCCGTGGGTCGCTCGCGGCGAGGACCTGGACTACATGTTGAACCTGCGCATGTACGGTAGTGATATCTGGTTCGACAATCAGTGGAGCCTGCGCCACTTACCGCCGGCGTCCACCAGCGAGGGCACGCGCTTCCGTCAGGATATCTACCGTTGGCTCTACGAGTACCGCAAGATGGAGTACAGCCGCACGCAGATCGACTTGATGCAGGTCAAGCCGCAGTCCCTCGAGCCCTACCCGGGCCCGTTCCTGGAGCCGGGCATCACGAAGCGCATCCGCATCACGGCCATCCTGCGCAGCCTTGCCCGCAAGGACAAGAAGGCGTACCGTCAGGCCGCCAAGGCCGCGCGCACCGAGGCCGTCATGTACGCGCAGCGCAACTGCTCGAAGTATTTCGAGTTCCAGTTCGTATGGCCCGAGCTCATGGCCCGTATGGACAGCGATCAGATCCTGCACACGGCCATCGTGCAGTCCGTGGCGCGTCGCCAGGCGGCGGCGAATATGGCGGCGGCGTTCCCCGTGGCGGGATCCGGCGCTGGCGTCGACCCGGGCGTGACCAGCGAGATCCGCCTGAACATAGCCGAATAGGGAAGGCGGCGCGGCGCAATGGACGTGTTCGCTGCCTTCATCGCGCCCGCTTTGGCGGGCGTGTTCGTCGGCGTGATGTCGGGGCTTCTCGGCGTGGGCGGCGGCACCATCATGGTGCCCATCTTCCGCCTGGCGTTCGGCATGAGCCCGCTTGCCAGCACGGCGACCAGTCTGTTCGCCATCATCCCCACGTCCATCTCGGGCGTGGTCGCGCATGCTCGCGCGAAAACCTGCGTGCCCAAACTCGGCTTGGCGCTAGGCGTGGGAGGCGCGGTCATGTCGCCGATGGGCGTGTGGCTGGCAAGCGTCTCGCCCGGCTGGCTGGTCATCTGCGTGGCGGCGATAGTCATCGGGTTCAGCGCGCTCAAGATGTTCAAGAAGGCCGTGAAGTGCGCGCCCACGCCCCGCGCGGGGCGGGCGGGCGGCAACGTGCAAGCGGCGAGTGCGAAGGCCGTGCCCGACCAGCCTGTTCTTTCCCGCAAGCGGTACCTCCAGGGCGCGTGCATCGGCCTGATCGCCGGCTTGGCTTCCGGTTACGTGGGCGTGGGCGGCGGCTTCATCATGGTGCCGCTTATGCTGGCCGTTCTGGACATCCCCATGAGCCTGGCCTCGGGAACGTCGCTTATCGCCATCATGATCTTGGCCATCCCCGGCGTCATCGAGCAGGGCTTGCTCGGCAACATCGAATACCTGGCGGGCATCGCCATCGTGGTGGGCAGCATCCCCGGCGCCCTGGTGGGCGCGCGGCTGGTGCGCGTGGTGCCCGAGCGGCAACTGCGGTTCATCTTCGGCGGCTTTTTGCTGGTGGCGGCCGTCATGCTCATGCTCAACGAATTCGGTATACTGGGCTGACGCCGCACGCGGGCCTAATCGGCTTGCCCGTCGTGCCCGATAAGGAAGGAGTCGGCGTATGAACGTCGATATGGAGGACAACCGCGCAAGGCTTCCGCGCTACTTCACGCTCGAGATGCTCATGTCGGTGATGGTGGCGCTATCGGGCCTTGTGCTCATCTGGAACCTGGTATCGCCCGTCGTCAGCGTGTTGGCGCTGTTCATCGCGGGCATTGTGTTCACCCTGTCCATCACCGTGCTCATCCGCCTGCTTATGGACCCCGACTCCGTGCGCGCTCGCCAATCTAGCAACGTGCTGCAGCTGGCAAGCCAAACCCTTGAGGCCATGGGCGAGGAAGGTCTGGACAGCAAATCCGCCCAGCGCATCTGCAGCCTGCTTTTGCCCTCCACCGCGGCCATCGCCGTGGCCATCACCGATGACCGCTTCATCCTGGGTTACGCCGGCTACGAGGAATCGCATAACCTTTCCGGCAGCGTCATCCGCACGCATGCCACATACTCCACGCTGGCGGACGGCAAGACGCGCGTGCTGTTCACCCCTGAAGAGATCGGCTTCCCCAAGGGCACCCACGGAATCAACGCCGCCATCATCGTGCCGTTGACCGTGGGCAAGGACGTGAAGGGCACGCTGAAGTTCTACTATCGCCGCGCCGGCCACATCAGCGAAACCCAGAAATCCATCGCCACCGGCTTCGGCCAGCTGCTGTCCACGCAGATGGCGGCATCGGCGCTCGAGGAGCAGACGGCCCTGGCCACCAAGATGGAGCTCAAGATGCTCCAAAGCCAGATCAACCCGCACTTCCTGTTCAACACCATCAACACCATCGCTTCGTTCACGCGCACCGACCCCGCGCGTGCCCGCACGCTGCTGCGCGAGTTCGCGAAGTTCTACCGCAGCACGCTTGAGGATTCCGGCGACCTGATCGAGTTCCGCCGCGAGCTCGAGCAGACGCAGCGCTACTTCATGTTCGAACTGGCGCGTTTCGGCGAGGACCGCTTGGAGCTGATCTGCAACGTGGAGCCCGAGGTTGAGGACATGATGGTGCCGCCGTTCTTGATCCAGCCCCTGGTGGAGAACGCGGTGCGCCACGCCATGCCCTCCGAGGGCAAGCTGACCATCCGCGTGGAGGGCGTGCGCCAGGGCGACGACGTCATCATCTCCGTCATCGACGACGGCAACGGCATGACTCAGGAGGCTTGCAACAACATCCTTCATCCCGGTTCCACCACGGGTTGCGGCATAGCCGTGGGCAACGTGCACGACCGCATCTGCGGGTATTTCGGCGCGGGCACGCATTTGGAAGTGGAAAGCGAGCTGGGTCAGGGCACCACGGTGCGCCTGGTTTTGGTCGAAGGCGCTCTGAGACAGTATTAGGAAACGAAAACGGCCCCGCGGATGCGGGGCCGTTGATTGCGAATGGTGCCCGAGGCGAGAGTCGAACTCGCACGTCTTTCGACAACGGTTTTTGAGACCGCCGCGTCTGCCATTCCGCCACTCGGGCATTGAGCTTAACCATTGTACCGGATGATTCTGGTCCGCACAACAGGAAATGGAGATGACTTCATGGTTGAGAACGCAGCATTGACGGAGATGCCGTCGGACGAGTTGCTCGAGCGGCGCATCGACCGTTACCTTGACGAGCGTTGGGAGGATATCGTTGCCGATATCGATAGGCTTGTGCGCATTCCCAGCTTCGAGGGCCTTGACGCAGCGGCCGAGGGCGCGCCGTACGGTCCCGGCCCGCGCAAGGCGCTTGACGCCGCGCTCGCCATGGCGCGCGACATGGGCTTCGAGGTTCACGACGATGCCGGCCACGTCGGCTACGCCGATCTTGTCGGAGCCTCCGAAGAGCAGCTGGGCATCATCGGCCATATCGACGTGGTGCCGGCGGGCCCGGGCTGGCATTTCGAACCGTACCAGGTCACGCGCAAGGACGGCTATTTGCTGGGCCGCGGCGTCATCGACGACAAGGGCCCGAGCGTGGTGGCGCTGCACGCCATGAACCTGTGGCGCCGCATGCAGCTCGACGGCCAGGCGCCGCAGCTTCCCTACACCTTGCGCTTCATCTTCGGCGTGAACGAGGAAACGCGCATGGACGATGTCCATTACTACCGCGCCCATCACGCCGACCCGGCGTTCCTGTTCACGCCCGATGCCGAGTTCCCCGTGTGCTACGGCGAGAAGGGTATCTATCACAGCCTTATGACCAGCGCTGATGTGCCCGTTGAACAGCGTACGGTGATTTCTCTCGAAGGCGGCACGGCGGTGAACGCGGTGCCGGGCCATGCGCAGGCGGTGGTGCGCGCGGGGGCGTGCGAGCTCCTGGCGGCGCAGGGCATCGAGGTGGAGCTGCTCGACGAGCGCGAAGCCGCGGCGGCCTTGGAAGCTGCCGGTACGCAGACTGACGCGGCCGGCTGCCGCCTGGCGCGCATCACGGCTACGGGCCGCAGCGCGCACGCGAGCCTGCCGCAGGGCGGCGTGAGCGCCATCGGGATGCTGATCGGTTACTTGCTTGAGAACGGCCTGATCGGTGAAGAGGAGCGCGCCTACTTCCAGACGGTTGCGCGCATTGCGGCGGCAACGGACGGCAGCACGGTCGACCTTGCCTGCTCCGACGCCGATTTCGGCGAGCTCACCATTGTGGCGGGCCATGCCGCTATGCAGGGCGGCCGCTTCACGCAGACCATCGACGTCCGCTATCCCACCGCCATCACGGGCGACGAGGTGCACGCGAAGCTGGAGGCGCTGGCGCAGGCAGCGGGCGGCACGTGCGAGAAGACGCGCGACGACGCGCCGTTTTTGCTCGATCCGCAGGGACCGGCCATCCAGGCGTTGCTGGCCTCGTACAACCAGGCAACGGGCGAGGATGCCGAGCCGTTCACCATGGGCGGCGGCACGTATGCACGCGAGTTCTCCTGCGCGGCAAGCTTCGGCCCCGAGAAGCCGTGGGAGCAGGCGCCCGAGTGGGTGGGCGGCATGCACGGGCCCGACGAAGGCGTAGGCGAGCAGCTGCTGAAAGAGGCCTTCCGCATCTACGCGCTCACCATCGGCAAGCTCATGCAGCTCGACTTGTAGGGCAAGCGCGGTCTTGTCAAGTGTGCGTGCTAAAACCACCGTTTACCGCTGAAACCGACCGCTCAAACCCCTAACTCGACCGTTCGCAGCGCAAATTGTTGGGAAAAACGGTCGGCTTTGCGCAGGGGAGCGCCCTAGCGCATCGCCGTATGCTACACTGCGGGAAGAAACGATTCTCAGATTCGCCATCTGATAAAAGGAAAGCAAGGAGGCCCTACTTATGTTGAAAGCGATGATCGTCGACGACGAGGCCCCTGCGCGCTCCGAACTGAAGTTCCTGCTCGACGAACTGGGTCAAACGGAGGTCGTCGCCGAGGCGGCAAGCGTGCGCGAGGCCATCGAGAAGCTGAAGGAATACCCCTGCGACGTCATGTTCCTTGACGTGAACATGCCCGAGGCAACCGGCCTGCAGCTCGCCGAGGCCCTGCAGCACCTGAAGTTCCCGCCTGCGGTGGTGTTCGTCACCGCCTACAGCGAGTTCGCGCTCGACGCCTTCAAGGTCAACGCCATCGATTACCTGGTGAAGCCGGTCGAAACCGACCGCCTGTCCCAGGCCATCACCCGCGTCCGCGAGCACGTGCAGCTGCATGCGCAGGCCCAGAAGTCCGAGCGCATCCCGGTTGAGAAGGCTGGCAAGAAGATCCTCATCAGCATCGATAAGATCCGTTTCGTCATGGCACGCGACGACTACGCGTATCTGCAAACCGATACGGACCGCTACTTCAGCACCGTCAGCCTGGCGCAGCTGGAGAAGCGCCTGGACGGCCATGGGTTCTTCCGCGTGCATCGCGGTTACCTGGTGAACCTGTCCATGGTCGAGGAGATCGAGCCCGTCGCCGGCGGCACCCTGCTGCTCACGCTCAACGGCGTGGATGAGAAGATCCCCGTCAGTCGCCGCCGCGTCTCCGCGCTGAAGAAGGCCTTGGGCCTGTAATCGCGGTTGGCTGGGCTCGGGAATAAGAGCAAGTTTCAGGCCGGTGCCGAAAGGCGCCGGCCTTTTTGCCATCAGATACGTACGGTGCTCGGCCGTGTGGCGCGTGCTTGCAGGATTGCGCGCGGAATCTGCGGGCGAAGCTACTGAAGTGACAGGAGCGGGGTAGAGGAGTATGCGCGGAGGGGGTGCGTAAGGTGCGAAGCGGAAAGGTCGCTGCGGCGTTTGCCGTGTTGCTCGTCGTATCGTTCGCGGTCATGAACGCCATGCCCTCCGATACGCTGCCGGCTACGCTGCTGCAGGAAGCGGTGCTAGCGTTGGTGGCGTTTGCGGCCGTGGGGTTCGCCATCCCCGATGCGCTTAAGCGTTGTACGCAAACCGTGCAACAACGGAGTATTGTGCGGTTTACAGCGATATCCTTGCTCTTGGTGGGTCTTGTCGGCGGCGCGATAACGCTTCTGGCCTGGTTGTTTGCCGGTGGTGGCACTATGGCGTGCTTTGCGTCTACTGCGTTGCCGTCGACTGCCGATCTTATGGAAAACCTGCTGCTCTTGTTAGGCATCTGCCTGCTCACCGGTCTGTACGAGGAATCGTTCATGCGTGTGCTGGGCATAGAGGCGTTCGAGCGGGCGTTGGATACGAAGCGCGCCATCTTGGCGTCGGCGGCGTTGTTCGCGCTGCTGCACGTGGGCGCGCTCGACGTATCGGCCGGCCAGCTGGTGCTTTTGCAGGCGGTGTTGAAGTTTGGGCAGGCTCTGCTGTTTAGCGTGATCCTGGGTGCGCTGTATGTGCGAACGCGTCGGTTATGGCCTTGCGCATTCATCCATGCCGGCTTCGATGTTCTGTATCTGGCGCCAAACGTGCTCCTAACAGGCACGATGCCCGAAACATATGCATCGGGGGCGGTGGGCGACACCGTGTTGCTTGCGGTGTCGGTCCTTATGCTCTCAGGTGTCGTCTTGAAAATTCGCAAAGAAATTGCGTGATAGCGCTTGCGTACATACGTCTTAACGTGTAATATACATATCCGCTTTGAGAAATCAGGCACCAATTCGCGGGCGTGGCGGAATTGGCAGACGCGTACGGTTCAGGTCCGTATGGGGGCAACCCCATGGAGGTTCAAGTCCTCTCGCCCGCACCATTCGAAATCGAAAGACCCGCTTCG
>SKER01000611.1_pt1 | contig 38988 bp, 48 predicted proteins | sample 4826961 | NCBI WGS metagenome assembly SKER01 (sample SAMN11008804, study PRJNA524170) | human gut metagenome | biome: Human fecal sample; material: Feces; isolation source: fecal sample from pouch patient p47 | host: Homo sapiens | place: Israel: Tel-Aviv | collected 2016-11-16 | reverse complement strand
ATATATCCCCTATTGAAGTTTAAATATCCCTTATTGAAGTTTATATATCCCCTATTGAAGTTTAAATATCCCTTATTGAAGTTTATATATCCCCTATTGAAGTTTATTTTTAAAAAAACTTTACATAATACATCAAACATGCTAAAATCAAATATATACAACTTTAGGAATATTTTTTAAAATATTCTGATATTTGAAAGAGGTATAAAGCAATGAATGAAACAGAAAATAATGGAAAGATTATCTTAGATAATAATGCCATTATCACAAAAGCAAATCGACTTTCACTGGCCAATTTAGAAAGTCCGATTTCGCTGAAACAAGCACAACTACTGTCACTAGCCATTCTTAAGTTTAGACCTGAAGAATTAGAATCAACGATTACCTTGAAAGAGTTCTCTGAATACTCAGGTGTTGTTAAATATCTTAAGAGACAAGCTGTTGCTGATAGCGATGCTATACAAGACTTAAAATTTGTCACTGTTGATGACGATTTCCTGAATAATGACACTACCAAAGGTAAACGTTCAAGAAGATCTATCGTTATTGATACGTATTATCAAGATGGGGTGCTGACGTTCGAATGGAATCCGAAGGTACTACCACTACTAACCAACCTCGAAGGTTATTACATGATGATTGATATGTCAATCACAAAAAACTTTTCTTCAGTTTATTCCTGGATTCTATACGAGTTCTTGAAAATAAACTACAACAAACGCAATATAAAACATTGCGAAATCGATGTCGATAAGCTTAAAGGTTTGTTTAACGTAAGAAATAAAAGCAGCTATAATAATTTTTCTGTTTTCGCTAAAGCAACTCTTGATGTTGCTGTAGACGAAATCAACCGCTTTTCTGAGATGGATCTGAAGTATAATAAAATTCGAAAAGGAAAAAAAATTACTGCTATCGAGCTGGTTTGGTCAATTAAGCAAACAGAATTTTCTCTAACGACCAAACAAATGTCAGCTCTAGAAAACTTAAGCGAGGAGCTAAACCACTATGAATCCTTTAGACATAAGGATAAGTACATGAAGCTCAGAGAAATCATGAAATCTGATTATCGTAGCCTTACAAAGAAAAATGCTAATGCTATTATTTTTGCAGGGAATAAAGCTCTAACAGAACTAGATAAAGCTTATAAAGATATGGATATTCTGGATCCTGATTTTATTTTCCAAACCAGTGAGGATGTTGAAGATAAACAACAAGGAGTCAAAGTAATATTCTCGGAAGACGAGATAAAGCCCTTAGTCATTGAATTATTGATTAAAGATGTGGGCCAGTCAATAGGGGAGTATTTTGGAGATATTTATTTTTCGAGATTTTACAGTAAAGCTTTAAAAACAAAACGCTATATTAAAGATAATTCCGATTTAGCTAAATACATTAGCAACGGGATTGCTAATGAAATTCGTCGAGAAGTAAACAACGGAATAAAAGAGTAGGAAAGACAAGGATTTAACATGTTAAAATCAAGAGATATTGAAGGAGAAATTGAAGAACAAGTAAAGAACTCGACTAACTATAGCGAATTAGAAGACGAGCTAGAGGCGTGTTATCAATTTCTAACCAACATCCATTACCACGAAACGTCACTTGCAGAATATAACAAGACATTCGAAAGATATTCTGAATTGATGGCTGAATTGAATAAATAGGAGCAGTCATGGGAAAGAAAGTTAATCGCAAAAAGCTGCTAAAACATAGGCTAAAAAAGGAAAAGAATCTTAAGCAAATAAAAGAAGTAGCTAAAGAAATAGAGGTTCCGAAGAAAGTCGAAAAGCAGCAAGTTTCTGGGAATCTTGGTGCAGGCAATAAGAAAGCTAGAAAACGAGCAAAACAGCTACGTCATAAGTTAAAACAAGAAGCTAAAATACAGAAAAAAATTAGCGATACCCCTTCTTTAGATTTAGAAAATAAGTCTACTGAAAAAGAAAAAGCAGTTCAAAATAGAGCTGCTTCAGGCAATGCTAAAAATAGGAAACGAGCAAAACAACTACGTCATAAGTTAAAACAAGAGGCAAGAAAGCAAAAACTTGCCACACCATCAGCAAAAACTTCTTCTTCTAGCTCAAACCTCGTACAGAATTTTGCTTCAGGGCTTAAAACAACTAAAGCCCCACTTCCAAAAGTAAAAGCTACTTCTACTGTAAAAACCTCAACAAGTAGGGAAACAACTAGAGAATCTGATTTTGAGGATTATGTTTCTAAGCTACCTCTTGACTTTTATCGGGAGCAACTAAGAGCAGCTGAAGAAGAATACTCAACTGAAGTCGACAAATACATCAAGAGGGAAGTAAGCCGACGCATAGTAGAGAAGAAAGCGGAGGTCATAGATAACTACCAGACAAAACCTTTGGTTTGGGTTGATTATGTGAAAGAACTTCAAAGGTTAGGCTTGGATGTTGAACCTGGAGACGTTAGAGTTGTACCTGACCTTGGCCGAATGAGGTTGTTCGTTGAAGATTGGAAAGACGAATACCGTCTTATAAGAGAAGCGAATAACAAGGGATATGGTGAAATCATGGACCAGAAATTTAGTGAAGAGGATGCTATGGAAGAAGCTACTAGATGGTTTATTAAGTACCAGGATGATTTAGTGAATTTTAGACGATTTGCAGAACATCTAAATGGTGTCATGTATAATGCAATTATTGAGTATCGACGAGAAGTCGAAGCTATCGTCTTTTAAGCCAGTCAGCATCGCTGGCTTTTTTATTTAAACTAATTGAACGCCTATAAAAAGCTTGCCTAGTTTTCCTCGATAATTCAATAGAATAACAAGTAATACAATATATTATATGATAATATTTATTAATATATATAAATATTATATGATATAAAGTAATTAAAAATATTATTTTATATTGACAAGTAATATTTCTTGTGTTATATTGTAAATGATCAGAATTTCTGAACAACACTAAACAAGAGGTAAAATAAATGATCAAGAAAGATAGAATAAAAGACAAAATACTAGCTATCCTTAATCAAAAGGGAGGGGTCATGAAGACCACCCTTACCCTATTATGCGCCCAAGCTTTGGCATCCCTGGGGTACAGTGTTCTGGTAGTCGATATGGATGCTCAAGCTGACCTTACGACTGGCGTGGGATTAAAAGAAGAGGATAAGAACATTTTCTCTGTTTTGAAAGGTGATATTTCTATTATCGATGCCATCAAGAGAGTTCAAAATTTCGACATAATCCCTGGGACTTCTCAAATGAAGCTATGGAACTCTATCGCTAAGACTCTAAAATCTAAAGAGTCGCGCTTGAAACGAGCGTTGAAGGAGATAGAAGGTGTCTATGACTTCATCCTGATCGACAATCCACCAGCTCTAGATGATGCCACAATAAATTCTTTAGCAGCTGCAACACACATTATTATCCCTACAGAAGCAAAAGAATTTTCAGTTAAACGTATTCTCGCTCTAAAAGAGGATATCGACGATACTAAAGAATACCTTGACAATCCTAACCTTCGAGTTGCAGGGATTATTCCTACAAAAGTAGAGAAAGGTAACTTTGGAAAGCCTAAGAAGACTACGGCGCAAAAACATATTAAAGAACTAGAAGAAGTTGCTAAAAAGCTTGATACTAAAGTATTTGACATGTTTATTTCGTACAATATCGAATACGAGGAGATTGCTGAAACAAAGGAAAATGTATTTGAGTCTTCTAAAGATTCTGTTCCTAAAAAAGAAATCGCTAAATTTGTAAAAATGTTAATTGAGGAGGTTGCCTAATGACTTTAAATGCTGTTGTTGTATCTGTTTTAAATGATATTCAATCTTATATTAATGATGGAGAATACGAAGAAGCCTTAGAACTTTTTAATAATAGAATCAAAGGTAAGGATAGTGAAAAAGAGTTTTTAGAAGAGTTGTCTAAAAACCACGACATTTCATTCCTAAAAGATGAAAAGAAAATAAGTCGAACTAAAAAACAAACTCCAAAAGAAGTTAAGTTCAAAACCACTACAATCAGACTCTCTACAGAGGAGCTAGAATTTCTACGTTCAGTAGGAGAAGAAGAAGGGATTTTAGGAACAGGTCCGACCATTAGATATCTAATTGCAAAGTCTCGCAAACAGCGAGACTTGTAATAAAAACGAAGAAAGACTTTAAATTTTTTTAAAGTCTTTTTGAATTTTTAAGAAAAATATTTTATAATATTTCTAAAGGACTACAAAAGGTTTGGAAGTAGAGATGACACGGAAAGAAAAGGACATAGCGTATAAAGACGAGATCGTCACAAAGTATGCCCAGAAAAGAGGCATTTTTAAAAAACACGCTTCAAAAGATATTGAAATATTCTTAGAAACCTTAGAGGAACTGATGGTTGAGCATGACGCTGTAATGCTTAAGAATTTTGGTTCTTATAATGTGAGAAAAAGGAAATCCACTAAAGCTGATAAACCAGAAACAATAAACGTTGTTTTTAAGGCTGGAGCTAAATTGAAGAAGAGGTTAGTCGAAGCTAAATTGACAAAACCCTAAAAAAATATTAATATAGATGTACTTGTTTAGTGTTGTTGTTAGATTTTGCCAAATAATTATATTTAACAATAACAGAGCAACCAGAAATTCTGGTTGCTATTTTTTTAATAAAAAAACAAAAAGATATTGACGAATTGTATCGAAAAAGCTATAATATATGTAAGAGAAAGGTGATAAGAACATGATTGATTTGAAGAAACTAGATACATTTTTAAAGCTCCAGCCGTATTCACCTTATCGTTCGGCTGTTAAATCAGCAGGCATAACACCTCAAGTTCTTTTACGATACTATGAACTGGAGAGTTGTGAGCAAATGTCTGTTAAGACTGCTCTGCAAGTAAACAAACTTGTTGAGTTATATGAATCTGAAAATGAACCCCTGGATTCCTCAGATCAAATCCTAGATGTTGAGGAGTTTGATAAACTGCTGCACAGTGGAATCATCACAGGATATGAAATTAGAAAAACAGGTATTATGAACGCAACAAATGGTAATTTGTATGTAAAAGGACAGAGATCTACCGAATCCATGCGATTAGATAGAGCTTATAAACTCTACAAATATCTGAAGAAAAAAACTAGCGAGCAATAAACGCTCGCTTAAAATTTAATATATAATAATATATTTTAATATTATATAATCTAAAATATTTATATATATTATATATGAATATAAAATAAGCTTTTTTATCACAGCTAGTAGGACAAGGAGGGACTTGCGTGAAAACTTTGATTTGCGACTTTGAAGGAACAACCTTCAACGGAAGAGACAAAGAAACCAAAGTATGGTTATCTTGTATTTCTGATTTTGACATGAGCGATCATTATATCATTGGCAATTCTATCGAAGATTTTATGAATAGCATTTTAGAGAACGAATGTGCAAATGTCCTCTTCCACAATCTGGGCGGATATGATGCTCATTTCATCTTTAGTTGGTTGAATGGGAATGGATATCATAGGGTGACAAAAACAGATGTACCTCGTCCAACTGAAGATGATAATGCTAAGTTACTTAAAAAAGGGTTGCCCAAAAAAGACTGGTTAGAGAAATTTTTTATCGGAGATTCTAAAAGCTTTACAGTCTTTGATGGTGATAAAATGTTCAACTTTTTTGATACGCTAAAAGTTCTAGATGGTAGCCTTTCTGAGATTGCTAAGACTGTCGGATTGAAAAAAGGAAAGACACCTCTAGTTAAACACCCTAAAAAAGAGAAAGTGACACAATTTTCTAAACTAACAACAAAAGGACATCTCATTAAAGGGGTGTACCCTAAACAAAAAATCGCTCTTCCTGGTGGAGGAGAAAAGCGATATCTTTACTCCATCAAAGAGCATATTATCACTGACGACGACATTGAATACATTAAGATGGACACACGTATTTTAAAGGTCGCTTTGAAGAAGTTTAGACTGGTTGAGTGTATCGAAAATAGAATGTATTCTATTTCCAATATTGCCTATCAAACAGCTTTATCGGAAAAACCACATCTAGAAGTAGAACGGATTGAAGAATTTGAACCTTTCAACAAGTACAAAGGATATAAGCAATTATATCGTGAAAAAAGGTACTCTAAAATTCAAATCGGGAATGTCGTAACAGCTAGACAACCTGAGGGGCTGGAATTTAAAACAAAAAGAAGGACTCGTAAGCATATTGAAGAAATCGAAGCTTACATCGATCATTTTGAAACACTGATAACTGAGGGCAGGTATCAAAATGAGGATGAAAAAAGTTATTTCGAACAAATTCTAGATAAGTTGCACACTTACAAATCAGTGCAAATTCAAATGATGAGAAGAAACCTCACAAATAACTACTGTAGAGAGAGTTATAGAGGTGGGCTTGTCTATCCTAATCCAAGATATCAAAATAAATGGATAGAGGGTATTGGAATTACTATCGATGTAAATAGCCGTCATACTTCAAACTACACTACACAAAAACTACCTATGGAATGTGTAGGAGTTGTTGATTCTGTTGAAGAGTTTACTAACAAATTTAACCCTAATCAATTTGTATACTTTATTCGATTTGATCGATTAAAAGCCTCTGTAAAAAAAGGAAAGGTCCCAATCATCAAGATAAGAGAAGATGATTTAGGGAACAAATCCACACTTGAAGATGCAGTTAAGGCAAAAAAATATCAAGATTCAATCGATTATAAAAATCTAATACTTACACAAATTGACTTTGAATATATGCTCCAAAACTATGAAATAAAAGAAGCTCTAAATACGCGTTTATTTGTGTTTAACCTACATGAAAAATTGATGAAAAAACTTTCAAAGCATGGGGAGTTTTGGTATAATGAGAAGTGTATCAGTAAAGAAAACGGTGACACCTTTTCTTATTTCCAAAGTAAGGCTATGTTAAATAAAGTCGTAGGGTACCTAGGAGTTAATCCAGATAGCCAAAAAAATATGGGGCATGGAGGACGTTCTACTCAAAGTAATGTCGCTGCTGCAAGCTTTATAAATGCTTATGCTAGGGTACAAATGGCAGAAGTGATCAATAATATTGGTCTAGAATACTATTTGTACGGTGATACAGATAGTATTCACTTATTACTTCCACCTAAATGTCTAACTAACGGGGATTACGACGAAGCAAAAACCATCGAATACCTAAAGACGGTTGGCGTAGAAGTGGATGAGTATAAGCTAGGTGCTTGGAAAATCGAACGAGTGTTTAGGAAATCTAAATTTATTGGCACTCGAACTTACGGCGAATTAAGCATTGATGGTGACTGGCACTCAGTTGTTGCTGGCTATAAAGAGCAAATCCCGATGGAGCGATTTAAGGTTGGCGAGAAACTGAGCCATCTGATGAGACATACAGTCGAAGGCGGAACGTTGCTATTGCCTACTGAATTTACGATAGAAAGCCTATAGGAGAGAAAAGATGAATACGTTGGATAAACTGATTCAAGAGTATCGACAATCTATTGCTGTTATGAAAACACAAAATGTTCCAGGGGCAGACCTTATTGTAGAAAACCTTGTTTATCACCTAAATAAGTTATTAGACATGAGGAATGATTGGAATGGTTTCACCGAAGAAACCGCCACCCTTACTAAACAGGTTGATAGAAATACTCAAGAAGTAATGAGCTATGAAAGAGAGTTAGGACAATGAATGAAATAAATGAAGCTATTGAATTATATAAAGAACAAATGTTGGGATTGATTAGCGAAGTAGAGGCAAAACGCAATAGCTACTTTGATCAGCTAGAACAATTCTCTAGCAGCCTTGAAACGACAATTAAAGGACGTGTCTTTAAGGCGACTCAACGTTTTAAAAACCTAGAAGTCAAAACAGAGATTTATGACGAAACTATAAGTAACTTTAAAAACAGAGTTGCTAACTTCTCCTTTGAAGATGATGGTAACTTTGAAGAATACGTTCAAATTGCAGAAGCTCTCGAAAGATTTGGGCAACAAATTGATGAGGATGTAACTACGTTGGAAGGAAAATTATGGGACAAATAACCTTACAATCAACTCGTATATTGACCTTCACAAGCTCCGTAAGGAGTTTTTTTCAGCCATACTACCATCCCAAACCTAAAGAGCTTGTAGAGCTAGAAAATTGGAATAAAGAACATCCAATTATTCCAGATCGCATCTATCAAATCCCAGAACATTATGTTCAACCTAAAATTTATATAGACTCAAAGGGGAAAGGGGCTAAAAATTTTGTTAGAGGTGATAAGCCTGAGTTAAAAATTTTGGAAGGAAATCCAAAACACGACGAAAGTGTTGATTTAGAGAAGCTATTTGAGAGTGGTGAATATCCTAGAGACTATGGAACCGTTTGGTTTAACCAAACCTCAAAAAGATTAGAGGTCCTGGCATACCTTGAAAAAGGAACGAGTCAACATTATCAATCTAGAAATCAAAACAACAGACGTAAATTAAAATCCAGAATCCAACCTAAGGTGGACCCTAAAGAAATTCCAATGGATCGTACTCACTTAATCCCTGTAGGCTATCATGGAAGTGAGAGTGATAACCGCTTGATGGTTTTATGGGATCGTAAAGACAATCAGGTGACATTCAATAACTTTGAAGATGGCATGAAAAACACCCAAAGCGATATTTATTGGTATACGGGAATAACTAGAAAACCGTATGGTTTAGAGTGGCATTATAAAGTTGTTGATGCAGAAAGTGGCGAAATTTTAGGGGAACTTTTCACAGAGATGGGTTCTCGTTCAAATCCAATAGATACCAACTGGAACTATGGAGATGGCGTCTATATTCCTATGGATTATGAATCTGAAACAAACAGTGAAGATGAAGAAAACACTAACACGGAATATCAGTTTGATCCCGAACTTGAAAAAGAATACTTGTTAAAGACGAAGGCGAAAGCAAATCTTGAGTTTGTCGTTGGGATAGATAAAGCTGGAGAACCTGTTAAGTTAGATTTGTCTAAATGTCCTCACCTCCTAGTTGCAGGTAGTACGGGTTCAGGGAAGTCAGTTGGTGTCAATTCCTGGGTACAACAAATAATGGCTCACAACACGCCATTTAACGTGCAATTTCTCGCTATCGATCCGAAGTTTGTTGAGTTCTCGGCCTATACAGATAACCCTTACTTCCCTATCGATCCTGTAACTGATATGGAAGATGCTCTTGCGTTGCTTGCATGGGTATGTGAGGTAATGGACAAGCGATATAGAATGTTACAAACAGCAGGAGTTAAAAACATTGGTAGTTATAACAAAAAAATTGCCAAGAATGTTGAGTGGGCAAGGGAAAATAGTCTTTTTCATCTTAATGATATTGTCTTTATTGTAGATGAGTTTTCAGACCTCCGAGACGTTGCTGGAGACAAGGTAGACGATTATATCAAACGAATTGGACAGAAGGCCCGTGCTTGTGGTATTTACTTGATTTTGACTACACAACGCCCTTCAGCAGACGTAGTTAACGGAGTTATTAAAATTAACATCCCAGCCCGAGTTTGCTTTTCTGTACCTACACCAGGAAATAGCCGTATTGTCTTAAATGAACGCGAAGGTGGCGAAAAATTACTTGGCCGAGGAGATCTACTTCTATTAGACACAGCTAATAAAGGTCCTGAACCAATACGTTGTCAGTCGCTTTATTTTGACGACGACGAACTTAAAAGCCAGCTAGAATGGTATAAAAATCATTACCCTAAAGTTAATAAGATTCCATACAAAAGAGAGATGATTAATTGGAAATTGGCTGAATGGGGACCTGATGTTAATGAAGATACACCTGAAGAGGAACGCCATATTGTCGTTAAAAAAAGGAAGGCAGGATAATATATGACTTTCGAAGAAGTTAAAGAAAAATACCATCTAAGAAATAATGTCTTCCCCCACGCAGCATTTGGAGTAAAACTGTTAGGTTTTGTTAAAAAGTTATTTGTCACACTTGTAATTTTGACGTTACTCTATGTTAGCGCATTGTTATTTTTGGGGACTCGAAATAATGGACCTCAAAATAAAGAGCAAAATATAACTACTTCAAAACAAGTATCTAATGAGCGAAAAGGAATTCTAGATAACATTATTGCCTCTTTAGGTGGAGATACTGACAAGGTTAACACCCAATCTAGTGTTTCGAAGGATACACAAACCTCATCTTCTGATACTAAAGTACACCTAATTAGTTTTGATATGAGAAAAGTAGTAACCATTATATTGAAAATAGCATGGTTATTCGAGGGATTTCTAGTACTAGCGTACCTCTCAAATCTACTAAAAAGACAACGCTTATATGAACGTAACGTTCTGAAAAACGATTTGCAAGCAATAAAATTAAAGAAACGCATTCTTAAGAATCTCAAGATTCGAGAGCAGAAAAATAGCATTGAGAGTCGTATTAATAAACGAGACAAGCGCCTAAAAAATAGTAAAGATGCTGATCGTAGCGATTTAGGAGCTACCGTTGAAGAAACTTACACATTGGAAGCTCTAGAACAAATGTTGAATATCACTGTTCTTGTAAATACCAGACAAAATAGCGAGCACATGATAGAAACTATCTATAATATCTTGGTGACTCCTCCTGAATCTACGGGTGGACAGAGTGAGCTAGAACAAAAATGGTTAGGGAAATTGCCAGATACAGCGTCTAAAGCTACAGGCTACAAAGTTTATTTCGGGGAACAACGTTCGACAAGCGAAGGTAATTACTATTTCCAAGCTATTGGTGATAGAATAAACGATCCATATTATTTTGGTGACAAAATAAAAGAACTTCAGGAGCGCAAGGAAGCTTTCAATTATGAGCATACGATGCCTTATAGAAGTATCGAAAAAGATGGCAAGACCTATGTTGGATTGAAGGACCATAGTGCCGAAAACGAGAAGAGAAAACGCGAAGCGAAACGCTGGGCAGATAATCAAATAGATGTTCTAAATGAGATGCTTAGAGGTAACGGTATAAAAGCGATCTTTGATAGAAATGAACCTCAAGCAACAACAGCAGAATTTTACTTTAATATCCCTGAAGAAGTTAATGTTAAAGGTATTGATAGGGCTGAAAAAATGATTGCGGAAAAGATTGACGAAAAGCTACAATGCAACGGGACAACATTGAATTTGGGGCTTAACAGTGCTTTCATTTCCATTCCTCTACCTAATGGACAGGGAAATTCAGCAGATTACCGTCAGATGATTAATAATGAAGATGTCTTACGACGTGCTTTCGGATAATAAAAAACGTTCTAAAACCATATATAAGGGGTTTTAGGGCGTTTTATTTTGTGGTATAATAGAGTAAATTGTTACTAGAGGTGAATGTATATGGATAAGAAAAAAGTTATTTATGGAGTTGCTATTGGGGCAGTTCTTTGTGGGGGTATCTACATTACTACTCATAAAAGTAACACCAATAAAGAAACTCAAATCGAGCTGAAGGCAGCTAATCCGTCAGAAAAGAAGTCGGACAAATCATCCAAAAAAAGCAAAAGTAAAGGTAACGAAGACAACCTTTCCGAAAATGAAAAGAATTTCGAAGCAGCCAAAAGATTACTAGAGTCCACTAAATCAGCCAATGAAGACGAGAAAAACGATGTTAGTGGCCTATTTAAAAATGCTGTGGAGGCTATCCGTAGTGGAGGGCCAACCTTCAGCGTTCAAGAAGTATCTACAAAATATTTCTTGAGTGATACTAACCTGGTTTCTACGCTAGGGATATTGGTTAACGTTAACCAGTATGAGTATGATGAATCATCTATCATTGTAAATACTTCAAATAGCAGCGATGTTCGACAGTTTGTAGTTCGAATGAAAAAGGATGGAGAAGACGACGTTTATTTTGTTGGTAACTACAACGTCACTCTCAAACAAATGCAGCTGTTAGCATATAAAGGGCAAGTTAAAGGGGCTACATTCGGATAAAAAAACATCTATATCACAAAGTAATACAATATATTATAAAACCATAAATAATATTATTATATAATCTTTCTTAATAAAAATGGGGAACAAACATGATTAATAAAGCCACCACTCTTAGTTTGAGAAGTATTTCTGAAAGCGTGAGAACGTCTCTTGGGAAAATAGAGGCTGAGAGTGATCTATACAGAACATATTTACAAACAATCAAAAAGCAACTAGGTGAAGATTTTACGAGCCACCTAGATCTTGAAAGTTTTGTACCAGAACTTTCCGCAGAATTGAAAATCATTGATATTCTAGGAGAGGTAATCGCTAAACTGAAGAACGCTTACTCAATTGAAAATGTAACCGAAGATGATTTGTTTGTAGAGGAATCAAATGAAGCTGCTGAGCTACTTCCTATTACCTTAAAAGACTTAAGAGGGAATACGTTTGATGACTACAAAGTAAATTTAAAAGAGTCAGTAGAATCTGATGAAATTAGATTTAAAGCAAAGACCATAAACACAAATATCGAGCATATTATTGATAGTTATGAAAGTCTCCAATCGTTAGCGAAGATTTTAGTAGAACTAGATAAATTGATGCGAAGTGTAATTGAGGTGGCATAAAATATGGCATTAGATTTAAAAGACTTATACACCACATTGGAACTACCAAGTGTGATAAAAGATTTGGAAAGAATCCGAAACATAGAGCCTGGCTATATCGCAGATATGTTGAATTATGTTATTTATGATTTTAAACAAATATGGAATGGAACTGAGACTAAGGAGGATATCCTAGAAATCATAAGATACCACAGCGCACTTTCCGTCGACATAAAAAAATCAGGGGAAACTGAGCAAAAAAGGCGTGCCTATGACTGTATGTTACCAATCTACACAATCTATCTGGCAATCAATACTATAGACGGGAAGGAAGCTACCAATGAGTGATATGAAAGAACTGCTAGCTTCATTGCAAGCAACTATAAAAGAAGGGGAAAAAAGCGACTTAAGTAAAAGGATCTCCTCTATTCCGAATATATCTTCTATCTTGTCTAAAGATGAAGATGCTAACGAAAACAAACAGGTGCCACATGATACAAAGCCTGTTTTAGTAAGGAAGGATATAGATTATATCGACAGAATCAAAGTTCTCAAGAAATTAGAGCAACAGATTCCCCAGGAATTGTCTCATTCAAGCTACCTTAACGATGCTGCTATTAGTGACATTATAGGTTTGGGGTTGAAAGGGGCCATTGAGGCAGGAGTAGATTATGAACAGATTGAGTTGGTTAACACCTCGGATGTTCGAGAATTTTTATTTGATGTTAGCGAACAAATCAGCCAGAGAGTTGTTAGAAATATCAATCTATATCGTTCAGAATTTGAATTAGATGAATTAATGAAACCTGTCTTATATGATGATGAGTTTAGAAACGGGGCCTCTAGGATATTCAACAAGAATAGCTGGCAAAAGTTGGCGGTCTTGGGAAGTAATTTACGTCTAAATGCAATGGCAGATATGATTTTCTTTAATGAAATCATGAGTGACTTAGAATTTGTTGAGTACGGCACTCACCTATCTATTTACTTTGTCGTAAAACGTTATAAACGATCAAAAATAAATAGTGATAATGTATCAGATTTGACTAACTACTATTATGAGTATAATTACCAAATCAATAAGAAGGGGTATAAATGGACACAAGACAAAAAATCATTATAGTTCTAACTTCTGGAACTATTCCTGACGAAGTATTGGCCGAGTACAGTGACCTGTTTGGACTTTCTGAAGGGGAAAAAGAAGTTGTAGGAACATTTAGTTATGGCCATAATCAGATTGGATTATATTTCCCTAGTGAATATCAACAGAAAGTTGTTGAGCTCATAAAAAGTGGGAAAGTGGAAAAGGATGCTGCCTACACTTCGTACTATGAGACAGATGCAGATACGGGCCAAGGAGTCCTTGCGCCAGTTCAATATTGGAAAGAAGTCTCTATTGACGAGAATGGAACCAGCGGATGTGAGGATATTATTAACGAAGCCCTCGAAGTAGATTTAGAGCCTAGTTTGGGTTTTAATTTGGATAATATTTCCAAAGGTTACGCTCAAATGATTTCTGGTTTTGAATCAGAATTAAACGATATGAAACAGGCTATCCCAAAAGAAATTCAAGCTTACCACGATGATGAAAGTTTTGAAGAAATTAAAAAGAACGCTATTGACAAGGTAATTGACAGTGAAGAGTACAAGAAACTTGTCGATTTACAAAATCACTCTAAGGTAGATCCTAAAGAGGTCGAAAAAGAGGCCCAAGCATTACAGGAACAATATGAGCTTGAAAAAACAAACTACTTTTTTGAGAACAAAATTCCTATAAATGCAGATACCATACGTGAATACGACGCGGAGGAAGGTCGCCTAGACGAGCTACAAAAGAAAATTGATGAATTAGGTGAAGTTTCGATTCCGACGGAAAAACAAGCAGAAATCAAGCAATTAGAAAAATCAATACGTAATCAAATCATCTCGATTGTTGACCAACAAGTAGATTATGATTTTGCTAGTCTGGCTGCTATTTCGCAAAAGAAAAAAGAATTTCTGAGTTCGCTAAAAGAGGTTCTAGACGAGGGTGACTTACAGGCAGAAGGATCTACGCAACCTAATAGTCTATTACTAGATGTTATGAGTTCTCCAAGCGAGAGTGAAACAAATAATGAATCAAGTTCCGAAACCGAGAACTTACAAGAGTTTGATGAAACACCTGAGGTTTTATCAGAAGTTCAAACAAACGATACGCAACCTAAGAACCCAACCCCTGAAGAGGATGAAGTTGATTCTTCAACAAACGCAGCAGATTCCATCGAAGAAGATAGACTTCCAGAAATTCCAAAAGAAGAAGCTGAGGAAGAAGTTAATTTAGGAGACTTGGATGCGTCATTGAATAATGAAGACGCTGAGCAGTTTGGAGTCTCAGGTTTTAGGGCTCTCGAAGGGGAACCTGTAATTAAAGAGGAAAAGTCAGATATAGAAAACGGAGAAGAAAAAATGAAACAAGAAGAACATACAGAAGAGCAGGAACAAGGACTAGATGGTTGGTTTGATACTAAAAACACTCCTACCGAAAAAGAGGAAGTAGTTGCTCCTAAAACAGAAGAGCCAAGTGAGGAAGAAAAAACTCCTAAGAAGCCTAAAAAACAAGCATCTAAGAAAGGTCTTGTTGGTAAGTTTAATAAATTGGAACAGAAAGAAAAGATTTTCTTTGGTGTGACAGGAGCTGTAGGCGTTATCATACTAATTTTTGGGATTAGTACAGTGTTAAGCATCTCTAAAGCATTGAATGCTCCTAAAGACAATTCTATAAAATCAGAGAAAGTTGAAAGTAAATCTTCTAAGACAAAGAGCGATTCTTCTTCGTCTAAATCAAAAAGCAAAACCTCTAAGTCTTCAGACGACACGGATAGCAACAAAAAATACAAACTCAGCAAATCTCAATATGAAGACTATGTAAGCCGTCTATCAGCTCTTTCTGGAATTTACATTAATTCAGACGGTGGCTTGGGTGGAGAATTGAAATTCTCAGATGGTTCAACACGACGCATTAAGAAGTTCACTCGTGATGGGGAATTGATCGTAGTTGACGAAGATAAGAAAGAAACCACATTTGATAAGAAATGGGTAGATGGCTTGTTGGCACGTCTAGAAGCTGAAGGAACTTCAAGCAAGGAGAGTGGTCAAAGCGAAGGAAGTACAGACAAACCAAAAGAAGGTGGGGAATAATATGGACGTTATAACTGAGTATTTTTCTAAGATATTTTACATTCTTCAGCTTCTGGGACAAAAAATCTTAGATTTCTTCGTAAATCACCCTACAATAAGCTTCACAATCTGTGCTATCTTTATTGGCTTTACGTGGTTGATTGAAAATATTGACTCAACTCGATAGAAGGGAAAGTTATGACAAAACTAGAATTTGATTCTCCAAATAAAGCAAGGAAAAAGAAATATACTTGGCGAAATCGTGAATATTGGCAAGGGCTAGATTGGAAAAGTATAGGACTTAAACATGGCCTACCTATTGGTATAACCTTAATAATCGGACTTACATGGGGTTATAAGATGGGAAATCTAACTAAAGCCTTAACTACAAAATCAGGAAACGTATCAATTGTGAACACTGTTGACTTACCAGAACAAGTTTCTGAGCTTCAAAACACTCAATTAGATGTGTTAAAGAATACACTCGGACAGTTAGGTACAGATGATTCTACATCTTCTTCCTCTTCCTCTACGTCAACTCCATCGTCATCGACTGTAGCAAGTGATGAAGAAGCAGAGAATAATTTAGGGAATACTATTGCTTCTGTCAATTACCAAACAGAGCTAGACGCATTCTTCAAAACATACCTAGGATTAGACTACACGACAAATGCTGAAAGTCGATACCTTCTGCTGAAAGATTACCTAGCTGACGATGTGAAAGTTGACAACAGTTCTAAAAAAGCTACTAAACTAACGGATAACATGATGGAATTTCTAGAAAGCAATTCCTGGGCCAAATCTAGCAAAAGTCAAACAGCTTTAGCTGGTAGTGTTATTCCTAGCATCATGGCTGGTTCCAACGATAAAAATATTATTTACAATGTTATTGTTCCAGCGACTAATGAAAAACGTGAGTTTGCTAACCTATCTTTCATCGTGAAAGTTGATAGAAATAAAAAAATCACAGCAATAACTTATCAAGGAAAAATCAGTGATAATGGTAATATCAAGCTTTGGTATGATAACTTAAATAGTATTTTGACAGGATTGCCAGTAAATGATACTAGCACTGATAATTTCGCTCCTAACTCACCTAAGGAGAAGAAGGAGACGACGGATGGTGATAAAGCTGAGAATAAGGAAAATAGTGATACTCAAAAAGAATCATCTAAGGAAAAGTAGTGAGGTGAGCTGTTATCAATAAAAAAGTTAACAAGTTGGTAGCTCTCGTACTGCTAGCTATACAATTATCTGCCATTACGCTTCAAGCTTCTGTATCAACGGTGGCTTACGCTCAAGATGATCGCAGTATCTATGTTAAGAAAAAGAAGAATAATGATTGTGATATTGAAGAAATCCAAGATTCAAGTGATTTGCCAAATGTATCGCCATCTGACTGGAACTTAGTTCTTGTCAATCGGGATAACGTCAAAGAAGAAATGAATCCTAACTTGGCTACAGTTGACAATATTCAAGTAGATTCTCGAATAAAAGACGCAACCGAAAAATTGATTGCAAAAGCCAAAGAGATTAATCCTGCGTTTCATTTGATTTCAGGTTATCGTAGTGTAGAGACACAGAAAACCCTCTACGAGAACTACACTAAGAAAGAGATGTCAGAAAAGCACCTTTCTAAAGAGGAAGCTGAAAAAGTTGTTCAAACTTATTCCCAGCCTCCAGGTTCATCAGAACACATGACGGGGCTAGCAATAGATATCTCAACGGTTGATTCTCTTAACCAAATGAGTGAATCTGATGCTAATGCTTTGGAAAAAATTGCTGTAGAATTAGGGTTTGTGAAGCGTTTTGAATCAAACTATAAAGATGAAACAGGGGTTGACAACGAGGATTGGCATTACCGATATGTAGGAACCGAAAGTTCTAAATACATGACAGATAAAGGCTTATCTTTAGAAAAATATCTCGAACAACTAAAGAATAAACCAAAAGCTAAATCAAAAAAATCTAAAAAGGATGGGAAATCTTCTGGTCCTTCGTCAGAATCAGCTTCTATGGGGGATGCTGGAGGGGATTGGACTACTCCAGGAACACCAAGCTACAAAGTTGCAGAGACACTTTTCAAGATTTTAACAGAGGATTTTGGACTAAGTGGAACAAGTGCTGCTGGTTGGATTGGGAACGTGCAAGCCGAATCTGGTTTTGATATGGCAGCCGTCGAAGCAGAGAACAACCAAAGTTATGCTGGTAGGGGATATGGTCTTTTCCAATTCACCCCTGGTTCAAAGTATTTGGATAGTGAATTTTATAAAAAAGGCGCTAGTCAAGAAGAAGAAATTAAACACCAAGTGGAGTTTGTATGGAACAGTGAATTTGCTAACGGAGCCTACCAAAGCTATCTTCCTAATGCGTCCTCTTGGTTTGGATTAAGCGGAGTAGATAGCATCGATGATGTCTTAGACAACGATAACGTCGAAAATGCAATGCTTATCTTCTTCTCAGTATATGAGCGTGGGGATGTTGCTCAAATGCACAGAGAACGACGTCTTACAGCTGCAAAAGCAGCCAACTCATTGTTTAACACAAAGAACGTAAAAGCTGATAAATCTAAATGGAAACTCTCAGGCGGAACATCTTCGAATACAGCAACCATTACTACTAAAGCTGGTCTTAACGAAGATAACGTTGATTGTGATGAGGACTCAAGCAAGGACTCAGATAGTGGTGGAGCAACTGATGGGACTGGAACAGTTCCTGCTGATGCCACAGCGTGGGGGTATAAACCAGATGAAGTTCCTGATAGCTTGAAAGGTTTTATCCATGATCCAGCAAAACTAGGCATGGAGTATGGAGGTTCAAAAGGATGGTATGATCCAGGTTCTCTCTACCTAGCTGGTCAGTGTGTAAACTTCACTATCAGTATGGCCAATATTATTTGGGGCCATGAAGGTAGTGTAACAGGGGATGGTATTTCACAGGCTCAAGGTTGGGCTGGTGTGTTTGGAAATTCTACCAAAACCAAACCTAAAGCAGGAGCTGTTTTCTCTAGCGGTTCTTCAAATCCTGGACATACGGGTATTGTGAGTCACGTCTTTGAAAACGGTGATATTTTGATTATAGAGCAGAACACCCCTCTATCTGGAGCGGATTACTACGGTAAATCCTGGACATGGAATTACCGCATTCACACAGTAGCACAACAAAAAGCAGATAACTTTGTTTTTGCTTATCCAGACAGTGGAGAGCCTAAGTGGTAAAAAGATAGCATTAGCTATCTTTTTTTATAATAAAGCAAAGAACTATTGACGTATAGTATCGAAAGAGTTATAATATAACTATAAAATGATTCAGGAGATAAAATATGATTAATAATGTTGTGCTGGTAGGTCGTATGACTCGTGATGCGGAACTTCGTTACACACCAAGCAATGTCGCTGTTGCTACATTCAGTCTTGCTGTTAACCGTAACTTTAAAGGCGCTAATGGAGAGCGTGAAACTGACTTCATTAATTGTGTTATCTGGAGACAGCAAGCCGAAAATTTAGCCAATTGGGCTAAAAAAGGGGCATTGATTGGAATTACAGGGCGTATTCAAACCCGTAACTACGAAAATCAGCAAGGGCAACGTGTCTATGTAACTGAAGTTGTTGCTGATAACTTCCAAATGTTGGAAAGCCGAGCTAGTCGTGAGGCTGCTAGCCCTGGAGGATATAGCAATAATAACTTTGGGAACACATCAGGAGCTTTTGGTGACAGCCCTGTTACGGACGGATTTAATTCCACACCAGCAAACAACTTCCAATCAGGATCTGATCCATTTGGTGCTGCTGGATCTATCGATATTTCAGATGATGATTTACCATTTTAACTAGAGAGGAGTATATATGACTGAAGAATTGAAAAAAGAGTCCCTTAGAGAGACTTTTTGGAACAATGCCAAGAAAACCCTTAATGGCAAATTTTGGAAGGATAGAAGGACATACAATGATTTGTCGGAAGCTACTGGCATACCTGAAGGTAGTCTTCGCATGTTGTTCATGAACCGTCCTAAAAGCAGCATAGAGAAAATTGTGACTGTTACAAATGGACTAGATAAAATAACAAAGGATAAAGTCAGTTTAGCAACACTCTTGTCTAGCGAAAACATAGACGAGAAAGAACACCCTGAGTTCTCTAAAGAACCTGAGGAAGTAACGAAGGATTTCTGGAGAAATATCCGAAATGCTATCCAGATATCCGATAGCACAAGTCCTTCAGAAGCAAAAAGACGAATGACGAAGTTTATAGTTTCGACAGGAATGTCATCAACGAACTACAAACTTAACAACCAGACGGGTACAGTATCTCTCGATACGCTCGAAAACTTTGCAAGACGTTTAGAGGTAGAACCTTACGAATTACTCGCTAAAAGTAAAGGAAAATGATAGGAGAAAAGATATGGATAAAACAACATACAATCTACTAAAGGTTAGTGAAAAAGAAACTAAAGAAGGCTGGGGAGCACGCGCATATCTCTACGAAGACAAATATTATATCGATCCTGACGATTCGCAGGCGTTTAATTCTGAAGAAGAGGTAGAAGCGTATAAGAAAGCCCTGGTTAATGATTTCTTTGCTGGTAAATAAGGAGGGGATTATAGCTTGAAGAACAAGTTAACAATCATTGTCGCAATCTGCGTTTCTATTGTCCTTGTTGGAGGATTGTTTTTCTGGGTATCGTCTACTAATATTCAGAACAAGTATACCTATGATTACCAGGTATCTAAACAACCTTTATCCGCAGAGAAACGCTTGAAATCCCCTGATAAGGGACAAATCGATATTTATATCGCTTTTAAAAAGACCTGCCCTGTTTGTCAAAAACAAGAGAAGGCAATCACTGAAGCAACTGAAAAACTACCCAAAAATGTGAACGTGACCTATATTGACATTACAGATGGCCTTCCTCAGTATCTGTCCGCAGCTTTTCCTGAAGGAACTTATGAAGGAGCTAAAACCCCCTATGTAGTCGTTACCGACAATACTATTGATGATAACGGGAAATTGCATTTAATCTACACAGGGCGCTTATCGAATGATATAAATATCGAAAAATTCAATACAGCTATCAAAAACACCCAATAAAAAAACACACTGCTCACTATAAGCAGTGTGTTTTTTATTTTTGGAGAACTTGAAATTAAGTAAACTATATCATTCTTTAACAGGGGTTAAAGTGATTTCTCCTCTATGATCTTTACTGTAATACCATACTTCAGCGGTGATAGTACCATTATTTACTTTAACTTTTTTCAATTCTAAAGCTGCAACATTAGTACCAATACCACTATTATTACCATCGCCGTCATCACTTAGAGAAATAGCTGTTCCATCTTTTGAAATAGAATAAGTGTTTTTTTCTTTTTTTACATCACTATCAAATGTAGCCTTTGTTCCATTTAGGGTACTAGAATACTTGCGATAATATCCTTGGTTCTTATCGGCTACACCAAAGTACAAAGCGCCTTCCTCTTTGCCACCATTTTCATCTGTCCAAACGTAATTATAAGCCTGTTGGCTAACAGTGCTTGCAAGATCTTTCTGTCCCACACAGCCTGCAAGACCAATTAATAGAAGTGCTGAAAAAACAGCTAGAAATAATTTTTTAAATGTCATCTTATATACCATCCTTTAATTAAAATTATAACATAAAAAATAGCTTAGACAAGGCTTTTATTCACATTTAGAGCAAATAAAAATATTAAAAAAACACAAAAAGCACTTGACTATACCTAATCAAAGAGTTATAATATAGAGGAAGTTGAGAGACGGCAAACTCTTAACACAACACTAAACAAGGAGGCCTATGATATGGCAACAACGTACACTCTAAAAGCAGTAGATGATTTTCTTTCAAATTGCGCACAAAAAGAAGGGGTTGAAATTCAATGCTTCCCTGGAGCGCTTCTGGACTACTACCTGGTTACATACCCAGATGGGTATAAGTGGAAATATGTCATGATTGACGTTATGTATATTGGCTGCTGGAATAGTGTTTACACTATCAAACGTAGCAACAAGGACCAAGTTGCTGAAGCGTTTTGTAAACAACACCAGGAATCAGAAGACGTAGCCTAGGAAGGAGTAGCGACATGAAAAAAATGATTGCGTTTGTAGTTTTTATTTTCTTTGCAGCTGAAGCGGTGGACTTGCTGGTACAACTGCTTGTCACCGTGTTAGGACTTTCAATAGGCTCAATAGTGTTCTTATTTGCACTAGCTTATCATGATCTCAAGAAGGAGGCTAAAGCCCATTTACAGACTCATTGATAGAGTTACCACCACGCGCAGCAATAGCCCATAACCCCTTATTCCTATCCAAAAGTCGTTGGGTAGGTTTTTATTATGTTCAATCAGCATAGCCTTGGCTATTAGAATACACCTAGTCCCCCACTAAACGACTCTAGGAAGCAACAATCACCCCAAAGGTATACATTTGGACTACGGGCATTAAACAGGCCCAAAATAGACGATTTAGAGGCCTTCTAGATAGTTGCTGTCACCCTAATGCACGCGCAAAAATCCCTATCGCTTTTAACCCCTTGGGGCTTTATAACACAGGTAAGGAGTATGGCTACTAAGAGTTTTTTGGGGTGCACAAATAAGCTATAACTTTTTGAAAAACGGTGCACTAAAAACACTTCACGCTATCGGTTTTTTGGCCAAGAAGAGTTAATTCAAAGTCAAGTTCTTTTTCCGTCATAGGTGTAGGCAGATTGTATTTAATTAGGCTATCAGGGCCCGTAGGGCTTGTTTTAAGTTGGTCGTTTTGATCTTGTAGCGCAAGGAAACCAACGCTGTTTTCTAGGAACAGGGCTGTCTTCCAGAAATGAACCATCGAAGTGTAGAAATAGGCGAAGAGGTCTTTAATTGCATGGCCACTTTGTTGGCCAATTTTCACTTTGGAAATAAAACGCTCGATGGTCCCCTCTATGTCAGAGGTCCATAGTTCCCCATAAATTTTGGTATCACCAAATAAGGCAGCTGAAAAGTCTTTTTCGACTTTCCGTTTTGCCTGGTAAATTTTATCTTCCAGAGATTTTGCGTCTGTTCCAAATAGGCTTAATAGTTTTACTGCGCGTGCCGACAAGAAACCATGATTGCCCATCTGGAAAGCTTCAGAGTGTGAAAGGGTGGCTAGAGGCTCATCCTCTTTTGTGTATCGATTAGTATCGATTTGGGTATTATATTCAGTATCACTATATTCAGTATCATTAGTGCTTAACTTTTGTGCTACCCTAGTGTATTTTGCGTACCAGCCCCCCTTACGTTCCTTGCGTTCCTTACGTTTTTTTGTGTTAGGGGAAATAGTCTCGTTTGTAGGTTGTGGGATAGGTGCTGCGAGTTCTACGGCTTGGCTTTGGTTTTCAGGTGCTTCCTGGATAAAGTCATCTTCTAGTTTTCCAAGATAAATGCGGTTAGGAAGGTTCCCTTTTGCACTGTTAGATTGTCTAATCTCGTAAATTAGGCCATGCTTAAGAAGCTCTTTTTTGACTTTTAAAAGAGTGCTCTTAGAACAGTTGAGCATCTTAGCAAGTTTAGAGTTAGAGTACATCAAAAAGACAAAGCCGTTTTCGTCAATCCATCCATTTTTTAGAGAGAGGTTTAAACGATCTCTAAAAAATGTGTAAACTACCTTGGATTCAAGGCGAAGTTCCATGTAGAGGTCGTTTTCAAAAAGCGTTTTGAACAAAGGGTAGAAACGCCCCATATCTTGAAAGTCATTTTTGCTGATAAGGTTTAAGTTATTTGTTGTAGTAGATACCATGATGAGTCTCCTAGAAAAGTTATTTTACAACATAAAAAGAGAACACAGTCTAGGTCCTCTTAGATAACTTTTTAATGCTTCTGACAAATATACTAAAATAGTCGAATAGGAATTAAAAAAATTTTCGTAAGAGGACATGAACAAATGCTACAAAATCCAACCCTAACGAAAAACACCTACTATTTACAGTTGACAAAAAATGTCATGAGTGATACAATTTTTCTAAATAAATAAATAAGTAAATTTATGTTGTTATTGAATTGATTGAACCCTCAAACAAACAAGTAAGTAAGTAAGTAAGTGAGTGAGAGGGTTGGATTTGTAACATTATTCTCAGTATAAAGTGTTGGCGCACTTTATACTTTTTTTTATGTCATATTTAGAACAATTATATCTTAATTGAGAAATTTTGCAACCGCATTACAGAAATTTCTGGATTATAATAAGGCGGTATTTCCAAAATTTTTTAACATTTCATGCAAAAAATTAAAAAACAATCAAAAGACCTATTGACACATGGTAATTAAAAGGTTATTATAGAGGTGTAAAAAAACAGACCTCTAGGAAATCAGTTAAAAAAGCAGAACTGCCAATTCTGTAGCTGCTAACGTAGGGATCTGATTAAAACACTGTCTCTATGAAAAGAGATAGTAAGGCTATGATTTTAGCCTAAGTGTTGTTGTTAAGGAACAAAGGTACCCAATCAGGTACCTTATTTTTTTACATAAAAAGCAAAAACCACTTGACGAGAACTAAATAAAGAGTTATAATATAGATGTAGTTGAGAGATGGCAAACTCTTAACGACAACACTAAACATAAGGAGGGCTAACATGGCTCAACAAACCCCAAAAATGAAACGGTTAATCAAGAATTACCGTGGCTACACCTTTGAAAGTTCTTGCTTCACAACTAAGGAGTACAAGAGCTTCCAAACGAAATATATCAATGTCCTTAAGGATATGGCAACCAATCTAAATGCTGTCCTTACGGTCAACAAGAATCATTTCTGTTTCTCAGCGTTCTTTGAACAAAAAGAGACAGGAGAGGTAGTCTATATGTCTGTATCAGATGTTCGCAGTTTCCAGGACGAATGGTTAACGAATGTCATGTATCGGACAGCTAAAGACACTAAGGATTACCGAGGAGGACAAAACAACTGGACCGACCTGGAACACCTTGAAGACGGAATCTCACAAATGATGCAACGTGAGTACGCCCGTAAAAACCAAAGTCGAAACGATGATCACATTACGTCAACTGACTATGCTGCTTAATCAGTAAAACAGTCATTATCTCTTTTAAAAAAACGAAAGCTCTAAACATTAGTTAAAGCATGTTTAGAGCTATTTTTTATTGACACGCTTAAATTAAGCGTGTATACTTATAATAAAGTTAAGACTGACAGGACTTGACTTAAAAGAGTGAAATGAAAGAGAGGTTTCAATGAAAACTTCAGCATTTTGTAGCGTTTTACTAACAGTCATAACTTCTTTCTTGCTGTTTTATTTGAAATCAGTTGAGACAAAAGGCATTATTTTAGTGCTTTATTTAGGGTTTATGCTGGTATCGTCTAGCATTTCAGAGAAGAAATAAGGAGATGATATGGCAAGCGTTGAGAAGGTATATTACCCAGCTTACGTCATCCAGGATAGCGAAGGGGGATATAAAGCTTATCTTCCTGATTTTGGAAACGACTGTATCGCAAGCAGCAACAATCTACAAGAGACTGTAAAAGGGGCGCGTGAAGCGTTACATACATGTATTTTTAAGCACGCGCAGCAAGGGAACAAACTTCCTAAACCTTATACAGGTACCCCGTTAACGACGGGCCTTCTTGTAGAGATTGATGTATGGCTGGAGCCTATTATAGATCGTGCTAACATGCAAGCTGTAAACAAGAACACAACAGCCCCTAGATGGCTAATCAGGTTGGCTGAAGAGAAGGGGATAAACTTTTCGGAGGTTTTACAAGCAGCATTGAAGCAAGAGCTAGGGATTACAAATTGTATTCCCAGGGCTATATTTGATGATGAAGATAGCAAAGGAGAATAGTTAGGGATATGGCATCAGATAGTGTTTGGGCTTATATCACGCTTGTTCTAGGCGTGATATGCTGCCTGGTAGGATTAATCTTAATCGTGGTTGATCAACGTAGAAAAACACCCTTATCTAAAGACAAGGCAGAGTCACGCTTCTTGTTAAAAATGATTTTGTTTTCAAGTGCCATTTTATTTGTGGCGCTGTCTCGTCTTTTCTAAAGAGTGCCTATCTAAGTTAAACTGATAATAAGTCAGATAAAGGAAAAAATATGATGGATAAAAAAGATTTTGATACTTTTTTAGATTTTTACTCTAAAACGTCTAGCCTATATACGGCCCTAGATATGCTGCTTAAGGTAGACGAGAATGGCAGTGATTTTGTCGCTTCAGCTAAACGTTATCTGTTAGCTGAAGAAAAAGAGACGGGAGTAAATTGGCAAGATCTATTTGCTGGCCGTTGGTTAAAACATAGAAGTAATGGTAAATAATAGGAAAATGAAGATGAAGCGCAAAAAAATTCTTTGTATCATTTCAGGAGGGTTGTTGTTAATTGCTTTACCTACATTATCCTATTGGAATCACAAAAAACAGAGTGATTACGCAGGGATGAAGGTGGTTAAGACGTTTAACAACGGGAGAAAGCTTTACTATGATCCACAGGGAGGAAGTACCCCCTATGTTTTAGAAGGAAACCCTGATACAAAATATCGTACAGAAGTAACATTTATTGATAATGATGCTGATTTGGAAAAGCAACAGACAATGAATGATCTCTACGGAGGTCTTACAGTAGATGTTAGGGATGGATGGAAGGTTAAATAATAAGGAGATGTAAATGAGTAATAAACTCAGAGCGCTAGGCAGTGCCTCGTCAGGACGTAAAGAAGAAAACATGTTTAAAGCCTTTGCTTACCTAAACACCAAAGGCGATTTCAACCCTATTCTGCTTAAACAGCGCGTGGGGATGTCTGATAAAACAATCGAGAGCTATTTGAAGCAGCTTCAGGATGCTCAGATGCTTACAGTAGAGTATCAAGAACGCCTTGCTAAACCATTTGCAGAACAGTGGTATGCAAAGATGGCAGGTGTTCAGTTGAAGCACGCGCAAAAACAATATGAACTGTGGGAGGGGCGCTTAAATAAGCTTAAGGCAAAGAACGAAAGTGACAAACAAGCCTTATATCAATTTGTCTTTTCTGGAAATGCTTATATTTCACAAGAAGAACTCTATCACCGATTAGAGTTGGCTTTATTGACATTCTCGTTCATGAACGCACCAAAGAAGGAAAAGGTTTAAGAGGATAAAAAGTGTAATTAATAATCATTGAGAGGTATTTACAGCATCATGAAATTTAATCATAATCTAGCAAGCAAGCAAGCAAGCAAGCAAGCAAGCAAGCAAGCAAGCAAGCAAGCAAGCAAGGGCTAAGAGTCTTTGAAGCATTTGCAGGTGTTGGGAGTCAAAGAATGGCTCTTAGGAATCTAGGAATCAAACACGAAGTAGTGGCTATCTCGGAGATTGATAAATACGCAATAGCAAGCTATGAGGCAATACATGGAGAGACACCAAATGTCGGAGACATATCAAAAATCAGAGATAAAGATATCCCAGATTGCGATTTGTTTACCTACAGTTTTCCTTGTCAGGATATATCAACGGCTGGTAATGGCCGTGGCTTGGAAAAGGGAAGTGGTACTAGATCTTCCCTCCTGTGGGAATGTGAACGCATTATTAGAGTGAAACGACCTAGATTCTTGCTGCTAGAGAATGTTAAAAATCTAGTTGGAAAGAAAAATAAGCCACATTTTGATGAGTGGCTTAATCTTTTAGAAAGCTATGGTTATAAAAATTTCTGGAAAGTTTTAAATGCCAAAGATTACAATATTCCACAAAACCGAGAACGTGTCTTTGTTGTAAGTGTACTGACGACAGAAAATATTTCTTATAAATTTCCAGAACCAAAAGAACTTAAACATAGGTTAAAGGATATTCTTGAAAAGGATGTTGATGATAGATATTATTTATCAGATGAACAAGTAAATAGGCTAACTTTCACAGATAAGAGAGTTAAAGAAGCTGTTTTAAAGCGTGTTAGCAACTTTGGTTCTAGTGGAAAAAGAATAGATGGAGAGGGCTACGACACAGAAGGCTTAACCCCTACTTTAACAACTGATAAAAGAGAGGGGGTGAATGATGTAAATGTTGGAATAGGCCAACTACTGAGGTACGATACTGAACGTAGACAAAACACCAACAGATTTCGGGTTTATGAAAAATTAGGGTGCGCCCCCACTTTGGATGCTATGCAAGGTGGGAATAGACAACCCCACGTAGTAGATAAACTTTGTATAAAAAATGCTACTAAACGTGGTTACCTTGAAGCAGAAGCAGGAGATGGTATAGATACTGCTTATCCTGATTCGAAGACAAGGAGGGGGCGCGTGCAAAAGGGTTTGGCCCATACATTGACTACGGATGATAGTAAGGCTGTTGTCGTACCAGTATCTGTGCAGAATGGAATACAAGAACCTTTAACTTTAGATAATAAAGAAGTTGTTGCTGATAAACCGCAGCAAATGTCTATTTTTGATTTTCTAGAGGAGAAAGAGGTTTTAGGAATAGATGCCCATCCTTTTTCCAAAAAAATGGAGTTTCGTGGCTATAGTCAGTCAGAAGTGTCCCCTTGTATCTTAGCAACCGAGAGCAAGGCACCTAAAACGGTATTGGAAACCAAACCATATCATCAGCAAAGTAATGAATTTCTGTTATCAGATATAATGACGATTAGAAAACTAACTCCTTTGGAGTGTTGGAGGTTGATGGGATTTAAAGATAATGATTATTACAAAGCAGAATCAGTTGTTTCAAATACCCAACTTTACAAGCAAGCTGGGAATAGTATTGTTGTCAGTGTTCTGGAAGGGATATTTGAACAACTTTTCAAGATATAAAAGAGGTAAATGACAAATGACAAATGACATTGTTAAGGGTAAAAGAAACAAGTTGTTGAGTTGGGCCAACAGAAAGCGCGTGCTTTTCATCGTGCATTTTCTGTTCAATCTCTTGGCCTATTGGATGACTTACGTAGAATTTACAAAAGTCTTTATCAAAATAGGTACATTGGCTAAGCAAGCAAAGGCATTTAGCGACATTCCGATTGAAAAAGGTTTGTTCACACCATTTCTAGCTTGGCTTTTGATCAGCATTGCTTCAGGAGTTTGGATGTACTGCTATTTAGCAGTATCTTATTGGAAAAACGCTAAGAGCAAGGAAAAATAACAGATAAGTAGCTAATAAGAGTTAGGGGATAAAGGAAAATGACATTAAACACAAAACCAGAAACAATCTCACAGTATTGCATGGTAAGCTCGGTTACGTTCAAAAAAACCAAGGCTGGAAAAGAATATGCAGAATTGACCTTATCAGATAAGACGGCGACTATTCCAGCTTGCAAAGTGTGGGACGTTACAGAAGAAATTAAAGAGACATTGAAAAATAACGATGTACTCTATATTGATGGAGAGGCTGATAATTATGGCGGTTCCTATAAGGTTACAATCAAAAATGTTTCTCTTCCAAGTGGAGAAGTACCTCTTTCAGAATTAGTACCTAGCGAGCCTATTGATGTAGAGGGTATCTATTCCAGTATTAAATCAGAAGTAGGGTCCTTCAAAAATGAGTTGTTGAAAAAGGCAACTCTGGGGCTACTAGAAGAGTATGGAGAAGCCCTAAAAAGCATTTCAGCAGCTAAACATGTCCACCACTATAAGCGTGGAGGCTTGTTGCGACACGTTCAAGAAATGCTTAATCTAGCACTCTATATGCAGAAAATGTATCCAGTAGCTAACCGAGAATTGTTGATATCAGGTATCATTTTTCATGATATAATGAAAGTCAAAGAATACACTTATAATCATGGCATTGCAGGAGACTTCACTGCGGATGGTGTTCTTTTTGGCCATATCTTCCTTGGCGCTGAACTGCCTAAACGCTATGTCAGACAAGAAGAAGCAGAGTCAGAAGAAATTAAAATGCTACAGCATATTATTCTATCTCACCACGGCATTAAAGAGTGGGGAAGTCCAGTCGAACCAGCGATTATTGAAGCAGTTATTATCCATCATGTAGATAATCTTGACGCTAAGACCTATAGCTTTGCAGATGAACTCAGCAGAATGGACATGGGTGAAGTCCGCAAGTCAAGAAATATCTTTGCGACAGTTTATAAGCATGAACTAGGAAATTATGAAGAATAAGGAGTGACAATGGCTTATTTAACAAAAATATCTGATTTAGATCCAGCATTGGTGAATGCAGACCCTGAACAAATTTATCTTCCTAAAGCCCTAATAGAGCATAATGATTTTAAGGGACTCAAGCTTGAAGCAAAAGTGCTCTACTCATTTTTGTTAGATAGGTTGAGAGAGCCACTTGATTTTATCCATAAAGGCTATGATGACAATGGAGATACCTATGTTCAATTTAAAATTGTGGAATTATGTGAATTTCTTAACCAAAGTAAGAGCACTGTTGTTTCTGCGAAAAAACAGTTAGCTCAATATGGTTTGATTGAAGAAGTTAAGGTGGGCAGTGACCAGCCAAATCGTATCTATTTAACTGATAAATTGGTTCCGTATCTCAAGGAGTGAAACTATTTTGTTTTTCTCTTAGGCGCGTGGTGTTTAAGTCGGGGGTTTTAAAATGGTAGTATCACACAACAGAAACCGCCAAATCCAGAAGGCGATGGATCGAGATTACAGGTTAAGAGATAGGGAAAGAAACCGCATGAAGAACAAGAGGCCACCTAAATACAAAAGAAGGGACATAAACCCTAGAATTATCTTCTCAGATAGGATTTTAGAAGAGGAGGTTTTCTATCTTACTCTTGTGATCAATTATGCTAATAGAGCGGTTGAATTTTTAGCCTATAAGACTAATCTGAAAAGCATTCCTTGGCCAGACATTGCCTTGGTGACAAAAACACCTTTTAACAGACGCATACCTTTAAGCGAGATAAAGAGGACAAGGAGAAAATTCTTTACTTTAGCTGTCCCTAAAAGTGAATGGCTGACCACGAATGAAGAGGGGAAAGTAGAGCTTTTAAAAAGGTTATATCCGAGATTAATGGCCCCTGATTTTGACAGAAAACCAGAATAACCAAGCACCATTTTGCGGTGCTTTTTTGTTACCCAAAATAAAATAAAAAACAAAAACCACTTGACGAGAACTAAACAAAGAGTTATAATATAAATGTAGTTGAGAGACGGCAAACTCTTAACGACAACACTAAACAAATGGAGGTCAACGATGTTTGACAAAGATTTTTACCCTACACCAAAATCACTGATCTACAAAATGGCTGATAAAGTTAATTGGCGAAACGTCACTTACGCCCTGGAACCATCAGCAGGGAAAGGTGATATTGTAGATCACTTTACAAAACCACCTTTAAGTCATAGAGGGGGCAGACAATATTGGGATCTCGTTGAAAAGAATAACGAGTTAAGAAGCATTTTATTTGGAAAAGGCTACACAGTGACAGGAGAAGATTTCCTGGATTACCAAACCAACACTGAGTACGATCTTATTCTGGCCAACCCTCCTTTTTCAGAAGGTGTTAAACACTTGCTGAAGATGATTGAACTGGCTGAACAGCAGGTTTATAGTGATTGCCAAATCATCTGCCTACTTAATGCAGAGACGTTGAAAAATGATTTCAGCAATTCTCGGAAACATTTGGGGACTCTCCTCCAGAAATATGATGCTGAAGTTGAGTATCTGGAAGGAACCTTTGCGAACGCTGAAAGAACAACGCAGGTTGAAGTTGCCCTGGTGACTCTAACAGTAAACAAGTCAAAACGCTCAAAGGATTACTTTGAAGATGTTTTAAATAAGTGTAACCAGGAGCGAACAGAAGAGTTCTCTTTGGCCCTTCCAACGACGGACCTTGGCTATAAGGAGGAAGAGATTAAACGCCTTATTTCTCTTTATAACGAGCACGTTAAACGTTTTAAAGCGTTCTTCAACGCCTTGGGTGATCTATCATCTTACTCAAAATATGTTGAAGATGATACAGATTTGACGACTAGAAATAAGCTGGTAGATTTTAACTTAAGCTATAATGCTGAGCTTCAAAAACTACGTATTGCTTATTGGGAAAAGATGCTTAAAACAGATCAATTTAGGGAGCTATTGACCTCATCTGCTTACGCTGACTTGATGAAAAAAATTACAGCTTTGGCTGATATGGAACCGACACTGGAAAATGTTTATACGATGCTAGTGTCTCTATCTCAAAATAATAAAGCTATTTTAACAAGTGCCTTGGAAGAGTTGTTTGATAAGTTTACTTCATATCACCAAAAAGAGTTCTCAAAGAATATCCATTATTACAACGGTTGGAAGACAAATGATGCTTTTAAGATGAATAAGAAAGTAATCACCCCTATTGGAGGTTCTCTTGGTTGGCTACGTTGGGAACGAAATGGGTACCAGAACGTTGATTATCAAGTTCGAGAACGCATTGAAGATGTTTTAAAAGTGGTTCAATTAGTTAGCAAAGTCCCACCAGGGAAATGGCAACAGCTAGGGGACTACGAGTTTGAAAACGACCTTATTCGCTTCAAGGTATTTAAGAAAGGAACCTTACATATTTGGTTTAAGGACCTTAAGGCACTCGATAAATTGAACTTTATTGTTGGACAAGAAAAGAATTGGCTTCCAACGGACGACGAGATTAAGACAGATGACGATGCTGCTAAATATATCAAGAAGCATTTTCCAAATATGGATATGGAGCAACTGAGCTATCAATAAGAAACGAAACGCCTAGAAAAATCTAGGTGTTTTATGCAAAAATGACTTGACGAGAACTATACAAAGAGTTATAATAAGAGAAGTTAAGCGCTAGGAAGCATTTAATATAAATGCTAAACTAGATTAGTTGAAGTAATTCTAGTAAAAAATATCAGAGTAGGAGTTTAAAGATGACGGAATTGGGTAATTTTATGAATGAAACGCTACTGGGAAGATTGATTTGTGTTTTAATTTTATGTTTAGCTGTATACATTGCTGCAACACGAAAGGGGGATTTAGAAGATAAAATTAAACGACTGCGATCAGTCTCATTTTATCTCTCAAATGTCGTAGTCCTATCATCGTTATTGACAATTTTGGGATTGTTGAAGTTTGGTTTTGCTTCAGTCATGATTATTTCAGGGTTTATACTCCAAATTGGAATGCAAGTGATTATTTTCCATCTCGAGAAAGAAGCAGAAGAACGTGAAACGACACAGAAACTTTTGGAGGATAACGAATGAGATTACTTAGAAAGTTAGGGGCGCTATCTATTGCTTTTGGCAATATCTGGTCATGGGCGGTCATCTTAACAGGAGTATCGAACAACAACATCGAAACAAGGGAATTTTTGCTATCTGTAAGCGTGATATTTGCTACTTACTTCTTCGGATTGTTCAAGTTACTTGGCGCATTAAAGCCATATCATGGAGAGCTGGTACTAACTCACGCGCTCTCTCCCTCTCTGGGTCGAGCAGTTCTTAAATCAAACAGCGAGCGAAATGTCTACATGACATACGAGGTTAAAGAGGATAGAATTTCAGAAGATGATTGGAAAGCCTTTAAAGTAAAGATGGAAGATTATGCTAAGAATTTTCTGGAGAAATATTATCCTACTGTAGTTGTTGACTTTGATTTTAGATTGCTAGACCAAAAGCTAGACAAAAACCTAAATGGACAACACACAGCTTTATACTCGTATTTTGGTGCCCATGATAACTATATTTACTTATCCGATTGGATGGTTCATGCTAGTATTTATTGTGATGATTTTTCAATCGTAGTACCTACGTTAAGTCACGAATTGGTTCATTATGCCTTGTTTAAATTGGGTAAAGGACACCGTGACGGACAAAATGACTTTGAGAAAGAGCTGGAACGAATTGGCTTGCCATCAAACTATAATCGAAAGTTTATGGCGATACACGTTTTTAGGAAAGAAGAAAGCGGAAAGACGATAGCTGAGATCTATGTCGATAAGAACGAGCAGTCAAAACCCAGTCTGGGAATGGAAAAGATTATAAAAAGAGCCTAATGAAATAAGAAAGGTGGGATTAGGAAATGGCCATAAAAAGTGAACATGAGTTGCTAAGCAAGTTCATTCAGTTATTTAACGCTTACCAAGACGGCGAGTTTGGAGATAGCGGATTAGCTGAGCGCATGGATGTACTGATAAATGCTTACACCCCAGAAGAAAAATCACTTCCAGGGACGTTGGTAAAAGCCTTTACGGCAGAAAGCTTGGAAGGATTAGAGAATATCGTAAATAACTTTATCAGTTTCTTGACAGAAACCAATTACCGCTTAATGGGACCAGTTCAATACAGCACCTATAAAGAGGGGGCGTTGTCAGGAATTACTTACAGTGCACTGCTCACCTACGAGAAGCGTCAATAATAACCTAAAGGCACCGTCAGGAGATGGTGTTTTTTATTGTTCTCAGGATCTGCTGGAGGGGAAAAGGGGGAAGGAAAAAAAGCAAAATAAAAAACCAAAAATCACTTGACGAAAAATAAATAAAGGGTTATAATATAAAAGAAGTTAAGGGACGGCAAACTCTTAACGACAATACTAAACAAGGAGGCCAAAGACATGGCACAACAATTAGAACAGCTAAGCATCCTGGCGCATCAATCTAACGGGCGCTGGTACCCAAATATGAGCGAGGAAATGGTTAACAGTGTAGAAAGTTTCCTTTTGGTTCATGATCCCTCTATCTTTGAAGAGTGGCTAGGCTACAAAGAAGGTGGCATGAGTGATGAGTTGTTCGCCTTTCAAGCTCGTCTTACAGTTGGGGTGGATGATTCAGGGGATTCAGGGGATTCAGGACAAATGGAAATTGTTATCCCTCTATCAGATGGCAGCAAGCTTCTTTTCACGGAAGACGCATCGCGTACAGGCCTAACGCAGATTGGTACTGTAGAGGATGAGAAGGAAGTCTTTGATCAAGGAAAAGACAATGATGTTCGAGGAGGTGCCAGCATGAAGGCAAGCCATTACTATGTAGAAAATTACTATGGCGGCAAGTTTGCTCTAGTAGAAGCTGAGCTTCTTCCTAAACTGGAGGGGCGAAAGGATTCTCTAGGAACGCCCCTCTTTATCCGTCCGATGCACGGAGACGAGAATTGGGATAAAACGATTAATCACGAAGGGCAATTTGATAAGATCTATTGTGCGCTAGATGAAAGCAACATTGAAGACTTTCTAGCAGATTAAAAAGGAGGATAAACAATGACACCAGAACAAATTGATAAAATAGATGGTCTTTTCTCATACGGTTTGCTTTCAGGAAAGATTCTTTTCGGGTTATTAACGGTAACTTTATTCTACCCTTATACCAAATTTGTGCTTCTAAATCTCATGAAAAATTCCCGATACGCTTTCTCCCACCCTATCGACTTTGGTAAGCGACAAACATTATTGGACAAGTTTTTATGGTTTGTAGTAACACCATTCCTACTAATTAGACTAGCCATATTTATCGTTTTATTTATAATAGTCTATTTCTAGGCCACCCAACCCCCATAGCCACGTACAGGTCTTAAAAGGTAATACAACACCTCTGCGCGTGGTTAGATAGTCTAAAAAGCCAGGTTGGAAGTTCATCAATAATAACCTAGAGGCACCATCAGGAGATGGTGTTTTTTTATTGTTCTCAGGATCTGCTGGAGGGGAAAAGAGGGAAGGAATAAAAAAAGTGAAATAAAAAGCAAAAACCACTTGACGATAACTAATCAAAGAGTTATAATATAAATGTAGTTGAGAGAGGCAAGCTCTTAACCAACACTAAGCAAGCAGCTGTGAACAAGAAAAACCTTGACGCAACTAGCTATAGATGATAAGATAAACTCCTTTGTCTGAATGGCCAAGGAGAAGAAGGAGAACATAAAATGGCAAACAATCAAGGAAAAATCGAATTAGGTCTAGTTTCAGATCGTCATCCTCTTCCAGTTGAAGATTATATTTTCCAGGAAGGAGACATTACCTTCCCTATTAACCCAAGCCAACTAGGTCAATTGGTCGTTAAAAAGTTCAATGATTTGGGAGTTAAACCACAAACTGGAGACTTCGTGGTTTACGTCACTGGCTTGACTCCAGCAACCACAGCAGTGATTAGAACATGTATTACAAATGGGCATTTGCTGACTCTTAAACACTATGATCGTGATAGTGATAGTTGGATTGATGATCCTATTCTTACAGCCTCTATGGTGAATATGGACACTGAAATCCCAACCTGGTTAGCATGTCCATAAGACGCTGGGAAACAATGTCTGTCCAAGACATAAAACTAGGAAGGTGAAAACTTATTAGAGTAAGGACAAATACACAAAATCTTACCTAGTAAGCGAGTAGGACTGCTCAATGGCAGGCAGTATAAAAAAGACTTGTATCGAGTCCTAGTAGTGCGCAATACTAGAGCCATCGCTGGCGTAGCCAAGTTGGATAGGCTTCGTTTGTTAGTAACATACGAGATAGGCAGGTTCGAATCCTGTGGCCAGAATAAGATATAATAAGCAAGAGACAAAAGGAGAAAATAATGGCAATTACTAATTACGTTCATGAAAATATCGCTGGGACTGGATTAAAATGGCATCCAGTGACAGATGAGGGGGATGTTTTATACTACCCTTGCGGTGAGAACCTTGAAGATGTCAAGGCGTTTGTGGAAGCGTGTGGCGATTTAATCGCTGACAAGCTGGCAGACGAAAAAAACAATTACGGTTTGGCTTTCTATGCTTGCGGTTATGACGGCAAGGCCCAACAAGACTTCATTGATAGTTGGGCAGAAGAAGGCGTGTCAGTATTTTAGACACGCAAGGGAGAAAAAGATGGTAGTTAGAGTGATAATCTACGCTGTTGTTATTGTATCTGCAACGCTCTTTATGTTGGTGACTCTAAATGAGATGATAAAGCGTAAAAGTAAAGCTCCCACGTCATATAGGAAAGCGCCACTTATTTCTATTTTAGGAGGCCCTAGCCATTACTATGTAGAAAATTACTATGGCGGCAAGTTTGCTCTAGTAGAAGCTGCTTTACTTCCTAAACTAGAAGGGCGTAAGGATTCTTTAGGAACTCCCCTCTTTATCCGTCCGATGCACGGAGAAGAGAATTGGGATAAAACGATTAATCACGAAGAGCAATTTGATAAGATCTATTGTGTGCTAGATGAAAGCAACATTGAAGACTTCCTAGCGGATTGACCAAGGAGGATAAATAATGACATCAGAACAGCCTGACACATTAGATGCCCTTTATTCAGGTGGTATGCTTACAGGAAAGGTTATTTTGGGGGTAATAACGGTACTTTTATTCTGTCGTTACTATGAATTTGTAATGTCAAATATCGCAAAGAACCCACGGTATGCCTTTGCCCACCCTATATCATTTGGTAAGAAACAGACACTACTGAACAAGTTCTTTTGGTTTGTAATGACACCGTTTCTGCTAGTCAGACTAACCATGTATATCATTTCGGTTATAATGGTTTATTTCTAGCCCCCAGCCCCAAGAAGGGGCTTTTTTGTTACCAGCAAGGAGTAACTACTAAGAAAACCCCTATAAAATGTTCTCAGCGTCTCAGATAGCCCAAAAAACGCCTATGTCTTATCACCCAAGACCGATAAGACCACAGACAAAATCACACGCTTAAAATGGTTTATAAGAGTCATCACGCGCGTGATTTTTTATTTTCACAAAACGAGCATAATCCAAAAGGCCAGTGCAAATGCACTAGCCTTTTTTTGTTGTTATGAAACCCCCAGGACCAAAGAGGTCGAAGGGGCGCATCAATCTAAAAAGAAAAAGATTGCTGTTGTTTTGTGCCATAGAGGACACGTTATGAAAAAAGTATATGAAGTAGGTTGCTTAAGCCTACAAAAGATATTATACCAGTCAAACCGTAAATAAACAAAGTGAGATGACCTAAAGCAAGTGAAACCAAACTAAAACAAAGGAAACTGATCTTAAACACCGAGCATATTAAGTCTATACCAGGACATATAAACACTGCCAAGGGAAACCGAATTAAAACACTGAGCATATTAAGTCTATACCAGGACATATAAATACTGCCAAGGGAAACCAAATTAAAACACCGAGCAAGCAGTGGAAAACAAAATTCGAAATGATATTTCGAAATTCGCCACATTGATCTATATATAGTGTGCTAAAAATCATCCGATTAGTAACACAAAATAACGAAAGGGGACTTATGCAAATGTAATAGGTATATCAATCAAACTTGAAATGTCATCTTACTGCTCGAAAAGTGACTATCTTTTAGAATAAAAAAGAGTCTAATAGGCATGAAAGAATTTTTATGGTTTCAATAATTTTCTTTTTCGCAGCAAAAATCAAGCATAATAATGTTGGCAAAAAAAGTGTGGATTTTATGGCAGAATTTATAAGACGTACTAAAGTTAGTTTTAAGATGGCGTGCTAAAAATCGGCTAGAATAAAGAGCACAAAAGCTACGGAAAAAGAAAAACTTTTTATGGTTTCAATAATTTTCTTTTTTAAAAATAAAATCGAGCATAATAAATTTGTACCAGGAAAGGAGCCATTTATGGCATATTTGATAAAAGATTTGTTGAATGTAGTGATTCAACACAGCAGTAGTTTACTAGAAATTGTAGAGTGGGTAACATTACTAATCGCTGTCATTACTTTGTTTGGAGAGGTGTTTGTTGTTTGTGGATCGTCTAAATATGACGCTAAACATTGTATTCGTAAGAAAGCACCAAATGAAGGAGCGTTGATTATCGCACTTGATTTAGTTATTAAAGCGATACACCTGCTACGGGGACGCTGACGTAATAAAAAAGCCTGCCAGGGGAAAAGGGCCAGCGCGTGAAGAACTGTCTACCAGGAGGTAATAAAGGCTATATCAGATGCAACTGGCAGGTATTCTATTCGGAAAAAGGGGTTTTTAATCGATGCGACTGCGTACCCCCTTTAGGCCTTTTTACGCTTTTAAGGTATTCAATTGCAACTGGTGGGGTTTCTATTCTCGCACTTTGCAAAATTTGTGTCAGATCCCTCTCAAAAAGGGGTTTTTATTCTCACACTTTGCAAAATTTGTGCTTTTTCTTTGCCAAATTTGCGTTAGTTTCGACAAATTTGTGTCAGACTTTGCAAAATTTGTGCTTTTTTCTCGGAAAAAGGGGTTTTTAATCGATGCGATTGCATCCCACTTTTAAGCCTTTTTACGATTTTAGGGTATTCAATTGCAACTGGTAGGGTTCCTATTCGCTGGAGGGGGTTTTTAATCCTGAAATAAAAGAGCTATAACCCCCTGGAAATACTAGGATTTAGTCATCTCAAAAGGCATAGAAACAAAAAGGGGTTTTTATTCCTGAAGTAAAAGAGCTATAACCCCTTGGCAATACTAGGTTTTAGTCATCGCTAAAAGAAAAGAAACAAAAAGGGGTTTTTAATCGATGAGATTGCATCACACTTTTAAGC
>SKER01000603.1_pt1 | contig 39486 bp, 32 predicted proteins | sample 4826961 | NCBI WGS metagenome assembly SKER01 (sample SAMN11008804, study PRJNA524170) | human gut metagenome | biome: Human fecal sample; material: Feces; isolation source: fecal sample from pouch patient p47 | host: Homo sapiens | place: Israel: Tel-Aviv | collected 2016-11-16 | reverse complement strand
TACTCAGGCCGATGTTGTCCATCCGCATCGAATTGAACCATGTAGTCGTAATCATTCTCCAGCGCATAACAAGCTGCCGTTTGAAATCCAACCGTCAAGCCGCAGTTAATTAGCATATTAATAACATTGCATCCCAAATTCGTACAAAGCTCGAGAGTGCAATCTCGAGAGCCGTCGTTAATGACGACGAAGTCAAAATCCGGGGCCACTCTCTTTAGTTCAAGAATAGTGCCCTCTATGCATTCCTCTTCGTTATAAGCAGGAATCGCAACAAGAACTTTTGGCAAATTCGTCACGTACGAACCGTCCTTTAATATCAACATGATGCTTTACGGCATCATCTAGGTGATTCTTTATACATTCGATAAACAAGATAGATGATAACTCTTAGTACGATAGCAAATTTACGGCTGTTTGCACTCCTAACAGCATCCATATCAGTCTTCAGATACCATAGGCACCTTAATAAAACTCAAAATGCGGCCAAGCCGTTGTCGGCAAGAATTACAAGTGCGACAGCTCGCTCGCGGAATCCAGCCAGTAAAAATCAGATGCACGCTGGAGTAAAAGCCCCAACAAGCCCTCCTAGTCTTAGCCTGACACAAAGAATGAATGGAATGGCCTTCGGTAGCGTGCCTCGGTGGCCTCCTTGGCCGGGCGCCACCAGGACTCGTTGGCGACGTACCAGTCGATGGTGGCCTTGAGGCCCTCGGCGAAGTCGGTGTGCGCCGGCCTCCAGCCCAGCTCGCGCTGGAGCTTCGTGCTGTCGATGGCGTAGCGGCGGTCGTGGCCGGGGCGGTCGGCGACCCAGTCGAAGTCATCGGGGTCCTTTCCCATCGCCTCGAGGATCATGCGCAGCACGGTGATGTTGTTCTTCTCGCCATTTGCGCCGATGAGGTAGGTCTCCCCCATGCGGCCCTTCGTGAGGATGTCCCAGACGGCCGAGCTGTGGTCCTCGGTGTGGATCCAGTCGCGGACGTTCTCGCCGCGGCCGTAGAGCTTCGGCTTGACCCCGTCGATGATGTTGGTTATCTGCCTGGGGATGAACTTCTCCACGTGCTGGTAGGGGCCGTAGTTGTTGGAGCAGTTGGAGATCGTGGTGCGCAGGCCGTAGGTGCGGGTCCAGGCGCGCACGAGCATGTCGGAGGACGCCTTGGTGCTCGAATACGGGGAGCTCGGGTGGTACGGAGTCTCCTCGGTGAACTTGGCGGGGTCGTCGAGCGCCAGGTCGCCGTAGACCTCGTCGGTGGAGACGTGGTGGTAGCGGACGCCGTACTTGCGGACGGCCTCCAGCAGGCGGAAGGTCCCCTCGACGTTGGTGCGCAGGAACGGCTCCGGGTCGGCGATGGAGTTGTCGTTGTGGCTCTCGGCGGCGTAGTGCACGATCGCGTCGTGGCCCGGGACCAGCTCATCGAGCAGGGCGGCGTCGCAGATGTCGCCCACGACGAGCTCCACGCGGTCCGCGGGCAGCCCGGCGATGTTCTCGGGGTTGCCGGCGTAGGTCAGCTTGTCCAGGACGGTGACGTGCACCCCGGGGTGGTTGTCGACCACGTAGTGCACGAAGTTGCTGCCGATGAAGCCGCAGCCGCCCGTGACGATGATGTTCTTAGGTTCAAAAATCTCAGACATAATGCTCCAAATTAAATCTACCCGTTTGGATGAACGTACTTAAACATCTGAACAAATGATGCACTGTCAGAAGAAACGTCCTCGCTATTCTCGCGGTTACCGTACTTCCTAAAGCCCAAATTAGTATAAAAGTTCAACAGACCTCGCGCATCAACAGCGTCAAGAACGACAAATCTACCGCCTGCTAGACGATGAACCTCGCGCACAGAATCCTCTGCAAGAGACATTAACTGCTCGCCACTCACGAGATCAGCATAACGATCATTTTTGCCAAATTGGGCAAGCAGCACAACAGGAAGCTCAATAGAATCAGAAGCCGAGTCGTACTCACCGAAATATTCGAATTTCTTTCGAAACGACCGACTCACATTGATCGCGGGAATACTAGCAACTTTTAGCGCAAGTGCATAAAAACCAACAAACGAGGCGCTGTCGACATCAAATACCAAATATGAAGATGCAGCCCCGCGCCTGTTAAATTCAAGAGCCTTACAACGCACGAAAAGCTCAATATCAGAATTCCGCTCGCACGAAAAGGAGGAGAGGACCGATTCGACCTTCTCCTCCGATTGAGCTTCGCAAAGATCAAATAACGAATATGCGACCAGAGCCATGTCTAAATACCCATTTTGGCGAACAATTTATCGATTGCTTTTTGCTTCTCAACTGATAGCCGTCCGCCGGTTAAGCGCTTCGGGGATTTAATCGAGGCATCCATCGCTAATCCTTTTTCATATGCTTCGCATAAGGCCCTGGCGCCTTCAACAGAGGTAACCCGAATAGGCGCTTTAATACTAGATGTAGCCATTGATAACTCCCTTCTCCATAACGCCTAGGAAGATTCTACCCAATATACCCTAGTACTCGCGCGGGCTGTTGACGATCTCGCCGGCGGCGACCTTCTTGAGGTGCTGGCCGTAGACCGACTTGCCGTAGGCCTTCGCGGCCCCCTCCAGCTCGGCGGTCGTGATCCAGCCGTTCTCCCAGGCGATCTCCTCGGGCACGGACACGGGCAGGTCCTGGGAGTGCTCCACGGCGCGGACGAACTCAGCGGCCTCGTGCAGGCTCTCCATGGTGCCGGTGTCCAGCCACGCGTACCCGCGGCCCAGGGTGACGACGGACAGCGTCCCCTCCTCAAGGTACATCCGGTTGAGGTCGGTGATCTCCAGCTCGCCGCGGGCCGAGGGCCTCACCTCGTGCGCCTTGGCGGCGACGTCGCCCGGGTAGAAGTACAGGCCGGTGACGGCGTAGGAGCTCTTGGGCTCGGCGGGCTTCTCCTCGATGGAGACGGCCCTCCCCTCGCCGTCGAACTCCACGACGCCGAAGCGCTCGGGGTCGTCCACGTGGTAGCCGAAGACCGTGGCGCGGCCCGACTCGGCGTTCTGGACGGCGCGCGCCAGGTGGCGGGACAGGCCGTTTCCGTAGAAGATGTTGTCGCCCAGCACGAGCGCGCACGGCTCACCGTTAATGAACTCCTCGCCGATGGTGAAGGCCTGCGCCAGGCCGTCCGGCGAGGGCTGCTCGGCGTAGGACAGGTTCACGCCGTAGCGCGAGCCGTCCCCGAGCAGGCGCTCGAAGTTGGGGAGGTCCGTCGGCGTGGAGATGACCAGGATGTCCCGGATGCCCGCCAGCATGAGGGTGGACAGCGGGTAGTAGATCATGGGCTTGTCGTAGACCGGCAGCAGCTGCTTGGAGGTCACGAGCGTGAGCGGATACAGGCGGGTTCCGGACCCGCCTGCGAGGATGATGCCCTTCATAATTGAAGAACCTTTCTAACAGAAATCAAACCGTTAGGTTAATTCTATTATTGATAATCCCACAATGCTAAATTCGCACAAGAACCTTACCGACTACTAGGATTTTAGATCACGTTTAATTTGAGTGGTGGAAACTTCCGGCGTGCGTGGCAGGTAAACGACATCAACGCCCTCATCCTGCAGAAAGTCGAATTCGCCTTTCCAATCATCGCCCATAACAAACGTATCGATATGGTATTCACGCACGTCAGTCACTTTCTGGTCCCACGATTCTTCGGGAATCACAAGGTCAACGTAACGAATTGCTTCAAGAAGAGCTTTGCGTTTATCAAAAGAGAAATAACACTTCTTTCTCTTCTGATTCCAATTGAAGTCATCGGTAGACAAAGCGACTATTAGATAGTCGCCATACTGCTTGGCCCTCCTTAATAAATTGATATGCCCGTAATGAAGTAAATCAAACGTTCCATATGTAATAACGCGCTTCACGTCAATGCCTACCAAACCTAAATACACGACTCAATGACCCTGAAAGAGAATGCACGGGCTCTTCTGAAAGAGAGCGTCCGCGCTCCATGAGACGTGAAACATAGTCAGCTGAATCTCCAAGCTCGCATCTGTCGAAATTGACACACAGCTCACCGGCCGAGCCATCAAAACCTGAGACCAGAATCTGGGGGTCAAGTCCGCAGAATACGATATTGGAGTGTGATTCAGAACCATTTAGCGCGCCCCAAATCAATGGCGTTCCGTTAAAAGAGAAGGAAACATCCTTTAGGAGAAATGAACCGTCATCGGCGGGGTCAAAGCGAACTTCGTTAACGCCAGAAGGGACATTAAAAGTCAGGCAGACATGAGACCCAAAACAGTTAGACGTATATTCGATAGACAGAACGTCTTCAGAATTGAAGCCCGAACCATAGTCTAAAAATAGCTCCGCTTTGGAACGTAGATTCATATACTGCCGCAAAGGGGAATTCGAGTCCGCAAAGCATGAACCGATTTCCTTGTCACAGTCACGCGAGTGGGTGCTGGCCACTCCGATCATCCTTTGAACAACACGCTCGGCAGCTTTTGCATCCCTATGAGAATGAATGACTGGCATGAACGACTCACGCAAAGAAGCAGCAGCGTCAACTCCATTAAAAAACGAACCAAGCGCACTCAATAAATCGGATTGCGACTTAACAAAAGCCCCGGGCATCATCCAGCGTGGATCATCGCTAATGAATCCTCTGTCCTTCTTGTATTCTTCGAAATCCGGACATGAAAAGACAATAGGCCTATTAAGAAGAAGAAAGTCTACATACACTGACGAGTAGTCAGTTATCAATAAGTCAAATGCGTTAAGAACATGGTAAATGGTGAGCAACTTCGAACCCAAAGACAGACTATCGAGGAATAAAACCCTTTCGGGTAGCTCAAAAGAACCTTGGTCGAAGCTCGAGTCATCGGCAAAGTGCATCTTCGCAATTACATAAGCATCATTCAGCTTCAGAAACTCATCAAGACCAGCAGCGTCGTAATCCTCGTAATTAAAGATATTTTTATCGAATTGACCGCCTTCAGCCTTTAGACCCTTGCGCATCGTGGGCAGATACATAATCAATTTACTGCTGCCGAAATCAACCCCCAACGCGCCTTCCAGAAGTTTTCTACCATCAGTTGTAAAAAGGTAATCATTTCTCGGGAAACCGGAATTCAGTACCTTGCGAGGGTCCATAGAAAGCATACCGGCCATCATGAGCTGCGACATACGTGATGAAGTGGTCAGAAGATCACATTGGGTCGTAATGACCTTCAAATCTCTAAGCGCACTTGATTCAGACGCTGCATCTTCATCAAACCCGATGGTCTTAGGACCAAAGCCATGCCATGCCGAAACATGAATCTGCCCTGGACGCTTATTGTACGCAAACATAAAGCTGGACGTAACCAGATAATGAGCACATTGCTCCATAGCAATAGCGCGGTCTGAATTCTCAATATCACAGTCAACGCCAGCAGCCCTCATGGGCCCTAGCATAGCCGGATCCTTAACAACCCAAAAAGTCTTGAAATCAGTCTTATCGACGATGTAATCATACAAGGCACGAGAATTGTCAGCGAAATCTGGATTCGATTCAAAGAGAACAAGGTTTTGATCAATCATGACAATCCAAACGTCATCGAGTACTCATCGGACTGTGATAAGGGTCACCGTTGACATAATACTCCGCCCAAGCAGTGCGTAATTTGCCCTGCTCACGCATAAATCGGACTTTCTTTTCATCAGTCTCATACCCACGGCTGAAGGACTCATAATGATACAAGAGGGCATCAGCATCGAAAACAACAAGCTTGTCGAGCGAGCGAACTCTCAGGCAAAAATCAACGTCATTAAAAGCAACCTCAAAGTCCTCGTTAAACCCATTTAGCTCTTCAAATACAGAACGCTTCGTCATCATGCATGCAGCGGTAACAGCACTTAAATCTTGCGAAATAACAGCGCGACGCATGTAACCTGGATCATTGCGGTCAAGATTATTGAACACGTGAATGGGTCCGCCCATTTCGCCTTCATTGTTGCAGTAAATCATCATAACGCCCGCATGCTGCACCGTATCATCCGGGTAGAGCAGTTTTGCACCGACGGCTCCAACGTCCTCACGCTGACAGAAAGAGAGCATTGAAGATAGCCAACCGCCCTCAATAACCTCAGTGTCATTATTCAAGAACAGCAGGTATTTGCCAGACGTTAGCCCAACACCATAGTTATTGATAGCGGAATAGTTAAACGGACCATTCCACGTAGCAATACGAACGTTCTCATATTGCTCGGAAACAGTGCGGTAATACTCAAATGTCGCATCTTCTGTACTGTTATTCTCAATAACCAGAATCTCGAAGTTGCGATAATCCGTTTTTTCCTCAATAGAGTCGATGCAACGGCGCAGAACCTCAACGCTATCTTTATTTGGAATAACGATACTGACCAAAGCCTCTTCATTAAGAGCATAGGAAATGTGATAGAAACAGGCGGAATCAGTTAACTCCGCAGCACCATTCAATCCGCAGCGATCCAAATGCTCTTGCAATGCCTTTCTACCAGCTTCGTCGGCATAGTTCTTATTTCCCGCACTCTTCGCAGTTGACGTATCGCTAATTCTCCAATGATAGAGAACCTCACGAACATGATAGATACTCTGAGTTCTCTCTACCAGACGCAGCAGAAAATCATAGTCTTGAGCCCCATCGAACTCTTTCCGTAACATCAGCTCTTTAGCGAATGAGGCGCGAACGCAAAGCAGATGGGTTATATAGTTATGAACGCGAAGTAAATCTAGATTGAAATCAGACTTGAAATGAGGAGATACATACTCACCGGCCTCATTCAAGAAGTCCTCATCGCAATACAGTGCATCAGTATCAGGACGGTCCTGAATTCGCTCTGCGTATCTATACAGAGCAAACGGATCGAGTGTATCGTCGTGATCAAAAAACACGACATAGTCGCCAACGGCGGCGGCGATACCAGCGTTAGTATTCTCAGCAATCCCCTTGTTCTCTTCGAGCGTAATAACTTTAATTCTAGAATCAGCTAAACCGCCCAGTTCTTTCTGCAATTCCATGCATTCGGGACTGGCGTTAACGAGAATGAGCTCCCAATTTTGATATACCTGAGAGACGACCGAATTAATCATATCCCTAAAATATGATACAGGGGTTTTATATAGTGGAACGACAATGCTAAATAAAGAGTCCTGATTAATTTCAGAATTCGAAACTAGTTCTGCAGCATTAATTAAACGAGATCGCATTCTAAAGAAATCATGATATGCAGCAGGAGAAGACGCTTTATAAAAGAGAGGCGAATTAACCTCAAGCATATAAGATAGTGCAGCTGGATCAAAATTAAGAAAACCTTCTGCATTTTTTTCGCTATCCGCAGCAACAAGACAGTAGGTCTTTCCATCTTTCGGAAGCCTAATAGAAAAAGAACGCTCAATCCTACTAAATCCACAATAATCAACAGGCGTAGGTCTTCCCAGCCAGATGTCGAAGTCGTTTAATTTACTAGCCTGTCCGTCAATCAAATAAATGTCATCAACATTAAAATCTGACGGGAAGCAGACGACGCCTTTCAAAATTATTGCCTCATCGCTCGCAACTTCAACGGCAACATCGCAACGGACATGAATCTGACCAAAATAAGTGTCGTTTTCAATGTCCCTGAACTGCTTGGCGATCGCAGAATTGAATTTATAGTTAAACCGTGATTGCCACTTAATTATTGAGTTAGAAATTTCAAATCTCGGATTCTTATTGTCAGCAAATAGAAAAACAATCTTTTCACACTGAAGTAGCGGTAAAACAAAAACAATTGTTCCATATTCAGAATTCCAGAAACTGGAATAAGGAATTGAATTTCCGCATTCCGTCTCAACAGCCAGCGGAATGAGCTTGTCACCGTTAGCCTTAAAAGGAAGATAGACAGCACCAAAACCCCTGCAAATACCTTTGGAGAATAATTTCATAGTTTTTCCTTATCCAAAGCACCTAGAAAAAAGTAAGGTAAACATAATTAGATAAAGCATCATGGCTGAAGACAATAACGACAGTGCTTCAAACCTACCGCAACGCTTTTGTTCAAGATGACAAGAAATGTTAAAAATGAAAAGATCAGCCGCAAACAACAGCGGAGTTAAATATCTTGCCTGCACACCAGCAACGCGTTCGCATGCAACCCCAGTGAAAGAAATATATAAGGCCGTAGATATCAAATAGCAAGTGAGAATCAGAAGCAAGGAGCACCAAATAGCGTTTTTCCGGCAAATTAAAGAAACCGAAGTGTCGTTGCTATCAAGAATGCAAATCGCAGTACCAAGAATTATAGGCAGATAGCTAAACACAGGTACATAAGATGCGATATCCCCTAGATAAGCAATGTTCGTAGCGATTGAGTTTATAAAACCCGGGTTCAGAAACTCGACAAAGACGAACTTACTAAGAATGCCAAGTGCACTCAACGGATTGGTCAAAATAAAATGCACTTGCTGAGTTGAATTAACATTATCGCCACCACGGGCATCACCTGCTCCGCCTCCATTTGATGCAATAAAGGGGATAAGAAAAGAGATAACAACGAGAACGCCGAAGAGCAGCAAAATACTCTCAAATATTCTTTTTTGCCGATTATCAGCAAACCTTGAAGTGGGAATGAGAAACAGTAACCCTAAAAGAGGGAAATAAACCGCCTTTGGAGCGAACGCGAAGACAAATACTAAGACTGTCTCAACGTACGTCGAACACTTTAGTTCAGTTCTACCCGTGATCAATCTAAGAAGGAGAGCAACTCCGAGAAGAGTTAAACAATTGATCCAAGGGTCATAGGAATAATTGGCCGCCATGAAAACATTCGAAGGAAGCAGCGCAATGAAAGACAATAAATATTTCTTGCATGGGGCTACTTTAATTGCTAAGTAGCAAATAAAGGCATAGAACATTAAATTGAACAGTTTCCCCAAAACAAACTTAAAACTGAAAGGTAGCTTTAATACTCTACCAAGCCAAATACCGCATGATGAAGGAAGATAGCCTAGAGATTGGAAAGAAACAGAAGTGGAAAGGCCGGTCTCCTTGCAAAGGGTGGCGGCAGTATCCTGATGATTTAATTCCAAACATAATGACTCAACGGCTCCACGGCCCCATTCATTATCTGGGCTTATCGGCCACTTTCCAAGTGCAGCGTTATTAGAGAATCCGGCATCTTGCTCAAATAAGTTCTCAAGCATCCTATCTGAAACAGTAGTCTCAGCTTCGCTGACAAAGGAAAAGCTGTTCGCATTACTGAAATGAATTTGATCATCCCATGAAAATAAATTAGTTACAGGAAAAACAAGTATGATGCCAAGTCCAACAACGGCAATTGCTAGAGAGGTAAATAAATCAGGGCGATTCCACCAATCATGGAAACAAATTATGAATCCAGTGCACGCAAACAACGGAAGAACTGATGCAAGAATAACGGTTTTACTGAAACCAATAAAACCGAAAAGAGCGCTTGCAAGCAGGGCACAAAGTACGATTGCAGCGCAGACAACCATGTTCTTTTTTGAAAAACTCAACTTTATATTAAGGTCAAAATCTATTTTAAATAGCCTAAATACGGCTAAGACTGCGCTTCCCAATAGATAAAAGAAGAGAATTCGCGCAGGAGAAATGGTCGCAAGAGAAAAGGACGATTTGCACCCAACTACCGTTAAAAGCTCAAGCACGCAAGAAAGAACAGCAATTCGAATCGAATCAACTTTAAGCTCTTGAGAAAAACAGCCTTCATCAATTACATCTGTTATGCCTATTGTCGTGTCCTTATGCAAAGACCAACTTCTTACACATGTACAAATTAAATAAATGACAATCAGAAAAAAATATAGGAAAACTGCCGCAAAGTTGTGAACGAACAGCAGGGAAACTATAAATATTAATAGGCTAACAATAAGAGAGGCTTTGACTTTTTTAAGCCAATCTAAATCAAGTGAAGAAGACAAATTTAGAAACCCCTTTAACTAAATAATCGCTTTTATAGTGCATTGCTATTCATACTAAATGAATAAAATCGAAAAATTGCCCTGGCTACAATCTGAGGCCAGAATTTATTTAACATTTCAAGATCTTCATTGCTTCTCGTGTCATCCTCTATCAGCGCAGTTGTCTCTGATCCTTCATGAATTCTGTGATGCATAAGAATCTCTGGTGAATAGACGAAAGACCCCTTAAGCCGTGAGAACCTCTCCCATGCCTCCCAGTCTAAATCACATTTCATAGAACTAGAAAACAGTGGGGTCTTAAGAGTATCCAGATTATAAGTAACTGAAGGACAGCAAATCGCCGAACCAAACTTGAGAATATGGCGCTTATCTCGAGTGGATGCAGAATTACCCAAACGGGCAAATTTATTGAGTAGAACCCTCTTCACTTTAAGGATGGAATTTTCATCAACAAATTCACCGTTGCGAAGCTCACCATAATTCGAGAAGAAAATCAAAGGATCACAGGAGTGATTGACGGAACGAAGCATTTCCAGAGTGTAATTCGGAGAATACACATCGTCTTGATGAGCAATAGTAACCAAAGGAGTCCGTGCATGACCAATTGCGCAGTTCCAATCATGGCTGATACTAGGCTTCCCGTCATTAATAACAACTGGAACGTTAAATCGGGAAGCAGTCTGATCTATATACGTGTTCGGAGTTGAGGTCGAAACAATAATATCGCTAGCCTGCTGTTGGTTTACAAGCGAGGAGAGACAGTCGGCCAGGTAAGGAGACTCCCCATAGGCGCAAAGAACAAAAGTGTGGTCATGTGCTAAGTAATTCAACGATATTTCCTAATCCTTGTTAATTTCCTTATCGAGCAATGCAATTTTTTGTGTCAAGTTCTTAATAGCAATAGCTTGCTTACTAACAATAGAGCTTAGAGATAGCAAGATCAGGATTAAAAACAGAAAACCGACCACGAAAATGAAATTGGATGAAGTTGCAAAACCAAAAAAGGAAGAAATGGAATACAACGGTTGTGGAAATAAGCCGCAGATCAAAAGAGTCACGACCAAAGCAAGCCAGAGAAGCGAATATCGCAACTGTAATTTATCTTTAAGAATTAGACGTATAACATAAATTGCAAGCAGTAGACAGGCGATAACGATTGCCAACTGTAACGGTGCAGACATCAAAACCCCTAGTTCGAGAAAGCCGAAATTATTATTGCAAGTGTCACTTTAATCATGTAGTAAATGCTGGAAAAACCTGAAATGGACGAAGATCCGCCCTGGCGTTCTTTCATCACCACTGACACTTCAGTAACTTTCAGACCTCGCGAAAGAGCCGATACGATAGAATCGGGCTCAGGATAATCGGCTGGATATTTTTTGCAAAACAAATCAATTGCCTTGATATTGCACGCTCTGAAACCAGAAGTTGGATCCGTGATGCTTTGATGAGTGACAAACTTTATAACAGTAGAAAGCCATGTTATTCCAACTCTTCTAAGAAAAGAAGATTGGAAACCCTCCGTCCGTTCCAAAAATCTTGACCCAACAACCAGATCTGAGCCGGCAAGTATTTCATCTACAAGCTTATAGATATAAGCAGGATCATGCTGCCCATCGCCATCGACCTGTACATCAATGTCATATCCAAAATGTTGAGCATATTTATGTCCAGCCTGAACAGCGCCACCGATACCGAGATTCTGAGGCAGATTCAGTACATTGATATTTTTCTTTCGACAAATATCGAGCGTGTCATCCGTGGACCCATCATTAACCACAACGTAGTCATAGCCAGCTCGAACCACTGAATCAACAGTAGAGACAATACTCTCCCGCTCATTATAGGCAGGTATTATGACAAGAATTCTTGGGGAGTTATTCATGTTGCTCCGTAAACTATGCCAAAGCTAAAGCCGATAAAACAAGTCTATCCACTCCAAATGGAGCCAACTTAATCATCACAAAAAGAGCGACCCGGATTTTATGAGACTGACCCTTTGGCGAGAACAATCCGATTAAAGGATTTGACTGATAGCTGGGAAACTGTTGGCTCATTTTGGCTTTAGCGAACTTCAACTTGGTCGACATCACCTTGAGACCGCATCCGCGACAATATGTTAATAAGGCATTGAATACATTTGCCAAATATGCATACTCAATTACATCGTAATCAGTTTTGTTCAATGAACTTAAATCGTGCGACTCAAGGAAAGAGTCAAACATATCGAAAATCAAACCATCGAAATTATGGTTACTCCCAAGAGTTTGAGTGGTCGATTTCCTATTTAAGCGGTAATAATAACCAGCATAATCAATCACTTTATACTTAGCCCCCCAATAATAGAGGGACAGATTAAAATAAATATCCTCCCCTTTCCGGGCATCGCTAAAATCAATATTATAATCTTCGATGAAAGACTTCTTTATCATTTTGCAACAAGCAACAGAATACGTGACAACGCTCCAAACACTATCGCTTGGGATATATGGTGATAAAGCACCGTCTACATCACGCGTGTAGCCACCAATAATTAGATCAAAGTCCTGATGTAATACTTCAGCAACATAGCGACTGATATAGTCACCAGCCACATAGTCATCGCTATCAACGAACATAATATACTCGCCCGACGCAATGCTTAAGCCACGAATCCTTGATTTACCTTGACCGACATTTTCATCGTTGTAGAGAACGGTCAGTTTATCCGAGTAACGTCCTGCGTAATCAGCAAGAATCGCTTGGGACGAATCAGAGCTGCAATCATCAATGCATATTACTTCGTAATTTGGGTAGGTTTGATTAACAAGTGAATCCAGACACTGTCTTAGATAGTTTTCGGCGTTAAATACGGGGACGATCACACTTACCTTAATCAACGAAAATCCCCCTTAGTCGACTTAAGGGTATAAATAATAAAACAGAGTGAAAAAACAAACGCTAACCCATAGCCCAATATTCCGGTAAAGCTAACGCCGTTCATAGAGAAATTCGGGACGAAATAGAAAGAAAATGCCAACGCTAGAAGTGCTGCGGCTGCGTTACCAATAAAAGACTCAATTACTTTTCTCATGGCAACCAATAAATCATTTGCAAACCAGAGTAAGACCGTAAAGAGCGAACAGATTAACATGGGCACCAACAGCTCAGTATGCTCAGCAACTTCTCCGCCATATAGCAAATAGAGGAAATAGTGACCGAAAAAACTAAATAGCAAAGAAAGCGCAGCAACGAGAGCGAGCATCGTCAGGCTAACTTTGATGAATAAAGATATAAAGGATTTATTATCGCCACGGGAAAAATGCTCGGCGAATCTACCTATCAAGGGCGTATAGATATAAGAAGCCCCCGTTTGAACGATAGCAATTGGCGAAGCAACCGAGGCATATATTCCAAGACTAGCCGTTCCGAACAATGAACTTAGCATTTGTCGAGGAAATGTCATGGCAGCACTGCAGGCAAATAAAGAAGCAGCCGGCAAAATCCCGATTTTAAGAAAATAGAAGACTGTTGATTTATTAATAATAGGACGTAGCGTATCAAATTGCCGTGCTTTTGGGATATCAAAGAACAAGCAGACAGGAATGCAAACAAGAGTCATGATCACAAGAGCCATTTCGAGACTCAAATTCATAATTAGAGCAGCTGAGAATGCCGTCACCGACAATATCCCCCGAAGCGCAAATGAAATGCCGACATAATCCATCCTGTAATTCTGCTGATCCAGGCCATGGAAAACATCGATAACAAGTTCAAGGGCTTTGTATAAAAGATAAATAAAGATAGATAACAATGCGCTAGATGCACAAGTGAAATAGCTATATATCATTGAGCCAATGAGTGCTGCGACTACGGTTAAGAACCTGAAACCAAGATAATCACCCGCAGAGAAGCTATGGCTCACATCTGAAACTTGAATGGTTCTCATTCTATACTGAGCAAAAGGTACAAAAATATTTGCGATAGACATAGCGAGCGCCAAATTACCAGCATATTCAAGTCCATCACTTAAGCGGACAACTAATACCGTGAGAAGCCACTGACAGCCAAGATATATTAAAGAACCCGCGGCGTTATATAAAATATTCTGTTTATCAGACAGCTCTCTACTCACAGACATCCAATCAAGACAAAACGGATTGCTTTAGTTTAAAGCAATCCGTTAAATTTTTATAACTTACGCCAATAACTCAGTGTCAACTACTTAGAAACACTAATTAGCCACGACTGCGCCTCGGTGCCGTTGGCGGTGTACAGCTGCGCCCGCGTCCCGTTCGAGGTCTTGCCCGAGGTTAGGTCGAACGCGGCGTCGGGGTCCATCGCCGAGCGGAACTCGTAGCTCCCGTCGCCCCTCCTGATCGCGATCCAGCGCTGGGGCCGGGTACCGCTCGCGTCCCAGAGCTGGAGCTTGGTCCCCGGGTCGGAGGACGGCCCGGTCGGGTCGATGGCCCTCCCGCTCTTGGCGTTCCTGATGACGACGTAGTCGCCCTCGTGGGTCACCGTCCAGGCCTGCGCGACGGTTCCGTTGACATCGTACAGGGAGACCGCAGTGCCGTTGGCCGTCCTGCCGCCCTTCGCCTCGAGGGCGGAGGAGGGGCGCTTGGCGGACCTGATCACGTACGTCCCGTCGGCAAGGTCGCCCGCGTGCTGGGATGCGAGCTCGTCGGCGCGCTGAGCTTTAACTGACTCCGCAACGACAGAACCGTAGGAATAATTCATATCAACGTAGCCGTTAACACCCGGAACAAGACCATCGCTCGCATATTGCCAAATACTGTAGTTGCCAGTGTAATCACACTGATAGTTATACTGCGCAATCCAATGGTCCCATGCGGATGACTTAAAAACCTGATCAGTCAAGACGTTGTTAAACCAATACAGATTCGCGTAAATACCAACCGAATATCCAGCGCTAGTAATGCGGTTGCAAAAAATTGAGGCCCTGGAAGCAATTCCAGCTTGTCTACCCTCTGCGATAATGGAATTATCTTCAAGATCGTAATAAACGGGAAGCTGCGGGGTATGTCCCGCCAAATTATCGATCACAAACGAAGCTTCATCTTCCGCCTGCGAGTCATCCCACGCATATGAATATAAATAAATGCCGTAAGGAATTCCCAGGCGTTCGCACTCAGAGATATTCCTTTGAAATTGATAGTCAAGTCGGCCGCCGAAAGAAGGAGCGCCAAAGCCAATTCGAAGAATGGCAAAATCGATACCAGAAGCCTTAACTGCTTCCCAATCAACTTTTTTTTGATGTTCGCTGACATCGATTCCCTCAGCAGTCGCCCCAGTTGGCAAATCCGTTATCGATAATGTCGAGATACCTTCGTCTTCAGAGGCATTGAGCGAAGAAACGATTTCGCCGTTTTCGTATCTCCACGAGTTTTCAACTAATGATCGCGAGGTATCGCCATAGCAGGAGTGCGCGAACGCAAGCCCAAATAGCAGTAACGAAATTCCAAATAGTATTTGCCTATTTATTTGACGCATATGCAAATCCTTCGAACGAAAAACGTTGCAATCATATCAAATTGAGAGAGCTCGAAAAAAATCGCCTCTCTTTCGCCTCTACAATCCAGCCACAAGCAATCTTTAATCCACCCTTAATTAATTCGACAAAAAGCAGGTAGGGCAAGCGTGGAGCAATTTAATCAAACTTGTATTAACCCATTTAACTGCAATTACACTACACATCTGCCACATAATTATTATCAAACATATGGCAAACCATACCATGCAACGGCATCCCAACTCTCTAAAGCGAGAAATACTCGCTCCCAGCGGATAGGTTCGGTCCGAGCCACGCGTCACCGTCAAGGAAAAACTCCGGCCAGCGTTGCATGAACAGTGCCTGCTCTCGTTTCCAGCGACGCAGCTTTTCCTCGTTGGCCTCTTCCCTGCCGCGCGAGGTGAACTCGTAGTGGTACAGCTCGGCATAGGGCGTAAAGATGGTGCGGTAGCCCGCCTCCCACACGCGCAGGCAAAAGTCTGCGTCGTTAAAGCCGACGGCGAATTCCTCATTGTAGCCTCCGACCTGCTCAAATACGTCGCGTCGGACCATCTGGCAGGCGCCCGTCACGGCACTAAAGTTGCCCGGACGCACAGCACGGGCAAGATAGCCCTCGCGCTTTGCCGAGAAATCCTGGTTGGCATGGGCAAGTGCGCCACGCACGCCGACCAAAATGCCGGCGTGTTGCACCAGATGATCGGCAAAATAAAGCTTGGCACCCACCACCCCCGCATCGGGGCGCTGCAGATAGCCCATCATCTCTTCAGTAAAGTCGGGGCTTATGACCTCGGTATCGTTGTTGAGCAGCAGCAGGTAGTCGCCCTTGGCGTGCTCCACACCAAAATTGATGATCTGGGAGTAATTGAACTCGCCCAGCCAGTACACAACGCGCGCGACGCCCTTGCCTTCGGATGCTGCAGCCACGCGCTCTGGCAGGGATTCGTAATACGCAAACGTCTCCGGGGCTTCGCTGTTGTTCTCCACCAAGACGATCTCGTAATTGGCATACGTGGCCTTCTGGGCGATCGACATCACACAGGCATCGAGCGTCTCAACGTGGTCCTTGGTGGGAACCACAATGCTCACCAGCGGCGAAGGCTCCGGCAGCGCATAGCGCATGCGGTAGACAAACGGCGTCTTGGTCTCCTCGACCGTTCCGTGAACGTCCAGCGAATCAAAGTAGCGCTGCAGCGCCAAACGACCAGCTTCAATGGCATACGGTTTGCTATCAGCAGAACCGTCGGCGGTGGAACCGGGGTGCACGCGCCAGTGATACAACACGTGGGCAATATGCTCAAACCGCGCGCCTGCCGCAAGGCAGCGAAGCGTCAGATCATAATCCTGGGCGCCCGCAACATCTTCTGGCGACATGCCAATGCAATCGATAAGCGCCTTCTCCACCATCAGAAAATGCGTCACGCAGTTATGGCTATAAAGCAGGTCAACGTTGAGCTTGGTCTTAAATACCGGCTGACCCCACTCCCCCGTTTTCTGGAACATGTCCTCGTCACAGAACAGGACCTGCGGACGCTCTCCCTCTGCCGCTTTGTTCAATACGGCGACATAGTGGAACAGCGCGTCCGGCTCCAGAATGTCGTCATGGTCCAAAAATGCGATGTAGTCGCCCGACGCTTGCTCAATACCCGCGTTGGTGTTGACCACGATGCCGCCGTTGCCGGTTAGCTCAATGCGACGAATTCGCCCGTCGTGAGCAGCTGCCGTAAGAGTGACCACTGTATCCCATTCGGGCGAGGCGTCCATAAGCAGCAATTCCCAGTTGTCATAGCTCTGGGATAGCACCGAGTCCAGCAGCTCACGCAGGTAGACCTGATCGGTCTTGTAGCATGGCACCACAATGCTCACGAGCGGCCTATAGGCAAATGCCGCTGAAGCGACACGCTGGCACGTCAAATCACCCGGCTTTGCGCGATGCTGCTCAAACCAACGTCGATAAGCGGCGTCGTCCGCGCGTGCATCCTTCATGCGATTCCAGCCGTCGTCGACCATGCCGTTGTACAAACGACCATCCATGGCGCAAAATCCGCTCTGGAATTGACCCGTAGGATCAGCCGCAATCGCGACAAAATCGCGTATATCCTGAGGCATCTCAACGCTCAGATACATTTTATTGACGCGACATCCGTTTTGCTGGAGAACATCGACCTGCGACTCAAAAACATGCACGGTGGCATCGATCGCATTCATGTGCGTATCGAAGACCTGTAGCTCAGGGGCGCACTGGGGGTCTCCCGCCCACTTGACCTCATAGCGCCAGACGGCGCCCTCATCTGCCGGTAAATAACGAACGGCATCGATCTCGTAGCGACCACAGCATTCGCCACGCTGGGCATCGCGGATAAGCGCGCACATCGCAGGCTTTGCTTTGTAGTTAACCTTAGATTCCAGCTTGGCAATACGACTGTCAAGGCGAATAGAGCCCAGCCTTTTACCGCCGGACGCAAACGAAACGTCAATTGTAGAGCCGTCCATAAACGGAAGCACCAAGACGACGAGCTCGCGCTCATAATCGGCAACGGAGGGACAAAGCGCAAGCACGCGGCCGTGATCGACCGGCAGTGCCAAGGACGGCACGCATGCCCCATCGGTCGTCGCGTGAGCAAAAACCTGGGAGCCCTCCTGCTCAATAAGCCCCGCGATATCCTGACCGACAAAACGAAGCAGGACAAACAGACGACCCTGACTGCGGCAAAGCGCCAAACGCTTGATACTCATCTACACCTCTCGCTTTCCCAGAGCATTCGCAGCCATGCGCTTGCACGCGCCCAGGCGCCCAAACCTCAAGGCGTCGTAATCGAACATGAGCTTTTTGCACGAACGAGCAGCAGGAGCCTTACCGATAAGTGCCGCACGCACCATAGCGGCAACAGAAGGAGCGCATTGTGCGAGCGCAGCATCACTGCCCACGGCAGAACCATCAAGCGCCGCGGCAACGGCAGCAAAAACCTTGCCGCAGCCCGAGCTCAGCAGCCTGAGTGCATCGTACAGTACCAGATCACACAGGAAGTACGCCAGGTCATCGGCATGCTGGGCATCGAGCCCATCATGGCGCCAATCGGCCAGCACCGCGGAGTATATCTTCACGTGCTCCAGTAAACGCGTCTCATCGTCATAGCGCATGGTGTCCATGAGCGAGCCCTTGCGTGCCACGCGATAGTCGTACAGCTTGTTCGAGATAAGCGCGGTCTTACGCGAGCGACCATAGACGGCAAAATCGAAGACCTGGTCCTCGCCATACTTAACGGTTTCATCGAACACGATCCCGTTGCCCAGCAAAAAAGCGCGCTTGCAAGCGGTGCGCCATGCAAAGGGGCGAGACGCTTCCTTAAACAGCAGGTCGGAGCTATAGCCCTCAAACGACGCATCGCGCGGGCTCAAAACGTAGTTAAGCCACGGATACCCTGCCTCCAGCGGATACGGGTTTGCGCCAAAGGTCAAAACGTCGCAATCCTCACGCTCAAAGGCATCAACGATTACGCGGCACGCATCAGGCGTAAACCGGTCGTCGGAATCCAAAAACGCAACGACAGGCGCCGTGGACGCAGCGATGCCCGCATTGCGCGCGCTCGACAGACCACCGTTGGGCTTATCGACAAGCTTAAAGCGTGTATCCTTTTCGCAATAGGCAGCGGCGATGTCGCGCGAACCATCCGGCGAACCATCGTTAACCAGCACGCCCTCCCAATCGGGCATATCCTGCGCGAGTAGGGAGTCCAGGCACCATGCCAGGCACTCCTCCACCTTGTAGATGGGAACGACGACGGAAATCCTAGGGGTAGCCATGGTCACGCGCTCCTACTGTGCCGCCGGCACGTCGTCGGGATGCGGGTTATCGCCATAGGTACGCTGATACGTCAGCACGCGCCAGACCAGCGGCAGGCCGCCTATCTTAAAGTAGTGCTTAAACGTATTGAGCTTGCCCGGCTTTTTAAAGCCAAAGCGCGAATCGATATAGGCACGGGGCGATTTGACCATCAAACGCAGGTCGGTCTCGCCGCGCGGGTCGAAGAGCGACAGGTCAAAGCGATCGGCATCCCAATCAGCCTTAAGCTCGGGAGACGCCTTCTCCCAAAACCGCTCACGCAACTCATCGACCAGACGCTCGTCATTCCAGCGGTACGTATCGACCTTCATGCGCATTAAAATGCCCTGGAGCCGAGCCTTGAGCTCGGGGCGTTCATCCAAAAAGCGCTGCATCTCGGCATATTCGTCGCACACGCAAAACACCTTGTTGGGCGAATTAACGGAGCTCTTCTCGTTATCCTGGCGATAGCACAAAATGGGATCCGCAATAAACGCAGCACGCTCGGCGCTTGCCCAGACCTTAAAGTTAAAACCCGCATCCTGATACGAGGCACCCGGCGTGGGAAGGAACCGAATCTGATTGTCGTTGAGAAACTCGCGACGATAGATGGCCGACCAAATGGACGGCTTGCGGTAGAAAATGCCCGGGCGATCGACGGGACGATACGCCGCACCCGTCATATACTCGTCGATAATCCCAAACAACTCGCGGCGCTCGCTGGGCGTGGACCAGTACAGGTAGAAGTCGCCCTTAACAACATCGGCGTGCTCGGCGTCAGCCTTGGCAACCAGCTTTTGGAGCGAATCCTCGAACATAAAGTCATCGGACTCCAAAATGCCCACGTACTCGCCACACGCCATCTCCAGGCCGCGATTCATCGAGTCGCCGTAGCCGCTGTTGGCCTTGTCAATCATCTTGACGCGCGCATCGCGTGCCATGTACTCGCGAATGATATCCGGCGAGCTATCGGTGGAGCCATCGTTGATGCAGATGATTTCGATGTCCTTGAGCGACTGTGTCACAGCGGAATCGAGGCACTCGCGCAGGTAGCGCTCAACATTGCAAATGGGAATAAGCAACGAAACTTTAGGGGTATCAGAGTTCTGCAAGAGAACCTCCTGTTGAATAGCGTGTAACAGGGTTATTTTAGCAGCCGAGTTGCGGCGGGCGGCACCGCTTGGAATTAGATAAAGCGTTCCAGGCAGGCCTTGAGACCGCGGGTCGAAAGATAGAACAGCGTGGCGTCTGCCATCGAAACGCCCGAGGTCGCCGCAACGAGCTTATGGGCAACACGGCAAACGGCGCCCTTAGCAGGCATATCTGCCCACTCCGTTCCCAAAAACGTCGTGAAATCCATATTGACGCGACCGGCCACGCGACGGAAACCATCGGCATCCAAGCGCGCCAAATCAAACACGATAAGGTCCAAGAACCAGGTAATCAGCTCTCCGGGCCACAGGTCCAAAAGGCCGTAGGCCGCCCAGTCTTCCATAACTTCCTCGAGCATCCTCATGTGTGCGTCGAGCTTTTTGGCGCGTGCCTCGGCACTGTTGAACTCGTGCGTCGCCGATTCGCTCTCCATCACGTAGTGGTAGAACCTGACCGGCATGACGACGGTCTTTGAGGCCAGCGCGTAAGCTGCAAACTGGAACACAACGTCCTCGCCCAAGGCCAAGCCGGGGGCAAAACGTATGCCCTCGCGATTGAGCAGCTCGCGCGAAAAAGCCGCGCGGCACGCATAGGGCTGTGCGTTTGCGTGGAACAGCAACTGGGGATCACGGGCGCCAAAAGTGCCCGCCTTGGGGCTCATGAGTTGCTGGACCCGCTTGGGCGCAGCGTCGGACGGCTCGCAAACGCCGCCAAAGACGGCGGCCTCGGCATCTGCAGACTCCATGGCATGCAGCACGCACTCGACCGTCTGGGCGTCGATGTAATCGTCGGCGTCCACAAAAAAGACGGTCTCGCCCTCGGCGGCATCGATACCGGCATTTCGAGCGCACGAGACACCAGCGTTTTCCTGGTCAATCACCAGCACACGGTCGTCGGCCTGCGCAATTTGACGCAAGACGCCCAGCGAATCGTCAACCGAACCGTCGTTGACACAGACAACCTGAATCGAGCGCTCAGACTGTGCCAGCAGCGAGTCGAGGCATCTCTGAATGGAGCGCGCAGAGTTGTACACGGGAACGACAATAGTCGCTTTGGGAATCGAGGCCTCTCCCATACCGACCTACCCCCTCAGCGATTCGATGAGGAAGGCGGCGACCACACCAGGGCCTCCAACCGAGGCATAATACTTAGCGCGCCCCAAGGCACCATCCGTTGCAAAGTGCGGATGCTCGTCAACCCAGCCCTCTGGATCTTTGAGGATGGCAGCGAGATTCGCGCGCTTCCACGGCTTAAGATCGTCCAGCGAAAACTCCCCGGCGTCCAAGGCCGCTTGGAATTCCTTGGCCATCTGCACCAGGAACTCCTTATAGAACTTGGGTGCCAAGCGCACATAGTTCCACATATACGAATCGTATTTAATGAGCTGATTGAACTTGAGCATGCGGGCGACGTCATCGCTTGCGTGATCGCGAGCATAATCTTCTCGGATCCAGCGCTCGATTTCGGCATACTCGGTATTGACGCAAAAGACCTTAGCCGAAGAATTGACCGAGGAGTTCTCGTTGTCCTGACGATACGAAAGCACGGCATCGTGCAGGTAAACGGCCTTGTCGGCGCATGCGATCGCCTTAAAGGCAAACGACGTGTCCTGAAAGGATGCTCCCGGAGTCGGCAGGAACTTGATGCCGTTGCGCTCAAGAAAATCACGGCGGTACACGGCCGACCAAATCGACGGCTTTTGCTTAAAGAACTGCGTCGTGTCGCTCGGATGCACCGGCTTGTCACAGTCCCTTGCCTTAAACATCTCGTGCAGCGAGCGGCGCTCCTCGGGCTTAGACCAGTAAAAATCAAAATTCGCCTTCGCAAAATCGGCGTTGCAGCGCTCGGCAGCTGACACGAGCTTTTCCAGCGCATCGGGTGCCATAAAGTCATCGGACTCCAGAATGCCGATGTACTTGCCGCGCGCCATCTCGAGCCCGCGGTTCATAGAGTCGCCGTAGCCACTGTTGGCCTTATCAATCATCTTCACACGCGCATCGCGCTCCATGTACTCACGGATAATCACCGGTGAGTTGTCGGTAGAGCCGTCGTTGATGCAGATGATTTCGATGTCCTTGAGCGTCTGCGCAACGGCGGAATCGAGGCACTCGCGCAGGTAGCGCTCAACATTATAGATGGGGATAAGCAGCGACAGAATAGGGCCGCCAGAGACGTTAGTAGACAAATGTGCTCCTTAGGAAATACCTGTCGATAATGGTATCAAAGGGCTGACGTACCAACGGGCGTTTATATAATCTATGGAGCCCGCAGAGGCAAACCGGTACGAAAGGACGTCATGCAGCCCGAAGCCGCACGCAACACATCCATCGAAGCGCTGCGCTTGGTCGCGGTCGCTGAAACGCTCGTACTCTCAAGCAGCAATCAGCACATCAATGTAACGCATAGCAGTCACCTCGCCCATGGCAGGTTCCTGCGTTTTATTCAAACCTTGCCAACATGGCGCAGCGACCCTTTACAATAGGTGCCGTCCTACGGACGCATTCGATAGCTTCCGCGCAGCGCTCGCCCGCCGCGCGTGAAAGGATATATTCCCCATGATTTCCACCCTTCCCGCCCCCATCGACAAGCTCGCCATCGTTGTCGTTACGTACAAGCGCCAGGAGCTCTTGGCTAACCTATTCGACTCCATGACCGAGCTCACGGCAACGCCTTGGCGCATCGTGATCGTCGATAACGAGAATTCGCGCGAGACCGAGGCCATGTGCACCGCATTTAACGAGCGCTTGGCCAACCTGTGGGGCATCGACGCTGACCAGCCCGATGCAAAGGGAGGCACCGACCGCGTTATCTACGCGCCGCAGCTCAAAAACGGCGGCGGCGCAGGTGGCTTCTCCGCCGGTACCAAGTGCGCCTACAATCTGGGCGCTCAGTGGTTTTGGGTCATGGACGACGACGTGCTCGTCATCCCGGAGGGCATCGAGCGCCTGGCCAAGTGGACGGACCGCTACGACGTCATCCAGGGTTCGCGCCTGGACTTCGACGGCGGCGCCTTCTTTTGGCAGTACCAGCTCATCCTTTCGCTCGGCATTCCCAACCCCATTGCCAAGTCGGACTTGGGCCCCGAGGGTTACCGTCCCATGAACCAGCTGTGCTTTGAGGGCGGCCTGTTCTCGCGACGCGTAGTCGACAAGATCGGCCTGCCCGACGCTCGCTTCTTCATCTACGGCGACGACGCCTGCTACGGTTATGTCGCCAGCCAGCACTTCCCCGCCGCCGTGGTCGCCGACGTGGTGCTCAAGCGCGCCCGCGCCGTCTCTAACTGGGACATCGCCGGCAAACGACAGCTCAACTCCACGAGCGACACCAACCGCTACTACATCATGCGCAATCGCGGCTTTTTGGCCCGTTACATGCAGATTTACGGCGACTACCACCCCATCTTGTTCCGCTTGGGCAACGCCGCGACCTTCTGCAAGGAGTTCATTCGTCTGGCAGCGGTCGACAAGTGCTTTAAGACCGGCATCCCGGCGCTGCGCCGTGGCATGAAAGATGCCCGCAAGATCATCAAGGACCCCAACTGGAAGCCCATGCCGCCTATGAAGGACGCAGAGTAGCGGACACCCCTACAGCCGCTGGCACACCGCTGCCACACGACACCCGTCAAACCCGAATCCCCAGCGCATGCGGCCCACACCGGGTCGCGGTACGCGAATCTTGTCGATGCCGTCGCGCTCTATGTCGAGCAGTGCCTGAACGGCCAGCAGCTCCAGGCCGAGCGCGTCTACGCCGGGGTCATACATCATGTTGACCGTTATCAGCGGACGCTCGTCGAGCATGCCGATCGTGTCTGCCACGTCAAACACGGTGCCCGTAGGAAATACCTGGATGTCCCGGCGATCCGCGCCACGCTTTCGCCTCGAGGCAGGATTGGCATAGCCCGGCAATCCAAAGCAGAGCCCCTGCAAGAGCAGGTGATATGGCAGCTGTGCATCTGGGTTGTTCACACCGATTCCCGCATCTCCCAGGATGCGGTCTAACGCCCGCTTCACCGTATCCTCGTCCCCACGGCACAACCCGTCGCGAAACGCATCGACGTCACGAACGTCCTCGGCAGTACACTCAAACCACTCAATAATCACCAGACGCAAGGCATGGCGAAGCTCATTATTGGGCAACCGCAGAGCACGGAGACGACTGCCCTGCTCCGGCTCCTCAGTCATATCTGTCGTCAGGAAACCGGACAGATACAGCGCCGTCCACAGACCATCATCAGACGAGGCCTCTGGCCCCGCAGCGCCCAAACCAAGCGAGACCTCAACGCATCCATGGGCCTCGAGCAAATCGAACAGAGCCGAAAGGCGGTCAAGATTCCACCCGGCAACTACCCTACTCAGGCAATCGGCATACCCATACAGATCGGCTCGCACAGGCGCCGTGCAGCCTCGGTCCAGAAAACCAATCACACGCGCCGGACTCGAGCAATAGGCCTTGCCAAACCGATATCCCTCGAACCATTCACGCGCATCATCCAGGCATTCCTCGCGTCCAGCATGATTCAGCAGAGCCTCGACCTCGGCATCCGAAAAGCCGAACCAACGGTCGCACCACGTCGAAAGGGGCGTCGAAAGACAATACGAGCAACCGCGCAAAGAAAGCGCCGCTTCGGCAGAACCAGGACGCTCCCCCATCAGACAAGCCAAGCGTAGCGAATTGCCCGCAGCGGCAATGGCGTCAAACAGCACGCGATCGAACAGCTTTGCCGGATCGGCGCCGGAAGCACCCCTCGCACTCGCACGGCCCAACCACGCCGCGTCGTACCCATCAACGAGCAATACAACTTGCTCATCGCAGGCCATCTCCAGCAGCTCAATGAGCACACCGAGCACCGAGTCAACCTCGTCCGCGCTCGCTACGCCACGCGCAACGCGTTCGATGTGACGCACCTTATCTCGTGCTAAATCCGGGGCTTCCAAGAGTGCCAGCAAGCGAGCGCATTCGCCCGAAAGAGCATCACGCACGATGCCGACGACGTTGGCACCGCACCTCGCGGCGCCAGAAAAGTCCAGCGATATCACCGGATAGCAAGCGTACTCATTCCGATAGCGCCCGCCATCCGCATCCCAAATCAGAGTATCGGCAAACGAGCTCCGACCGACACGACCGACCAAAGGACGCTCCAGAAAAGCCTTGAGCATCGACAAGTTCAAGCTCTTACCAAAACCCTCGGGTCGGCAGCACACCATAACGGACGCATCGCAATCCAGCACATCGGCAATAAACATGGTCTTGTCGACCAGCGTGCAGCAACCAAGAGCCTCTATATAGTCGTGCATACCAATGGGTAAAACCGCATCGTCGGCACCACCGATCAAACGCGCACCAAAGCCGGTAGCACCACCATCATTTGCCTGTTCAGACACCAAAACGTTCCCCCTAAATCGCAGCACAATGCCAATTGTAATGACCGCCTCGCACGTACTGATGTCGGTGCGCAAACAGATCGGGCAACGGTAGCAACATGGGTGTAAGGGGGCATAACTAATCGTTGCACAACAAAACGGGGCCCGATGCAGCAGCACCGGACCCCGTCCCGACTCTTTAGCTATCTGACAATCGAGAGGTTACTCCTCAGAACCGTCCTCCCCAGCAGTCTTCCGCTGCTGATCGAGCTTATTCTTGCCACTCACAATAGACGTGGCACCCAGCGTGGCCAAGCTTGCACTGGCAAGGCTCGCCATAACGATGAGGTCGCCCGTCTTGGGCATGTTACCGCCCGAAGACTTGGTCGTGGTAGTCGTCGCGGCGGACGAAGTACCACCTTTGTCACCGGCCTTCTGAGCATCGGCGTTGGACTGCTTCACGCCCGCACTGGCAGAAGCATCAGCAGCACCGTTGGCATTGGATCCGGAACCCTGCTCAGACGCTCCCCCATTAGAAGAAGAGCTGCCGTTAATGCCCGCCATCAAAGACCATCCCAGCATTGAACCAACCTGCTCGCCGGCAGAAGACTTGTCTTCTGCCGAGGAATCACCAGCATCGGTGCCTTCGTTCGAACCATCCTCGGAAGCATCGGAGCCAGACCCGTTAGAGGGGCCGGCATCGGCAGAGGAATCGCCAGTGCCACCGGAAGCCCCCGCATCGGTGGAGCCAGAATTCGTACCATCCGTAGCGCCGTCGGAACCAGAAGTCGACGAATCGCCCGAAGCATCACCAGAAGCAGTGCCACCAGACGCAGCCCCGCCGTTACCGGCATCATCGCTGCCCGCATCAGTCGAGGGCGCATCCGCATCGTTATCGTCGCCCGCATCGCCATCGGTATCAGGCGTCGGCGCAGCAGGAGCGGCGGGCGCCATGCTCGGGCCGGGCGCCGGCGTGGGCTCAGGCTCCACGGGCGTTGCCGCGGCAGCCTCGTCCTCGGCAATGTAGACCAGGCAGTCCTTGAGCTCATTGCGGTAGCGATTCTTCCATCCCTCATGGTACTGAGGCTGACTCGAATACTTGCGCGCCACGTTATCAACCACGCAGTTGGAAAGCGCCGTCACAAACTCGCGGTCGGTCATGCTGTTGGAAAGGTTTGCCCAGCGAAAAAAATCCTGACAGCCATAGGTGCCGCACATATTGGTGATACTCCACACCATGCCCTTGACGCAGTCAGCACGGCCGGAGATGTCAATGCCAAGAGCGCTCTTGAGCCATGCCTCGGTCACTGCATAGTACGAGTTGTACGCATACGCATCCTGCAGGGCTGAGAACTCAGTAGGATCGGTGTTATAAGCGCTCTGGAAGGCCTCCTGCGCAATACGTCCCAACTCGGTGAGTTGGCCGTTCGCATACATGGGGTTGCTCGCGTTGGAAATCTCGCTGCCGTGATCGATCGCAGCCTTAAGCATGCCGTACTTGGCAGAATCGTAGTTGTAGACCTGCTTCATAAACGGAATGAGCGACCAACGACGGTCGAACTGGTAATAGCCCAGCGCGTTGTATCCGTCGCCATACGAAAAACCCTGGTTGTAATTGCCGTGGCTCTCGTACTTGGTAAAGTACTTCATCTCGTCGGTCACGTTGACAAACGAAACGCCCTGAACCGACCTCAGCACGCCCGAGAAGGACTGCTGGGTGTAAAGGCCCTTATCGATATCGGTGGCATCCGAGGCAACACCCGGCGTGGGCTCCTCGGCAACAGCAGTCACAGGAGCGGCAACGGCGCCAAACGAAAGCGCCAACGTCAGACCCGCGACAATTGCGGAATGCTTGGGCTGCATAGATCCTCCCTGCATTGGTGTGGTTAAAGTGCAGTTTGCAAAGATAAATTTAAGTATTGCAGCTCGCCGTTTGTTGCACAACAACAACTCGGCAAACGGCAACAGCCCTCCGCGAAATCTTAAGGAATTAAACAAACTGGTCGTCGGGAGCCAGCAGAAGCTCGCCGTAACGCTCCATCAACCCGTCTCTCAACTGACAGAAAGCGGGAATATAGACGTTCAAGATGCACTGAATCAAATCTTGAGCGAGCTTATTGTCATAGATATGGACGTTCGTATTGCGGTCTCTGAGCATAGCTAGCCAGGCCGCCTCATCAATAAAGTCGTAGAATCGGTAGGCCTCTTTCAAGATGGCACGAGGAGACCCCGACGCGGCAAGCGTGGCACCCTCATACTCGAGCAGACGCTTAAGGAGCGTAATTGAGATACCGAAAACCTGCTCATAGATATACGCACATCCGGAGACAACATAGTCGTTGTCGAAATCTTGGAATCGAGCTGTCTCTAGCAGTGCCAGACGCGAATCAAAGGCTTCATATGACTTCACGAAAGCCAGCCCCTACAGCTTAATGTCGAAGTTGATCTCGGGGACGGCGGCTAGGTCGGCCAACGTCACGCCGTCGACGTACTTTTCAATCACGTCGTCCAGCCCGCGCCAGAACTTGACGGTCGAGCAAAGATCGCTGCGGGTGCAGCTGTTGTCGATGCCATCGCACGCCACCGGAGCCGTGCTGCCCTCGACGGCACGCAGGATGTCGCCGGCACGCACCTCGGCGGGGTCCTTGGCCATCATGTAGCCGCCGCCCTTGCCGCGCACGCTCTTAAGCAGGCCTGCCTTCATGAGCGGACGGACCAGCTGCTCCAAATACTTTTGCGAGATATGCTCGCGGTCGGCGACCTCGCGCAGGGCGATTTTGCCCTCGACGTCGCCAAGCGCTGCGATATAGATCATCAGACGGAGGGCATAGCGGCCCTTAGAAGAAATGAGCATACCTACCCTCTCATCGTTGCCGGGACAAAATACCAGGCTTGTTTATCCCAAATCTTATGCACGCGGGGCAAACAAGCCTTATTATTATGTCCCACATCTAAAAAGTCGAGTGGATTAGTCGGGTTTTCCCTTGACTAACGCCGAACCCATAGTAACTTTATTCCGAGAAGATTCCTAGGGTTTAGTACACCTATGAGTACACCATATACAGAGAGGGACAGCATGAGCGCAAATCCGCTGCTTTCCATCGAAGGTCTGACCGCCTCCGTGGACGAGAAGACCATCCTCCACAATGTCAACCTCAACGTCGCCGCCGGCGAGACCCACGTGCTGATGGGACCCAACGGCGCCGGCAAGTCCACCCTCGGCCACCTGGTCATGGGCGACCCCGTCTACACCGTGCAGGACGGCCGCATCGTCTTTGACGGCCAGGACATCACCGAGCTCACCACCGACAAGCGTTCGCGCGCCGGCCTGTTCCTGAGTTTCCAGGCCCCGGTCGAGATCCCGGGCGTGCCGCTGTCGAGCTTTTTGCGCGCCAGCATCGCCGGCCGCCCCGGCCTGGAGATGAAGGGCAAGGAGTTCCGCCGTCGCGTCAAGGAGCTCGCGGCCGAGCTCAACATGGACACCGCCTACCTCAACCGCGAGCTGGGCGTGGGCTTCTCGGGCGGCGAGAAAAAGAAGGTCGAGATGCTCCAGCTTCTGCTGCTGCAGCCCAAGCTCGCCATCCTGGACGAGACTGACTCGGGCCTGGACGTCGACGCCCTGTCCACCGTCAGCCATGGTATGGACGCCTACCGCAAGAGCTGCGACGGCTCTATGCTCATCATCACGCACAACACGCGCATCCTGGAGCACCTGGATGTCGACCGCGTCCACGTTATGGTCAAGGGCCACATCGTGCGCGAGGACGACGCCTCGCTCATCCCCTGGATCGACAAGAACGGCTTTGAGACCTTCGAGCGCGCGGCCGCCGAGCAGCGCGCCCAGGCCGAGGCCGCCGCTGCCGAGCAGCAGGCGTAAAGGGGCGACGCAATGACCAAGAACCGCACCGAGGTCGCGGACATCGACCGCAGCCTCTACGACTTCACCTATGGCGAGGAGGGATTCGAGCGCCTCGACGCCGGCATCACGCCCGACATCGTGCGCGAGATCAGCGCCAAGAAGGACGAGCCGCAGTGGATGCTCGACCTGCGCTTAAAGTCCCTCGAGATCTTTAACCGCTTCCCCAATCCGACGTGGGGCCCCTCCATCGAGGGCCTGGACATGAACAACATCGTCACCTACGTCAAGCCCAACACCGACCAAAAGCACGACTGGGAGTCGGTGCCCGACGACATCAAGAACACCTTTGAGCGCCTGGGCATCCCCGAGGCCGAGCGTAGCTACCTGGCGGGCGTCGGCGCGCAGTACGACTCCGAGCTCGTCTACCACAACATGCAGGACGCTGCGTCCAAGATGGGCATCGTCTACTCCGGCATCGAGGAGGCCCTGCACGACCCGCAGTGGGAGCCGCTCATCCACGAGAAGTTTATGACGCTTATCCCGCCCACCGACCACAAGTTTGCGGCCCTGCACGGTGCCGTGTGGTCGGGCGGCTCGTTTGTCTACGTGCCCAAGGGCACCAAGCTCGATTTTCCGCTGCAGAGCTACTTCCGCCTCAACGCCAAGGGCGCCGGCCAGTTTGAGCACACGCTCATCATCGTCGAGGACGATGCCGACCTGCACTTTATTGAGGGCTGCTCCGCGCCCAAGTACAACGTGGCCAACCTCCACGCAGGCGCTGTCGAGCTGTTTGTGGGCAAGCGCGCGCATCTGCGCTACTCGACTATCGAGAACTGGTCCAAGAACATGTACAACCTCAACACCAAGCGTGCACGCGTGGACGAGGACGGCGACATCGAGTGGATCAGCGGCTCCTTCGGCAGCCACGTGGGCTACCTCTACCCCATGAGCGTGCTCAACGGCCGTCGCGCCCGCTCGAGCTTTACCGGCATTACCTTTGCCGGCGCCGGCCAGAACCTTGATACCGGCTGCAAGGTCGTGCTCAACGCACCCGATACCTCGGCGACCGTCGAGACCAAGGGTATCTCCAAGAGCGGCGGCATCCAGACCTTCCGCAGCTCCATCGTGGCCACGCCTAAGGCCGAGGGTTCCAAGGCAACCGTGAGCTGCCAGTCGCTCATGCTCGACGACCAGAGCCGCTCCGACACCATCCCCGCCATGGACATCCGCGCCAAGAACGTCGACATCGGCCACGAGGCCACCATCGGCCGCATCGGCGACGACAAGGTGTTCTACCTGATGAGCCGCGGCATCTCGGAGGAAGAGGCCCGCACCATGATCGTCAACGGCTTTGCCAACCCGGTCTCCAAGGAGCTGCCGCTTGAGTACGCCGTCGAGATGAACAACCTGATCAAGCTCGAGATGGAAGGAGCGATCGGATAATGAAAGAGACCACGAACACCGCTGCTACCACGCTCGAGCAGGTTAATGCGATGCCTGCCGCCACTTGGGGTTGGCTCAAGATGAACCAGACCAAGCTCGAGCTTTCGGACGAGTTTACCGTCGCTCCCGCCGAGGCCGTCGAGGTCGAGGGGCTGGACGAGCAGTTCCGCGGCGCTGCCGACGCCTTCGACGCCGCCATGGACCCCATGGCCGAGCGCTTCCCCGAGCGCCGCGCCTCCGCCCCCGGCGACGCTGCCGACCGCGCCCGCATCACGCCAGAGACCGAGCTCGACGTGCCCGCCACCTCTGTCTACCAGGCCGGCGCCATCAAGCTCGAAGAGGAGCTCTCCCCTGCCGAGGCCTTCGAGACCGGCATGGGCGAGACCGCCTACACCTACCTGGCCGACCATGCCACCAAGCACATCGCCATCGATGTGCCCGCGTACCAGCACGCCACGGCCACTGTGCGCGTGAATGGCATCGACGCAGCCGCTGCGATTGCCGCCATCGATGTCGTCACCCGCCCGCAGGCAACGCTCGATCTGCGCATCGCTTTGGATTCCCCCGTTACCGGCAAGGGCGTCGTGGGCTCCGTGCTGCGCGTGTGCGCCCACGAGAACGCCACCGTCAACGTGACTTGCACGCAGACGCTCGATGACAGCTGGATCGCACTCGACGACACCGGTCTGTTCCTGGACGAGGGTGCGCGCGTCAACGTGCAGCACACCGTCCTGGGTGCCGGCGCCAGCGCCACCGGCCTTGCCGGCGACCTGCTGGGCGATACCGCCAAGGTGACCATCGATACCGATTACCTGGGCGCCCGCGAACAGGTGCGCGACTTTAACTACGAGCTACGCCACCGCGGTCGCAAGACCGAGTGCGAGATCGACGCCAACGGCGTGCTGACCGGCACGTCCAAGAAGGTCTACCGCGGCACCATCGACCTCGTGCACGGCTGCAAGGGCGCCGTCGGCACCGAGCGCGAGACGGTGCTCTTGGCCAACAAGGGCGTCGACAACAAGACCGTTCCCGTCATTCTCTGCGACGAGGACGACGTCGCCGGCAACCACGGCGCTACCATCGGCCACGTCCGTGACGAGCAGCTGTTCTACCTCGCCTGCCGCGGCCTTGACCAAAACGCTGCCGAGGATCTGTTCATTCGCGCCAAGCTGGAGGACGCCGCACTTTCCGCCACCGATGAGCGCACCCGCGCGGCCGTCGTCCGCCTGGGCAACAACCTGATCGACAACTTTGAGGAGGAGCTCGCATGATCGACACCGAGCACGTTAAATGCGACACCTGTACTGCCCCCGAGCCCATGGAGCTCGACGCCAGCGACGAGGCCTCGCGCGGCTGGCCTACCGTCGACATCGAGACCAATCCCTACAAGGCGCAGTTCCCGCTGTTCCAGCAGCACCCCGAGATCGCCTTCCTCGATAGCGCCGCCACCGCTCAGCGTCCCGCCTGTGTGCTCGACGCCGAGCGCGACTTCTACCAGCGCATGAACGCCAACCCCCTACGCGGCCTGTACTCGCTGTCCGTCGAGGCTACCGAGGCCATCGCGAAGGTGCGCCAGCAGATCGCCGACCTCATCGGCGCCCCCCAGGCCAACGAGGTCGTCTTCACCCGTAACACGAGCGAGTCGCTTAACCTGGTCGCCAAGAGCTTTGCGCCCACAGTCCTCGAGCCGGGCGACGAGGTCGTCATCACCATCATGGAGCACCACTCCAACCTGATTCCGTGGCAGCAGGTCTGCCGCGAGACCGGCGCCAAGCTCGTCTACCTCTACCCCACCAAGACCGGCCAGCTCACGACCGAGGAGGTTCTGTCCAAGGTGGGCCCCAAGACCAAGATCTTGGCCGTGGGTCAGGTCTCTAACGTCCTGGGCGTTGAGAACCCGGTCAAGAACCTCGGCAAGCTCGTGCACAAGTACGGTGGCTATCTGGTCGTCGATGGTGCACAGTCGCTGCCGCACATGCCGGTCGATGTGGCCGACCTGGGCGCCGACTTCTTTGCCTTCAGCGCGCACAAGGCCATGGGCCCCATGGGCATCGGCGTGCTGTGGGGCAAGATGGACCTGCTCAACGCCATGCCGCCCATGCTTACCGGTGGCGAGATGATCGACTCGGTCACCGAGCAGGACGCCGTCTGGGCTCCCGTCCCCGAGAAGTTCGAGGCCGGCACGCAGGACGCCGCCGGCATCTTCGCCACGGGTGCGGCGCTTGATTACCTGGTCAACACGGTGGGCTACGAAAACATCCAGGCACGCGAGCAGGCACTCGTCCACTACCTGATGGGCGAGCTTATGCAGCTCGACTTTGTCCAGATCATCGGCTCCATCTATTGGGACAACCATCACGGCGTCGTCAGCTTTAACGTCAAGGGCATCCACCCGCATGATGTCGCGAGCATCGTGGACATGGACGGCGTATGCATCCGCGCCGGCCACCACTGCGCGCAGCCGCTGCTCACCTGGCTGGGCGTCGAGAACCTTGCCTGCTGCCGCGCCAGCGTGGCCTTCTACAACGACAAGGCCGATATCGACAAGTTCATCGCCGGCCTACATCACGTTTGGAGCACGTTCAATGGGTAATCTGTACACCTCCACCACGTTTATGGAGCACAACTCGCACCCCGACTACAAGTACGAAATGGATGCCCCCACGCACGAGCACGACGGCATCAACCCCAGCTGCGGCGACGAGCTCACCTTGCAGCTGCGTGTCGAGAACGGCGTGATCGAGGAGGCCTCCTTTACCGGTCACGGCTGCGCCATCAGCCAGGCCAGCGCCGACATCATGGCCGACCTCATCACCGGCGAGACGGTCGAGGAAGCACATCGCTTGGCAGGGCTCTTCCTCGCCATGATCCGTGGCGAGGAGCTCTCCGAGGAGGACCTGGAAGACCTGGACGAGGCCGCCCAGCTCCAGGACATCTCGCACATGCCTGCCCGCGTCAAATGCGCCGAGCTCGCCTGGCGCACCCTCGACGGCATGCTCGAGGGGCAAGCTAACCAGTAGCGGATGCCCCAAATCCAAGGATTTTGATTGCCGAGTCGCCCGATACGGGCGGCTCGGTTTTTCATAACGAGCGCACACGCAGCTCATGCGTCCGCGCCCCGTCTGTCATTTATCGCACGGCCAACCGCAAACACGAGCGTTTTTCACCGTACCAAAGGCTTGCGACAGAGCCACGGGCACCCCAAGCAACGCCCCATGCCCCGTCCTGCTGGGCTCCGGTTCGCTTCGCGCCCGCCACAGACGGGTCTCATAGGGTGCGGCGTGCTTTTTTGCGAGTTTTCAGCACGCCAAGTTGCGTGTATACGCATTGAAAGCGTTAATCAACGTCTCCAGGCACCCCTTTATATCGTTTTAGAACAAGCATCGTGGTCTCAGGGGTCACAAGCATGCGCTTTGAAGGCACATCGGCAGGCATAAATGGCTTCGGGACCCATATATTTCAAGATTACGGCGGTGCCGACAGCACCACGATGCTGAAAACTCCGCTTTTTGCACGGTGTGGACGGGGGTAGGCGCGGGTAAAACCGGACTGAGCCGTATTTTTATGCAAGACGGCAATCGTTCTATGCATATCAAGAAGTGCAGTCAGCGTACCAAGCATTTAGAACGCAGGTTGCGGCGCATGAACGACCCCTGCCGCGGTGCACAGGCAGCCCTACATCACGTTTCCGCCAGCCCGCATCGCCGCCCCCGTGCGGGTCCGCACAATACGAGAAACCGTACTTTTGCCAATCCCGGTATAGTGCTCAATCTGGCGCACCGTAAAACCGGCATCGTGCAATCCGAGAATAACGCTATCGCGCCGCGCCGGCGGTGCGGCTTTAACCCCGCGGAGCGGAACCCCGAGGCTCTTCGCCAACTTGTCGGCAAAGGCGTGGCGTTCCCACTCCGTCTCTTTCATATCGCACAGCGCTGGCTCGCCGCCGCCGGACATCGCTAGCGAATAGGCAATAAAGCCCTCGGCAGAACCAAAAAGCTCAAGCACGCAAGAAGGATCGGAAAATCCCCTCGTGACATCAGCCGCATCGCTGTCGTAAGCGCGCAGATGCTCCGCAAAGCTGCTCCAGGGATAACGCTCGATTAGGCTAACGCCCGCCTCCTGCGGATTGGCGTACACGGAGCGAATAGCCTCCATCACCTGCCGGTCGGTATCGAGCGAGCGGCGCTCAAAACGTTCGCGAAATAGGCAGCCCGCGCGCCCAGCGCGCTTATTGAACCGACGAGCATACGTCAACAGCAGCCGCTGCATAGCAGCGCTCATTTCGTCCTCGTAATCCAAAAGCACCAGATCCACGTAGTCGCTCATGAGACACCAGGCCACAATCGTCACCTGGGCATCGCGGCAGCAGTCGCGCATCAGTTCCAAAAACTCCCACCGGTCCTCGTCGCTCTCAAAGATCAACTGCCCGCCCATACCGCGGGCACAAACATGGTAAAAACCGGTGATCGTTTTCCAAACGCGCTGCATGGCGCTCCCTTCGCCGGGATCCGCTTACCATCCAATACATCACGATTGAAACGTGCCATCAAAACATTCACGCAAAATGGCACCCGTCGACGGTAAAAGGCGGCAATCCGATGGCGAACGGCAATATAGCCACAGGTCAAGCAACGCTGTCTTGCCAAAAGCTTGACCACAACCGAGCTCCTTCAACGGACCGCACAACCACAAACAGTTTAGTTAAATCGTTTCAATTGAAAGTTCCGCGCTTCTCGCTACGAAAACTGAGCCGTTCGCCGAATATTCCGTGCATTTCGCGGTATTATAGGGGCTGCATGTCATGTCCCTTTCGAAGGGTCGCCCGGCAATCGCCAGCCACGACCCCCAGACGGGACGCCAACACGATAGAGAGGAGAGGCATGCAGTACTCACAGGAAGTGGAGAACATGTGCCCCGTTGCCAAGGGTGCATACCACGGCCCCGCACCCATCCCCGAGGAGGGCAAGTGGGTCCAGGCTAAGGAGATTTCCGACATCTCCGGTCTTACGCACGGTGTGGGTTGGTGCGCACCTCAGCAGGGCGCCTGCAAGCTCACGCTGAACGTCAAGGACGGCATCATCGAGGAGGCCCTCGTTGAGACCATCGGCTGCTCGGGCATGACCCACTCTGCCGCCATGGCTTCCGAGATCCTTCCCGGTAAGACCATCCTCGAGGCCCTCAACACCGACCTCGTCTGCGACGCCATCAACGTTGCTATGCGCGAGATCTTCCTGCAGATCGTTTACGGCCGCAGCCAGACCGCGTTCTCCGAGGGCGGCCTGCCCGTGGGCGCCTCCCTCGACGACCTCGGCAAGGGCCTTCGCTCCCAGGTCGGCACCATGTTCGGCACCAAGGCCAAGGGCGCTCGTTACCTCGAGCTCGCTCAGGGCTACGTCACCCGCATGGCTCTCAACGACAAGAACGAGATCATCGCATTCGAGTTCCTGAACCTCGGTAAGTTCACCGACGCCGTCAAGGCCGGCAAGACCCCCGAGGAGGCCATCGCTGGCGCTATGGGCCACTATGGTCAGTGGGAGAACGCTGCCAAGTACATCGACCCGCGCACCGACGAGGAGACTCACTCCGTCGCCAGCGTGTTCCCGGTTCACGAGTAGAAAGGGAGGGAAATAACTATGACTGTTACGTTCGAAGGTTACGAGCGCCGCGCTGACAAGATCAACAAGTGCCTCGCCGACAACGGCATCGCCTCCCTCGAGGAAGCTCTGCAGATCTGCACCGACAAGGGCTTCAACCCGCGTGAGATCGTCAATAACACCCAGTCCATCGCCTTCCAGAACGCTGAGTGGGCCTACACCCTCGGCTGCGCTCTCGCTGTCAAGCGTGGCGCCAAGACTGCTTCTGAGGCTGCCGCCATCATCGGCGAGGGCATCCAGGCCTTCACCGTTCCCGGCTCCGTCGCCGAGGACCGCAAGGTCGGTCTGGGCCACGGCAACCTGGGCGCTATGCTGCTCTCCGACGACACCGAGTGCTTCGCCTTCCTGGCTGGCCACGAGTCCTTCGCTGCCGCTGAGGGCGCTATCGGCCTGGCTCTGAACGCCAACAAGGCTCGTAAGAAGCCGCTGCGCGTTATCCTCAACGGTCTGGGCAAGGACGCCGCTCAGATCATCGCCCGCATCAACGGCTTCACCTACGTGAAGACCCAGTTCGACTACTTCACGGGCGAGCTCAAGGTCGTCGAGACCATCCCCTACTCCGATGGTCCCCGCGCCGCCGTCAACTGCTACGGCGCCGACGACGTCCGCGAGGGCGTTGCCATCATGTGGCACGAGAACGTCGACATCTCGATCACCGGTAACTCCACCAACCCCACGCGTTTCCAGCACCCCGTCGCTGGCACCTATAAGAAGGAGCGCATCGAGGCTGGCAAGAAGTACTTCTCCGTCGCTTCTGGCGGCGGCACTGGCCGCACCCTGCACCCGGACAACATGGGCGCCGGCCCTGCCTCTTACGGCATGACCGACACCATGGGCCGTATGCACTCCGACGCCCAGTTCGCCGGTTCTTCCTCCGTGCCTGCGCACGTCGACATGATGGGTCTCATCGGCATGGGCAACAACCCCATGGTCGGTGCCACCGTCGCTTGCGCCGTTGCCGTTGAGGAAGCTCTGAATGCTTAGTCCTTCTTCGCAACTGCGAAACTGACTCATAGGGCCGTCGCTTATCAAAGGCGACGGCCCTATTGTTTTAGAAGCTCAGACGGTAAATTGGGGCGAGGCCCCTTCGGCCCACCAGTCAATAACGGGAAGGAATCGTATCGCGCAGGCTCTTCAGATTCTCCAAAGCCGCCAACAATGTCTCATCCTTTTTGGCGAAATGAAAACGAATGAGATGGTTGACAGGCTCACGGAAGAAGCTCGAGCCCGGCACAGCGCCGACCTTTACAAGACGAGCCAGATCTTCACAAAACTCAAGGTCACTCGAATAGCCAAATTCGCTGATGTCCATAAGTACATAGTAGGCGCCCTCGGGCGTGTTATGAACCAAGCCAAGCTCATCAAGCCCTTTGCAGAACAGATCGCGCTTATGTGTATAAAGCGCCAAAACCTCGTCGTAGTAGCTTTGGTCGAATCTCAAAGCGCACGCTACCGCCTCTTGTAAAGGCGCCGCAGCTCCCACAGTCAAAAAGTCATGCACTTTCTTAATGCGCTCGGTAATCTGCGGCGCGGCGATGGTGTATCCCAAACGCCATCCCGTAATCGAGTACGTCTTGGACAGAGAAGAGCAGCAAATGGTGCGCTCGAACATCCCCGGAAGGCTGGCCATATACGTATGCCTGCAAGGGGCATAGACGATGTGCTCATAGACTTCGTCTGTAATACAGTACGCATCGTATTTTTTGCAAAGACTCGCGATGAAGTCGAGCTCTTCGCGCGTAAACACTTTTCCGCACGGATTTGAAGGGTTGCAAAGGATAATAGCCTTTGGCCTGTTTTCACAGAAGGCATGCTCTAGCACCTTGCGATCAAAATCGAATTGTGGAGGATTAAGCGGCACATAGACAGGCATCGCGCCCGAAAGAATCGTATCGGCACCGTAGTTTTCGTAGAAGGGACTAAAGATAACCACTTTATCGCCCGGATTGGTCACAGTCATCATCGCAGCCATCATCGCTTCTGTTGAACCGCATGTAACAACGATATTCTCATCGGGATCGACAGGAATGCCCATGTACCGCGATTGTTTTTCGGCAAGTGCCTGGCGCATAGCCTGGGCACCCCAGGTGATGGAATACTGATGGTAGCGCGGCGAAGGATCCCTTGAGATCTCTTCGAGACTCTTAAGAAGCTTTGCAGGCGGATCAAAATCGGGAAAACCCTGCGACAGGTTAACTGCATCGTATCGAAGCGAGATACGCGTCATACGACGGATAACGGAATCGGTAAAACTGGCAGTACGGTCGGACAGTGGCTGCATTGTTGCCCCCTTGGTAGTACGAACGGGCTGAGTGTACTCCCAAAGGGGATGACATTAAACGCTAATGAAGCCTGGAATAATTTGGAAACGTTTTAACGCAACGGCAGTGCCACAATAAAGCTTATGTTTACTGATACCTCGTACATGACGCTGAAAGGACAAATGCGACGCGTATGCCCCAGTGTGTGGGAGAAGGCGCCACCGGGCGCAAACAAGACGATGAAAACTGATTCAGACCCGCAGGAGAAAACAGCGCCGTCTCGAATAGCTAATAAAAAAGCCCCACGAATGAGGCCGTAAAATCAGATGGTGGACCGTCAGGGATTCGAACCCTGGACCTTGGGATTAAGAGTCCCCTGCTCTAGCCAGCTGAGCTAACGGTCCAACTACTCTATGAGAGATGATGGGGTGGGTAAAGGGACTCGAACCCTCGACCTACGGGACCACAACCCGTCGCTCTAGCCAACTGAGCTACACCCACCATGTGCC
>SKER01000596.1_pt1 | contig 39588 bp, 41 predicted proteins | sample 4826961 | NCBI WGS metagenome assembly SKER01 (sample SAMN11008804, study PRJNA524170) | human gut metagenome | biome: Human fecal sample; material: Feces; isolation source: fecal sample from pouch patient p47 | host: Homo sapiens | place: Israel: Tel-Aviv | collected 2016-11-16 | reverse complement strand
CAATTTATCTCTTCTGTTTTAAACTATATTATAAAAGTAATACAAACGATTTCTTACAAATCTGTAAGAGGTTTTACTTGAAATATTGTTAAACTAATGGTGAGAGCGGGACAAAAATCGTGATTTTGATGAAATCGATTTACCTCACTCTTTAATTTCAAGGTTTAAGAGAGTCCATACAGTAGTCGCCATTTTGCGAACTACTGGGCTCTCTTACTTAGTTTCCCTTTCAAACTATCATCGAGTTTGAAAGGGATCTGTCGCGGGAAGTCTAGTCTATCCCCAGACTATCCTCGCTTTCCCGTTTCAAGGCTCGGGATAAAAAGGTACACTGAACCTTTTTATTTCCCGCCTCCGCACAGTTGATATTGGTTTTCTCCAAGGGTCTCCCAGACCCTTGGAGCTATCCCTGCCTAGCAAGGAATAAGGACTTTACCGCCACTTCGTTGGCATATGATGGACTAAATGCTAAAGCATTAAATCCATCATCACAAATCAACCACTGTGTCAAGTTATTTGATGTTGAAAAAGTAAAAAAGTTAAGAACTTTGCTTCTCAACTCCAGTCCCCTAGCTTTAGAGAAGGAGCGTTAGAATGACACGTACACGTAAGAAAAAGACCATGTCCAAGAAGAAAAAATGGACTTTGATTAGTATCTGCCTTTTAGGTGGCTTGCTGATTGCCTTTTTGATTGTTAAGGCCTTTCTGGGCGCTGGCAATGCAAACGACCAGTATCAGACGGCTAAGGCATCTAAAGGTAGCCTGGCTTCCTCAACCATTCTGTCTGGTAAGGTCAAGTCGGTTTCCGAGCAGTATGTCTACTATGAGCCAAATAAGGGAAGTAATCCCACCATTCAAGTCCATGTCGGTGACCAAGTGTCCGCTGGACAAGCTCTGGTTCAGTATGATGCGACTGCCGCTCAGACCGACTACGACAGCGCTGTGCGTGCTCTGAACAAGGCTGCAGCCGATATCCAAAACTATAAGACAGTCAATGCTTCTATAGCAGGGACTACCGAATATAATAGCCAGCTTGAGGCTCTGAACAATGCCTATGCGGATGCCCAAGGTGTGGTAACTAAGGCCCAGTTGGCTCTCAATTCAACAACCGTACTCAGCGATGTTTCTGGGACAGTCGTAGAAGTAGCGGACAGTGTCAACCCTTCCAGCCAGTCCAGTCAGACTCTGGTTCATGTGGCTAGTGAAGGCCAGTTGCAAATTCAAGGAACCTTGACCGAATATGACCTAGCCAATGTCAAGGTCGGTCAGGAAGTGACCATCAAGTCTAAGGTTTATCCTGATAAGGAGTGGACCGGTAAGATTAGCTATATTTCCAACTATCCTAATGAAAAAAATGATGCTAGCAGTGGAGGCAGTCAGTCCAGTTCTTCATCTTCCTCTTCATCTGGTTCTACCTATAACTACAAGGTAGATATTACCAGCGATATTGGCGACCTCAAGCAAGGTTTCTCAACTTCTATCGAAGTCAAGAGCGATACGGAAAGTATCCTGGTGCCAGTTAAGGCGGTGACGACTAGCGGTGATCGATCTTATGTCTGGGTTTACGATAGCAAGACTGGTAGAATTTCCAAGACACAAGTTACCCTAGGGAATGCTGATGCTAAGAAACAGCAAATCGTTGCCGGTCTTGATGAAGGTAAAACTGTTATCGCTAACCCAAGCAAGAACTTTAAAGATGGGCAAAAGTTGTCAAAATCAGAAATGGCAGCATCTGATAAGGGGTGAGGGCTATGGCTGAAAATATTTTAATGGAGCTAAGCGGTATTACCAAATCCTACCAGAATGGTGAGCAGGAGCTCCAGGTCCTTAAAGGTATCGACCTGACTGTCAAAGAAGGGGAGTTCCTTGCCATTATGGGGCCTTCAGGTTCAGGAAAATCAACCCTCATGAATATCATTGGGCTCTTGGACAAACCAACTTCTGGCCAGTACACTTTAGCCGGTCAGGCGGTTGAACGTTTGACGCCCAAGGAGCAGGCCCGTGTCCGTAATGAGGAGCTAGGCTTTGTCTTTCAGCAGTTCTTTCTCCTCTCCAAGCTCAATGCCCAGGATAATGTTGAATTACCTCTGATTTATGCAGGGATCGGTGGCTCCCAGAGGCGTAAACTGGCCCAGCAGTATCTGGAAAGAGTTGAATTGTCAGACCGCAGCAAACATTTGCCGTCTGAACTGTCCGGTGGACAAAAGCAGCGGGTGGCTATTGCGCGTGCCTTGGTTAACAATCCTTCAATTATCTTGGCGGATGAACCGACAGGTGCCTTGGATACCAAGACCAGTAATCAGATTTTGGAACTCTTGACCCAGCTCAATGAGGAAGGTAAGACCATCATCATGGTTACTCACGAGCCTGAAATTGCTGACTACGCCAAGCGAAAGATTGTTATCCGTGATGGCGAGATTACCCAAGACACGACCGAAAGTGTTCGGATTGACTAGGGGGGAGGTTATGATGCAAAATTGGAAATTCGCCCTAGGTTCAATCATGGGGCACAAGATGCGGTCCTTTCTGACTATGTTAGGGGTCATCATCGGAGTAGCATCGGTGTCTTTTGTCTTGGCTTTGGGGAATGGCTTTAAGGTCAAGATGGCTGATACTATCAGTAAGGCCCAACATGATGTTCAAGTCTATTATGTCTCATCATCTGGTAGTACAGAAGATGAGAATGAAGCTTTGGCTAGTGGTCAAATGCCTAAAGGTGCCCCTAAAGTTCAAGAGGCTTGGTTAGAGACGATCGTTAAGAACGTTGATGGAATTTCTGGCTATTATATTACTAATACGACAACCGCAAATGTTGCTTCGACCAAGAAAAAAGTTAAACAGGTTACTCTAACGGGAGTTAGTCAAAGCTATTTTAAAGTTCGCAGTCTTAAAATTCTAGCTGGTCGCCGTTTGGAAGAATCGGACTATACCCAGCTATCCCGTTATACCATGATTGATAGAAAATTGGCGGATAAGCTTTTTTCAAGCTATGATGAAGCTCTCAATCAAATCGTTGAGATAGGTGGCAAACAGTTCCGAGTTGTTGGTGTTTATAAGGATCCTGCTGAGGGGGATATGTCTTACAGTATGTCGTCAGGAAATGCTATTTTTACAAATAGTATGTTGGCTTCTGAATTTAATTTGGATGAAATCAGTGCTATTTACGTCCATGTCCCTGATGTTGATAAGTCATTAGATTCGGGAAGGGCAGCAGCAAAAGAGCTGACCAAACTGTCTGGGGCAAGTAGTGGAAAATTTAAGACTTACGATTTAACAGAAGCGATTGCCCGATATAAAGCGCAAGTTTCTGGTATTTCTCTCTTTATTGGCCTGATTGGAGCAACAACTCTGATTGTTGGTGGTATCGGTGTTATGAATATTATGCTGGTATCAGTTACAGAGCGCACCAGAGAAATTGGCTTACGGAAGGCATTGGGAGCGACTCGTTCAAATATCCTGATGCAATTTTTGATTGAGTCAGTCCTCCTAACTCTAATAGGGGGTGCGATTGGATTGTTGTTGGCTAGAGGAATTGTCGGTCTCTTAGCTAAGTCAGAGGGACTTTTGGCGCAGTTAGGAAGGCCAAGTATTTCCTTCGGTACCATCTTAATTAGTCTATTCTTCTCGGTCCTTGTTGGTATTGTCTTTGGTATTCTGCCGGCAAATAAGGCCAGCAAGCTGGATCCGATTGAAGCTCTGCGTTATGAATAAGGTCAATGGGATTTTATACATCAGTTCAAAACGATCTCTCATATATATGGGAGGTCGTTTTTTGATAGCTGGATGATAAAAGAGGATTTCACTATATCTTTTAGAGCGCTTAATGATAGTTTAACTTTTTAGTTTAAGCAATAAAACACTTTAGAGAAAAAAGTATATCTAGGGAAATTGGTAGGGCTTCCGTACAAAGTTTTGAAAACTGTTAGAAATTAAACAGAAATATTGCATATCCATTGACAATAATTTAAAAGAAGTAGTAACTTGAAGAAGTTAGTAATATTTAGCTAATCTTTCATTCGTGATTTGCTAATTTCAAAAAAGAATACGGAATATTCAGAAGAGGGTTAACAATATGAAAAATTCAATTAGAGAAAAGCAACGTTTCTCTATCAGGAAGCATAAGCGCATCGGAGCGGGGTCAGTTCTTTTGGGGCTTACTTTAATCATGATGTCACTTGGAGGAGAGCATGTTCAATCAGAGGATTTGTCAGCTCAAGAAAGTAGTAGTCAAAACTCTTCTGTCCAAGTTTCGGGAAATTCAGTAACTGACCCTGTTAACGATACTGATGAAAGCAATCAGGAAGATAATAGTGATACCCAAGATATTTCAGAATCAAATCAAGCGGACTCAGAAAAATCTGAAACTTGTGCAGTGATGATAACCTATACAGTTGTTTATGTCGATGAATCTGGGCAAGAAATTTACCGGGTAACTAAGTCGAAAACTGTGACAGTTCAAGGGGATTCTCTCGCTAGCTCGTCTGTAACTGAAGATGGCTCAGGAGATTTGTCAAGTTCGGCTCTAGCAAATTATGAGCTTGTTGGTGGTCCAGCCAGCCAGGTCATTACTGAGAATGCTGAAAACAGTCTGGTAGTTCAGGTTAAGGCCAAAACACCAAAGGGAGAGTCAAATAAAGAAGACAAGGCAGGAGCAGTAAATCCAAATTCGATTGAAACATCTGAGAATAGTCAGGATTCCGCTTCAAACCTATCTTCTACTGAACAAAATGGAACTGATTCTAATCAATCAAGTTCTACAACTAAAGAGGATGCAGTAGCTAAACCAGTTGTTGACTTGCATCCAGAAGACAGTCAACCCTTTGTGCGTAACCTAATGAGTGCTTCTGTGGCAGTGACCAATAGTTTGGATGATATAGTTACTGCTCCAGTAAATCCGACAGACTCAGAAATACCTTCCGACCTTGATGAAGTGGCTGATATTTCCGGTACAGGTATTACTGAGGTTAATTTTTATAATGAAGGCCAACTGGTGTCGACCCAGTATGTTAAATCAGGGGACTATCTCTTAGAACCGAATGTTCCTGGGGGACAAGGCCTTTAAGGGTTGGCTTTATAACGGCCAAATTTTAGACTTCAGTAAATCGGTGGATTTCCCCGTGGAACAAAGTTAAAGTTACGGCTAATTATTCTGACACCGTTCGTGTAACGTTTAAGAATGATGATGGTATTATTGCTGCTGTTAAGGAAATTCCAACAGGAACGACAACAAACGCTAATGACGTAGCAATCTTGTCCCCTAAAGATTCCTTCCTCTTTTCGCATTGGTCAACTGAACCTGAAGGTAGCAATGCTTTTGACTTTTCAACTACAATTGATAAGGATACTACCCTTTATGCTGTAATAAAAAATCAAAAAACCATCTCTTTTGATTCAAATGGTGGAACACCAGTTAATAACTCCTACGTTGATAATGGAAGTTTGGCTGATAACTTAGGTAGTTTGCCTGAGCCAACTCGACAAGGTTATGAGTTTAAGGGGCGGGTGGATACAAAAACCGGCCAGCTTGTTGATGAAACTGTGGAGGTAACTCGGGACTACAAGCCAGAAGCTCAATGGGAAGCAAAAACAGATACGCCTTACACTGTTGTTCATTGGATTGAAAATCCAACAGGTCAGTGCGAAGTCAATGGTATTCAATATACTGTTGGAACTATCACGGAAGAATCTGGAACTACGGATAGTACAGCCACCTACACTAAACCGGGCTTCTTTTCAGCTTATACCTTATCAAATTATCAGCCTGAGGTGGGTATTGTTAAAATTGATGGAGATGGGCAAGCGACACTTAATGTCTACTATGAGCGTCGAAAATACAATCTCACCGTTGATAACTTTGGGGACGTTGCTGTCTACCAGGTGAAATGGGGAGAACCTTTGACCCAGTACTTGGATAATAAGGGTGTTCCTTCTTGGAGTATGTACAATAGTGACAGACCTGGGGGGAGTCTGTTAGCTCGGAATAATTACCCGATGCCAGCTATGGATACTACGGTTAGAGCAGCTAGCCGAGTATTTTTCTGCTCACCCTACCATGTATTACATTGATACCGATACAGGGGAAACTTTCTACCAACAGCAAATTAACTCTAGTATTGGAGCGACCTTAACCTTATCGTCAATGTGGAAGGCTACGACTTTGTCAATTTTGCTGGTATGCAACAGGGTGTTAGGAGCTTTGAAGTTGATGGCAGTGATGTCTGGGCTTATTTCAAAAAGAAGTCTTATGATGTCGCCTTTATCACAAATGATAATGATATCGCAGATAGTCATAATATGGTGCCGTATAAGTCTAAGGTAACAACTCTGGTACCGACAAATATGGTCCCATATGTTACTAAGAAGACCGATGAACATGGGATTGGTTATGTCTTTACTGGTTGGTACGATAATGCAGCAACCAGTGGTGATCCAGTTGATTTTTCTGAAGTCACAGTTCCTGCAGGTGGTCTAGTTTATTATGCTGGCTGGGCAAAGGAATATGTTGAAGTAACAGTTCACCGTGATACGACCCTTGATAAGGACGATAAGGATAAATACGTCCTTTTGGTTAGCTTGGGCAATAATGTTTTAAATCCTGAAAATAAGTATGCTCAAGTTGATAGTGATGGCAATCCAGAAAGGGATGAAAATAATAGCCCGATTGTCGATAATAGTAAGTCCTTCAATGGCAAGTTGGAGGTAAATGAGAAGGCAAACTTTGATGGAACGACCTTAGAACCAACTTGGTATAAACTGGTTAATGGACGTTTGGAAAAAGCGAATTTAGCCGATGAAATTACTGATCCTGGAACAATCTTGGTGCCTGTATGGGAATATAAAACCAAAACGGTTGTCTACAATGCCAACGGTGGTAGTCAACCACCGGCAACTGAAGATCTTGAATTTATGGGCACCTCTAAAAACCCCAAACTTTTAAATTAAAGTGTTGATTTAGCAACAATTGTAACGACAAAATCGCAATTTTATTGAGTATTTAGAGGTGCCCTTATGCGAAATGTCACTATCGCTGAACAAGGCGATATGGTGGCTCCGAGTCAAGAGTATGTTTTTACAGGTTGGAATACAAAAGAAAATGGTAGTGGCGACACATATAGACCTAAAGACCTCCTTGGTTTTAACCAGTTTTCTGGCGATAGTTTGACTCTCTATGCTCAATGGCGGAAAAATCCGGCCTACGATTATTCAACGATAACTTATAATCCAAATGGCGGTAACGGATCTGTTGTTACTAAGCGATATAAGACTAATAGTCCAATCTATATTCGCAATCAAGGTTTTTCTCGTCCTGGTTACAATTTGATTGGTTGGTCAACTAAAGACGGGGCAACCGACGGGGAAGAGGAGTATGCAACTGGTGTAAAAATCCCAGTTAATAATCAAACTCTTTATGCTGTTTGGAATGAAAAACTTGGAGCTGATGTGATTAGCCCTAATGTCCTCACAGATAAAACTGATGCAGGAAGCAAGACGGTTATTAGTCCTAATAAAGAAGACGCTGTCGTTAAACCTAGTTCTGTGGTCAATGTTAATGAAAAAGGTCAACTTGTTGGGAAGGCCAATGTAGGAGATTGGAATGGCAATACTGACGAAGAACGGACCTTCAATATCCCCGTAGTTGTCACTTTAAACGTGACGAGACCAAATGGAAATTCGACTAACGAAAGTATCACGCTTAATGTGCCTGTTACGGTTCAACGTGATACCGATGGCAATGGCATTCCAGATGTGGATGATGACGACTCAGATAACGATGGTATTCCAGACTCTAAGGATAAGAATCCGAAAACACCAGATAGTGATTTGGGAGTTAACGAGTCGGACAGTCACCTTAATCCCGCCCAATATGTTCAAGAATCGAATCCATCATCTCCTAGACAAGACGCTTTGCCTAAGACGGGTGATTCCAGAAATTATCTACCTTTAGCAGGCATCATCTTCCTTCTATCGTCTTTAACAATGCTTGTTATGGGAAAAAAGGAGAATGAAGATGAGGAAACTTGATAATCAACCTCAAGGCTAATCTAGTGGTTGAGATATTGTTAGACAAGGTTAGAACAGTTGTTAAATGTTCTGACCTTGTTTTTTATCCAATTTTTTGAAGAATTTTGTTCGGTAGTAAATTTTTCTAAATACGAATCAACCTAATGTCTCTTAAAATAGTTTTTTGGTAAATGGTCGTCTTTCCATAAGGTGTAGTATTGAAACCGGTTACTAAAGTTTTGAGCGTCGGAGTCATTTAATCTTGGATATTTAGCTTCCTTTGAATTTTATCGAGTTTGCTTTTAAAAATATTCTATTTTATCATCAAACTTTTGTTAAAATCTTTCTCACCCATGTGGTTTTTATATTTTCTTCTCTTGGTGTATACGTGCTATAATAGTCTTACTAATTGGGCACAATGAAGTTCTATAATATTTTTTATATGGAGCTGAATTTAATTCTTGAGAGGAGTTCCATGAAACAGGTGTTTTTTAAACATTTTTTGACCTTCCGTTATCGACTTTATCAGAGTTTTCGGGATATTTTTCCTCTTGCCATGATTTATGCCTGGTTGGGCATCTTCTATAATCTATTTATTTCCGAAAATTCCTTTCTATCCGAAACTAGCCAATGGAGTTTTTATTTTCAGGATTGGTGGCTTTTTATGTCGCAATCCTTGGCTAATGTTTTGCGTTTTTTGACTTATTTCATGTCAGCCTACTTTGTGGCCACTTTTATTAAACGCAATCTTGAAGCAAGAAAGGTAAATTTCTTTCTTCCTAGTCTTTTTGGCTTTTTGGTTACCTGGTTGACGGTTTCAAGGACTGGCCAGGGAGCAGATGGTTCGGCTAGCCCCAGCCAACCTGCTTGGTTATTTTTGGTTCTGGCCAGTCTAGTGATTATTTTGGCTGTTCGTTTCTGGCGCTGGAAATCCCAGACCCTTATCTATTCTTGCTTGGGTTTGGTCCTAATCGTCATTTATTCACTCTCGAATTTACTGAAGAACTTTCCGACTTTTAAGCCAGAATATCTCATGCAGATGGGCTTTTCTGAATGGTTGGGGAATGGACCTAGCCAGCTCTGGCAGGTAGTTCTCTGGTCTTTATTGTCCAGTTTTCTTTTAATCTTCGGCTTTGTTCTCCCCAATGTCCTCTTACACCCCTATACCGAGCTGACAGTAGTAGGGGACAATTTAAACGCTGCTCTGAGTCAGGCTACCGAAAAAGTTCCTCATCTTTTCACCCTCTATACGGTCAAGGATAGCTTTGCCATGTTTGGTGGCGTTGGACTTATTTTAGCGCTGGCTACTGCGGTCCTGCTTGAGTCTCGAAAACGAAGCCAGTCTCCCTATAGGCGCTTAGCCCTTTGGACAATGATTCCAATTATTTTTGATCAGAATCTTCCCTTCCTCTTGGGTCTACCTGTCATCCTGCAACCCATCCTCTTGCTGCCCATGATTGTGACAACCCTTCTGGCAGAAGGATTAGGGGCACTCATGTTGCAACTGGGCTGGTTGGATCCAGCTGTCTATACTGTGCCAAATGGGACGCCTAGTCTTCTCTTTGGCTTTCTGGCTTCCAACGGTGATTGGCGCTACCTCTTAATTACCTTAGTTATTTTGGTCTTGTCTGTCTTCATCTATTTACCCTTCGTGAAAATTGCCCTGTCAAAGGAGGTTGCCCATGAAAAAGCGGCTTAAATGGATCTATGGGCTTCTGGTGGCCCTTGTTTTGGTAGGGATGACCTTCCTTGGTAAATCCTACATCAATCAGCTGACAGCCCATAAGGCAAAAATCTATAATTCGCAGATGACACCGACCATTTTGGTCCCTGGCTCAGATGCAACCCAGGAGCGCTTTAATGAATTAATTTCGGATTTAAATAGCCGAGAAAAAAATCATAGTGTCCTCAAGTTGACAGTCAAAAAAGATAGTCGCATCACCTACTCTGGCAAGGTCAACAATAAGGACCGCCAGCCCTTTATTGTGATTGCCTTTGAGAATAACCAAGATGGCTATGCCAATATTAAGAAGCAGGCAGAATGGCTGGATTTGGCCATGGTAAGCCTGCAAGAAAAGTACAAATTTAAGCGTTTCAACGCTATCGGTCATTCTAATGGTGGTCTTAATTGGACCATTTTCCTAGAAAAGTATTACGATAGTGACGACTTTGACATGCAGAATTTGCTGACCGTTGGTACGCCCTATAATTTCGAAGAAACCAATGTGTCTAATAAAACCCAGATGCTTAAGGATTTGACGGCTGCCAAGGATAAGATTCCAGCCAGCCTGACGGTCTTTAATCTAGCTGGGACTGAGTCCTATGACGGCGATAAAATTGTTCCTTTTGCCAGCGTAGAGACTGGAAAATATATCTTTCAGAAGACTGCCAAGCATTATACCCAAGTAACAGTTTCGGGGGATGAGGCAGGTCACTCGGATTTGCCAAGTAATCCAGAAGTTATCCAGTATATTGCAGAGAAAATTATCGGCAACCGACAGGATAGACCAACCAAAGTCAGAAACTAAGATTGAAAATCTAATTGGTGGCATTCTTGAATGAAAGCAGGTGAGAAGATGAAAACAGTTATCATTACAGGAGGTAGCTCTGGAATTGGACTAGAGCTGGCCAAGCTACTGGCTAAAGAAGTGGAGACAATGGTTCTTGTGGCCAGAAATCAAGAAAAACTAAGTCAAGCAAAGGAGAACTTGCTAGCCCTAAACCCAGACTTGAAAATTTATCTCCTTAGTGCTGACTTATCAAACCTTGAAGGCATTCATCAGGCTATTAAGCAGATTGACGATCTACATCTTAAGATTGATAGTCTAGTTAATAATGTGGGCTATGGTCTCAGCGGCCTGGTGGATAGTTTAGGCTTGGATAGTGTTGAGAGGGCTGTCCTTACCAATGCTCTGGCACCGACTCTGATGACCCAAGCTTTTCTGCCTAGCATCGTCCAAAGTCAGGGGAATATTCTTTTTATAGGAGCAGGAGCAGCGACTCATCCCATGCCCAGCCTAGTCCACTATTCGGCCAGCAAGAGCCTTATTCATGGTCTCGTCAGAGGCTTGCGCGTTGATTTGAAGGGGACAGGTGTCCATGTGACTGAGATTCAGCCAGGACCTGTTGCTACGAATTTTGGAGCCAGTAGCGGTAGCTCCAGTTCTTCCCAAGATTTTGCAGACCATAATCCCTTGAGGAGAGTTGAAATCACGCCCCAAGAGTGCGCTCAAGAATCCCTTAAGGCTTTAAAAAGAAACAAACGACTCTATTACCCAGGCAGGGGTTATCACTTCCTTATCCGTTTGACCAAACTGGTTCCAGCCCCACTTATGGAGAAGTTACTGCAAAGGTTTATTTCTCGCTAGTTAGAGTCAATCGTCTGATGATGATTGAGAGTCTCCATTTTTATGCAAAACTTTGCTAAAACTTTTTCAAGCCTGTCAAGATTTTTTCTTGACAGGACTTGGGCCATCTGCTATACTAGCTAAGTAAAGTCGTAGGAAGCCTATGGCTAAGCAAGAATTATTATAGAAAAGAGACTTAAGATGTCAGTAAAAATTCGTTTGACTCGTATGGGTTCTAAGAAGAAGCCTTTCTACCGTATCAATGTTGCCGATTCACGTGCTCCACGTGATGGTCGTTTCATCGAAACTGTTGGAACTTACAATCCCTTGGTTGCTGAAAACCAAGTGACTTTGAAGGAAGACCGCATCCTTGACTGGATGTCTAAAGGAGCTCAACCTTCTGATACCGTTCGTAACATCCTTTCACGCGAAGGAATTATGAAGAAATTCCACGATTCTAAATACTCAAAATAAGAACTTAGCTTATGGATACCATTGAAAATCTTATTATCGCTATCGTAAAACCTTTGATTTCAAAGCCAGATAGCTTCAGCATCAAAATTGAGGATGGTTCTGAATTTATGGAGTACCATTTGGACCTAGATCCTCAGGATATTGGTCGGATTATCGGCAAAAAAGGTCGAACCATCACAGCGATAAGGTCGATTGTCTATTCGGTACCTGTTGAGACCAAAAAAGTTAGAATCATTATTGATGAAAAGTAAAAAAGCGGGCGACTGCTTTTTTTAGTGCTTTTGCAAGAAGAGCTGGACACTTAGGAATCATACAGAAGATGGTATAATAGGGGTAAAGAAATTCGATTAAAGTTTGATATACGTGAGGGCTTATCATGATTGAATATGAAAAATCTCATCTTAATACAGAAAATAGACAGAGTGGTAAGTATTTAGCGATTCTTCATCCTGAATACGAAGAATTTGGCGCATCCGGTAAAAGGTGGAAAAAAGCAGATCTTCCTCAGGAAGATCTGGACTCGAGTGTTTACGAGATTGAAAACTATGTCTGTATACCGCTGTCGGATTCTATATTCTTTTGAATCGAACAAGTGGTGTGAGAACAAATAGAAGCTTAGTCTGGGTTATTTATCGTGGTGATTGGAAGATGATTTTTTATCAAAGGAGTCGGGTAGATTAATAAATCTTAGGTTAGCAAAAATTAAAATAGTGTAAGAGCAGTAGACTTCACGGTTTGCTGTTTTTTTACTTGACAAAATATATTCTAGTAGTAGAATAAGGATAGATAATATTCTAAAACTAGAATATATAAGGCAAAAAACCTAATAAAAGGAGGAAAATGTCATGGCATTTGATTTCAAAAAAGAGTTTAAGGAATTTTATCCGACAAAGACTAATCCAACAATTGTCAAGGTTTCTAAAATGCATTTTTTGGCAGTTCGGGGACAAGGTGATCCTAACGAAGAAGGTGGCGAATATAAGCAAGCTATAGGTTTACTTTATCCGCTGGCCTATGCCATTAAAATGAGCAAGAAGACAGATTACAAGATGGATGGTTATTTCGATTTTGTTGTCCCACCTTTGGAAGGATTCTGGTGGCAAGAGGGAATCACAGGGGTTGATTACAGTCGCAAGAGTGACTTTCACTTTATTGCGATTCTTCGCTTGCCTGATTTTGTTAGCGAGGAAGATTTTGACTGGGCAGTTAAACAAACGACTATCAAAAAGAAATTGGATTTTTCCAAGGTTGAATATTTCACTTATGACGAAGGTCTGTGTGTTCAATGTCTGCATATCGGTCCCTACAATGACGAGCCTGCAACAGTTGAACGCATGCATGCTTACATGGAGGAAGAGGGATATCAACTGGATATTACCGATGAACGTATGCACCATGAAATCTATATTGGTGATGTCCGTAAAGTGGCGCCAGATAAGCTAAAAACAATTATTCGTCATCCCATCAAAAAAGTAGGAAGTAAAAAATGAGCATTAAGACATCTTTAACAGAAGAGTTGATTCTAGGACTATTGGCAGAGCAGCCTAGACATGGTTATCAAATTGAAAAGCTAATTGAGGACAGGGGGATGAGGCGGTGGACCGAGGTTGGTTTCTCTTCGATATACTATGTCCTTGATAAACTGGAGAAAAAAGAGCTTGCTAAAAGTGCACCAGCAAAAGGAAAGGAGAAAAAAGAGTATGCCATTACAGACTTGGGACTAACAGTTTTGACAGAAAAAACCAAACAGCGTTTGCTAGAGCGCCAACCAGCCAATTCACATTTCATGACTGCCTTGGCTAATAGTCAAAATATGTCACCAAAGGATTTGTTACAAGCTTTCAAGATACGTAAGAAAGTTTTAGAAGAGGACTTGCAGGTCTTGAAATTACAAGAAGCAAGGGAAGGTTTTGCACCGCGCTCTGCCCAGCAATTATTCAGCTTAGGCATGACCATGCTCCAAGCAGAGTTGGGCTGGTTAGAGGAGGAAATTGATATTTTGCAATCAAGGGAAGGATAGAAGCATTATACATCATCAAAGGAGATAGCGGATGAAATTGGATGTAAAACCTTTTATCGGACAACATTGTGAAACGACTGCTACAGGAACCCTTTTGAATCAACTTGGTATCTTTTTAAGTGAACCGCTCTTGTTCGGCCTGGGAGAAGGGCTAAGCTTTGTTTTTTGGAAGATGAAATCTTCGAATATGCCATTTATAGGTGGGAGAATTAAACCCGACCGTCTGACGCAAAACATCACGAAAAATCTTGGATTAAAACTTGATGTTAAGGAAACCTCTTCTAAAGTTAAAGCTTGGGAATCTGTAAAAAGCTTGCTGGATAGTGGTAAGGCAGTCGGTCTGAAATTAGATTGTTATCATTTGGATTATTTCACTAATCCTATTCACTTTGCAGGCCATTATGTTGCTATCATTGGTTACGAAAATCAGGATGCTTTTTTAGTAGACACGGATCAGCAAGGTTGCCAAGTCAGCACATCGCTTGAAAGTTTGGCGCTGGCAAGAAGCGAGAAAGGTCCTATGTCCTCTAAGAATTTATTTTACACTATTGAAAAAGAAAAGGACTTGATATCTTTAGAGATGGCTGTGGTAAAAGCGATACGGAATAACGCAGTAGACTATTTAAGTCCGTCCATCAAGAATATGCAATATAGAGGTATTGAAAAAGTAAGTGAGGAGGTCATCAAGTGGTTTGATGGTTCACAGACCACTGCAGAAGATTTTGGAAAAACTGCAATCTTGATGGAGAGAGCAGGTACTGGTGGTGCTATCTTTAGAAATCTCTATTGTGATTTTCTAAATGAGGCCTATGTTATCACAAAGAATGGAGTTATTAGGGATGCTTACCAATTATTTGTTGAGATCGCGAATGGTTGGACACAAGTTATTGAATTATTCCAAAAAGTTGCTGATACAAAAGATAGACGATTTATATTAGCCGCATCAGAAATAATGAAGAACCTTTCAGGAAAAGAAAAAGAGGCAATGACATTACTTATGGAAATCTAAAGAATCTGTAAGGGGAAAACAATCAATATGTTTACGTCGTAATTATACATTGATTGTTTTTCGCTTTTTGTGGTGTTTATCCAATGTTCGGTTGACGAGAGTTACTCTGTTTACTGATGGTTGAGCTTTAAGCTAAACTGGCGAACGTTTTCTATTTCTTTTTTAGGTGGAAAAAATTGAATAATTGATCTGACTTCGTTAAGGCAATAGATTAAGGAGGTGTGATAAGAATTTTTTACTCTAATCATCTTGACAAGCACCCTATTTTTCAGTAGAATATTAGCTGTATTGGGGTATAGCCAAGCGGTAAGGCAAGGGACTTTGACTCCCTCATGCGTTGGTTCGAATCCAGCTACCCCAGTTTTTTATTTGCGCTTCTATGCTAGGCCGGTGTGGCGGAATTGGCAGACGCGCTGGACTCAAAATCCAGTGTCCTCACGGACGTGCTGGTTCGACCCCGGCCACCGGTATAGAATTTATCTTGAAAATTAGCTAGAACTCTGGGATGCTATATCCTAGGGTTCTTTTTTCAAGAAGATTGGGTCTGAGATTCTAGCTTTATTGGAATGTCTGTCAGGATCGGGCCAATCTTTACTTAATCCTGGACCGTTTAAGCCCAGAACAGGACAATTGTTACTATAGTGGTGGGTTCGTATAAATAATGCGAATAGGGGACAATGCAAATGCTTATTTTTTCTGTGATTGCATCATTATTTTTAAGTCTTACAAGGATAATGATAGCTCTAATATCAAAGTCAAAATCATTTCTAAGAGAACCAATCGATTGGTCAAAATCTTTTGGGAGACTGCTAAAAGCTTGTGACGAACTATTGGCGATAGCTTCTTTTTCATTCAGTGTTTCCCTTGTTTGGATACTAGTGCAAAACAGTCACAAGTACATATTTTCATTAGCAGTAGCTATCGTCAGCTTGCTTTATTGTAATATCGCTTGGATAGGAACAGTCTCCTTACTAGGTAATCTTGTTTACCCCGTTAATGAGCTAAAGACGCCGGAAGATGGAAATTACTTAACAACTTTTTTGCAAATCTATTCGAGGATACACTTGGCAGATTTGTCATTGGGAATTTTAACGGCCTCCCTAGCTAATTTAAGTGCGGAATTACCCATTCAGTTAACGGGCTTTGCCGTTGGGATTTCCCAGATGATTTTTACCTATTATAGTGAGCCAATAAAAGCTAAAAGCTATATTTTTTCAGTCTCCATTTGGAATGTCTGGATAATTCTCTTCTACTTGAATATTTACTAAGGATGCACAGTTTCTAGTTATTGTAGAGGGCTCTTGATTTCAGTTAGTTGATAATTGCTTTTGATGTTGAGAATTCTTGATTGTTAGTCCGACACCTCTGTCTTTAAAGGGGGATTTTATTAGACACCCTAAAATTTTAATTTTTTTAGTCGATTCAGTTGCTTGCTTGGCAATTTGCTCCTTTACTTTCCTGGCTGGGGAGTGGTAAAATACTAGGGAATGATTAAAGAATAAGGACGATTTATGAACTATTATAAGGTTGGCACTATTGTCAATACCCAAGGCCTGCAAGGGGAAATGCGGGTTCTCTCGGTCAGCGATTTTGCGGACGAACGCTTTAAAAGGGGGAGTAGCCTAGCTCTCTTTGATGATAAGGATAGATTTGTCCAAGAGGTGACCGTTGCTAGCCACCGTAAGCAGAAGAATTTTGACATCATCAAATTCAAGGACATGTACCGTATTAATGCGATTGAGAAGTTTAAGGGGCATGTTTTGAAGGTGGCCGAGGAAAATCTGACTGCTCTATCCGAGGGCGAATTTTACTACCACCAAATTATTGGCCTACCTGTCTATGAAAATAATCAGCAATTGGGCACCATCAAGGAGATACTCCAACCTGGGGCCAATGATGTCTGGGTGGTTAAGCGAAAGGGCAAGCGCGACTTGCTCCTGCCCTACATTCCCCCGGTGGTCAAGAAGGTAGATTTGACCAATCAGCGGGTAGAAGTGGAGCTCTTAGAAGGACTGGATGACGATGAAGATTGACATTCTAACCCTCTTTCCAGAAATGTTTGCTCCCCTGGAGCATTCCATCGTTGGCAAGGCCCAGGAAAAGGGGCTCTTGGAAATTAATTACCACAACTTCCGCGAGAATGCTGAGAAATCCCGCCATGTGGACGATGAACCCTATGGCGGAGGTCAGGGTATGCTTTTGCGGGCCCAGCCCATTTTTGACACCATGGCAAAAATTGAGGCCAAGAAGCCTCGGGTCTTGCTCTTGGATCCTGCTGGTCGCAAATTTGACCAGGCCTATGCTGAGGAGCTGGCCCAAGAAGAGCAACTAATTTTTATCTGTGGCCACTACGAAGGTTACGATGAGCGGATTAAGACCCTAGTAACTGATGAGGTATCCTTGGGAGACTTTGTCCTAACGGGTGGGGAGCTGGCTGCTATGACCATTGTCGATGCGACCGTTCGGCTCATTCCAGAGGTCTTAGGCAAGGAGTCCAGCCATCAGGATGATAGTTTTTCATCGGGTCTGCTGGAGTATCCCCAATACACGAGACCCTATGATTTTCGTGGCATGACGGTTCCCGATGTCCTTATGAGTGGCCACCACGAGAATATTCGTCGCTGGCGCTTAGAGCAGAGTCTACGCAAGACCTGGCAGCGTCGACCTGATTTGCTGGAAAACTATTCATTGAGCCCGGAAGAGGCAGAGCTTTTAGAAGCTATAAAGGCTGAAACAAGAGAAAAGGAAGAAAGAAATGACTGAAGAAAAGATTACTGATATTACCATTATTGGCGGGGGACCTGTTGGTCTCTTTGCTGCCTTTTATGCTGGGTTGAGGGGTATGTCTGTCAAGATTATTGAAAGCCTGTCTGAGTTAGGTGGCCAACCAGCCGTCCTTTATCCGGAGAAGATTATCTATGATATCCCTGCCTATCCCAAGACCAATGGGGTTGAGCTGACTGAGAATCTCTTGGGTCAGTTGGATCGCTTCAAGGATAGCACCGAGATTTGTCTGAAAGAGGAAGTCCTGTCTTTTGAAAAAAAGGATGGTATTTTTACGATTGAGACTAACAAGGGGCAACATCTGTCTCGGGCCATCGTTATCGCTTGTGGAAATGGGGCCTTTGCTCCAAGAACCCTTGGACTGGAAGGCGAAGAAGGCTATGCTGATAACAATCTCTTTTACAATGTCCATAAGTTAGACCAATTTGCGGGTAAAAAGGTGGTTATCTGTGGTGGTGGCGATTCAGCTGTGGATTGGGCTTTGCATCTGGAACCCCTTGCTGAGAGTGTGACCATCGTTCACCGCCGGGATGCCTTTCGGGCTCAAGAGCACAGCGTCGAGCTTTTGCAAGGCTCTTCTATCAAGATTATGACGCCTTTTGTTCCCTTAGAGCTCCATGGTGATGGCAAAAACTTGACTGGTCTCTCCATCCAAAAGGTTAAGGCAGAAGAAGTGGTAGAACTTGACCTGGATGCCATGATTGTCAGCTTTGGTTTTTCGACCAATAATAAGAATCTGCGCAACTGGGGCATTGACTACAAGCGGACCAATATCGCTGTCTCCCCAGTCTTTCAGACCAGTCAAGAGGGTGTCTATGCTATCGGGGATGCTGCTGACTATGATGGCAAGGTCGACCTGATTGCCACAGGTTTCGGGGAAGCGCCAACGGCCATCAATCACGCTATCAGCTACATCTATCCCGACCGAGACAATCGGGCGGTCCACTCAACATCCTTAATCAAGGAGTAGATGAAAATGTTTTGAGGTTGGGACAAAATGTCTCAGCTTTGTTTATTTATGCAGTATCAAACGTTTGACGCAGTGGTTGATTTGTGATGAGTGACTTGACACTTTAGTGGTTAGTCATTCACATGCCAGTGAAACGGCGGTAAGGTCCTTATCCCTTGCAGGCAGGGATAGGTCCAAGGGTCTGGGAGACCCTTGGAGAAAACCAAGTCAACTGTGCGGAGGTGGGAAATAAAAAGGTTCAGTGTACCTTTTTATCCCGAGCCTTGAAATGGGAAAGCGAGGATAGTCTGGGGATAGACTAGACTTCCCGCGACAGGTCCCTTACAAACTCGATGATAGTTTGAAAGGGAAACTAAGTAAGAGAGCCTAGTAGTTCGCAAAATGGCGACTACTGTAGGGACTTTCTTAAACCTTAAAATTAAGGAGTGAGGTGAATCAATTTGACGAAATACTGATTCCTGTCCCATTCTCTATTTTACTAGGAGGTGCTTTTATGCCAGTTAATGAATACGGTCAAATCATTGGCCAAGCTATAGATGACAGTCTGGGATCACGCCCTGAGATTTCTTCTTTAGAGGGGACTAGTTGTAGCGTTGAAAAGCTGGACTATGAGCGAGATTTTGCGGACCTCTATGAGTTCTTTGGGCCAGATGCTAATTTGCCTGATTGGACCTATTTACCTATTTCTGGAGGGATGACTAGGGAGGCTTTCGCCCAACTCTTGTCGGACTGGTCTCAATCAGCAGACCCCTACTTCTTGGTCGTACGCGATAAGAGCAGTCAAAAAGCTGTGGGAATTGTTTCTCTCATGTGCCTCAATCGGCAAGCCCGCTCCGTTGAGATGGGCTGGGTCATCTATTCGCCTCAACTGCAAAGGAGTCGCCTAGCAACCGAAGCCCAATACCTGGTCATGAAATATGTTTTTGAGGACTTGGGCTATCGTCGCTATGAATGGAAATGTGACCATCTCAACGAGCGCTCCCGTAAGGCAGCCCAAAGGTTGGGCTTCACTTTTGAAGGAACCTGGCGCCAAGCTACTATCTATAAGGGGAGAAGTCGAGATACGGATTGGCTCTCTATTCTAGATTCCGAGTGGCCTGCCAATAAGCTTGCCCTAGAAGCCTGGTTAGACCCAGCTAACTTCACCTCAGACGCTCAGCAGCTTAAATCCCTAAGTGACTTTCGCTAGGGCTGCAGTAGCGACGGCCGAAGCTATAGTCAATCAGTTAGTAAGAAATTAGAGACTGGCTCGACTTCCCCTAACCGTTTGATGTTTGTCTAAACAAGACCTGTCCAATATCATGTAGAATCTTGCTAAATTTTCAGGAAAAGTTCTAGTTTTGGACATTAACTGGAACTTACTTTGAGAATTTGGGCATGTAGAGTCTTGATAGATTTTGGAAGAAAATGCTTGACATTGGCAGGAATAGTTTTATAATGAAAATGTAAACGATTGCAAAGGAGGTGTTGGTATTCTAAAGTCAGAGCGAAAACGGCTGATTGTGGACCAGCTAAGTCAAGCTGATTTTGTGACCTTGGACCATTTGGTATCTATACTGAAATCCTCTGAATCAACGGTTCGTCGCGATTTGGATGAACTTGAAGCTGAGCATAAACTTCACCGCATCCATGGTGGTGCCGAGAAACTGCACAGTCTTCAAGAAGAGCTCAGTGTCCAGCAGAAAGCTATCAAAAACGTTCAAGAGAAGAAGCTGATTGCTCATGCTGCCAGGGATTTTATCTGTGAGGGTGATGTCATCTTCATCGAGGCAGGCACGACTAATGAACTTCTGGTTGATTGCTTGAATCGCATTGATATTACCGTGGTGACCAATTCCATTCATCACGCTATTAAGTTGTCTGAGAAGGGAATTCCCACAGTTATGATTGGGGGGAATGTTAAGATTTCAACAGATGCCAATGTTGGTCCTATTGCGCTCCAGCAACTTAATCAGCTCAATTTTGATCGTGCTTTCTTAGGAGCAAATGGTGCAGATTGTGATAATCTGACAACGCCCGATATCTATGAAGGAGCGATTAAGGAGATGGTTATTGCCAACAGTAAGGAAACTTTTGTCTTGGCTGATAGCAGCAAGTTAGGAAAAATTTATTTTGCTAAGTTTGCCAAAGTTGAGGAAGTGACCTTGATTATCAATCGTTCCTCTAACGCCATTGTCAACACAATAAAAGAAAAAACGAAGGTGATTGAAGTATGATTTATACAGTAACTCTTAACCCTTCCATCGACTTTATTGTTCGTTTGGATAAGATCGTTGTTGGTAGTGTCAACCGCATGACCAGTGATGATAAATTTGCTGGGGGTAAGGGTATTAATGTCAGCCGTATTTTGCAGCGCTTAGGTGTGGCAAATACGGCAACAGGTTTCTTGGGTGGTTTCACCGGTCGGTTCGTAGAAGATGGACTCAAGGCTGAAAACATCAGAACAAAATTTGTTAAGGTCGATCAGGATACTCGCATTAATGTCAAAATCAAGGCAGATGATGAGACAGAAATCAATGGTGCGGGACCTGAAATCAGTCCAGAGCAGTTAGCTGATTTAGAGGCTATCCTTACAGGTCTGTCAGCTGATGATACAGTGGTCTTTGCCGGTTCTGCCCCTAGCAGTCTGGGCAACCAGATCTATAATCGTTTGATTCCTGCTGCTAGACAAGCAGGAGCTCAGGTAGTCTGCGACTTTGAGGGGCAAACTCTCTTGGACTCCCTCAATTATCAGCCGCTCCTCGTTAAACCTAACAACCATGAGTTGGAGGCCATCTTTGATGTTAAGCTCAATGGTTTAGCAGATGTTGAAAAGTATGCTAGAGAGATTCTAGCCAAAGGTGCCCAAAATGTTATCATCTCTATGGCTGGTGACGGGGCTCTGCTGGTAACGGCAGAAGCTGCTTACTTTGCTAAACCAATCAAAGGTCAGGTTAAGAACTCGGTTGGAGCGGGTGATTCGATGGTCGCTGGTTTTACCGGTGAATTTGTCAAGTCTGCTGATCCAATTGAGGCTCTCAAGTGGGGTGTGGCCTGCGGGACCTCAACGGCCTTCTCAGATGACCTAGCCGACATCGATTTTATTAAAGAAACCTATCAAAAAGTAGAGGTAGAAAAACTATGAAAATTCAAGACGTCTTGCGAAAAGAAGTCATGATCATGGATTTGCAAGCAACCACCAAGGAAGCTGCTATCGATGAGATGATTTCTTCCTTGGTTGACAAGGGTATTGTTACCGACTTTGATACCTTTAAAACAGGTATTATGAATCGAGAAGCGCAAACTTCAACCGGTTTGGGTGATGGAATAGCTATGCCCCACAGTAAGAATGCTGCTGTTAAAGAGGCAACCGTCCTCTTTGCTAAATCAGCCAAGGGAGTTGATTATGAAGCCTTGGACGGTCAGCCAACTGACCTCTTCTTTATGATTGCCGCTCCAGATGGCGCAAATGATACCCACTTGGCAGCCTTGGCTGAATTATCCAAGTACTTGATGAAGGATGGCTTTGCCGATAAATTACGCAAAGTAACAACGCCTGACCAAGTGATTGCAACCTTTGATGCAGCCGAAGAAGAAAATAAGGCTGAGGTAGCTAATCAGCCAGCTCCAGCAGCTGATACTGATCAACCTTTGGTTGTTGCCGTTACCGCCTGCACAACCGGTATTGCCCACACTTATATGGCAGAAGAAGCCCTGATTAAGCAGGGACAAGAAATGGGTGTCAATGTTCGGGTTGAAACCAATGGTGCATCAGGTGTTGGAACACCATTGACTGCTGATGAAATCAAGCGGGCCAAGGGTGTTATCGTAGCAGCCGATAAGGCAGTTGAAATGCCTCGTTTTGATGGCAAGCCTTTGATTTCACGTCCCGTTGCCGAAGGTATTAAGAAACCTGAAGAGTTGATTAATACCATCCTAGATGGTAAGGCAGAAATCTATCATGCTGCAGCAGGAGAAGCAAGCTCGTCTGCAAGTGACGCCGGTGAAAAGACTGGCCTTGGGGCAGCCTTCTACAAGCATCTGATGGGTGGGGTTTCACAAATGCTGCCATTCGTTATCGGTGGTGGTATCATGATTGCCCTAGCCTTCCTGATTGATAACATGATGGGCGTGCCTAAGGATCAATTAAGTAATTTGGGTGTCTACCACCAGGCAGCCGCTATCTTTAAACAAATCGGGAATGCTGCCTTTGGTTTCATGCTTCCAGTTCTGGCGGGTTACATTGCCTACTCCATCGCTGAAAAGCCAGGTCTAGCCTCAGGTTTTGCAGCCGGCTTTATTGCTTCTAATGGTTATGCCATTAATACCGTTGCTTATTTCTCCGGTAGCAAGGCCGCTCAAAATCCGACCCTGATTCCTTCAGGTTTCCTCGGAGCCTTAGTTGGTGGTTTCCTAGCTGGTGGCGTTGCCCTCTTGCTCAAGAAGTATATTAAGGTCCCTCGCTCCTTAGAGGGTATCAAGTCTATCTTGCTCTTGCCTCTTTTAGGGGTTGGTATTACTGGCTTCCTCATGCTCCTGGTTAATATTCCAATGGGAGCCATCAATACTGGTCTTAATAACCTCCTTCAAGGGCTCTCTGGTGGCTCAGCTGTCTTACTTGGCTTAATTGTCGGTGCCATGATGGCTATCGATATGGGTGGACCTTTCAACAAGGCTGCCTACATCTTTGGTACAGGTACCCTGACCGAAGCAGGAGTCCTCGAACATGGTGGTTCAGTAGTTATGGCAGCAGTTATGGCTGCTGGTATGGTTCCGCCTTTGGCTGTATTTGTCGCTACCCGTCTCTTCCCTAATAAGTTCACCCAAGAAGAACGTGATTCAGGTTTGACAAATATCGTCATGGGACTGTCCTTCATTACTGAAGGGGCCATTCCTTTCGGTGCTGCCGACCCAGGTCGTGCTATCCTAAGCTTTATGTTGGGTTCAGCTATTACAGGTGCCCTCGTTGGTTTGGCTGGTATCAAGCTCATGGCACCTCACGGAGGTATCTTCGTCGTAGCCTTGACCACTAATTGGTGGCTCTACCTAATCTTCGTTGCTATCGGAGCTATTATCTCAGGTATTGTCTTCGGGGCTCTGCGTAAGGAACAAAAGGCTTAAGATTATATAGAACCTTAAAAATCCTTTCAACTTGAAAAGTTGAAGGGATTTTTTGTCTTCTTTACGAATATAAAGTTAGGAGGTAGAACATGTACAATGTAGAAATTCATGAAGAAGCCATGCGTCCTAGGGAGCGCCTGGTCACTCTTGGTCCTGAAAACCTCAGCAATCAAGAGCTTTTAGCCATTCTTTTGCGGACAGGAACTAGGCAACATCACGTCTTGACCTTGGCCAATAATATTTTAGAAGAAGTGTCTAGTCTAGCTGATTTCCGCAGTTATTCGCTGGAAGAACTTCAGGCGATTCCTGGTATCGGTCGGGTCAAATCAATTGAACTCAAAGCGGCTCTAGAATTTTCAAAGCGGGTCAATCAGACCCTGCCAGAGAAATCGGACCGCATCATTTCTAGTGACCGCCTGGCCAAGAAAATGATGGCAGAACTAAGAGATAAGCGCCAGGAGCATCTGATTGCCCTCTATCTGGATACCCAGAACCGCCTTATCAAGCAACAGACGATTTTCATTGGGAGTGTCCAGCGCTCGATTGCAGAACCGAGGGAAATCCTGCACTATGCCTGTCGTTTTATGGCAACTTCGGTTATTGTTGTCCACAATCATCCTTCGGGTCAACCAGACCCTAGCCGCTATGACATTGCCTTTACAGAAAAAATCAAGCGCTGTTGTGATGATTTGGGACTGGCTTTCTTGGATCATATCATCGTTGGTTCTGATAATTATTACAGTTTCCGAGAAGAGACCGATATTATCATTGAGCTTCCAATCTAAACTAAAAAACTAGACAGTTGGGTTCTGTCTAGCAGTGGTTACTTTTAGTAAAATTCCTCTCGGAAAGCTAGGTCTTGGGAGGGCTAGTCTTCTATAATTCATTGACAAAATAGTTGAAGAGTTCTTGGTCAGCCTGGCGGCTGCCAATCAGGTGCTCAGGATGCCATTGGACCCCCAAAAAATGGATATCAGGGTGGTTGGAAGCAACCGCCTCAATAGTAGAGTCATTGGGATCCTCAGCAATGACATCCAAAAAGGGCGATAGGTCCTTGATACTTTGGTGGTGGAAGGAGTTGATGGTGGTTTCAGAGCCATAAATCTCAGCCAACTTGGTGTTGTCCTTAAGCTTCATCTCGTGGTAGAGATAATCCGTAGGGGCATCTTGCCAATGGTTCTCAATAGCCTGATTGAGGTTGCCACCTAGAGCAACGTTCATCAATTGAGTTCCTCGGCAGACGGAAAAAATCGGCTTTTCTTCTCGAATAGCTTCATCAATGATGGAAAATTCAAAGACATCCCTTTGGTGGAGAAAATCATCATCAAGAGCCTGATTCTTTTCGTGATAGAATTGAGGGTCAACATTTTGACCGCCGATTAATAGGATTTTATCAACCATTTGCACGTAAGACTTAGCATCTTCGATTGAACCAATGGGAAGAAGCAGAGGAATGCCCCCCGCATTTTGAACAGCCTTGACAAAGCCCTTGGGCGCATAGCTGGTGATGATATTGTCACTATTGGGTCTTTCATTTGTTGTAATTCCAATAATAGGCTTTTTGGTCATTGAGGGAACCTCCTGAGGACTTGAATTAATAGTCAATAAAAATCAAAAGTATCGAGGCTAGGAGCAGGGGGAGTAGGACAGTCCGGTAGCCGATAACTTAAAAATAAAATGGCATGAGGTGACGAAGGTTTTGATATCTGTCAAATTCCTCCAGTCTTACTCCCAAACGGTAATCTCTTTTGAAGAGTACTACTTATTGAGAAATCACCTGAAGTCTGTTCAGGTGATTGTTTGGTCTGTGAGGATGAGAAAAGGTCTTACTGGTCTTGATTCATAAAGTAGAGAAGGGTTTGCAGTTCGCTAGTCAGGTCGACATATTGAACGAAGACACCCTTGGGCAGGCTGAGATTGACGGGTGAAAAGCTCAAAATTCCCTTGATACCAGCCTCAACCAGAAGATTAGCAACTTCTTGAGCTTTGACACTAGGAACCGTTAAAATAGCTGTCTGACAATCACTCCCCTTGAGCCTTTCCTTAATGCTGGAAATGCCATAGATAGGAATGTTATCTTCCGTTTTTGTGTTGACCAAATCATTGTCATCTGTATCAAAGGCCATGACTATCTTCATCTTATTGCGCTCGTGGAAGCGATAGTGGAGCAAGGCCCTTCCCATGTTACCGCAACCAACAAGGACAACGTTGGTAATGGAGTGGTCGTTGAGAATGTCAGCAAAGAAGTTCATCAACTTTTTGACATCGTAGCCAAAGCCCCGTCGTCCAAGTTCACCAAAATAGGAAAAGTCCCGACGGACGGTTGCCGAGTCAATGCCAATAGCCTCAGCAATCTGCTTGGAGCTCGCCTTGGTAATTTCTTCGGCATTGAAACGTTTAAAGGTCCTATAGTATAGCGATAGTCGCTTGGCTGTCGCTTTAGGAATAGATTTATCAATAGTCACTTTAACTATCTCCAATCTTATGAAGTACTTCTAAGTTAATTGTAGAACAAGTTTGTGAAAACTGCAACAAATTTGCGATAAAAAAATCCTATAAGGGAATAGGATTTCGGTATCATGATAGAGGCTTAGTTCTCTGTCTTGGTAAAGATATCTCGTTCAACCAGGCTATCCATCAGGAAATAGAATTTATCTTGAATGATTGAGAGCTTGTCGGACTTAAAGATATTGACCAGGCGTAGGCCGGATTGGTCGGTTACACTAAGCTTGAAGGCAGATAGGTCCTTCTTGATCGTAATTTTAAGAGGGAAGCCCTGGCCAGAATTTGGCACCTCTTCTAGAAGACGATTAAGCTCGTAGTGGCCCAGTTTATTGGACTCAAAAGTGGTATCAATCAGCGTATATCTTTTAATCTTGGGACTAATTGTGTAGGTGTATTTACAGTCGTCTAAGTGAATAGATTTTTCAAATGCCATAGTATTATCCTATAATTTCTTTCAATTTTTTTGCCAGTGCCAATAATTCCTCAGATCTATTGAGCTCTGAGAGGCTGATGCGGATAGACTCCGTCAAACGTGGAGAGGACTCTCCATAGTAAGCCTGTAAGACGTGGCTGGGATCAACCGTTCCTGCCGTGCAGGCAGAACCAGTTGAAACAGCAAAGCCTGCTAAATCCAGCTGGGTTAGAAGCAGGCCGTTATTTTGGCCTAGGAAACCAATATTGATGACGTGGGGAAGCTGCTTATTTCCACCATTGAGATAGTAGTCCAAGCCTAGCTTGCTTAACTCTTCTAGGAAGACCTCTCGTAAGTGTTCCACCTTCTGATAGTTTTCCTCTTGCTTTTGGTCAGCTTCCCTGAGAGCTTGAGCCAGACCGGTAATTCCAAGCATATTTTCAGTGCTGGCTCGTCTTTTATCCTCTTGCTCACCACCGTGTAAAAGACTATCCATGTGGTGAGGTTTAGCGTAAAGGAAACCGACACCTTTGGGTCCATGAAACTTATGGGCAGAAGCAGAGAGAAAATCGACCCCTAATTCCTCAGGATGAACAGGGACTTTCCCCATAGCTTGAACAGCATCAACATGTAAGACAGCCTGGTGCTCAGCTAGAACTTGGGCAAAGTCAGAAACGGGCAGAAGGTCACCAGTTTCATTATTAGCCAACATGGTTGAGACCAGGATAGTATCTTCCCTTAGGGCCTCTTTGAGGGCTTGGGCGGTGAACTGATGATTGTCGTCAGGTTGAAGATAGGTTACCTGAAAACCAAACCGTTTTTCCAAGTAAGCCATGACATGGAGAACCGAATGGTGCTCGATAGCCGTAGTAATCAGGTGCTTGCCCTTGGCTTGGTTGGCCAGGGCATAGCCCTGAATGGCCATGTTGTTGCTTTCGGTTGCTCCCGATGTGAAAATGATATTTCTTACTTGGGTCTTTAAGATTTTGGCGATAGTAAGACGGTTATCCCGCAAGAGATGGCTTGCCTTGCGTCCATAGGCATGGATACTGGAAGGATTGCCAAAATTGTCGGACATAACCGTCGTCATAGATTCGATAACACCTAGAGTCAAAGGAGTTGTCGCAGCATTATCAAGATAAATCATCTTATTCCTCGTTTTGAGACGTGTAGGTAAAGAGTGGACTAAGTGGTTTGTGGTTGTGGATACGGGTAATAGCGTTGCCGATTAGCTCGCTAGCGGTGATGTAGCTGACATTGCTGCTGACCTTTTCCTTAGTGGCAACAGAGTCTGTCACCAGAATTTCCTTGATAGGCGCTGCTTCAAGAATCTCAGCCGCTCCGCCAGCAAAGAGACCGTGGCTGGCTACTGCATAAATTTCTGAGGCACCATTGCGTTCAACAATTTTAGCCGCTTCAGCAAAGGTCTTACCGGTGTTAAGAATATCGTCAATCAAGATGGCTTTTTTACCAGCAACTTCACCGATAATATAACCTTCTTCGCGGTGGGAATCATCTTGAGCATAATCAATAATGGCAATAGGTGCATCCAGATATTCTGCTAGGCTACGGGCTCTTTTAATGCCTGAGTTCTTAGGACTGACGACCACAACATCGGTCCCTTTCAGCCCCATCTTAATATAGCGTTCAGCAAAGAGGGGAACCGTAAAGAGGTTATCAACGGGAATGTCAAAGAAGCCTTGGACTTGAACAGCGTGCAAATCGAGGGTCAGGATGCGGTCGGCACCGGCCTTGACTAGCATATTGGCCACTAGCTTAGCAGTGATAGGCTCACGTTGTTGGGCAATGCGATCCTGACGGGCATAGCCGAAGTAGGGCAGGATAACATTGACAGAATTTGCCGAAGCCCGTTTGCAGGCATCAATCATAATCAAGAGTTCCCAAAGATTATCATTGACGGGAAAGCTGGTTGATTGAACGACATAAATATCAAAGCCACGGACACTTTCTTCAATGTTAATCATGATTTCGCCGTCAGAAAACTGCCGAGAAGACAATTTACTGAGCGGAATACCTGCAGCTTTTGAGATTTTTTCTGCGATAGCTGTATTAGAAGTCAGCGAAAATAATTTTGGGGTGCTAGTTTCTACCATGACGGTGTCAGTCTCCTTTGAATAAGCAACAAGCCCAGATGGGCTTCTAGTTAGTAGAGCTTCAAGGCCTTCCGGTCCCATTCTTTCTTTGTCCTGTGGCCTTGAAAATCTTGAAATTTTCCGTCTCTATTGTACCAAAAAAGGCTGATTTTTACAGCCCCTTATCGCTATTTGTTCATCACTCTTTCTGCTTGAGCGTGGAGCAGAAGCGAGCGACCTTACTTTTGGCATACTTAAGATCAATGGCGTGCTCCACTAAGAAGGCCTTGAAGTCTGCCTTGCCCTTGATGGCATCCTCCACTTCAAGCTCCAGTTCGTAATCAATGCGTCCAGCATAGTTATTCTTGTCGAGGGCCATGAGGCCGATAGGGGTCTCTTTTTCCCGGCGGACGGTTGTTAAGTGCCCCAGATTTCTGAGCTGGTCGCAATCAACTCCCTGCTCATGGATGAGGGCCTTGATGGTACTATCAGGGAAGTGGCAGGACTCAATGATGCTTCTCGCCTCCTGACGGCTTAAGTCAATATTGTGCTCCAGGGTGCCGACCTCCCTTGGAATCTTCAAGGTTAATTCCGCCCCCTTGTCGAAGGTGCGAATTCTCAAGGACAGACGTTTTTTTCGCATGATGAAATCGTCGGTATCAAAGTAGTAATTGGTCTGGGTAACAGCGGGAACATGGGAGAAGAGCGCCTCCATGCGGTTAAATTCCGCCTTATTAAGCATGGATTTGTATTCGATTTCCAAATGATTCATCTTGATTTTCCTTTGCAAGACCTTTATGGTATAATTTTACTTAAACTAATTCTATAAAAATGTGGGCTAATTGACAAGGTTTGGCTGTCAAATTTAGCCCTAAAAACAGGAGTTCGAGAAGATATACGATGGAATGGGAAACCTTTTTAGACCCCTATATTCAAACAGTCGGAGAGCTGAAAATTAAATTTCGTGGCATTCGCAAGCAATACCGCAAGCAAAATCGACATTCCCCTATTGAATTTGTAACGGGACGAGTCAAGCCAATTGAGAGCATCAAAGAAAAGATGGCCCTGCGTGGGATTAAGCGAGAATTTCTAGCTGAAGATATGCAGGACATTGCCGGGATTCGGATAATGGTTCAGTTTGTTGATGATGTCCAGGAGGTTTTAGAGCTGATTCGTCGGCGTCAAGATATGACCATTGTTCAGGAGCGGGATTATATCAACAATCGCAAGGCCAGCGGTTATCGTTCCTACCATGTGATTATTGAGTATTCGGTGGATACCATTGATGGCCAAAAAACGGTCTTAGCCGAGATTCAGATTCGGACCCTGGCTATGAATTTTTGGGCAACCATTGAACATTCGCTTAATTACAAGTATAAGGGTGATTTTCCCGATGAAATTAAGCAACGTTTAGAGGTTACTTCAAGAATTGCGCGGGAATTGGATGAAGAAATGCGCAAAATTCGCGATGACATCAAGGAGGCCCAGCTCCTCTTTGACCCCCTAAGTAGAAAACTAAGTGATGGTGTAGGAAATAGTGATGACACAGATGAATTATACCGCTAGACTCAAACAGACTCGGGTGGCTATTATTGCTAACGGCAAGTATCAAAGCAAGCGGGTGGCCTCTAAAATCTTTAGCACCCTTAAGCATGACCGAAATTTTTACCTCAGCAAGGAAAATCCTGATATTATCATCTCAATCGGAGGTGATGGTATGTTGCTGTCGGCCTTCCATATGTACGAAAAGGCCCTAGATAGGGTTCGTTTTGTGGGCATCCATACCGGTCACTTGGGTTTCTATACCGACTATCGTGATTTTGAGGTGGATACCTTCCTCAAAAATCTTCGAGCGGATCAAGGGGAAAAAATTTCCTACCCACTCTTGCGGATGACGGTTACCATGGCGGATGGTCGAGTGGTAACAGCTCGCGCCCTCAACGAAGCCAGCCTGAGACGCTTGGAGAAGACCATGGTAGCAGATGTCTCCATCAATGGTACCTTTTTGGAGCGTTTTCGTGGCGATGGCATTACCGTTTCAACCCCCACAGGTAGCACGGCTTATAACAAGTCTATCGGTGGTGCGGTCCTCCATCCAACCGTCGAGGCCTTCCAGATGACAGAAATTGCCAGTCTCAACAATCGGGTTTATCGAACCCTAGGGAGCTCGGCCATCATCCCCAAGGGCGAAAAGGTGACCATAGAGCCCAAACGAGTGGGGTCCTATTCGGTTTCCTTTGATAACAAATCCTATAATTATCGCAATGTTGCCAAGATGGAATTTTCTCTTGATGATAAGAAGATTAGCTTCCTATCGACACCTCACCATACAGGTTTCTGGGAAAGGGTCAAGGATGCCTTTATCGGCGAGGTAGAAGTGTGAGATTTGAATTTATAGCTGATCGGCCTTGTAAGGTTAAGACCTTTCTCAAGGGCCATGATATTTCAAAAGGACTCTTGGCTAAAGTAAAGTATCAGGGCGGACATATTTGGGTAAATGGTATTGAAGTCAATGCCATTTATTTATTGGCTCCAGGTGACAGAGTTTCAATTGAGATACCAGCCGCAGTTGGGAGCCCTAGTCTCCTGCCCATTCAACACCCTCTAGATATTGTCGCTGAGGATGAGCATTTCTTGGTTATCAATAAACCTGCTGGCTATCCTAGTATTCCCAGCATTCTTCATGATGAGAGTATGGCTAATTTCGTAAAGGCCTACTATGAGGAGCAAACTTATGAGAATCAACAGATTCATATCGTGACCCGGCTGGATAAGGACACCAGCGGACTCATGCTCTTTGCCAAACATGGCTATGCCCACTCCCGTATGGACAAGGCCCTCCAAGCTAAGACGATTGAGAAACGCTACTATGCCTTGGTTTCGGGTCACAAGGACTTGCTAGATGCCGGTGAGATTATTGCCCCCATTGCTAGGGAGGCAGAGAGTATTATCACCCGTCGGGTCCATCCATCGGGCAAGTATGCCCATACTAGCTACCGAGTTTTGAAGCGTTTTGGCCCTGTCAAGCTAGTTGATATAAGGCTTCAAACCGGTCGGACCCATCAGATTCGGGTTCATTTTTCCCATATCGGGCAGCCTCTCTTAGGTGATGACCTCTACGGAGGCTCCATGGATTTTGGTATCAAGCGTCAGGCCCTCCATTGTCACTCTCTAAAATTTAGGGATCCCTTTACTGGTCAAGAGCGAGTCCATGAAGTATCCTTGACAGATGATTTTGAAAGCGTTATCATGAGCATGCAAAACAATTTAGAAAAGAAGGAGTTTTTATGATTAGAGGATTATTCGGAGAATTGAGGAGCAAGATTGCTGGCAAGGGCATCAAGATTGTTTTCCCTGAAGGAAACGATGAGCGGGTTGTCCGTGCAGCTGCGCGTTTGAAATTCGAAGGTTTGGCCGATCCTATTATTTTAGGGGAGGCTGAGGAGATTAAGAGCCTTCTTAGACAATTTGGCTTTGTTGAGCAAAATTACACCATCATCAATCCTGCCACCTATCCAGAATTGGACAAGATGAAGGAGCTCTTCTTAGAGCTGAGAAAGGGTAAGGCTACTGCAGAGGATGCAGACCGACTCCTGCTTGATGTCAATTACTTCGGCGTTATGCTGGTCAAGATGGGCTTGGCAGATGGCATGGTCTCAGGTGCCATTCATTCAACGGCTGATACAGTAAGACCCGCCCTACAAATTATCAAGACCAAGCCAGGTATTTCACGGACGTCAGGTGTTTTCCTCATGAATCGTGAAAATACCAAGGAGCGTTATATCTTTGCTGACTGTGCCATCAATATTGATCCTAATGCTCAAGAGCTGGCTGAAATTGCTGTCAATACAGCTGATACCGCAAAAATTTTCGACCTCGATCCTAAGATTGCCATGTTGAGCTTTTCAACCAAGGGTAGTGCCAAGGCACCCCAAGCTGAAAAGGTTCAAGAAGCGACAAAATTGGCCAAGGAACTGGCTCCTGACTTAGCCCTAGATGGTGAATTGCAGTTTGATGCGGCCTTCGTTCCAGAAACCGCAGCTATCAAGGCGCCAGACAGCGATGTTGCTGGTTATGCCAATGTCTTTATCTTCCCAGACCTTCAGTCAGGAAATATCGGCTATAAGATTGCCCAACGCTTGGGTATGTTTGAAGCAGTGGGGCCAATCCTCCAAGGCCTTAATAGCCCAGTTAATGACCTATCCCGCGGCTCTAGTGCTGAGGATATCTATAAGTTGGCTATTATTACGGCGGCCCAATCCCTAGATAATGCTTAATTGAGCTTGATTAGAGGCCTATATTCTTGAAAGAACTGACTTTCTCCTATGCTGGCTTTTAATTCATAAAGTCAAGACGGACGCGCCATTTGAATTTAGGGAATTAGAAGCAGACCGAATAGAGAAAGTTACCTAGTTTAAGAGTACCTGACCTCAGAGGGGCGGAGGCCAATCGAATAGACTGATTAGCTAGGCTCTTTGTTAAAAGTGTCGTCATATTATTGCAAGGTTGGGTCGGAAATCCCAGCCTTCTTTTGCTAAGAAAGGAGATAAGGATAATGGAAACAGTTATGGTAACAGGAGCTAGCGCTGGTTTTGGTCAAGCCATGGCCCGACTCTTTGTGGAAAAGGGTTATCGCCTTATCGGGACTGGTCGTCGTCTGGATAAGTTGGAAAAATTGGGTCAAGAATTGGGAGAAAATTTCTATCCCCTGCAGATGGATATGACCTCCCAGGAGTCCATTGACACCGCCTTAGCCAGCCTGCCTAGTGACTGGCAAAAGATTGACATTCTGGTTAATAATGCGGGACTAGCTTTGGGGCTGGACAAAGCCTATGAAGCCAATTTCGATGATTGGGCGACCATGATTCAGACCAATATTCTTGGCCTGACCTATCTGACCCGTCAGATTCTACCTCAGATGGTCCAGCGACAGTCAGGCTATATCATTAATATTGGCTCGACAGCGGGGATGGTTCCCTATCCAGGTGCCAATGTTTATGGGGCTAGCAAGGCTTTTGTCAAACAGTTCTCGCTCAACCTAAGGGCAGATTTGGCTGGCACAAAGATTCGCGTCTCCAATGTCGAGCCAGGCCTCTGCCAGGGAACCGAATTTTCCAACGTTCGTTTTAAGGGAGACGATAAGCGAGCTAGCGCCCTCTATAAGGGGACCAATGCCATTAGACCCGAGGACATTGCCAATACCGTTCTCTGGTTAGCCCAACAACCCAAACATGTTAACGTCAATCGCATTGAAATCATGCCTACCTCTCAGAGCTTTGGGCCCCAACCAGTTGAACGTGAAGACTGACGGCCTGCTTAACAGCTGGCCAATCAAAGTTATTGATACTCTTCAAGAATCAAAACTATCCATCGTTAACTCACTTTGCCGTACCCAAGTACTGCCTTCAGTTCGTTGCCTTGGCTATTTTTGATTTTTATTGAGTATATGAATTCAAAATCGTAAAAAAGAGCCTAGAGAAGGGGGGACTTGTTTCCATCCTTTTCTAGGCTTTATACTCTTCGAAAATCAAAATTTTCCGTCGTTAACTCACCTTGCCGTATTCACTGAAGAAAGCTAGGCTTTCTACATCTCCAACCTCAAAAGGTCTACCAGAACTTTGTGAGGTTAGTAAGGGAGCTAGGCAATCGCTATGGAGATTGCCTAGCTCCTTGCCTCGGGTCTTTCGATTTTCATTGAGTATTTATGATTGAAGAGAGCGCTATAAGGACTTGAGCGCTTGGAAAACCAAATTTTTTCATCCTCAACTTACTTTGTCGTGCAAAAGAACGGCAAAGTAACTTGCCTTGGCTAGATTGATTTTCATTGGGTATTTGGGCTGAGGGCATTAAATGTAATATGCCTAGGGTTAAAAATTTTTTTACCAGAGTTTGTGCTCCTGGGAAGGAACCTCCTATCAGTCCTCTCGCTTGATAGAAGGACCGGAAGTGGCGTCAGACCAAGGTACTAGAGCTTGAGCAGTCTCATCGAGGTAGCTTGCAAGGGGGCCTTTGAAATCTGTGACGGTCTCCATAATACCAATGACTTGTCCCTCTTGATTTAGGGAAGCCTGATAGGTCTGCATGAGTATTTGGTCGAAGGCCTGACTGGGAACTTGGTAGGATAAGGATTTCCTTGGACTTTTGACGATTTCATCTAGAAGCCAGGGCTCCAGGGTTCTGGCTTCTTGGTCAGGCAGGAGACTGCCATCATTTTGGCCATTACAATAAAGGGGCTTTCCCGTCTTGTCATAAAAGGCAATCTTATAGGGTAAGTGTTTTAGAATATCTTTGATTTTTGTCATGTTTTAATCATAACGATTGCAAGTAAGGATTGCAAGTCTGGCAATTATCATAGGATAGTATCAGTTTTCCAGAGGAAGCGCCTATCATTTTGCGTGATTACCCCTTATAATTGAATTATCAAATGAATCCTTGGAGGAAATAAGTTATGGCAAACAAGGTTATCTTCTTAGATGTAGATGGGACCCTAGTAGATTATGAAAACCATCTACCTGAGTCAGCTGTAAAGGCCATTCGTAAGGCCCGTGATAATGGGCATTTGGTTTACATCTGTACAGGTCGTAGCCATGCTGAAGTCCCAGCTAAGCTGTGGGACGTTGGTCTAGATGGCATGATTGGGGGCAATGGCTCCTATGTTGAACATCATGGCCAGGTAGTCATGCATCGGGTGATTTCTGAGGAAGATAGTCGAGCGATTGTGGGCTGGCTCCATGAACGTGGACTGGAGTTCTACCTAGAAAGCAACAATGGGCTCTTTGCTAGTGAGCATTTTAAGGAAGCGGCTAGATCAACCATGCGGGCCTATGCCCTCACCAAGGGAGCTAAGGAAGAGGAAGTCAAGGACATGGAGCCCGAAGACGGTCTACATGGTCTGGTTTATGGAGGCAGCCTCTATCGCAATGACCTCAATAAGGTCAGCTTTATCCTCAAATCCTACCAGGATCACCTAGATTCCAAGGAGGCCTTTCCTCACCTTAAGGCAGGAACCTGGGGAGGGCGTGGGGAAACAGCTCTCTTTGGCGACCTAGGTGTTGCCAATATTGACAAGGCTCACGCCATTGAAGTTCTGCTAGATTATTTAGGCAAAGACAAGGCCGACACTATTGCCTTTGGTGATGCCAAGGTTGATATTCCTATGTTGGGCTATTGCCAAGTTGGAGTTGCTATGGGTAATGGTGGCCCAGAAATTCTCGCTATGGCGGATATGATTACCGATGATGTTGAAGAAGACGGTCTCTACAAGGCCTTTGACAAACTGGGCTTGTTAGATTAATCTTGGCTGAGATAGGCTTGCTTGCAGGCTTATCTTTTTTGCTACAAAGCTAATTACCTAGCCGAGGGAAATTATTGCCCCCTTTTTGGCAAGTTTTCCTTGGTTGTAGGTAAGAACTTAGACAAGGATAACTATCCCTCGGACCGACTCTCCACAGGCCCCGTTTTCAGTCCAAACCTATAAGGCGCTATAAGGATTAACTATTTTACAAGTCTCTTTAATAGTGATAAGCTGGCTGTGAATTTAAGGAGGTGGGCTTATGGCTCGAAAAGTCGGAATTATCGGACTGGGAAATGTCGGAAGTACCTTGGCTGGAAACCTTGTGCGTTCCGGTCTAGTTGATGAATTGGTTCTTCTGGATAAAAGGGAAAAGAAGGTTTTGGCAGATAAGTTAGACCTTGAGGACAGTCTGGCAACCAGTCCTCATTATGTGAAAATCCTTGCTAACGATGATCGTCTGTTGGATGATGCAGATATCCTAGTGGTGGCCGTTGGCGACATCAAGGCCTATTTTGGAGACAACCCTGACCGCTGGGTGGAACTCTCTATCAATATTGAAAATGCTAAGGAAATTGCGGGGCGCCTGAAAGCGACCAAGTTTTCTGGGGTCATTGTCGTCGTTTCCAACCCCTGCGATGCGGTGACAACCGTCCTCCAGCGAGAGCTCCATTATCCCCAAGAAAAAATCATGGGAACTGGCACCCTCCTAGATACGAGTCGACTGAAAAATCAAATAGCTAAGGCTAGTGGTCTGGCTCCTCAATCCATTCAGGGCTATGTCCTAGGTGAGCATGGCGACAGTCAATTCACGGCTTGGTCAACAGTTAATCTTGACCAACTGGGACAACTGGATAAGGAAAGGATTGAAGCAGCGGTAAGACGAGGTGGTCAAGAGGTCTTCAATGGCAAACGCTATACCAATTTTGCCATTGCCAGCTCCACCCATTTGCTTGTGGAAGCTATCTTGACAGACAGCCACCAAGTCCTGCCTGTCTCGAATTATGACCAGGATAGTGACCTCTATCTCAGTTACCCAGCCCTCATCGGTCGCCAAGGAGTACTGGCCAGAGTCCCCCTAGAACTGACGAAGGAAGAAGCGCAAAAGTTGGAAGCTTCTGCCAAGGCTATCAAGGAAAAGGCCTTTGGTTAAAGCTAGGGTCAACCAATCAAACCTAGCCAGCTCCATGTGTAGATAGCCTTTCTTGGAGACTGAAATGTTAACTTCACTTAAGCGTAAATCTGGCTGTGCCATTCTTGATGAGGGGATGGCGCAACTAGGATTACTTGTCCCATAAGCAAAAAACCAGCTCGCCCATTAGGGGCGGGCTGGTTGCTATAGGTGGTTACCAAGCTATGGTATTTAGGAGGTCGTCGGCAGTAGTGGTTGGTAGGATTCTCACGCGGTTGAGGGCGTAGAAGCCATTGTCAGCACTGGCAAGGCCTTCGTTTGTTGTCAGCGCCATCTTATAGCCAGCTTGTTCAGCCAGAGATTTGCTGCTGTCGTTGTAACGTCCTGATGGGTAGGCTAGGGCAATGGTGTCCTGCTTAAGTAGGCCGTCTAACCAGGACTTGGACTCGCCAATTTCATTGGTTTGACTATCGTCGGATTGGGTGGATAAGTCTGGATGGTTGACGGTGTGACTCTGGAAGGACATGCCCTCTTTTTCCAACTCCTTGATTTTATCCGAAGTTAGGAAGCCATCCTTGTCGGCGTAGCTGGTGATGATATTGTTGGTTCCAACAGCCCCATATTTTTTCATAATAGTGGCAGCATTGACAAAATCGGCATCGCCATCGTCAAAGGTCAGCCAGACAATCTTTTTATTGCCGTTAGGCAGGACATTTTCTGACAGGACCTTATAGGCTTCCTCAGGTGTCAAGAAGTAGTAGCCCTCATCCTTAAGCGCCTTGATATGACTCTCAAAAGTATCGGGACTAACAATCAGGTTAGCGCTATCAGATTCTGAAGGATCCATGACATGGATAGCATGGTACATGAGAATAGGAACCTTGACAGCCTCATCCTGTTTTTCCCAAGAAACCTTGGTTTTTTGCTTGGACTTGCTGGCCTGGCCTTGATTGGCTTTTTTTGCGGTCTGGCTAGCTTGGTCTCTTTTTAGTAATTGACTGGGTTTAAAGCTCTGGTTCTTAAGCATAAAGGCCAAGGCTCCGACAATGAAGACTAAACCTATAATAGCGAGGAGATTTCTAATAGTGTGGGGCCGACGGGGCCCTTGTTTTCTAGTTGTCATAGCTTTCTTCCTTCCTCTTATACAATCTTTGATGGTGATCAATCCGCTCTAAAGCAAAAGTATGGGTGTCGTAGTTATCAAAGTCCGCATTTCCCTGGTCATCAAAGTGGGCTTCTTCAAAGAAAAGCTTTTCGTAGGCAGGAACTGTCAATTTTTGCCTTTGGTCTAACTGGGCTTGTCGGTTGCTATCTAACATTTTTTCAAAGCCAGCAACCAATTGGCCACTAAAGATTTCTGCAACCGCTCCTGAGCCGTAGCTAAAGAAGGCAATTTTCTGGCCAGCCTTCAAACTATGACTATTTTCTAAGAGTGATAAGAAACCTAGGTAGAGGGAGCCTGTATAAATATTGCCGATTTGCCGACTATAGCTGATAGAGGCTTGAAAATTAGCCTTTAATTCTTCAACCTTTTCTTCAGAAAGCGACTTGTCTAATAGCTTATTGAGCCCCTTGTTGGCCAATTTAGGGTAGGGAATGTGAAAGCAGAAGGCTGCGAAATCCTGAAGTTGGGCCTGATTTCGTTTTTGAAATTCAGCCCAGGTCGTTTTCAGGCAATCGAGGTACTGCTTGGTTGAAAACATACCTTGAACGAAGGGCGTGCTGGAGTAGTTTGGTCGCCAGAAATCCATAACATCACGGGTTTGAGCGACGTTGTCATCATGGAAAGCTAAAATTCTCGGTTGACTGGTAACCAGCATAGCAAGGGCTCCAGAACCTTGGGTCGGTTCACCAGAACTTCCAATACCATACTTGGCAATATCACTAGCAATCACCAGCACCTTGGAATCAGGTTTGCTAGCCACATGGAGCTTAGCATAGTTGAGGGCAGCCGTCGCACTATAGCAGGCCTCCTTCATTTCGAGACTGCGGGCAAAGGGCTGGATTCCTAGCAATCCATGGATAAATACAGCCGCCGCCTTGCTCTGGTCGATGCTGGATTCAGTAGCGACAATGACCATATCAATCCTAGCCTTGTCAGCTTCGGTTAAAATCTGTTCAGCAGCAGCTGCCCCTAGGGTGACAATATCTTCCGTAATGGGGGCAATGCTGAGACTGTCTAGCATCAAGCCAACTGAGTACTTATTAGGATCGGTGTCGCGAGCCAGAGCTAAGTCTGCCATATCCAGTCGATATTTAGCAGTAGCCAAGCCAATCTTGTCAATACCAATAGACATAAGCATCCCTTCTATAGTAACGATTTATACTCTTCGAAAATCAAAATTTTCCCACGGATAAAGTCACTCTATGGTTTCTCATTAGAGTGACTACGAAAACTACGACTGTAGTTTTCTATATCCCTGACTAATTTCATAAAAACTGTATCATTG
>SKER01000594.1_pt1 | contig 39702 bp, 30 predicted proteins | sample 4826961 | NCBI WGS metagenome assembly SKER01 (sample SAMN11008804, study PRJNA524170) | human gut metagenome | biome: Human fecal sample; material: Feces; isolation source: fecal sample from pouch patient p47 | host: Homo sapiens | place: Israel: Tel-Aviv | collected 2016-11-16 | reverse complement strand
AACGACGACCGTGCGCACATAGGTACGTAAACAGGGCCATTTGCGTACCTATGTTCGCGCACTCGTCGTTTCGGCGCGCACTTAGGAACGCAATGGGAGGGGGCCTACATTGCACCGATTATTTGGACCATCGGCGGGGTGGAAGATGCGGGTCGAGTCCAATGGCCACGGATTCGGTTGCCAAGGCCTACGGAACCCGGCGATAATTGAAAAACGGGCTCAGTCTCAGCCTATGGTATACTCAACATTTGTGCTTTGCCTTGGGCTGGGCACATCGGGCTGTAGCGCAGTTTGGTAGCGCGCCTGCTTTGGGAGCAGGATGTCGCAGGTTCAAATCCTGTCAGCCCGACCACGAAAGCCCTACTCCCGCTTTGAACCGCACCCCGATTGTTGGACTGAAGAAATTCAGATTCGATGATCGGAGGTGCGGTTCTTTCGTATGCGTGAGGATCGAAGGAAACACTACGACGACGGGTTCCGGCGCGAGGCGCTGGAACTCATCAAGGCCGGAGCCGGCGGGAACACGCTCGCCAGACGGCTTGCCATGCCCAGGAGGACCGCGGAAAAATGGATCATGCTGTACAGGTCCAACGGCGAGGAGGCGGTCATGGGAGGCAACGGCAGCAGACGCTACGACTGGGAGACGAAGGTCGCCGCGGCGCGCGACCGCGTCGAGAACGGCATGACCAAGACGGAGGTCATGGCGAAGTACGCGATCGCGAGCATCGCGCCGTTGGAACGATGGTGCCGCGAGTACCGGGCGGGAGGCCCGGAGGCGCTCAGACCGAGGCCCAAGGGCAGGCCCAAAGGCTCGAAATCCAAACCGAAGCCCGAACCGACGCGCGAGCAGGAGCTCGCCGAACAGGTCGCCTACCTCAAGGCGAAGGTCGCGTACCTGGAAAAACTCCGGGCCCTGCGGGCGGACAAGTCACGCGGCGCGAGAAAAGCGCCGTCGTCCGACTGCTCGCAGGGCGGGGACACCGGCTCGACCAGCTCCTGAGGATAGCGGGACTGGCCAGATCCACGTACTTCTATCACCTGTCGCATCCGGAGCGTGTGACGCGGGCCGATCTCGAGCCATTGGTCGGCGAGATCTGGGGACGCACGCCGAACGGGTGCGGCCACCGGCAGGTGCGCATGTGCCTGGTCCACGAGTTCGGGCAACGAGTGTCGGCCAAGAGCGTGCTCAGGGTCATGCGGCGCATGGGACTGAGATGCGCCATCCGCTCCGGGAACCCATGGAAACGCTACGACTCGTACAGGGGCGAGACGGGCGATCACGTGCATAACCTGCTCAGACGCGACTTCGGCGCGGCCCGTCCGTTCTCCAAGCTCGGCACCGACGTCACCGAGTTCAAGGTCGCGGGCTCCAAGGCGTACCTCGCTCCCGTGTACGACATGGCCAGCAAGGAGATCGTCGCCTGGGACGTGAGCCGCAGTCCGGACCTCGGGCAGCAGAAGCGCCTGCTCGCCATGCTCGCGGAGCGCCTGCCCGCCGGCGCGGAGCCGATCCTGCACTCGGACATGGGATGGCAGTACCAGCACCAATGGTGGCGGGACGAGCTCGAACGCCTCGGCATCCGCCAGTCCATGAGCCGCAAGGGCAACTGCCTGGACAACGCGGCGACCGAGCAGGTGTTCGGCCACCTGAAGGACGAGTTCTACCGCGGCCGCGAGTTCGACTCGTACGAGCGGTTCAAGCACGAGCCGGACGCGTACATCGTGCACTGGAACACCAGACGGCGCCAGATACGACTCGAGGGACGCACCCCGGAGGAGTTCCGGAGCATGTCCCTCGCGGTCTAGGGCTGTATCCTAATTAACAACGTCCAACAAACGGGGCGCAGTTCATTGCCGGTACTGAGGATCCTTTTTCTTTCACATTCATTCTGCCTTATCCATTGGTAAGTAGTAGATTTTACCGTCTTTTGAAATCAGTTGCACATCCTCGGCGTACAGTTCACTGTTATCCTTCGGATATTCAATAGATTTCGCTGACGCTTGAGCCGTTATCATGTCCACTGTTTTTTCGTCAATCGCCCTGAAATTAAGTTCGTCGTTAAATAATCCGGGAAGAAAATGAATAACCCCATCGAAACCAGCTCTTTTACGCCTGATTTCATCGGTATCAATGCCTAATCGTTTTACGGATGTCTGATGCCACCCAGTCAATAAGGCTTGAGTATCTTCCACCTGCTTTGTGTATGTTGGCAATAGCGCTACGCACTGCTCTCTTGATACAGCCCCCATATGAAGCGTATACCTCAAGTCGGAAATCTTATACAGAACATCAAGTAATGCTTTCTGGTACGTATACCAGTTTTGCGCTTCTTTTAATTCCTTTTCATAGGCTGCATAATCCAGATCGCTTTTCTTTGAATAGCCAGCCAATGTTAAATTGGCCTGACCAAGCAACTGCGTGCATTCTTCTTCCAGACTATCGAGCTGTGCAATCTTTGACAGCCTCAATTCATCATTCTCAAGGATCTCTACTTGAAAATCAGCAATCTTCTTAACATGAGCAACGAGTGAAAAAACTCGGCTTCGAAACTCGTTGTCTTGGAAATCAGATATTTTAGATATACCATCGCTGATTTCACCCAATCCCGCATTTATCTGCGTCATGTAATACTGCCCGACAACCATTGACGCAACTCCCATAGCTGCCGCTGCAGTGCTTGCTGCTACAGCAGTTCCTTTTTGAGCTTGAACTGCCACAAGATCTGCATGACCTTGAATTCCATCAGCACCGCGATAAAATCCTCGAACCGCTCCTTCCATAGCCTGGGAATTGGTAAGCTTAGCACCAGCCGGAATTATGGCACGATATAATACTTCGTTTCCCGCTTTTGCAGCTTGGACTGCATTTTTCCCAGCTACACTAGCTTGCGCCAATCCGGGAACAAGATTATTCACCCGTGCCAGAACTTTACTATCAGTTATCTCTACCAGCCTACTCTCGCCCGGTATTTCTTCTGCAGGGAGCATTTCCATCTGAATAACAAGTTCATTGAGCTTTTGATCTGACTGAGATAATTCGCTGGTTTGCTTTGTAATTATCGTACCGCTATCCTTATCAAATTTATCCTCACCTTCGGGCGAACTCACTCGCTGCCCCCTATTATAAGTTAGCAAAGCAACAATGGCTACCACCGCCACAATGCATATTCCAACGACAACATACTCCATTTTCGAAGTTCCTCCTTTTACTGTTCTATAATAGAAACAGTAAGTTTTGCGAATAGATCAAGCTTTACCAGCTCTGACATCTATCTCGCAGCCACAACTCCCCGACATCTAACTCTGAAGTGGCCTGATCTTTGTTCCGCCCTTACAGTGAGGCGGCTTGTGCCGCTTGGTTCGCATAATACTCGGTTTCCACCGCTTCCGGTGTCCTGTAGCCCAGGGACTGGTGCAGTCGCTTCGAGTCCCCGCCACGAGACCCATCGGAACGTCGCCAGTTCCAAATCCTTCAGATCGGCGAAGGGCTTGCGCCGCCAGACGAGCTCGGCCTTGTACGCTCCGTTGACGGACTCGGCCATGGCGTTGTCGTAGGGGTCGCCGACCGTGCCGGTCGATGGCAGCATGCCGAACTCCCTGACCCTGGTGGTGTACACGAGGCCGATGTACTGGATTCCGTGATCGCTGTGGTGCACGAGCCCCTCGGTGCCGCCATGGTTGGCGACCCAGGATATGGCCTGCTCCAGCGCCTGCTGTTTATGTTCAATGTTTTTCCAACAGGTTCGGCAGCGTTTTCTCGCAGTGTAGGCAGCTGGTTTCCCACATGATCGGCAGGATGTCCCCTCATGGAAAGGGGCACCGGCCCGCCTCGCCTGTTATATTCCCGAGTTGCGAAACAACGGCTCATCCGCCGGTTGCAGCCGGCGGGACTCGGGAAGGAAAGGATATTGACGATACCGATGCCCAAACAGCAAGATATCAGGAGGCTCGACAGGCAGGGCGTACCCCATGCCGAGATAGTGCGCAGGCTCCACGTGGACCGTTCCACGGTCGCGAGGTACGTGCGCATGGAGGACTGCACCCCCAAGCCGCCGGTGGACCGCAGATACGGTTCGAAGATCTGTCTTTCGTCAAATAAATCTGCGTGTCGTCACCAGTTAATCTGAACACCATCGGCGTTCAAAATGGACACCGTCACCGGCGGTCCGGCTGGTTCCCCTCTTTTCGTTTATCTCATCAGGGAGTGGCTGTTGCGGTACGACTCGCCACGGAACCTGACGATCCTTCCGTGGTGCACGATGCGGTCGATGACTGCGGCGGCCATGTCGCCGTCGCCGAACACCTCGCCCCACCGTCCGAACTCCAGGTTCGTGGTGAACACCACGCTCCGCTTCTCGTAGGAATCCGCGACGACCTGGAACAGGAGCCTGGCCCCGTCGATGTCGATCGGCAGGTAGCCCAGCTCGTCGATGACCAGCAGCCTGGCGCGGCCTATCGCGCGCAGTTCCGCGTCGAGCCGGTTCTCGTCCCTCGCCCGCCGCAAACGCATCACCAGCGACGACGCGGTGAAGAACCTCACCGGCATGCCCCTCTCGCACGCCAGCATGCCCGTGGCGATCGCCATGTGCGTCTTGCCGCATCCAACGTCGCCGTAGAGCACGAGGTCCTCGGCCCGGTCCACGAAACCGAGGTCCATGAGCTGCTCGCGCCCCCAGTCGGCGGGGAACGACGCCATGCCCCGGTCGTATCCGTCGAAGCCCTTGACGCACGGGAATCCCGCGTTCCTGATCAGCCTGGCGCGCCTGGATTCCGTCCGGCTGGCGTTCTCGGCCCTGAACAGGTCGGCCAGCACGCCGAGCTGGCCGGGCGTGGCGTCCGCGACCACGGAACGCAACACGCTCCTGGTCAACGGCAGCCCGCATGCGAGCTCCATGACCTCGTCCGGGGTGGACTTGCTCACGGTCCGCCCGCCCCTGCGTCCGCCCGCCGCGGCGTCCGTCGACTCACTCATCGCCGTCCTCCCTCATGAACCTGCTGTACGTGTCGAGCCTGGCCCTCGATTCGGGACCGTCGCCCTGCGCGATCCGCCTGGCCGTCTGGGCGATCGCGGCCCTGTCGGGCCTTCTGCCCGCGGCGACGATCTCGACGACGGCCATGGCGGCCGCACGGAAGCCACTCGCCACGGCCGCGCGGCGGATGCCGTCGACCAGCAGGCCACGTTCGCGCGGTGTATTTAGTCAAGTCGGTGTTTTGGGTTTGGTCATGTAGTTTTTTCGGGTTTGGTCATGGGGCGTGCCGGCCGGGTTGGTTGGTTATTGGGGTTGGTTTTTGCCGAACATGAGCGCCTCGCCGATGCGGTGGCTGGGGCCGGTGAATTCGATGAGCCGTCCGTGGTGGACGATGCGGTCGATGATCGCGGCGGCGAGTTTGTCGTCGGCGAAGACCGTGCCCCATTTGCTGAACTCGATGTTCGTGGTGAAGATGATGCTGCGTCTCTCGTACGAGCTGGCGATGACTTGGTAGAGCAGGCGGGCGCCGTCGATGTCGAAGGGCGCGTAGCCGAATTCGTCGAGGATGAGCAGATCGGCTTTGGAGATGTCCTTGAGCAGGTTGTCGAGGTTGCCGTCGCGTTTGGCCTTGCCCAGTTGGAGCACGAGGCCGGCGGTGGGAAGAAACCCGACGTCCATGCCCTTGCCGACGGCGAGCATGCCCAGCGCGGTGGCCAGGTGGGTCTTGCCGCGTCCGGTCTTTCCATAGAAGACCAGGTCCTGGGCATGCCGGGCGAAGTCGAGGGAGAGCATCTCGTCCCTGGTGTAGCCGTCGGGCAGCCTCACGTCGGAGAAGTCGTAGCCGTCGAGGCCCTTGGGCACGGGGAACTTGGCGCGTCTCATGAGCCTGGCGCGTTTCGCGGTCTCGCGGTTGTCGAGCTCGTTCTGGAAGAGCCGGTCGGCGGCCTCGGCCTGCCTGGGCGTGGCCCATGACAGGAAGTCGTCCATCGTGGCTTGGGAGATGAACAGGCGGCGCGCCTTGGCGCGCAGTCGCCCGGGGTCGGTGCGTTGCGTGCTCATGCGGCCTCCCCGTCCGTGGCGAACGCCCGGTCGTATTCGCCTAGGTCGACGGGTTCGTCGTGGTCGACGCCCTTGGTGCCGGAGGCGAGCCTGGCGGCGGTGAGTTCGACGCTGGCCCGGTCGGGTGTGCCGGTCGTCTCGAGGATCCGCGGCATCGCGGGCACGGCGTTGGCCCAGCCGCTTTCGCGATCGGCGTGCTTGAGGGTGTGAAGGCTTTCCCTGAGGGTGGCCCTGTCCTGACGGTCGAGCCATTCGCGCAACGGATCGGGCAAGGCCTCGCGGACCTGGCTGTTGGGCCATGCGTTGGGCTTGTTGCAAAGCGCCTCGAGCTGGCGCGGGGGATCGTCGCTGCTGGTGGGGGCCTGACCGTACGTGCGCTCATGCACGGCGATGCGCCTGCCCTTCGCGTCGAGGACCTCGACCTCGAGGGCGCGGAAGCCGACGATGACCTCACATCCCGCGTTGGCCGGATCAGCGGGATACCGGTGTTTCCCCTCGACGGTGACTCTGCCGTACTTGTCGGCCCTCATGCGTTCCCACCTGACCACGTCGAACGGTTTCGCAGGCAAGGGAGGCAAGGCCTTGCGATCCGCGTCGAACAGGTCGGCCTCCCTCTCGCCCTTGAGGTAATGGTCCTTGTCCGCCAGTTCGAGGCACCTGCCGGGCAGCCTGGAGTTGAACCCCTCGATGCTCCAGACCGAGGGGCGCGGCACGAACAGCTTGCGCCGCACGGCGCCGACCCCGGCCTCGACGGCGCCCTTCTCGTGGCCCGAATACGGGTTGCAGAACGCGAACGAGAACCCATAGTGCGCCTGGAACGCCTGGAACAGGCGGGTCAGACGCACCTGCTCGAACCGTTGCCTGCGGCCCACGCCCGCGGCGTTGTCGAACACGATGCGCCCGGGCACGCCGCCGAGCCATCCGAACAGGTCCTTGAGCGCCTGGCACGTGCATTCCGCGTTCTCGCCGGGCATCAACTGGCTCGGCGACACGTTCGAATACGGGAAATCAAGCACGAAATGATGCATACGTTCCAACCTGCCGCGCCAATACACGTCGACCTCGCCGAAATCGGCCTGGGCCTCGCCGGGATGCCACACTAGGTCGAGGTACCCCGACTCGCGTTCCGCGGCGAACTCGCGCCGGAGGCGGGCCACCGTCCTGGTCACGGTCGACAGCGACACCTCCGCGCCCTTCTCGTCGCGCAGCCGCTCCCACACGCGCGTCGCGGTATGCCGCTGCTTATGCCATGTCTCGCGGTCCTCGGCGAGCCACTGCTCGATCGCCGGCACGTACTCGTCGATCGCCGACGCGCGCCGCTTCCTCACGGGAGGCTTGGGCGACAGGTCGCCGGCCTCCAGATATTTGCGCACGGTCGGCTCGCCCGCCCCGACCTTCCTGGCTATCGACGCGATGGACTCGCCGTTCCTTCTCAACTGGCGAATAGACTGAATCCTGGGCATGCTGATCATTTGCCTTTCCGGCCTCCTTGAACGATAACGAAGCACCTTCAAGATAAGGCCCGCGGGTGGTCTGCATGCTCCATGCCCAGACCCGAAAAAAATAAGTGACTAAAACCTCAAAATCCTATTGAACATAAACAGACGGGGCGCGATGGATCGATGAGTGTGCGTTCCGCTGGTGCCCGCAGGCCGAGCGCATCCTCGACGGCTTTCACATCGTTTCCCGGGCCGCCGACGCGCTCGACAAGGTCAGTACCGCCGCATGGCGCGAGGCCAGGAGGTCTGGCACGGCCCGCAAAGGCATCGGGGACCCGATCAAGGGCGCCCGGTGGGCGCTGCTGAAGAACGAGTCGGACCTGACCGCCGCCCAACGCGCGCAGCTCGAGTGCGTCGCGAACACCAACGAGACCCTCTGGGCCGCGTACAAGCTCAAGGAACGCCTCAGGATGATCCTCAGGCAGGGGGCGCGGATGCGGCCGCGCCCCCTGCTGCGCCAGTGGGCCGCGGACGCATCCCTGTGCGACATCGCGGAATTCTCAAAACTCGGAGAGAAGATCGCCCGGCGCCGCTTCGACATCCTGCGCATCCGAACCGGACTGCCCAATGCGAGGCTCGAGGCCGTCAATAACAAGATCAAGACCACCATCAAAATCGGCTATGGCTACAGGAACCTCGACAACCTCATCGCCCTCGTCATGCTCAAATGCGGCCGCTTGGACCTCCAACTACCCGGACACCAATAACCAGTAAGCCAGACCAGTGATTCACGTCCGCACAAACACCCGAAGAGCCTTTAAATGAAAGGGTTGCCAGGTAGCTTGTGCGCTATCCGGCAACCCTTCATCTCATATGATGGATTCCACCGTCTGATCTATGTATTTCTTCCAAGCGGGAGCTTCCATGAGATCTCTCTGCGCTTCGCACACTTCAATCAGCTCTTTGATTTTTTCGTGTTTGGCGCTTTCGTTGCTCTGGAACAGTGCGATAAAGCATTTCTGGAATTGCGCAAGCGTCAAAGGCAGTATGTCTAGTCGTTGCTTGACATCGCCTTTTGCGTACCATACGCCGTGGCGGAAGGTCTCGGCTGTGTTGGTGTCGATCTTGACTGCGATGAACAGTCCATACACTGGAATGTCGTTTTTCCCATACTTCAGCACCGCTTCGGATACGTGCCGTCTTACAGGCTCGCCTTCCATGGATTCCTGGCGGGAGCCTGTGGACATAGTAACTTCAGTCAGAATGGTGAATTTATCGTATTCGCAGTACAGGTCTCCTTGTCTGCCGCCTGCTGCCGATACAGGAAGGAAGTCCGAGTCCAATCGGAAACCTCGCATATCGCTGGGATGGTTGACGAGGTTTCCGAAGGCGAGCGCGGCACGCCATAATACCCATTCGAGATATGCCGGAGTTTCATCTTTCGGTACTTCGATGCCGTTGTCCTCATCAGCGTCGTCGATCTTCTTGCCGCCGCCTTTGATCAACAGTGTCATGTAGTCGGAGATCTCCTGCCACTGTTCTGGCTGTTTGGCGGCATAGTTGATTTCGTCGGTTTTCTGCCAGAGTTCTTCGAGATGGAGGCGCGCTGCATTGATCTCAGGTACCGTCGATACCGGGCGATTCCCAAGATCGTAATACACATGGTTCTTCTTCAGCTGTGCTTCCATATCAAGAAGCAAAGCCTTGGCGGTCTCAAGATCATCCATAGGCAAGGACGCGCCATGGCAGAGCTCCTTGTATACGTCCATAATTGGGCGACGGCTCAATGTTGTTGAGGCCAGCTTTTCCGCTAGGAAGTGCTTGGCTGGAACGATGACAAGGCCTCGACCTTTCCTTTGGACGATTCCACTGATGCGAAGGTAGCGCATGTTCATATCGCTGTAATCAGTGAAGTTATCGCTCTTCTTGTTGTAATCCTGACCGCGCTTCTTGATTTCGTCGGCGTCGAACCTACGCTTGGCTGTTGCTTTCTTGCGACGCTCTCGCAGATCGATGATATGGTTTACGACATCGTTAATGTCATAGCTGGGATCGGTGGTATGACCCCATAGCGAGAATTCGATTCGGCTGATTTCACTGGTGCCTGTACGCTTTTCAAGTTCCAGCATCACCGCCAATATCCACCTTAGCGGGGAGAAGAAGCCGAGATCTCCTGGAACTTTGGTCTGCTCAAGACTCAGCGAACGTAAGAAGCATTCCTGCTGTGCAGGATAGGTGTCGGCTTTGAGGAAGGTCTCGCCGAATGGTGTCACCAGATCTTGGGGGCCGAGATCTTCCTGTTTGCCGTCCTTCTTTTTAACTTGCGGGTAAATGAACCCAAAACGGGCAAACATTAACCGCCATTTTCTTGCATAGCTGCTGGTGTCTTCTGCTTCGCCGGTCGAATTAACCAAGCCGGCATGATTAAGCAGTGTTTGGAATCGTTCTTCGTTGCTTCCTCGCAGGTTCCCATTGAACGGGGACTCGGCGAACAGTTTCAGGCCCTCCCAGATGCGCATCGGATTGCGTAATCCAGTGTTGCCCAGTTGCCAGATCGTTATCGGTTTGCCCATGACTTCAGTTTACAGTCAACTCAGCATCATGGGCATTAGCCTTATGATTACCAGCCAAGGAAGAAGTACTCTTCGACCTTGTTTCTGTTTGCCGCACCTTTATGCTGGGTGCCAATGGAGTATCGGTAGTCAACGGGAACGACTTCGACATTCTTCTTATGCCGACCAAGGATCCTCAGCATCTCTTCTTTTGTCGGCTGACTGTTGGAAGAATAGGAGATGATAAGAATACTATCCTTGAATCGCTCGATCAATTTGTCGAATGCGTCCGCAGCTCCCGTCCGGGAAGAGAACGGGGTCGGGTAGGACTTGAATTTCTTGGTCTTGGTATGCTCCTGCATCGTGACGCCTTGCCAGTCGCAGGCAAGTCCCTCGACGAAATGGTAACGCCGTACATATTCGTTATCCGACAATGGCGAGTAGTACGGAGGATCCATGTATACGAGGTCGGGATGGTTTGCCTCAAGTAGCAAAGCATCGCCGCGGATGGACTTATTCTGGTGATGATTATCGAAGACAGCGTTGTTCACCGCTTCAACGGCTTCGAGGAACTGCTCGGCAAGTGTCTTCTTCAAATCCTTGCGTCCATCGTCGTACCGGTGTCCGGTGTAAGTGAAGATACCACGCGGGCGTTTTTTCGTGCAGGCGCGAATCAATGCGGTCATAGCGATGGCCTGCTGATAGGGATCTTCGATGTCTTTGATACGCGTGCGAAGAACGTCGATCAGATGATTTTCTTCGTCCGTGTAATACAGTCCCCTGAAGGTATTCGACACGAAATCGTCGGTCGGGCAATCCTTCAGCAATGCCTTTGCCTCTTGCAAAGGCAGAGTCGCGTTCTGGTTTTCCACCATCGCCTTGGTGAAGGTGGCGCTCATGGCCATGTAGTCGTTGCTTATGACTTGTTTGCCTTGCGCTTTGAACATGTAGCTGACGATGCCCGATCCGGAGAACAGGTCCACGACCGAGTTGAAGTTGAATCTGGATGCCACATTCCACAGTTCAGTGAGCAGTTTTTGCTTGGAACCCATGAAACGGGTTGGCGGATATAGCTCAACCTGCTTGGATAGGTTTTTCTTTTCCGGCAGAGCCGCCGCCAGGGTCTTGGGCTCTGGTTCTGCAATGACCAGCGTGTCTTCTCCCGTGCGGCTGCTTGCCCTGCAGGCTACGGAACGTTTTGTAGGAATGACCTGAATCTCGTATTGCCCATACAGATCATGGACCAGCGGATGATTCGAGTTGGTCAACAGAAGATGGCATCCCAGCGAATGCAGACGGGAGAATTCAACTGCAAGCCGTGAATGGTCTGAGATCTCGAACTGTTCCTTCGTATAGCGCTTGAAATCCGAGTATTCGGAAACCGGAATGTACGGCGGGTCAAGAAACACGAAGTCACCTGGTTCGGCGTATTCGGCAAGCACGGCGGCATAGTCACCGCAGACAATTGTGGCATTCTGGAGCGCTTTGGAAGCTTCACGCAGGGCCTGAGCGTCGCAGATCTTCGGATTCTTGTATTTTCCGAATGGGGTATTGAACTGCCCCTTGCGATTGACTCGATATAGGCCGTTGAAACAGGTCTTGTTCAGGTAGATCGTTCGCGCCGCAGCTTCTACCGGTGACAGCTTGGTCCAATCCAGAGAACGAACCTTGAGAAACTGCTCTCGCTCGTTCTTGTATCCAACGAGAATGGCGATCACTTCTTCGACATGTTCCCTTACTTGTATACATAGGTTCACAAGTTCGGGATTACTGTCCGCGATCACGGCGTTCTCAGGACGAAGCGCGAAGAACAGCGCACCGCCACCGAAGAATGGTTCGATGTATTTGCCATAGTGCGCCGGAACTTTCGGAAGAAGCACGTCAAGCATCTGGGATTTACCGCCAGCCCACTTCAGGATAGGCTTTACTCGGCCATTGGACACCCTAGCTGACGCTTGGGTGCTATTTGTTTTCGCACGTGGACGGCCAGCCTTCTTAGGAGAAAGCATGCGCTCCAGCACGTCGGAGAGGAACGGATCGCCGTTATCGGAACGCAACGTGCCGCGCCGAACCAGAGTAGCGACTGTGGCATTCTTCACGCCTAGTATTTTTGCGGCCTCTGCCTTGGTGATGGTTTTATCCTCAATCGGCATGTTTTGAGCCGCGTAATTCCCAAGCGGGGTGCGCCACCAAGAAGGGTCCTTCTCACTTTTTTTGATCAAGAGAGTGTAGACCTGCTGCCATTCCGGTTCTTTGCGCAGTTCAGGAAGGGAGGTGTTGTTTGATTTGATCTGAAGAATGAGGTCTCCCGCGTCCACGCCAAACATCGGCAAGTTGTCAAAGAGCCCTTTGGATTCTTGAAGGAACTGAAGCGTGGCTTCCTCAACCAGTGTGTTCATCATCGTTCCTCACCATCCTATGGATCTCTATTGTTTAATGTCTAAAACAAGTTTGACATTTTCATTGGACAGATCCTTTTATTGCTTGATGTCTAAGGCGTGTCCTACGCTCGCTTAAACGAGCGTAGGACACGGTTTGTCCATACAATTCGATTGACCATAGAAACGAAAGGTTGGTTAGCCTTATCATGAGTCGGTCAGGTACAGCCTTTGGACGTTACTCTATGTCGGGAGGACGCTTTGAAGAAGCGGAAGGTCTCCCTCTCTCCGCTATCGGTGAACTCAAGAACTACAAAGATCTAATCGATGACGTGGCTGCTAGGCTTTACAAGCGCGAACATCCCCGTAAAAAGAATCTTCCCAGTGGGTTTTCTCGCGATATCGACATCCGCCTTACAGGAATAAAGCATGGCTGTGTAGTGGTGGAAATGACAAGATATCAGCATGAAACCTCTAATCAGATACCGCTTTGGGATGAAGATGCGCCTGACTTTGCTGAAACAGCCAGAAAAATGATTAATTCAACTATTAGGAGCATAAAACAAGCTAAGGATCCAGCTTCAATAGGAGACTTTCCACCGGAGTCGCTTTCCCGCTTATACCGTTTAGGTAAATCACTAAACGAAGATGAAAAAATCACCCTAGCAGAGGCAGATAATTCAGGACGTATAGACGTTGACAGCGATTGGAAAGATATTATTTCTCGTTCTACCGAGAGTCAATTTGTCGAAAGAGTTATTGACGGCAAGCTTGTCGGAATGGATGCCAGCGAGGAATGGTTTACTTATACTTTCTTGATCTATACCTCCCAGAAGATAATTAGAGGCAAAGCTGACATTAGTCGATGGGATGATTTTTATAAATTCTTTAACAATAGAAGCCGAGCACGTATGTGTTCCTTATCCGTCGTTTGCAAAATAAACGATGATGGCGATATTGAATCCATAGAACAGACTTACGGTATAGAAGAGACTCTACCTGAGAAGTTTACAAGCAGGCTGGAAGCTCTTGCACAGCTTAGCACTGGATGGTATGGCACTCAAGATGGCGTTCCTCAAGGTGAACCCATTAAAGACAGCATCTTTAAGAATGTTCAGTCATTCTTATGCGAAGCACTCTCTTATACAAGCTCAATACCGCAAATAATTGATCTTGTCATTTTCCCGCAAATCAACGGTGGAATTCAAATCGAATGGAAAGAGCTAGATTACGAAGTTGATTTCGAGCCTGACGATACAATCAATGCGTTTGCCTTTAGCAAAAACGAAGAAGATTGCGAGAAGATGTTTGCAGCAGACTGCTCTCCAAATGAGATCCTAAATTGGATGATTGGGGGCGCGCTAAATGACTGAAAACTCACAAAACTGGCCTGATTTAAAGACCGGAGAGGAAGATATAACTAATTCCTCAGATACTTGCTTCAGAAATGTACACCCTGAATTTATTTCTGATGGCATTGTTTGTTCTTCAGCTTTCAATCCGTCAAAAGACGATGAAGGCGAGTTGTCTACAGCACGTTCTTCAAAAGTAAGTCCTCAACAGCATTACGAAGAATTTACTCAGTTTGGACATCAGTCTGCCGGAGTCTATTCAGTTACTACCGATGATATTCGCAAGGAAGAGTTACGTTGGGTTGACAATGACTCTCTTCAAGAAGAATCATTGCGTGTTACTGGTCATGCATATATTGACTTCCGTCTTTGTTCGTCAAAAGGAGCAAAGAAGAAAGCACGTTCATTGGCACGTAAGGCTGTACAAGCCTACTTGCCGCATGCTGAAGAATAATATTTCTTATGGAGGAAATGGACGGCAACAAGCCAGTCAGTATCAGCTAGAACCATGATCTGATCATCGTCAGTAAGGAAAACTGTACGGGCATTCGACACGCCGAGGGACTTAGCCCATGCCATAGCCTGACTTGAATACAATCCGTTAACAATGACCGTCACGGTGAGCCAATCCCAGTCGCCTCAACAAAGACAACCAAAAACCGCAAACCGCCATTTTCCAACGATATTGGACTCAACAAAGACCATTGGTTCCAACCAAGAAACACCCCGCTAAAACAGGATGTCACAGGTTCAAATCCTGTCAGCCCGACCGGAGCTCTTGGAAACATTAGGTTTTCAAGGGCTTATTTTTCCCGTCGAAAACAATCTGCATACAAATGCATACAAACGCCGCGGGATCTCCATGCCCGATTCACACGAGTTCGCGCTCGCGGAGGGTTCTGATCGCGTAGGCCACGTCGTCCAATCGTTCCGGACAGAGCGCCGTGTAGGTGTTCAATGTGATGCTGGGAGAGGAGTGGCCGAGCTGCATTTGCAGGGTCTTCACGTCCGCGCCCTGGGCGATCGCGAAGCTCGCGTATGTGTGGCGCAGACTGTGTATGGTCACGCCCTCGTCCGCCATGCCGGCCGCTTGACGGCCTTGTTCCATATCCTTTTCCGCCACGTGTTCGTCCAGACGTTCCCGCCACAGGTGGCACGGAACAGCCAGTCGTCATCACCCATGCCATCCATCTGCGCCTTGATCTGCGGCATGAGGAACCGTGGTATCGCGATGTTGCGGGCCTTTCCGTTCTTCGGGGTGCCGAGCATGCTGCCGCCGTGCCCGTCGTCAGTCCATGTGCGGCCTATCTTGGCGCGACGCTTGGCCGCGTCCACGTCACCGACCTTGAGGGCAAGCGATTCGCCTATGCGGCATCCCGTATAGGCCTGCCATCTGACCAGCAGACCGTCCACCGGCTTCCCGATCTTCTCCGCCTCGTCCGCGAGCAACTCGACCTCGCGGACCGAGAGGGACACCATGTCGTCGTCGGAGGCGATCTTCGGCACGGTGACCCTGTCCACAGGATTCTCACCGATCCACCCGTTCGAGACGGCGTAGTCAAAGATGCCTTTGAGGACGAATTCCATGCTGGTCCCTTCAATGGCGCCGGTGGTGATTGCGGTGCCGGCTGTTATTGACCATCCTATCGTCGCCAGTGGGCCGCCGCCCGAATAATTCCGAATGGAAACGCGGTCCCGGGCTGCGCTAATCGCCGTTTGAGGCGTGAAAGCGGGATTAGTGTGGGCGAAATTGGTGGTATCTACATTTCGAGGGGTTGATCTGATGGATCAGGAACATCTATCTGCATTTCAGGGGGTTGCCCAAACGCGATATCCGAAGTATTAAGCGTTTTTTGCTGCTGGGATTGCGCGGTTTTGGGAGCGTTCATACTTGGCTGGCACCCCCTCGAAACGTAGATAGATGTCCGGCGAGACCGAAATCAACCCCTCGAAACGTAGATACGGTTCAATGACGATGTGATTCCGGGCTTTTCGCCCATGACCGGGGGAGAGAAGATGGCGAATCGCGCCGGAAAGGGGTCGTGCCCGAACCGTGATACCTCGTCATGACTGCAACATGGTGATGCCGCCGTCCCTGACGAGCAGTGATTGACGGTCAGTGAGCGCGCGTAGGTCGAGCTCCGTGGAATACCGTTCGACGATGAGCCGTGCCGCCTGACCCATCGTGGGATTGCCCAGATGCGGCACCACGTGGAAATCCGTCAGACCAAGTCCTTTGTAGTCGCGCAGACCCGGGCACGATCCGTGCGGTCCATGATGGAGCAGTAGCCGATGTCCGGCGACATGATGACCGAACCGGCTGATTCGCCGATATACGGGATCCCGTCGGCTATCCGTTCGGCGAGCAGCGCATCCGCGCCGCTCCGCCGCAGTTCCTGCAGCAGAAAGAACGAATTGCCGCCGCCGACATATATGCAGTCGGCGTCCGAGAGGGTGCTCCGCACGTCGGGGGCAGCGGCCGTTGAAACATCCAGTTCGGTGACGCGGAATCCCAGTTGACGCAGTTGGCGGCGGGTCAGCATCGTATGCGCGAACCCCCATGGCTCCACGGCCGCGGCGGTCGTGATGTACGCCAGTCGACCGCCGTGCAGCCCGGGCAGTGCATGCGGGATCATCCCTGTGGCTCCGCGCAGCGTCGATGTGAGCATCATGGTCGCCATCCTGGCCTCCTTTCGTATCGCCCAGTATACGACCGCGTTCATGAGAGCGCTGACAGATGAAAGGTCGAATGCGCGCGGTGGCGTTTGGCGCTCGCCTGGCCCGGTTGCCGGAAATGACGACATGGGCGCGAACGATTCCGCCGATGCGGACGGAAAATGCCATAACTCGAACGAAGACGATACGATTGGACGTATGAGCGAAACGAACAATGACAACCTGTGGCCGGCCCCGACCGCTGACGGCCCGCTGAACGCGACCGTGACCATCCCCGGCAGCAAATCCCTGTCGAATCGGTACCTGATCCTCGCTGCGCTTGGCGCGAAGCCCGTCACGCTTGTCGGGCTGTTGCGCTCGCGCGACACCGAACTGATGATGGGAGCGCTGTCGGCGCTTGGTGTGCGCTGCGACATCGACCCGGAAAACGACACCACGGTCACGGTGACGCCGCCGGAATCCGGCCGATTCAGCGGCAATGTGGGCGTGTACTGCGGACTCGCCGGCACGGTGATGCGTTTCGTGCCGGGACTGGCGCTGTTCGCGGACGCCCCGGTGCGGTTCGATGGAGACGATCAGGCATACGCGAGGCCGATGCAGCCGGTTCTCGACGGGCTCGAACAGCTTGGCGCCCGCGTCGAATACCACGGCGAGCACGGCCGGCTGCCGTTCACCATCACGCCACCGCGTCATGATGGTGAACAGGCCGATGACGGTTCCGCTGCCGCCAAGGTGAGCATCGACTCGTCCGGCTCGTCACAGTTCATCTCCGGTCTGCTGCTGATCGGGTCGCGCCTGCCCGGTGGGCTGGAGTTGCGGCATACGGGGGAGAAGACGCCGAGCCTGCCGCATATCCGCATGACCGTCGCTGATGTGAACGGCGCGAGCGGCAATGCGACCGCTGATGAGGAGTCTCGCGTCTGGCGAGTCGGCCATGCCGCGTTGCAGCTGCCGGAACGCGTGGTCGTCGAACCTGACCTGTCGAATGCGGCGCCGTTCCTCGGCGCGGCTTTGATCGCCGGAGGCACGGTGCGCGTGCCGCACTGGCCTGCTGAGACCACCCAGCCCGGTGGACTGCTGCCGGGATATCTGGAACGCATGGGCGCGCGCGTCTCGTTCCCCGAAGAGGACGGCGTGCGGTATTGCGAGGTGAGTGGCGACGGCCATGTGCATGGTCTTGGTGATTTCGACCTGACCGCGGCAGGGGAGATCGCGCCGTCGCTCGCGGCGATACTGGTGTTTGCCGATGCTCCGACCCGTATGCTCGGCATCGGTCATCTGCGTGGTCATGAGACAAACCGTCTGGAGGCGCTGGTCACGGAGATCACGCGCATCGGGGGAGAGGCCCGCGAACTGGAGGATGGCATCGAGATCACTCCTGTGCCGGTTGAGCGTCTGCACGGTGAGGTGATGGAATCCTACGCTGATCACCGCATGGCGACGTTCGCCGCGATGATCGGGCTGACCGTGCCGGGCGTCAGAATCGTCAATGTGGAGACCACGCGCAAGACACTGCCCGATTTCGTGGGCATGTGGACCGGCATGTTGGAGCGGTGACCGCGACGAATATCACGGATATACGATGAGGGGCTGATTCCCAGCGGAATCAGCCCCTCATTTATGTTCGTCCGTTTGCGTTAGGCGGACTGCGGCCTGCTAACGGCAGTTCGTCACTTGGTGAACGTGTTGCCGTAAGTGTCCACGCCGTTCTCGGCGATTTCGGCGGACTTGCGGGCGATGGCCAGCTCCTCGTTCGTCGGGATGACGGCGATGATCACGGAGGAGTCCGGGGTGGAGATGATGCGCGGCTCCTTGGAGCGCTTCGCGTTCTTCTCCTCGTCCAGCTTGACGCCGAACGGGGCGAGCTTGTCGCACACCATCTTGCGCACGATGTCGTCGTTCTCGCCGACGCCGGCGGTGAAGGTGATTACGTCGCAGCCGCCCATCTGGTAGGTGTAGTTGCCGATGTAGCTGACGATGCGGTGCACGTACACGTCGAGGGCCAGCTTGGCGTCCTCGTTGCCCTCGGCCACCAGACGGTGAACCTCGCGCAGGTCGCCGAAGCCGGTCATGCCCATCATGCCGGAGCGCTTGTTGAACAGGGTGTCGAGCTCGTCCACGTTCATGTGGGCGTTGCGGATGAGGTGGAAGACCACGGCCGGGTCGATGTCGCCGGTGCGGCCGCCCATCATCAGGCCTTCAAGCGGGGTCAGACCCATGGAGGTCTCGACCGGCTTGCCGGAAACCTCGGCGGAGGCGGAGGCTCCGTTGCCGATGTGCAGCACGATCTGCTTGAGGCCTTCGGCCGGCTTGCCGATGACGCCGGGGACCACGGAGGAGATGAACTCGTGCGAGGTGCCGTGGGCGCCGTAACGGCGGATGTGGTACTGGTCGGCGATCTCCTTGTTCAGCGCGTAGGTGCTGGCCGCCTTCGGCAGCTGGAAGAAGAAGGAGGAATCGAACACGAAGATCTGCGGAACGTCGGGCAGCAGCGCGCGCATGACTTCGGCACCCTTGGCCTCCGGACCGTTGTGCAGCGGGGCGAGCACGGCCAGGTCCTTGACGGCGTTGATGGTCTTGTTGGTCACGAGGGCCGGCTTCGGGAAGAGGGATCCGCCCTGAACCACACGGTGGCCGACGGCGACGATGCCTGCTTCGGACAGGTCCGGGCCGTACTCCTTGAAGAAGCCGAGCACGCGCTTGAGGCCCTGCTCGTGGTCGTGGATCGGCTCTTCGAGCTCGTGCTTCTCGCCGTTGTACTCGTGCTTGTAGTGACCGTCGACCGGTTCGCCGATCTTCTCGACGAGACCGGAGGCCAGACCTTCGCCGGACTCAAGATCGACCAGCTGATACTTGATAGAGCTGGAACCGGAATTGATGACAAGGACGGTTTTCGCCATTGTGGGCATCCTCCATGATTGATACGTACCGCGAAACACGGCTTTCCATCCGATAGATTACTCGCTGCTTGCTACAAATCAGCGCCGCAGGTTTCGCCGAGAGCCACCAAAGAGAAAAGCCCCGCTGACGGGCTGAGCCATGAAGTAAACAGCGGGGCTGGTTATAGGTGAAGAGCGAACGACAGATTGCACGTGCCCCTGCTGGCGGGGGCTGTCGCGAATCGACTGGGGTGGTCGTAAAGAGCGGCTGTATCGCGTGGAGGCCGCTAAAACACCCGCGTCACTGGGCCTCGATGGCGGTCAGTGCGATGGTGTTGATGATGTCCTGCACCGTCGCACCGCGTGAGAGGTCGTTGACGGGCTTGTTGAGGCCCTGCAGCACGGGGCCGATGGCGAGCGCCCCGGAGGAACGCTGCACGGCCTTGTAGCCGATGTTGCCGGAGCACAGGTCGGGGAACACGAACACGTTGACGTGTCCGGCCACGTCGTTGCCCTTGGCCTTGGTGGCTGCCACGTCGGGCGACCATGCGGCGTCGAACTGGATGGAGCCGACGACGGGCAGGTCCGGAGCCTTCTCCTTGACGATTCGCGTGGCCTCTTCGACGATGTCCACGTCCGGCCCCTTGCCGGAGCCGAGGGTGGAGTAGGAGAGCATGCCGACCTTGGGCTCGATGCCGAACGCCTTGGCGGTCACGGCGGACTGCAGCGCGATCTCCGCGAGCTGTTCGGCGTCCGGGTTGAGGTTGATGGCGCAGTCGGAGAACACGGTCACGTGGTCCTTGAAGCACATCAGGAAGGCGCCGGAGACGAGCCTCTGCCCGGGCTTGGTCTTGATGACCTGCAGCGCCGGACGCACGGTGTTTGCGGTGGAGTTGACCGCGCCGGACACCAGACCGTCGGCGTAACCGAGCACGACGAGCATCGTGCCGAAATAGCTCGCGTCGGTCAGCTGCTTGCGGGCCTGCTCTTCGGTCATGCCCTTCTTGGCGCGCAGCTCGCACAGCTTGGCGACCATGGGCTTGAGGATGTTCTCGTCGTCCATGGCCTGGAAACGCGCCTTGCCCAGATGGGTCAGACCGAGTTCCGCGCCCCGGGCGAGGATCGCGCCCTTGTCGCCCACGATGATGAGGTTCGCGATCTCGCGCTCCAGCAGGTAGTCGGCCGCCTTGATGATGCGGTCCTCTTCGCCTTCGGGCAGCACGATCGTTTTCTTGTTCGCCTTGGCACGGCCGAGCAGGCTGTACTGGAAGGCGTACGAGGTGATCGGGAAGTCGATCTCGACGTTGATGGCCTGCAGGACCTCTTCGGTCGGCACGTTCGCCTGGAAGGCGGCGAGCGCCGCATCGGCCTGTGACGCCTCGGTGAACGGGATCTGGGGGATCGTCCACACCGGCAGCCCGAAGTCCGCGAGCGTGTCCTTGACCGAGACGGAGTGGCGCGGATCGCAGCCCGTCACGAAGATGCCCAGCACCTTGTTGCCGGCGGCCTCTATGCCTTCGATGGAGAGACGGACGGTGTCCTTGAGCTCGTCAGGCCAACGATCGATGGTGCACACGGCGAGGAAGACGCCGGCCTGCAGGTCGGCGGCGATGTTCGCGTTGAACTCGTAGGCGGTCGGGTCGTTGACGTGCGACTTGTCGGTGCCGACGATGAGCGCCGCGTCCGCGCGGGACACGTTCATCGCGTCGTTGAACGCCGCGACGATGTCGCCGCGGGAGCCTTCCTTGTCCTTGCGCACCTGGTGAATGTCCGGTCCGGTGGATAGCGCGACACCGAGGCCGGCGTTGGAGGCGTTCAGCAGGATGGGGGTGAAGTGGTCGTGATTGGAGACCGCGGGGCGGAACACGGCGGTCTTGAATTTGGTGGTCAGCGCCTTGAGCACGCCGTATGCCACGACGTTGCGTCCGTTTGCGCCTTCAGGACTTGCGATGTAGATGTTCGTTGTTGTCACGTTTGTCTCCTCGTCGGGGATGGTACTGCTCGTGTGACCGCCTTGTTTCACACTTACTGACATTGTAGTACCCGATCGTTCGCTGCCGGGCGTTGACATGTCGGTAAACGCGGCCGGGGCGGTTCGACCGGGCGCGTGCGTCATTTGTGATATAGGCTCAGCCGCTCGTATTTCGGCTCGCAGCATACGTTGATGCCGAGTTTGCGGTACAGCTCCTCGTCGGTCGACGAGATGATGACCGAGAAGAATGCGTCGCAGCCGCGCAGCTGTTCCAGCCCACCGATGACGCGGGCCGCGGTCGGGCTTTGCGCGCTTGTCAGCGATAGGGCGATCAGCGTTTCGTCGGAGTGCAGGCGGCGGTTCATGCTGGACAGGTGTTCGGTTTTCAGCCGGCAGATCGGTTCAATGGCGGATTCGTCGATGACGCGCTGGTTCTCGTCGATGCCAGTTACGGCTTTGAGCGCGTTCATCAGCAGCGCGCTTGCCGCGCCGAGCAGTTCGCCGGTCTTGCCGGTGACCACGCGCCCGTTGGGCAGTACCATGGCGCCGGCCGGCGCCCCGGTCGTCTCCTCCTTGAGCAGCGCGGCCGACCGCGCGGGCGACAGGTCCTTGTCCACTCCGGCCTTCTTCATGATGGAGCGCAGCCGTTCGACCTGGTTCTCGTCGATGCCGGTGCGCCTGAGATGCACGGCGGCAGCGAAGTAGCGGCGCACGATCTCCATACGGGCGGCATCCCGGCACGCCTCGTCGTCGACGATGGCGTAGCCTGCCATGTTGACGCCCATGTCGGTGGGGCTCTGATAGGGGCTTTCGCCCATGATCCGCTCCATCATGGCCTTGAGGACGGGGAACGCCTCGACATCGCGGTTGTAGTTGACCGTGGTTTTCCCGTACGCCTCCAGGTGGAACGGGTCGATGATGTTGGCGTCGTCTAGGTCGGCCGTGGCGGCCTCGTAGGCGATGTTCACCGGGTGATTGAGCGGCAGGTTCCAGATCGGGAACGTCTCGTATTTCGCATAGCCGGCGGCGATGCCGCGCTTGTTCTCATGGTAGAGCTGCGACAGGCATGTGGCGAGCTTGCCGGAGCCGGGGCCGGGCGCGGTGACCACGACCAGCGGGCGCGTGGTGACGATGTAGTCGTTGCGCCCGTATCCGTCGTCGGAGACGATGTGCTCGATGTCGTGGGGGTAGCCTGCGATGGGGTAGTGCAGGTAGCAGGTGATGCCGAGCTGGTCGAGGCGCCGGCGATAGGCGTCCGCGGCCGGCTGCCCCGCGTACTGGGTGAGCACGACGGAGCCGACGTGGAATCCGCGCGAGCGGAAGATGTCGATGAGTCGCAGCACGTCCTCGTCGTACGTGATGCCGAGGTCGCCGCGCATCTTGGACTTCTCGATGTGGTTGGCGTTGATGGCGATGACGATCTCCACGTCGTCGGCGAGGCTTTTGAGCATGCGGAATTTGGAATCCGGCTCGAAGCCGGGCAGCACGCGTGACGCGTGATAGTCATCGAACAGCTTGCCGCCGAACTCCAGATAGAGCTTGCCGCCGAACTGCGCGATGCGCTTTCGAATGTTGGCGGCCTGCAGCTCGATATATTTCTCGTTGTCGAATCCCTGTCGCATGTGCAGTGAGAGTCCCTTCCGAACGGAGCGCTGTACCTGCACGATTATACTGGGTTCTTTACGAGGACCCCCCCCAGTCGCGAAGCGGCTGGGGTCTTACAAGAATCTACGAGTGAAATTCGGCGATGTGCGCGGTAGCATGGCGCGGGAAGCGAAGGCGTACAAGGGTACGTCGAGCTTCCCGTAACGCAGCTAACGCACACATCGCCGAATTCCACCGGTGAATTGGAATAACGTGTGTGGCCTCTAGGCGCACCGAAGGAAGCTGTACAAAGGTACCGCAACTGAGGAGCAACGACGAGGATACTCCGTTATTCCAAATTCGCTCCTCTTCGATGGCTTCAGTTCTGCCGTCACGTCATTCCAGTTGCACCCAGTTTTCGGCGCCGTCTCGAGCCGAGTGCCGCCAAGTAACACCGTGTCGTGTTTCGTCGGCCTCGGGGACAAAAGTGGGGACAACTTCTTTTCAAACTCAGGGCTTTGAGTTTTTGTTTTTGTCCCAAAGCGCGCGGCGGACCGCCTTTGGAAGCTCGATAGCGCCGAAAACGCCCGTTTTGAAACTCAACCGTCCCGTATCCTGCAAGCCGCCAGCTGCAATCGTAAGCGAATCAGCACGGGCGGTTTGCACGCCATTCGCAAAACCCCAGGTCGCGGATCTGCGCCATCGGCCGGCAAAGTGAGTAGTCTCAGGTGGCTTGCCTATGAGTTGGCGGACGGGCTTTGAGATTCCGCTGACGCCCGGAAACGCTTCGAGCTCCCTTGAATTTACAGACAGCATACGGTATAAGGTAATTGGTTTTCCGTTAGGAAGGCTTCCAAGTGCCGGGGACGTTTTCCCCGGCTTTTTTCGGCTCTTGTGTTGTTTTCGTGGGTGGTGGCTCGTCGGTGAGCCGTTGAATCCCAAGGTGTGAGGGGGCGTTTTCTGTATCGTGTTTTTTGTTCAGGAAAACCGGAGACAGAAAACGCCTTATGAAGAACATATTCAAACGGTTGCTGAACGTCAAAGGCATGGTCGTCGAGGACGTGTCCATCGACGACTCGCCGCTGCGTCCCGCTCCCGCGCCGGTGGTCCGGGTGCGGCGCAGGAAGGGCGCGTTGCGTTGCCCGCGTTGCGGGCGCAAGTGCCCCAAGCACGACGACGGGGGCGGCGAACGGCGATGGCGCCACCAGGACTTCGGCTGCTATGGGGTCGAGCTCATGGGCCTGGCGCCGCGCGTGGCGTGCGCGGAGCATGGCGTGGTGGCCGCCCAAGTGCCGTGGGCGGAGCCGGACAGCCGGCTCACCAGTGGTTTCGAGATGGAGTGCGCGTGGCCGGCGGCGGTCGCCAACCAGAAGACCGCGGGCGGATTCCCACGCATCGCGTGGAGGACGGCCGGCCATATCGCGCGCAGGGTCGCCGCCCGGTTGGAATCCTCGATGCCGTGCATGTTCGACGGTCCCACCGCGATAGGCGTGGACGAGACCAGCTGCAGGAAGGGGGCACACGTACATCACCGTGGCCGTCGACCACAAGCGCAGACGGGTCGCTTGGGCGCACGACGGATACGGCAAGGAGGTGCTCGGCCTGTTCTTCCGACAGCCGACCGACGAGCAGCGCGCCTCCATCAGGGCAGTCACCGGCGACGGCGCCAAGTGGATCGACGCCAGCGTGAAGGAGCGCCTGCCGAACGCCGAGCGCGTGCTCGACTCGTTCCACATCGTCTCCCGGATGAGCGACGCGCCCGACCAGGTCAGGAAACGGTTGCGGAACCAGGCCCGGCGCGGCAACGACAAGACGGCGACCGAGGCGATGCGCGGCGTCAGATACGCCGCGCCCAAGAACCCCGGCGACCTGACCGAACGGCAATCCGGAGCGTTGGAGACGCCCAGGGACACGGATCCCAAGGGCCAGCCCTACCGGTCATGGCAACTCAAGGAACTCCCCAGGACGCTCCCGCACCAACCCCTCGGACAAGCCGGGGCCGAATTGAAACGATGGATCTTCCGGGCCTCCCACAGCCGCATCCCCGAGATCGTCGAACTGTGCAGGAAGATCCGCAGACGCAAGGACGACATCCCCAAAACCATCAGACTCGGCCACTCCAACGCCAGGCTCGAGGCGTTCAACAACAAGATCAAGGCCACCATCCGCATGGCCTACGGCTTCCGCCACGTCGACGACCTCATCGCCATGATCAAACTCCGATGCAGCGGCCCACCCATCCACCTACCAACACCCATCCTCTAACCCACGAAAACAGCAGAAGGCTCTCAAAAGAAGAGTCTCTCTCAGGGAAGAAAAAATCCTTTACGGAAGCCTGTTTGCTCCATGCTGCAAACGATTTTCTTAGTGAAGACTTGAATGCTCCATTCGGAGCGTATATTGCAACACAATGTTTGGCACGAAGGTCAAGCCTACAATCTAAGCTCCCTATTCCATAAGCGTTCTTAGCGCAGATTGAGAGATGGTCCAAAGTTTTCCCGATCTCGATAATGGCAGACCATTTTAACCTCTATTATTACGCTCTTTCTGATAAGCCAAAAACATGAGTTCGGATGGTTTATGGTCCCAACTAGTGGTATACGCATCCGCCTTTTCAAGCCACCAGGCGAGACGGTCTTCAGGTGCAACCTTTTCACCCCAGTACTCTTCAAATAAAGCGCTATCCAAGTAGGAAGCCGCCTTTTCCATAAGTCGCTGCAGACCGACAACGCCCTCGATTTTATTCCCAACGCTTCCGGCAGAATTGATGTCACGTGCGTTATAAAGCAAAACACCACGATAGGTCATGAAATACATAGCTGCGTCTTTAAAAGCAGTAGTTTTAATTCGCCCATTCCCTCCCTTGCCATCTGCAACGAGCGCAGGGCAAAGAAGCGTTGCCTCTGCTCTATACCGGTTTTTAGTAGCTTTATCTAGTGCGGGATAAGGAATCAAATCGATGTCGGTGCTATGCTCTTCTCCACTAGATGTATCTTCTAGCCACCACAGACGTCCGTCAGGGTGTATTTTGCGAGCATATTTTCTGATATATGGCATTTTGTCCATAATATCTAGCTTGCGAAATTCATCATAGGGAATGCCCATAACGGAGAAGAGAGACTCTTTTTCCCCGCTCAAATCAACTTGAAATCGAGGCTCATGTGAAGTGCGTACATGGACGACGCAGTCTTCGTACTTCATCCACCGGGTTTCGGGTTTTCCGCCCATCTTTCCAAACATGAGATAGACGACCTTAACGCTTTCGTCGCGTTTCGTTTCGCGAACGGAGTTGGCAATAGAAACCCATTTATCATCATTAGTGAATTTAACTTCGACCCCGAATGGTCCACATGGAACATCGGGGAAGGTTTGTCCGCTCGGGTTAAGGTCAACTTCGTGACCAACCCCCTCGTCGCCCATTGCGATTACGGCGTAATGCAACCTCTCACGAACATGCTGTTCGTAAGACAAGGCTTTAGTTGACTGAACCGAGAGCCATTCGGCTCTCGGTTCAGTGTTCATATCGTTGGTCAGTTGTTCTGCAACTCGATCAAGTAGTTGCTCAAATTGTTGCTGATTCATCCTGCGTATTACCACCTAGCGTCAAGGCAACTTTTTTTGCCAGTTGCCATGCTAATACAGGTGGAACAGCATTGCCAATCTGTCTTTCGGTTTCTCTAAGACCGGAGACAAATTTAAAAGAGTCAGGAAAAGACTGGATTCGAGCCGCCTCTCTCATTGATATACGCCTAGGAAGGTCGTAATGGTATTGAATGTTACCGTGACATTCAGCACGAATCGTATAGCCTGGCCTGTCCGCAATCAGATGACGATTGCCTTGTTCTCCCGATTTCTTTGCCTTGCTCCATATGTGAGATGTTTCCTTATCCCATGGCTTAGATGCAAGGTCGTCAATCGCCTCTTTGACGGTTACGGGACAATCGGGGGTGGTTTCTTTGGGAGGAACAAACGCTGGCAGCCCTTCTCTTACCCCTACAATAAAGACCCTATCTCGAGTCTGTGGCACGCCGTATTTCGAAGCATCGTATCGATGTATTGACAGGCTATAGCCAAGGCTTCCAAAATCTTCCTTAATCTTATCGAAAGATTCGCTATTAGTTTTTAAGAACAAGCTGCCAACATTTTCAGCAACGAAGACCGAGGGATTCGTTCTCTTTACCGCATCAACAATCGCAGTATACAGACTACTGCGCTCTCCCTTAATACCCTTCATTTTTCCATTAATGCTAATATCCTGACAAGGAAAGCCGCCTATAACAACGTCAACGTGTTCAGGAAGAAGATCTATCTTATCGTTGATGTCACCCTGAATGATGCTTCCGAGATTTTGCTCGTAGGTTTTGCACGCAGCTGGGTTTAATTCATTAGCCCATACGATATCAAAGGGGAGATCAGCATACTCTTTCCCGAGAAATGTAAACCCTCCTATAAAGCCTAAATCAAGTCCGCCGCAACCAGAAAAGAGACTAGCAACAGTCCATTTTGCCTGCGAAGAAGGATAGGGTTCGGAGTCCTCAACGGCCCAGTTTCTTCCTATCTTTTTGGCCGTAAGAAGCTTGCCCTGTTCTGCCAGTCGTCGAACGGTATCAGAGCTACGTCCGTGTTTTAATGCATAGTCTTTAAGCGAAATCAACATGATTCTTCCTTTCAAGAAGGAAGCTATTATACACGATAGCGTGTAAGAGGCAAATCCATCTTTCTAGATCAGAGAATAACCTTTTACCTGGTAATACTTCATATCTAAGTTAGTAATGAGCTAAATAGATTTGCGCGCTAATTGCGATAATGCAACAGACTGACTCCTTGAAATTCAGGTCTGTACTCGAAAACGCAAAGAATAGCATCGACCGTATTCCGCATCGCTATTAATCCATCCAGCACGATAGCCACCCATGGCTCGACGAAGTTCGTTTTGTATTTCGTATGCGAGAATCGTTTCGCTGAATTACTCTGGTGCGCCAAGGTATTTTTGATAATGAACTGTCTATATTCAGCAATGTGCCGAGGGTAGTTTTAGTGCAAGCAAACTAGCCGACAGGCGTACTAGTGCATACCATTTGTCGTTCACGCATGTCAGAAAAAACCTTTTCATATGCTGTTTAGCATCAGATAGGTACCATTTATCCGGGTGCATCTGGGGCAACGGGTTGAAAAGCCTGCGCAAGGTCGCTCGCAGAACACGCAACAGCAAACACGACAGAAGAGGCTGTACTTAGTCAAGTCGGTGTTTTGGGTTTGAGGTGGTGACGTTTTCTTGGACTCGTTGAGTCAAGGAGGGCGTTGTCATGACGTATAGCAGGCAGCAGTGGGATCGGGCGGTGGGCTTGTATATCAGATACGAGTGTTGCGCCGCGGATGCGATCCATGAGCTTGGGTATCCCAGCAAGGAAGCCCTGCGGATGTGGTACCGGGAGCGGCTGGAGGAGGAGCGCGCCGGCGTGCCTTCCAGACGTGGGGAACGGCAGCGGCGTTACAGCGAGGAGCAGAAGTGCGCGGCGGTGGACCATTACCTCGAGTGCGGCAGACGGCTCAGCCGCACCATGCGGATGCTCGGCTATCCGGAAAGCAAGGAACTGCTCATGGCGTGGATCGACGAGCTGGCGCCCGGCCGGCGCAGGCTGAGACACGGGCCGGTGCCCGAGGAGTTGAAGCGGAAGGCGGTGGTGGCGGTCGCGTCCGGAAGGTTGAAATCGCATGAGGCGGCCGCCGAACTGGGCGTGCAGGCCGCGGTCGTGCGAGAATGGAAACGACAGATGCTCGCCGGATCCAAGGAGACGCACGTGGCGAGAGAACGCAGGGAAAGACCCGGGGACGGAGGCGGCGCACGGCCCGTGGTTCCGGATGCGCCGGCGGTGGCCGCCGGTTCGCGGGATGCGGCCGGTCTGGCGGACGCGTTGGCGTCGATGGAGAAGCGGCTGGCGCGGATGCAGGCCCGTCTGGACGAGCTGGACGCCGACGTCGAGCGGCAGCGGCGGGAGAAGAGGGAGCTCGACGTCGAGATCGCGATCCGCCGGGGCGCGTTGGAGCTGTTGGGAAAAGAGCCGGGCGCAGACCCGGAAAACCTGACCAACCGGGAGAAGACGATTCTCGTCAAGCAAATCAGTGAGGCTCAGAGAGTGAGCGTGAAAAGCCTGCTGCCCGTGGTCGGGCTCGCGCACAGCACCTACCATTACCGGCTCAACGCCATGAGGAGGCCGGACCGGGATGCGTGGCTGCTTCCCTTGGTCGAGGGGGCGTTCGAGAACAGCGAGAAGCGCTACGGCTACAAGCGCGTGCACCTGGAATTGCAGGGCATGGGGATAACGGTGTCGGCCAAACGCGTCATGAAACTCATGACCAAGCACGGCATGGTGCCGTTGTTCAAGAGCGCGAAGCGCTACAGCTCGTACAAGGGCGAGCTCACCAGGGCTCCTGAGAATCTGGTCAACCGCGACTTCCACGCCGACGGGCCGAACATGCTGCGGGTGACGGACCTGACCGAGTTCAGCATCCCGGCGGGCAAGGCGTACCTGTCGCCCCTGATCGACTGCTACGACGGGCTTCCCGTCGCCTGGACGATCGGCACGAGCCCCAACGCCGAGCTGGCCGACGGCATGCTTTCGGACGCGTGCTCCACGCTCGGCGAGGGCGACAGGCCGGTCATCCATTCCGATCGCGGCTGTCACTATAGGTGGCCGGAATGGATCCGCATCTGCGAGGAGCACAAGCTGACGCGTTCGATGAGCGCGAAGGGCTGCAGCCCGGACAACGCCGCCGCTGAGGGGTTCTTCGGCAGGCTCAAGCAGGAGTTCTTCCACAAGCGCAGCTTCGCCGGGGTCTCGATGGACGAGTTCATCGGCATGCTCGACGACTACATGGTCTGGTACCGCGGCAAACGCATCAAGACCGAGTTTGGCATGAGCATCATGGGCCGGCGCCGCGAGCTCGGACTCGTGGCATAATCAAAAAGCAAGGATAAAGAAGTCCAACAGAACGGCACCACCCCCTTCGCCCTCGGGGACAAAAACTGCGCGTCCACTCACTTGGGATGACTCCTCACTCCCATTCCTCCGAATACCGCCCCGTACTTTGCTGTTTTGAAACACGGGGAGTAAATGGCGAAATCGCAGGTGAAGGGGAGTAAAACGGCAAAGAAAAAAGCCTCCGTCCCAACGTGGGAACGGAGGCTCGATTGCCGTATTTATTCATCGCCGTCGCTGGCGGCTTTGCCGTGAGTCGCATACGAAACGAAACTCAGCGGCATAGTGCGGCACTCGAAAGCGCAGGTCAAAGCCCTATCGGCTCACTCCCATTCGATCGTTGCCGGCGGCTTGGACGTGCAATCCAGTACCACGCGGTTGATCTGGCGGCACTCGTTGGTGATGCGGGTGGAGATGGTGGCGAGCACGTCATAAGGCACGCGCGACCAGTCGGCGGTCATGGCGTCCTCCGAGCTGACCGGTCGCAGGACGATGGGGGAGCCGTAGGTGCGCTCGTCGCCTTGGACGCCGACCGAGTGAACGTCGGCGAGTAGCACGACCGGGCACTGCCAGATGTCGCGGTCGAGGCCGGCGCGGGAGAGCTCTTCGCGGGCGATGGCGTCGGCCTCGCGCAGCAGGTCGAGGCGTTCCCTGGTGATTTCGCCGATGATGCGGATGCCCAGGCCCGGACCGGGGAAGGGCTGGCGCCAGACGATCTCGTCAGGCAGGCCGAGCTCGGTGCCGATGGCGCGCACCTCGTCCTTGAAGAGGGTGCGCAGCGGTTCGATGAGCTGGAACTTGATGTCCTTGGGGAGCCCGCCGACGTTGTGGTGGGACTTGATGTTGGCCGCGCCGTCGCCGCCGCCGGATTCGACGACGTCGGGGTAGAGGGTGCCCTGCACGAGGAACTTGACTTCCTTGCCGCGGGCGCCGGCCTCTTCGAGGACCTGACGCTGGGCTTTCTCGAAGGTGCGGATGAACTTCTCGCCGATGATCTTGCGCTTGCGCTCGGGCTCGGAGACGCCCTTGAGCGCTTCGAGGAAGTCGTCGGCGGCGTCGACGGTGATCAGTCGGATGCCGGTGGCGGCGACGAAGTCGTGCTTGACCTGCTCGACCTCGCCTTTGCGCAGCAGGCCGTGGTCGACGAACACGCAGGTGAGCTGGTCGCCGATGGCCTTGTGGACGAGGGCGGCGGCGACTGCGGAGTCGACACCGCCGGACAGGCCGCAGATCACTTCGGCGTCGCCGACCTTCTCGCGGATCTTGGCGACCTGGTCCTCGATGATGTAGGAGGCGTCCCAGTTGTCGGGCAGGCCGGCGCACTGGTGGAGGAACGTCTCGATGAGCTTCTGGCCGAGGGGGGTGTGCTTGACCTCGGGGTGCCACTGCACGCCGTAGAGCTTGCGGGACTCGTCCTGCATGGCGGCGACGGGCGCGCCCTCGGTGTGGGCGAGCACTTCGAAGCCGGCGGGCGCGGTCTTGACGGCGACGCCGTGGCTCATCCACGTGTCCTGCTCGGCCGGGGAGCCGGCGAGCAGCCCGTCCGTCTTGTCGATGGTCGTGTCGGTCTTGCCGTATTCGCCGAGCGCGGCCTTGTCGACGTCGGCGCCGAGCGCGTACGCCATGGCCTGGAAGCCGTAGCAGATGCCGAGCACGGGCACGCCGGCGTCGAACAGCTTGGGATCGACGCGCGGGGCGCCGGGCTCGAATACGGATGCGGGGCCGCCTGACAGGATGATGGCCTGCGGGTCCTTGGCGAGCATCTCGTCTACCGGCATGGAATGGGGGACAAGCTCCGAATACACGTTCGCCTCGCGCACGCGACGGGCGATGAGCTGCGCGTATTGGGCGCCGAAATCGACGACAAGCACCGGGCCGTTAGCCATGGGACTCCCTTCATGCGGCCGCGCGCGATAGCGGATACATAGGTATGGGCGATATCGTTGATTGCGGCCATTGGTATTGTGTGGACTTCTTACAGTATGTCACATCAATTGTGGCGATTCGAGCCGACATTGGCGTGTGCGATGGGCGGGTGTCGTCCGGGAGCGACGCACCGTTTCACAAAACCGAACAATTAACGCTGTTAATATGAACAACACGCCGCATGTTCTGTTGCCTGCATGAACACGCGGCGTGCCGGTAGATCGCTGAAATCGTTGGAAAATAAGAGTTTCTCATTGGATGGAGCCGTAATATAACCTGTGAGGGCGCCGGTTATTCACTCATAATTCATACAATTAATCTAACATTTTCGAACACACATGCAAAAAAGCTGTCAAAAGTCTTGCTCTCAACGTACCATGATGAACGATTGGGATTGGGCAACCGCGAAATCGCAAGGCTTCGCGAGAGTCCATGACCGAACGATAATGATCAATTGCACATCACTGTGCAGGAGTACAGGAGTACACATGACGAGTCCTGTTATTGGCACCCCTTGGAAGAAGCTGAACGCTCCGGTTTCCGAGGAAGCTCTTGAAGGCGTGGACAAGTACTGGCGCGTTGCCAACTACCTTTCCATCGGCCAGATCTATCTGCGGAGCAACCCGCTGATGAAGGAACCCTTCACCCGTGAAGACGTGAAGCACCGTCTGGTGGGGCACTGGGGCACCACCCCTGGCCTGAACTTCCTCATCGGCCACATCAACCGCTTCATCGCTGACCACGGCCAGAACACCGTGTTCATCATGGGCCCGGGCCACGGTGGCCCCGCCGGTACCTCCCAGTCCTACCTGGACGGCACCTACACCGAGACGTACCCCAACATTACCAAGGATGAGGCTGGCCTGCAGAAGTTCTTCCGCCAGTTCTCCTACCCGGGCGGCATCCCCTCCCACTTCGCTCCGGAAACCCCGGGCTCCATCCACGAGGGTGGCGAGCTGGGTTACGCCCTGTCCCACGCCTATGGCGCGATCATGGACAACCCGAGCCTGTTCGTTCCCTGCATCGTCGGCGATGGCGAGGCCGAGACCGGCCCGCTGGCCACCGGCTGGCAGTCCAACAAGCTCGTGAACCCGCGCACCGACGGTATCGTGCTGCCGATCCTGCACCTTAACGGCTACAAGATCGCCAACCCGACCATCCTGTCGCGCATCTCCGACGAAGAGCTCCACGAGTTCTTCCACGGCATGGGCTACGAGCCCTACGAGTTCGTCGCCGGCTTCGACGATGAGGACCACATGTCCATCCACCGTCGCTTCGCCGAGCTGTTCGAGTCCGTGTGGGACGAGATCTGCGACATCAAGGCCGCGGCGAACACGGACAACATGCACCGTCCGTTCTACCCGATGATCATCTTCCGCACCCCGAAGGGCTGGACCTGCCCGAAGTACATCGACGGCAAGAAGACCGAGGGCTCCTGGCGCGCCCACCAGGTGCCGCTGGCTTCCGCCCGCGACACCGAGGCCCACTTCGAGGTCCTCAAGAACTGGCTGGAGTCCTACAAGCCGGAAGAGCTGTTCGACGCCAACGGCGCCGTCAAGGACGACGTCCTGGCCTTCATGCCGAAGGGCGAGCTGCGCATCGGCGCCAACCCGAACGCCAACGGTGGCGTGATCCGCAAGGATCTCGTGCTGCCGGCGCTCGAGGACTACGAGGTCAAGGAAGTCAAGGAGTTCGGACACGGCTGGGGCCAGCTCGAGGCCACCCGTCGTCTGGGCGTCTACACCCGCGACATCATCAAGAACAACATGCACGACTTCCGCATCTTCGGACCGGATGAGACCGCTTCCAACCGTTTGCAGGCTTCCTACGAGGTCACCAACAAGCAGTGGGACGCCGGCTACATCTCCGACGAGGTTGACGAGCACATGCACGTCTCCGGCCAGGTCGTCGAGCAGCTGTCCGAGCACCAGATGGAAGGCTTCCTCGAGGCCTACCTGCTGACCGGCCGTCACGGCATCTGGAGCTCCTACGAGTCCTTTGTGCACGTGATCGACTCCATGCTGAACCAGCACGCCAAGTGGCTTGAGGCTACCGTCCGCGAGATTCCGTGGCGCAAGCCGATCGCCTCCATGAACCTGCTGGTCTCCTCGCACGTGTGGCGTCAGGATCACAACGGTTTCTCGCACCAGGACCCGGGTGTCACCTCCGTCCTGCTGAACAAGTGCTTCCACAACGATCACGTCATCGGCATCTACTTCGCGACCGACGCGAACATGCTGCTGGCCATCGCCGAGAAGTGCTACAAGTCCACCAACAAGATCAACGCCATCATCGCCGGCAAGCAGCCGGCCGCCACCTGGCTGACCCTGGACGAGGCTCGTGCCGAGCTCGCCAAGGGTGCCGCCGCTTGGGATTGGGCTTCCACCGCGAAGACCAACGATGAGGCTCAGGTCGTGCTCGCCGCCGCCGGCGACGTCCCGACCCAGGAGATCATGGCCGCTTCCGACAAGTTGAAGGCCATGGGCATCAAGTTCAAGGTCGTCAACGTGGCTGATCTGCTCTCCCTGCAGTCCGCCAAGGAGAACGACGAAGCGCTGACCGACGAGGAGTTCGCCGACATCTTCACCGCCGACAAGCCGGTGCTGTTCGCGTACCACTCCTACGCCCACGACGTGCGTGGCCTGATCTACGATCGCCCGAACCACGACAACTTCAACGTCCACGGCTACGAGGAGGAGGGCTCCACCACCACCCCGTACGACATGGTTCGCGTGAACGAGCTGGATCGCTACGAGCTGACCGCCGAAGCCCTGCGCATGATCGACGCCGACAAGTACGCCGACGAGATCCAGAAGCTGGAGGACTTCCGTCAGGAAGCGTTCCAGTTCGCGGTCGACAAGGGCTACGACCACCCGGACTACACCGACTGGGTGTACTCGGGCGTCAAGACCGACAAGAAGGGCGCCGTCACCGCCACCGCCGCCACCGCTGGCGACAACGAGTGACGATCGCCTGATTCTTATCAGGATCTGAGCTGAAAGGGCTTCCGGAGCAATCCGGAAGCCCTTTTTTCGTCAGGCTCCACCAAGCGACAATATCGCTCGTGAGAATGGTCATCGCCTACAAACCGACAAGTCGTCATGACACGACGGGTAAATCCACACTACGTAGTCATCTCCATATATAATCAAGACGTCCGCTGAATGCGACCCACCGCATGACGGTCCCTCGAAGAAGAAGGTGATGACTCTCTTGGATGTATCATTCTCATATTTCATCCAACAGGTATGTTCGAATCCGGCGCTGGCCATCACCACGTTGCTGACGCTCGGCGTCATTTTCGTGAACGGCTGGACCGACGCCCCCAACGCCATCGCCACCTGCGTCACCACCAGATGCCTACGTATCCGTCCGGCGGTGATCATGGCCGCGGTGCTCAATTTCTTCGGTGTGTTCATCATGACGCAGCTGAACGCCTCGGTGGCGTCCACCATCAGCAACATGGTCGATTTCGGCGGCGACACGAACGCCGCGCTGATCGCGTTGTGCGCGGCGCTGTTCTCCATCGTTGTCTACAGTGTGGGCGCGTCGCTGCTGGGCATCCCCACGTCCGAGAGCCACAGCCTAATCGCCGGCCTTTCCGGCGCCGCCATCGCCATCCAGGATGGCATCGGCGGCATCAACATGGGGGAGTGGATCAAAGTGCTGTATGGTCTCGCGGCCAGCCTCCTGCTCGGATTTGGCATCGGCTGGATCGTGTGCAAGCTGGTGACGCTGATCTGCGCGGGGCTTGACCGCAGGCGCGCCAACGTATTCTTCACGTATGCGCAGATCGTCGGGGCCGCGGCCATGAGTTTCATGCACGGCGCGCAGGATGGCCAGAAATTCATCGGCGTCCTGTTCCTCGGCATGGCGTTCTGCAGCGGGCAGACCGGTGTCGCAGGCGTGATCATCCCAGTGTGGCTGATGATCCTGTGCAGCACGATCATGGGTGTCGGCACCAGCGTGGGAGGGGAGCGCATCATCAAATCCGTCGGGCAGGACATGGTCCGGCTGGAGAAATACCAAGGCTTTTCCGCGGACCTGTCCAGTGCGCTGTGCCTGCTGGTGATGACCGTGCTCGGCATCCCCGTTTCCACCACGCACACCAAGACCAGCGCCATCATGGGCGTCGGAGCGGTGCGCAGGCTGTCCGCGATCAACTTCGGCGTCGTGCGCGACATGATGCTCACCTGGGTGTTCACGTTCCCCGGCTGCGGCATCATCAGCTACGTCATGGCAAAACTGTTCATGCTGGTGTTCTGACACCGCTCCGGCACACGGCATCAGTCATCGTTTCAAGAAAGGATCAGCATATGGCGAGGAAAAACGATTCGTTCTATTTCGACGGATTCAAGCAGAGCGCCGATTATGCATGCCAGGCGGCACATCTGCTGTCGGAAGTCATGCACCATTACGAACCGGATCGTCTGCTGGAACGATTCGACGAGATGCATCGCATCGAACAGGCGGCGGACGAGGTCCGTCACGGCATGATGGACGAGCTGGTCACCGCATTCATCACCCCGTTCGACCGGGACGACATCGCGCGGCTGAGCAGCGTGCTCGATGACGTCACCGACCGCATCGAAGGCGCCCTGCACCGCATGTATTACGACAACGTGCTGGAGATCCGACCCGATGCGCTGGACCTGGTCGATATGGTCGAGCGTTCATGCGGGAAGATGGCGGAGCTGATCGGCGAGCTGCCCCGGTTCAAGCGGTCGAAGACCCTGCGCGAGCAGGTGTTCTTCATCAACAAGATCGAGCAGGACGCGGACCGCCTGTTCGTAGAGGCGATGCGCCGCCTGCACACCACCTGCACCGACCCGCTGCAGGTGCTCGCCTGGCACGAGGTGTACGTGCATCTGGAGCTGTGCACCGACGATTGCGAGCATGTCGCCGATGTCGTCGACAACATCGTCATGGAGAACAGCTGAGAGCGGTTCCCCCCGTCCCGTCCCGGCCACGGCGTTGGACGGGAATGCCGCCTAACGGTGGGTGTTGAGCCACGCGATGGCGAGCTGGGTGCGGTTGGTCAGAGCAAGCTTGTCGAGCATCGCGCTGATGCGGTTGCGCACGGTGCCCTCGCTCAGATACAGTCTGGCGGCGATGTCGCGGTTGTCGAGTCCCTCGGCGACGAGCGCCGCGATGTCACGCTCCCGTTCGTTCAGCAGCTGATCGATGCCATCAGACGTACGACGGCCGTGCGGGATGCCGTCGCCGGCCGTGTCCGAGGCGTCGTCCGGCCCCTTGCATCCGGCACCGGCCGTCGGCCCGGTGAGTTTGCCGATCACGTCGGCGCCGAGCACCACCTGACCGGCCATCACCGCATGCAGGGCGGGTGCGATCGCCGCCACATCCTGCTTGATGAGATAGCCTTTCGTCCCGAGCCGCATCGCCTGCTCGATATAGGCCTGGTCAGAGAACGTGGTCAGGAACAGGATACGTGCCGCCGGATCCTTCGTCAGGATCTCCCGCGCGGCATCCAGCCCGTTCATGCCGGGCATCTGTATGTCGATGAGCAGGATATCCGGATGATTCTCCGGCGACTCGAAATACCTGCGAATCGCCGCGCCGCCGTCGTCGGCGCTCCATAGCACGTCGGCGGTGCCGGTGGCGGTCAGGATCGTCTCCAGCGACTGGCAGACGATCGGGTCGTCGTCCACGATCGCGATTCTCATAGCTTCCCCCTGTTCCCTAATGTGCCGGCAGTCGTCTTCATGAATGCTGGCTGGTCTGTTTTCGCGCAAGATCCCGGGGATGCATGCCAACGTTGCTTCGGCACGGACACGAACACGCGCCATCCGCCATCATACGGGCCGCACAGGGCGGTTCCGCCGATTGAGCGCACGCGCGATTCGATGTCGGTGAGTCCCATGCCGCGAGGCGGCTCCCCGTCCGTCCGGCGCCGCCCGCGGGCATCACGGGCGCGGATCGCGGGCCCTGGATCCTGGACGACCAACTGCCACAATGTCGGAAAATCACGCAGCGTCACGCTCGCCTCATGGGCCTCGCTATGATGCGCGACGTTTGCCAGCGCCTCGCGAATCACCGTCGCGAAGCAGCGTGACACCGGGGCCGGGGCCGTGTCGACGTCGTTCGCCAACGACACCGAGAAGTCCGGGGAGATGCCGTCGAATGAGGCGACGGCGGCTTCGATCTGCGCGGCGAAATCGGTGCCATCATCCTCAAGGTCATGTACCGAGCGGCGCACCATCGTCATCGCATCATCCAAGGTCTCGCCCAGCGTGGTGAATCCACGGGCCGCGACCTCGTCATCGGTCGCCTCGGCCACGGCCCTGCCGGCCTGCGCCTGCATGATCGCACGAGTCAGCAGGTGCCCCACATTGTCGTGGATCTCGCGGGCGATACGCGTGCGTTCGCCGAGCGTCGCCATGCGGACCGACTGCGCGCGCTCCTCATCGATATCGGCGATGCGCGAGCGGACGGAACGGGAGGCTTCACGGGCCATATCCTGAGCGTGCAACAGCGCACGTCGATTCCCATCCGAAGCCTCGCGGGACCGTCCCGCGACGAATCCGAGCAACGCGGTCAACGTAAGAGCCAGCGCCTGCATATGGCTGTTGGCATCTGCGGCTCCGGCCGCGACACCGGCATGTGACACGCGGACGAACCACAGCGCCGCAAACGGCAACACCCATAGCCAGCGCACGGCCGTCACCAGCCGCGAAGGGCGCCCTGCGGCAGCCAGACGCGCCATATCGTAGGCGACAAGCGGCATGAACGAGCACCATGCGGGCACCGCCGCGGCGACGATCAGATACGCCACGCAAGGCAACCACGGCCATCGTTCATCGGCATGCAGCCATTCGACCAGTCCGGTGACGGAGACGGCCAGCAGAAGCCCCGCGATGAACACGGCATCGGTGCGGATCCCGGTCATCACGGCGAGCACGGTGCCCAACGCGAGCAGAACACCCTCCTCGGCCAACACGCGCATGGCACCTCCCGGATCGTCATTCGTTTCAATACCAGTCTAGCGGTGGAAGGAACTCCACGAACATGCCGATCGTGGTGGATAATCCGCGTGGCGGCTCCCTGACGATGGGTCTGTTCTCCAACCGGACCATCAACATCGGCATCGTGACCGAGATCGTGCTGCTCGTGCTCATCACCGAAGTGCCGGTATTGCAGACCGTGTTCCACACCGCGCCCCTGGGCTGGGACGACTGCGTATACCTGTGCTGCATCCCGTTCGTGATCCTCGGCATAGAGGAACTGCGCAAACTCATCTGGCGGCACTCTTTCCCAACCGAGCGGGTATAGCGTGCTCCGCCCCGCTGGCGGGGGCAAGTGGCGCCGTGAAATGATGACAAATGTCACGGGTGCGCGGCCAAGTCGTGACGTTTGCAGGTGGCGATCGCCGACACTCTCTTGGGATGATGTAATCATCAAAGAAAGGAGCGGCTATGGCAACCGACAACACAGCCCCCGGACGCGATGTGGCACCCGGCGCAGTGCCGGCCGTGCATGTCAGTCAACTGGTCAAACGCTACGGTGACATGGTGGCGCTCGACTATTTCGACCTCGACGTGACGCAAGGCGAGATCTTCGGCCTGCTCGGGCCGAACGGCTCCGGCAAGACCACGGCGATCAACTGCATCCTCGCGCTGCTCACCTACGATTCGGGCACGATTCGCGTATTCGGCCAGCCGATGACGCCGACCTCCTACGCGCTGAAGCGCCGTATCGGCATCGTGCCGCAGAATGTGGCCGTGTTCAACGAACTGACCGTCACCGAAAATATCGACTACTTCTGCTCGCTGTACGTGCCGAAGAAAACTGACCGCGCGCCGCTGGTCGAGGAGTCCATCGAATTCGTCGGACTCCAGGACTTCCGCAAGTTCCGGCCCGGCAAACTGTCCGGCGGTCTGCTGCGACGCCTGAACATCGCCTGCGGCATCGCGCACA